>Ga0105055_10000062_pt1 | contig 116039 bp, 96 predicted proteins | sample BON03_FD_78090 | JGI IMG/M metagenome (GOLD analysis project Ga0105055, IMG submission 78090) | Freshwater microbial communities from Lake Bonney liftoff mats and glacier meltwater in Antarctica - BON-03 | ecosystem: Environmental > Aquatic > Freshwater > Ice > Glacier meltwater | place: Lake... | reverse complement strand
GGTACCCGCTTTGGTACCAACGCGCTGGCCGGCATGGTGAACATCCGTTCCTACGACCCCAGCGACCAACTGGAGGGCTACGCTCAGGCGGGCGTGGGCAACTATGGTTTGTGGAACCTCACCGCAGCAGTCGGCGGGCCCTTGAACGAGTACTTTCAAGGCCGTTTTGCGGTCAGCCAGAACAGCAGCGACGGCTACCTTCAAAACGACTATCTGGGTCGCAAGGACAGCAACAATATCGACGAATTCAGCACGCGCGGCAAATTGCGCTGGCTGGGCAGCGGCGACAGCTATACCGATCTGACGGTTTTATATGTGGATATAGCCAACGGCTACGACGCCTGGTCGCTGAACAGCACCCGTCACACTTTGTCTGACGAGCCAGGTGTAGACGCGCAGCAATCTGTTTCTGTTTCAGGAAAAAGCTATTGGGATATCAATTCGGCTTTGGCATTGGAAACCATCCTCAGCTGGTCGGATGCCGATACCCAGTATAGCTATGACGAGGACTGGACCAACCCGGAAGTCTGCGCAGGGATTGATTTTTGCTATCCGTTTGCCGGCTTTGACGAGCAGGATCGCGAGCGCAATAGCATTAGTCTGGACAGTCATTTGCTGTCAGTCAGCGATGGCGCGTTTAACTGGGTACTTGGCGCTTACGCCCAATACCGCGACGAACATTTTACCCGCTATTACTACGGCACATTTCAAAGTACATACGAAACCCAACGGTATGCGGTGTATTCACAGCTGGACTATGATTTTGCACAGAACTGGCATGTTATCGGCGGGCTGCGGTTTGAAACCTTCGAAGATGACTACAGCGACACCAATGGACTGAACAGCAAAACCGATGATCAGTATCTGACCGGTGAATTGACGCTGCAATATCACCTGGATGATGGCAGCATGTTGTACGGTACAGTGTCGCGTGGTGTGAAGCCCGGTGGCATCAATACCGAAGCCAGTTCAGTGTTTTATCTGATGGATCCGAAGTTTCAGGAATTTATGCAAGGCCGTTTACAGTTTGGCGGCGAAAATCTGTTGAACACGGAAGTGGGGATCAAAGGGCGCTATTTTGACAACGCAGTTGGCTTGCGGCTTGCGGCATTCTATATGGATCGCTCAAACGCACAACTCGAATCCTGGATCTGGGACGACATCAACTTTGTCTGGGTCGGGTATCTCGACAGTGTTCCCAAAGGTAGCAACTATGGTGCGGAACTGGAGCTGGATTACCGGATTAACGACCATATCGAGTTGTTTGCCAATGTGGGCTGGCTGCAAACCAATGTGGAAGAAATCAGCGTGGTTGACCTGGGACCGTCAGGGGAATGGACGCAATCATCTATCGTTAAGGTCACTAACCGCGACCAGACCAAAGCACCACAATGGCAATACAACCTGGGCGGCAATTTCTATCTGACAGACAGGCTCACTGCCCAACTGGCACTGGAAGGTCGCGATGACAGCTATTATGGCTATTATCACAATGAGCAAATTGACGGATACAAGCTGTTCAACGCAAGTATCGGCTATGAGATCGGTAATTTTAATATTCGCGCCTGGGGCCGGAATCTAACCAATGAGACCTACTCCGTGCACGGGTTATATTTTGCCAACGACCCGCGCAAAGGTTACATCAATGAGGCCTATATGCAGCTGGGCGAACCGCGCGTTTACGGCATTGATGTGAAATACACTTTTCACTAAGGCAAGCGCATTGATGCCGATTTCACCAACACTGGATAGCTGAGCCGATGGACGCAATTATGACAGCCGCACAATCGCTTTCGCCCTGGGAAGTTCTGGCAGTTATCAGCGCGATGGCCTATTTGCTTCTGGCGGTAAAGGAAAGTGTCTGGTGCTGGCTGTTTGCGTTTATCAGCACGTTGATCTACACGGCGTTGTTCTGGCATGTCAGCCTGCTGATGGATTCGGCGTTAAATGTTTACTACATGGCGATGGCGGTGTTTGGTTGGTATCAGTGGACGCGTGGTGGTCCAATCTCTCTGCCGGTGAAAAGCCTGAATTTCCGGCAGCACCTGTGGATCATCGCAACCATCGTGATACTTAGCGTCATCTCGGGTTATTACCTCAGCGAACACAGCTCAGCTGTCTGGCCTTACGTGGATTCATTCACAACCTGGGCAAGTGTGGTCACCACTTATCTGGTTACGCAAAAGTATTTGCAGAACTGGCTCTATTGGGTGGTGATCGATGCTGTTTCAATTCCGTTGTATATCGACCGCAGCCTTTCACTGACTGCCCTGCTGTTTGTTTTCTACGTGATCATTGCGGTGTTCGGCTATTTTAAATGGAAGCGACATTTTATTCAGCAACGGATAGCTGGTGCGAACTGAATCCACATTTGTTAAACCCATTATTGTTGAGTCCGCAATGGCGCAATGGCGCCAGTGGCAGGTTGAACTTCCTGGTAAGCCGGAAATTGTCCGCATCCTGGGTGAAGGCCTGAGCAATCACAGCTATTTGCTCAAAGCCGGTGAAAACCGCATGGTTTTGCGTATCAACAATAACGACGGGCAGCTACCCGGCATCGATCACCAACGCGAAGCAATGATCTGGCGGGCAGCCTCCGAGGCCGGCATTGCGCCCGCTTTGCTGCATGCCGGGAACCGATACCTGGTGAGCTCGTTTGTACCAGATGAAACATTTAGCCCGGACCACAAAGGGAGCAGCTGGACACCAGAAGCCCAGGCTCGGGAAAACTGCACCGCAAACGACTTGGCCGATCAAGTTTTTGGACTGATAGAAAAGTGTCACGCCATTAAAATAGATACGCAACAACTCGACTACGCCCAACATATTCAATCCTACTGGGCCAAAATTGAGCAATCTGCTATCGCACAATCTGGCACTGAACAAACCGGTAAACTCATCGATCCTGCACTCATCAACCAGCGCCAGGCAATGCAGGAATCCTTACAAGCTTTATCAGCTCAACAGCAAGAATCCGTCCTATGCCACCATGACCCCGTGATGGCGAATTTTGTCGGCTCGCCTAAGCGTCTGTATCTGATCGACTGGGAATATGCTGCCAAGGGCATGGCTGTGATGGATTATGCCGCGCTGGCGGTAGAATGGGGCTTCAGCGACGCAACAATCTGCGCTCGAACGAATATACGCCTGGACTCACTCGTCATGGCGAAAAAACTATATCGATATATGTGTCTGCTTTGGGCAATGGCTCAAAGCGAGCCATCACCAGCAAGTTAAGACAGGTTAGTTAGTCGATATCCAAAAAGCTGCGCAGCTGTTCTGAACGCGTCGGGTGACGCAGTTTGCGCAATGCTTTCGCTTCGATCTGACGAATACGCTCACGGGTCACGTCAAACTGCTTGCCGACTTCTTCCAGCGTGTGGTCGGTATTCATATCAATACCAAAACGCATGCGCAACACTTTCGCTTCGCGCGGCGTCAAGCCAGACAGCACACCCTGCACCGTGCCGGTAAGACCGGTACCAGTGGCAGACTCTACCGGTGATGCAATATTGGCATCCTCAATGAAATCACCCAGGTGCGAATCTTCGTCGTCACCAATCGGGGTTTCCATAGAAATTGGCTCTTTGGCGATCTTCAGTACCTTGCGAACTTTGTCTTCAGGCATTTCCATGCGCTCGGATAGCTCTTCCGGCGTCGGTTCACGGCCCATTTCCTGCAACATCTGACGCGAAATACGGTTTAGCTTGTTGATCGTTTCAATCATATGTACCGGAATACGGATGGTACGTGCCTGATCCGCAATCGAACGGGTAATGGCCTGACGAATCCACCAGGTTGCATAAGTTGAGAACTTGTAACCACGACGGTATTCAAACTTGTCGACGGCCTTCATCAAACCGATATTGCCTTCCTGAATCAGATCCAGGAACTGCAAACCACGGTTGGTGTACTTCTTGGCAATCGAAATCACAAGACGCAAGTTGGCTTCAACCATTTCTTTTTTGGCGCGGCGTGCTTTGGCTTCACCAATCGACATCGCGCGGTTGATATCTTTGAGGTCAGCAATCGTGATGCAGTTTTCATCCTGCAAACGTCCCAGACGAACCTGCAACTCGTCAACTTCCTGACGGTACTCTGCCAGTGCTGTGGCCCATTTCTGCTTGCCGCCCAGAACTGAATCCAACCAACCTTTGTCAGCTTCGTGCTCGGAGAATGTCTTAATGAAAGTGGTCTTGGGCATTTTCGCCTGCCGAACCGCCATTTGCATAATGGCACGCTCGTGCTCACGGGTACGAGACACTGAATAGCGCAAACGATCCACCAGATGATCGACCATTTTGGCTGGCAATTTAAGGTGCAAGAACATGTCAGCCATCATATCCAGCTTCTCTTGGGCCTTGGCGTTGCCTGGACCATTTTTCTCGTTCAGGCTAACGAATTCGGCATGCAGATAGCCCAGTTTTTCAAAGTGAGCGGCTACTTCTTCCAGATCAGGTCCAGTTGGTCCCTGATCCTCTTCTTCCTCTTCATCTTCTTCATCATCTTCATCATCATCGCCATCGTCTTCATCGTCATTCTTTTTGTTCTTTTCGGCTTCTTCTTTCTCTTTCTTGATCACATCCGCCGGCTTCTTGGCCACAGGAATCGGTTCTTCAGGTGCGTTGGGATCAATAAAATCAAGCATCACTTCAGTCAGGCGTTGTTTGCCTTCCTGATGACGGATATAAGCATTCAATAATACGGTGTGGGTCGCAGGGAAACGTGCCAGCGCTTTATGCACTGATTTCAAGCCGGCTTCGATACGCTTGGCAATCACAATTTCGCCTTCGCGGGTCAGCAGTTCAACGGTACCCATTTCACGCATGTACATGCGAACCGGGTCAGTGGTGCGGCCAATCTCAGTTTCTACTGCGGCCAATGCGGCAGCGGCTTCTTCTGCGCCGGTGTCATCATCGCTGGCAGTTGAAGCATCATCATTCAGGATCAGGGAATCAGAATCCGGGGCTTTTTCATGCACCGAAATTCCCATGTCATTAATCATATTGATGATGTCTTCGATCTGTTCCGGATCGACGATATCATCGGGCAAGTGATCATTTACCTGAGCATAGGTCAGGAACCCCTGCTCTTTGCCTTTGGTAATCAGATCCTTCAATTGTGACTGTTGATTCTGGTTCATATATTCTGTTTCGCGATAATTAACTATAGTCCAAGAAAACCACTCCGGCGAGCCCATTTGCCAGATTATTTTCTCATAAGATTGCTAACTGCCTAGCTGCTCTTTCAAGTCCTGCCGACATTGCTGCAAAGCTCTGTACTCTTCTCTTTGTGCCATGATGTCTGTCACCCGTGACAACCGGGTTTCTACCCATGCCAACCGTATGCGATTAAATGCATCGACAAACTCCTGAGCCTGTTCTTCTTCTTCTCCTGGCAAATCCCAAATGGCCAATTTCTGTAAAACGGGCTGCGCCGGGTTTTCATACCAAAGTTCTATTAGCTGAGCAGTGGTGATATTAGGGTGATGAAGGCAGAAATCAACAAGCTCCCTTAAGATTTCTACCCCCTGTATATCATCATTACCAAGTCCAGCCAGTTCGTCAATACCTTCAAGCTTCTCTACAAAGCCACTGTTTTGCACCAGATGTGCCATCACAGTGCGCATATGTGTGCGCTTCTGAACCGGTTTACCGGCTTGCCCAGACTGCTGTTGGCGTGGCTGCCTGTACTGTTGTGGCGGCGGTGCATGGCTCTGCAAGCGGTGCTGCGCAAGGGACTCAAGCTTTTCTTCCATCATCTTCCTGAACACACCTTCAGGTAGCGTTTCAATATATGGCTGAGTTTGCTCCACCAATCTAGCCCTGCCATCCAGACTACTGAGGTCTATCTCTGTGACAAAATGATCAAAGAAAAATCCAGACAGCGGCACCGCCTGGCCAATTTGTTCCGCAAATGCTTCTTTGCCATGCTTTCTGATCATGCTGTCCGGATCTTCGCCGTCAGGCAAAAACAAGAACCGTGCTTGTAAACCTTCTTTCAGTTTCGGCAAGGTGCCTTCCAGCGCTCGCCAGGCTGCTTTGCGACCGGCTTTGTCGCCGTCAAAGCAAAAGACAACTGTGTCGGCTGCTCTGAATAATATTTCCACCTGCAAAGATGTGGTGGCAGTGCCTGATGTCGCTACCACGTTTTTAAAGCCGAACTGCGCCAGCGCGACCACATCCATGTAACCTTCGACAACTATAATGCTATCGAGACGACCCGCCCTTTGGCGCGCCTGATACAGGCCGTACAGCTCTTTGCTTTTGTGATAAAGCGTTGTTTCCGGCGAGTTCAGATATTTGGGCCCGTCATCTGACAATGCCCTGCCACCAAATGCGATCACCCTGCCTCGTCGATCGTGAATCGGAAACATAATGCGGTCACGAAACTTGTCGTAGTGCCCGCTTTTGCCTTCACTCAACATGCCAGCCAGCTTCAGTTGCTCCAGCTTGGCAGGTGTATCGCCCAATTCCTTAATCAAGCCATCCCAGCCAGAGGGTGCATATCCGATTTCGAAATCTTTGCTGATTTCTCCGGACAAACCCCGCCCTTGCAGGTATTCAATCGCTGCCGAATTGCCTTTTAGTTCTTCACCGTAAAATTTTGCGCATTCTGCCAACATATCGTATAAACCGACGTCGGGACGCGGCTGTTGGTTACCCGTCCTGGGCACTTCCATACCCGCCGAACGCGCCATTTCATCTATCGCGTCGATAAACTCGAGGCCTTCATACTGCATCAGAAAGCCGACGGCAGATCCGTGTGCACCACAACCAAAGCAATGGTAGAACTGCTTTTTGGGACTAACCGTGAATGAGGGTGTTTTTTCGTCGTGAAACGGGCAACAGGCTTGATACTCAGCGCCGGCACGTTTAAGCGGCACCCGTCGTTCAATCATTTCCACAATATCGCTGCGGGCCAGCAACTCTTCGATAAACGAATCCGGAATGCGTCCGCTCATTATGAGGCGCTCATTATAAAGAAGGGGCCCAACAGTCAGGCTTGGGAAAAAATGCAAACAGGCCGGAGGCCCACTGCATCTGGTGTTGCATCAGACGCCTAACTGGGCCCTGACGGCGCCGCTGACAGCTTTCATATCAGCGCGGCCCTGAATTTGATCTTTCAGCTTGGCCATAACGGTGCCCATGTCACGAATGCTGGTGGCGCCGGTATCGGCAACCGCCTGTTTGATCAGGGCAGCCACTTCTTCATCGCTGAGGGCTTCAGGCAGATAAGGTGCCAGCAGGTCCAGTTCGTACTGCTCCTGGGCGGCCAGGTCTTCCCGGTTTGCTTTCAGATACTGATCGAGTGACTCTTTGCGCTGCTTGACCATTTTGCCAAGCACGTTGAGCACGATCGTATCGTCCACTTCGATGCGTTCGTCCACTTCAATTTGCTTAATTGCGGACGTGATTAAACGCAATGCTGTAAGGCGCTTTTGATCACGCGCCCGCATCGCGGTTTTTACATCTTCCTGAATTTGATTTTTCAAGGTCATTGAATTAACTCTCTAATGACTTTGAAAATCAATACATACGGTTACGACTGATCGTTTCCCGTGCAAGACGACGCAAGTTACGTTTAACAGCGGCTGCCGCTTTACGTTTGCGTTCTTGAGTTGGCTTTTCGTAGTACTCACGACGACGGGTTTCCGCCAATACACCTGCTTTTTCACACGAGCGCTTAAAGCGACGCAGTGCATATTCAAATGGTTCGTTCTCGCGAACTTTTACAGCTGGCATTGTTGCTCCAATAATTCAGTTATGCCCAAAATGGGCCTAGCCGGTTATTTTAACCCCTAAGCCAACGGAGTTGCAAAGAAAAATCACCCCGTTTCTGCAATCGCAACTGCACCCTGCCTGCGAGGATCGCCCATAGCGGCAAACTCACCATTGGAAAAGCGCTGCACAGCGTGCACGCCACCGAAGTAAAGATTCTGGCTGGGCCATTGTTTCAGGTCAGGCCATTCCTGCCCCAAAGCGCTGATTGCCTCGCTGGAATAGCCTGGTTCAACACTCAATTTCGGGCCTTCGAGATGTATTCTGGGCGCGGCCACCGCTTGCTGCAGCGGCATATCAAACTCCAGCATATTGGTTAGCACTTGCAGGATGGCGCTTCGAATTCGATTGGAGCCACCCGAACCCAGCGCCAACTGGCTGCCATCGGGCATATTGACGATCGCGGGCGTCATCATTGATGCCAAACGCACGCCGGCAGGGAACATGTGAAAACCATCAGGGCTGAGGTCTTCTTCGCCCATCATATTGTTGAGCATGATGCCGCTGCCGGGCAGCACATAAGACGAACCTTCGCCATTCGACAAAGTCAGGCTGGCCAGATTACCGGCAGCATCCGCCACGCTAAGGTGGGTGGTGCCGCGTGTGGCCAGTGCACCGGTTCGCAATAGGCCGTGCCAATGCGTCAAATTATCCGGGCCCAGGATATGCTCAGCTATCTCATCATTGAGCCCTGTGCTTAGTTTATTTTGCTTACGGGTCAAGCTGGCTGCCTGCATGACATGAGCCAACGCCAGCAGGTGTTGCTCGCTGCCCCATTTCCATGGCATTTTTGACACATCGTTTGCCGACTGGCCGGCGCGACGAGCTGACGGCTCTAACTTGTCCAGCAGCGACAGCGCGAATAGAGTAAGAACACCACCGGGCGACGGCGGGCAATTGGCACTGATGCTGGCACCATGAGACTTCATCAACAGCGGCCTGCGGCGAATCACTTCATAAGCCTGCATATCAGCCATCGTCACCAGACCGCCGTGCTCTGCACAATCTTTTACAAGTTGCTGGCCGGACTCACCCCGATAGAACCATTGCGCGTCGCCTTTAGCTATTGCTTCCAGCATATCCGCCAACTCCGGATTGGAAGTAAATTCGCCAATCTCAGCCATCCGCTCCGGCGTGTCTTTGCATCTCACCAGTTTAAAAGCTTCCGGGTTGGCAGTATTGATCGGCGTCAACACATCAAAAGTCGACTTCTGCATTTCATTCACGCGCACACCTTCGCGCGCCAGTTTCACCGCAGGCTCAACAATTTTCGCCAGCGGCATGCTGCAAAGCGATTCGTGCACAGCATAAATGCCCGCCACCACGCCAGGCACGGCGATCGAGCCCATGCCAACATGAAATTCCTGAATTGCCGGGCCGAAATCTGCCTGAATCGGATAAAAATCAATGTCGCCGCGTTTGATTGAGGGTGTCTGTGTGAAGAAATCGAACAGCTGGTTTTCTTTACCCGGCGAGTGCGCTAACAAAAAACCACCACCGCCAAGGCTGGAGAGCATCGGCTCACAGACACAGGAGGCACACATGGCACCCAAAATGGCATCAAAAGCATTACCGCCCTCTTCCAAAAGGATTTTGGCGGCATTAGAGGTTTGCTGATGGCCGGTGGCGGCTATTCCGATGGGGCTTGGCAATGGTTCGGTCTCATGTTGGTTTTGAGACTAATTCTAACCCACAATCCTCGAGTGGTTGAGCCAACCCTTGCCGCGAGCTATTTTTCGCACCGATTGTGGATTCTGACTGGCCCAGCGCTGAACGGCGCGGGAAAATGAGCTTACCTGGGTGTCCTGACAATTACCGAAACAGCATGGGCATGCCGTTTGATGTTAAAACAGTGCCAAAGCCGGTTATTAAATCCTTTTAAAAAACCGGCCCTGGTATCGGTTGCGATATTCGCCGCCCGAAGTTCTGTTCACTCCACTGGATTACTTCAAAGTCCTATTCTTAACCTTCCATGATTAGATTCGAACCCTGTGGCTAGTATGCCCCCAATGCAATGCATCGCATACTGTTGGAACTGACAGGATTTCCGAAGCTCAAGTCCATAGGCGATTTGTCAGGCGTAAACCGGTTATCGGTTCATTTCGTTAAATTCAGTTATATATTCGTACGCAAACCCTGAATCATCCTTGAATGCCCTCAAGGAAAGGTTCTGCTTGAAATATTCATTGTAGTTTGGAAAATCCCCAGCCTTATCCATTTGACAGCAGAACTTACATAAATCAGATAAAACATTTATCGATCCTCCCACTACAATTTTAAGGTGCCTACTCTAGGAGCCTGTCGGACTTTACCGATCGTAGCGAGGGAAAGTCGATTTGAGTCAGATTTTTCGATCTTATAAGGAGAATGGCACCGCTATTTGACGAATAATATCGGGAAATCTGGCCAAACTCGGATTTTTCGCAGTAGATCATGTTAAGTCCGACAGGCTCCTAGCCTGGCTTTAATTTTGGCTATCGCTCATACACGATACTGCCATCGAACATGGTCAAAACCGCCTGTGTTTCGCCAATCTGCTCTGGATGGCCACTTTCAGCCAGTTCAACAACGTTTTGATCCAGAACAACCAGGTCCGCTATCTTGCCCGCTTCAATGCTGCCGAGCACGTCCTGGTGGCCGAACAGTTTCGCTCCGTTAATGGTGAATGCGGCAAGGGCTTCGTGAATGGACAGGCTCTCTTTCGGGTTGAGTGCGGTTTCACCCATGCTGCGTGTCACCGCCACCTGCAGGTTCAGCATCGGACTGGGATTGCGGCTACCCACCGGGGCATCGCTGCCGTGAACGATATTGCCGCCATAGTTGAGGATACTTTTCGCCGGGTACACATTTTTGATGTAGTAATGCTCGGGGTTGTACAGGTCAGCCACGCCTTTGACCTCGTCAATAAAGGGCGCGACAGTCATCTCATATTCGAGCCCTGAGGCAGCCCAGCCCAGTGTGAAAACTGTAGAAATTCCAAGCTCCCCAATGCGCTTTTGATCATCAGGGTTCACCACCTGGAGGTGTGCGATGCTCTGGGTCAATCCTGACCGGTCGGCCAGCTCTTTTACCTTGGCAAATTCATCAACCGTCACTCGCACGCCTTTGTCAGCCAAAGCATGAACATGGACATTTGTAGCCGTCCAGCATGGCCGCAACAGGCAGGGTCGGAGGTGAAGCCAGCGGGTTGCCTTCAAGTACCGCATCCGCGAATAGTTTGACAGCATTGGCCTCGATCAGCGGGGAATCCTCGTATTGGGTACGCAGAACTTTGAGAGCCTCGAGGCTCGAATCAATTTCCTCTACGCTCGAAGCTGTTGAGCCCAGGGCAGTGCGCACCCGAAACGTCATGCCGCCACTTTCCTCAAGCCAGCCATACATGGCCAATACCTTGGGGGAAACCCAGGCATCCTGAATGGACGTAATGCCATTTTCAGCCAATACAGCCGCCACTTTTGGCATAACGTACGCCGGGTCTGCGTTGGCGCCAAGGAAATCGCCCATGAAATCCGGTCGAATCAGCGCCCGGGCCGATTCATTGATGCCGCCACTGGGTTGGCCATTCTGATCCACGGCAACCATCGGCCGGAACTCCAAAAATTCGCCAGCCAGGGTTTGGGCGTTCAGGCCGATTGCCTGGCCTTCACGGTTGGTGGCCAAGGCCAATGCGGCACTATTTGCAGCGCCATGATGCCCGTCATTTCCCCACATAAAAATCGGGTGTTGTGTTGAAACAGCATCCAGCGCTGCACGCATGTTAGGCAGGCTTTCGCTTGTCCGGTTGTTTTCAGAAAAATTCCATTGCACAACGACCAGCCAATCTCCCGGTGCAATTTCATATTGGCTGATACACGCCTGAAGAAACGGAACAAGGTCGTCCAGAGAATATGGCTGGGAATCCAGGTCGCACATTTCCGGAGGCACGGTACCCAGGCCATGTATGTGCATGTCATGGATGCCGGGCATCACCATGGCGCCACCCAGATCGCGCACTTGCGTATGTCCATCCACAAAGGCTTCAACGTCTGCATCGCTGCCGACAAAAACAATGGTGTTGTCCTTGATTGCCACTGCCTCGGCGACACTGCGGGCTGAATCTACCGTATAGACGTAGGCATTCTTGAGCACCAGGTCGGCAGTTTCGTTGGCACTGACCGGCTGACTTTCAGAAGTTTCGGTGCTCGTTTGTTCACAACCGGCGAGCAATAAAAATAGCGCCGCGACGGATAAAAAAGAAGTGAATAGCGTTTTTTCTTTGAAATTCATTGGTTTGATACCCGTAAAATTGATGAATGGATTCTATATTGCCCCGATCCCGTGACACAAGCGCTCCTCTTTCTTACCCAACATGATTTACAATTCCCCCATGATAGTTCTAGGCATAGAAACCTCCTGCGACGAAACCGGCGTAGCACTGTATGACAGTGAAGCGGGCTTACTCGCGCACACCTTGTTCAGCCAGGTTGATATTCACGCCGAGTACGGTGGCGTGGTCCCCGAGATTGCTTCCCGCGATCATGTTCGCAAAATTCTGCCGCTGATCAACCAGTGTTTGAGAAAAGCGGGCCTTGAGCGTTCGGATATTGATGGCGTGGCTTATACCGCCGGGCCCGGATTAATCGGGGCTTTGCTGGTGGGAACGGCAACCGGGCGCAGTATCGCACTGGCGCTTGGCTGTCCTGCGATCGCTGTGCATCATATGGAAGGCCATTTGTTGGCACCTATGCTGGAAGAAGATCCGCCCGAGGTGCCATTTGTAGCGTTGCTGGTGTCCGGTGGTCATACCATGCTGGTGGAAGTTCGGGCGATTGGCGATTACCACATCCTTGGCGAGACACTTGATGATGCTGCTGGAGAGGCGTTTGACAAGACTGCCAAATTATTAGAGCTGGGATATCCAGGCGGACCTGCCTTAGCGAAGCTGGCTCAACAGGGCGATGCTAATCGTTTCAGGTTCCCGCGACCTATGACCGACCGCCCAGGACTTGAATTCAGTTTCAGCGGTTTGAAAACCCACACTCGAAACCTGTGGCTGAAAAGCAAGCAGACGGAGAAGCCGGTGTCGACCGGTCGAGAGGCTAGCCTGGGCTATGACGATCAAACCAAAGCGGATATCGCCGCCGGGTTTCAGCAGGCCGTGGTCGACACCTTGACCATTAAGTGTCGCCGCGCCATGAAGCAAACACAGGCTGGTCAGTTAATCGTGGCCGGCGGTGTCGGCGCCAACATCGCGTTGCGCGAAGGCTTGCTGCAAGCAGGCAAAAAATACGGCTGGAAAGTTTCTTACCCGCGCCTCGAGTTTTGCACTGACAACGGCGCGATGATCGCCTTTGCCGGCTACAAACGATTGGCTGCAGGTGAGCATACCGGCACAGAAATCAAATCATTTGCGCGTTGGCCGCTGGACCAACTGCCACCTCTTGTACAACCTCAGGAAGCTCAAGCATGAACGTAGATCGCGTGTTTATTGAAGACTTGCGGATTCAGACCGTGATTGGTGTTTTCGATTGGGAACGGGAAATCACGCAAACGGTTAGCCTGGATTTACAAATGGCATTCGATATTACCGCCGCAGGCAAGAGCGATGATATTGCCGATACATTGGATTATAAAGCCGTTTCCAAACGCCTGATTCAATTCGTTGAATCCAGCGAGTTTCAGTTGGTGGAAGCGCTGGCTGAGCACTGTGCCAACATCGTATTGACGGAGTTCCCGGTTGAATGGGTGTATTTAAAACTCAGCAAGCCGGGTGCCGTTCGCGGTTCCAGCGCAGTGGGTGTGATCATTGAGCGTTCAACCCAATCAGCTGGAACCACAATCGCGTGAGTACTGCCTGGCTGGGATTGGGCTCCAATCAGAATGCGGAAGCCCATATACGCGCTGCCATCGATGAGTTGAGATCGCAATTTACCAAACTCGCCTTATCGCCCGCCTACACCAGCACTGCTGTTGGATTTGACGGTGAAGACTTCATTAACCTGGTAGCAAGGGTTGAAACCGATTTGAGCCCATTAGGCTTGCGGGACTATTTGCGTGACCTTGAGCACCGCTATGGCCGCCGCCGGGACTTGCCCAAGTTTTCTGACCGCTCAATGGATATCGACATCCTGCTGTACGATGACCTGGTGGTGCATTCTCCGGTACTGGAGATTCCCCGTGCTGAAATTCTTAAATTTGCGCATGTTTTAAAGCCGCTCGCGGATTTGGATCCCACTCTGATTCATCCGTCGCTCAGGCGCAGTATGCTCGACATCTGGGAGTGTTCCGGGCTGAAAGAAAAAAAAGGAATAAAACCGCTTTCAATCGAACTTTAGAATAAAAAAAGAGGGAAACTGATATGTCTGTGATTGCCTGGGTTTTTGTTGTCTATCTCATTATTCTTGCTGCGCTGGCTTTCTGGAGCAGCAAAGATTCAAAGACCATGTCAGGTTATTTTATCGGCGGTAAAAAACTACCGCCCTGGGTCGTTGCCTTCAGCACCAACGCCACCGGCGAAAGCGGCTGGTTGTTGTTGGGCCTCACCGGCATGGGCTATTCGGTAGGCATTCATGCTTTCTGGGTGGTGGCCGGTGAAGTGAGCGGTATCGCCGCGGCATGGATACTGATGTCGCGCCGCCTCAAACGCATGTCCGACCAATACGATTCCATCACCGTTCCCGACCTTTTATCCTCCCGCTTCAAAGACCAACACAATGTCCTGCGTATAATCAGTATCGTGATCATTATTTCTATGGTCGGTGTTTATGTGGCGGCTCAATTAGTGGCGACAGGCAAGGCTTTTAGTGGCTTTACCGAAATGACCTATGGTGTCGGCGTGGTGTTCGGCGGCACAGTGATTATTTTTTACACTCTGGTGGGCGGCTACAAAGCAGTGGCCTGGACAGATTTGATTCAAGGCATATTGATGCTGCTGGGATTGATCATCGTGCCCATTGTTGCACTCGATGCTGCCGGCGGCTGGGATGCCGTAATGACCACACTGGCAGCTGAAGATCCCGCTTTGCTGAGCCCATGGGGGCCGGATGGTTATGGCGTCAAAGCATTCATCGCTGTGGTCAGCTTCCTTGCCATCGGCATGGGTTTCATGGGCGTTCCACAGTTGATGGTTCGCTTCATGTCAGCCCGCTCGGAAAGCAGTCTGGTGCCGGCCATGATAATTTCGATCATCGTTATTTTGCTGTTTGATCTGGGCGCAGTTACCGCCGGTATCGCTGGACGAGCGTTATACCCGGGGCTTGAGGATCCGGAAGGTATTCTGCCGTTGCTGGCCACACAGTTATTTTCGCCGGTGCTGGCCGGCGTTTTGATGGTGGTGGTATTGGCTGCCATCATGTCGACAGCCGATAGTTTATTGATCATGGCCTCTTCGGCAGTGGTCCGCGACTTTTTGCAGAAGACATTAAAAGTCGCAAAATCGGATGCGCAACTGGCACGATACGGTAAATATGTGACCCTGATCATCGGTGTCATCGGCATCTTATTTGCGCTGAAACAATCACCGTTGATTTTTTGGTTTGTAATCTTTGCCTGGAACGGGCTCGGCTCGGCTTTTGGCCCGCCATTGATATGCGCTTTGTGGTATCCAAAAACGACTTTGCGTGGCGCTATCATCGGTATGGTCGGTGGTTTTTCCACTACCGTTTTGTGGGTACTGTTTGCGAAAGATGTTACCTACGACTTATTGGAAATAATCCCGGGGTTCATTGTCGGAATGTTATTGATCTTTATGTTTAGTCAGCCGGAAAAGCAAAGTGAAACCGGTGATTCTTAAGTCGCAATTAATCTGCCCGGAATGCGGGCATGAGAAAACTGAAACCGCGCCCACCTGACGCAGTGGGCAGACCGGGCTAACAAAACCCATCAGGTCATTCCGGGTCCGGTGTACCGGGATCTTTTTCAATCGATGCCTGGTGATCTTCTACAACTTTCCACAAGGGAGTGTCTACCCAGGTATCATCGAGATAGAAGGTTTCGGGCTCTTCCTCTTTTGGGTCTACAATCAGATTGTAGATTGATGGATAAGCCATCTTCTGGATGGCATAGCTCTCTTCATCGATTTCCTTGATAAGCATTTTCCAATTGCGCCATTTCACGCCAAAGAGTTCATTGCCAATGTAGATGACGACGGACTCCCTCTCTGATTTCTCCGACTTACCCATCAGGAAACCAGACTGGTCAACACCGTCCAGTATTCTCTCTTGCGGGATTTCGCTGTCTGTGAAATTAGCCAATGTGACTAACACATCGACTGCGTGAACAATTTCATTTGAGACTTGTCGGGCAGGGATCTTGCCAGGGTAACGGATCAGGAATGGAACGCGTAACGACCCTTCGTAAGGAGAAAACATGGTTCCACGCCAGGGCCCGGTGAATCCAAACGATCTTTTAATACCTTCTCGCCCATTGTCCGAGGTAAAGATAAAAATGGTCTTGTCTTTGAGCCCCAACGCATCAATCGTATCCAAAAGTTCACCCACATAGGTATCGGTTTGCGCCAGTACATCGGCAAAACTACCGTTTCCGGTTTTGCCCTTGAAGTCGGGATGCGCATCGACCGGTTCGTGGGTTTGTGTATAGGGCAGATAGGCAAAAAATGGCTGCTTGGCCTCGGCCTTGCGTTTGATGAAGTCGATCGCGTGATCGGTAATTTCACGGTCGATGGTCGCGCGCTTGGCGAGATCATAAACTTCATGCTCCTCTGGTTTCTGGCCTCGCTTCGCCGTCATGATTCGGGTGAACTTGACACCAGCATCCTTCTGAAAACTATCGCTATCGGGCCAGAAGGCTTGATCCGATGAATTGGGAATTCCATACCACTCATCAAAACCCTGGTCTGTGGGGTAACGGCCCTCGGCGTCTCCCAAATGCCATTTTCCGAACATGCCCGTCGCGTAACCGGAATCAGACAGCATTTCGGCCAAGGTGATCTCCCAGTTGGTGATACCCCACCATATTCCCCTGGGCGGCCCTTCAGGACGTTGCCGGGTGCGAATCCCATAGCGTCCCGTCATCAGGGCTGCACGTGACGGCGTACATTCTGCCTCAACATTGTAGTTTGTCAGCTGAAATCCTTCGTCCGCGAGACTGTCAATACGGGGAGTAGGCGCTCCGCGCAAGGCGCCACCGCCATAAACACCGGGTTCGCCGTAGCCAAAATTGTCCATTAGAACAAGTACGATATTGGGCTTTGTTTCATTTCCGGGTGCAGCCAACGCCGTAGAAGTCAGTACAAGAACAAACAAAAGCATTAGTGGAATTCTCAAAATTCGAATGTAATCGGCCACAGCGATCTCCTTGTCAGGCGGTCAGGGAATGAATCTCCGCGAGAGTCGAAAAGGTCCCTCACCAGCACAGTATGTTTCAGTACTGAAATTTCCGCAATTTTCCCATGTAAATGATCCCGGCGCATGGGATACCTTTCAAAGGTTGTGTACACTCCCTAGATGGAGATATTCAGCATAACAATCGGCGTCAGTATTTTGATTTATGTTGTGATCGGTAGTTTTGCCGGGCGCGGTGTAAAAAAAATGGACGACTATTTCGTCGCCGGACGGCGAGCACCTACGCTTTTGATTCTGGGCACCCTGGTTGCCAGTGTTATGAGCACATCCATCTTTATGGGCGAGGCGGCGTTTACATACGACGGTCAGTTTGGTGCCTATTTGCTGTTCCCCGGTATTGCAGTTACCGGCTACATGCTTGGTGCACTGTTTTTTGGTGTTTATTTGCGGCGTAGTCGTGCACCAACTGTTGCAGACTATTTTGGACAGCGTTTTCAAAGTCGCCGTTTGCAACAATTTGCCGGCTTAACCATCATCCTGGGTCTCGGCGGCTACCTGTTGATCGTGACGCAGGGCGCAGCAATTTTGCTGTCCGATCTCACAGGTCTGTCATTTGTCGCAAGCCTGATTATCGCCTGGTCCAGCTACACGCTTTTCACGATGTATTCCGGATCCAGAGGCGTAATCATCACCGACACACTGATGTTTCTGCTGTTCATGACCGCAACGGTCGTTTTTGTTGTGTATATCGTCGATGGTTTCGGCGGCATCAGCACGGCGATCACAGACATGGCGCGAATGGAAAGCAAAGCAGGGATTGCTTCCTGGACGGGTATTATCGGGGAAGGCACCGACTGGCCAACAGCACTGGATTACGTGATCTGGGCAGTGGTCATGGATATTGCCTGGGCCCTTGTTTACGCAGTCGGCCCCTGGCAGGCCAGCCGTCATTTAATGGCGCGTGACGAACATGTCGTATTGCGGGCTGCCATCCTGGCCAGTTTTTGCGTGATTTTTCTGCAAATGCTGGTCTACGGCATTGGTGGGCTGATGAATTTAGCGGAAACGGATATCACCCCGTCTGAAACCGTCATGATATGGGCCGCGAAAACGATGGTGCCCGAGATATTGGGCGCTTTCTTGTTAGCAGGCATTGTGGCCGCTGCCTTGTCGTCAGCGTCCACGTTTCTTTCACTGGTAGGGTTCAGCGTCAGCAACGATATCGGCAGTAAACCGCTGGCACTTACCGTGAACACCACCCGCAAAATTATGTTGATTACCAGTATGGTCATACTGGTCTGTTGCTACTTTTTTCCGCCCAACATTTTCTGGTTCATGCTTTTCATCGGAACAGTTTTCGCATCCAGTTGGGGACCGGTGGGCCTGATGAGTATTTGGAGCAAACGAATCACAAGCAATGCAGCCTTCTGGGGTATGTTCGCAGGCTTTTTCATGAATGTGATACCGGCAACTATTGATTATCTTGGCATTTATCAAATGCCGGAATATTATCCCGCTGTTATTGGCACCGTTGTAAGCTTGGCGGTTATTTTTGTTGTTTCGGCGTGCGGCAAGGTCAGCCGTGAAGAAAAAATCTACCGCATTCGCCTGCATCAGCCACCGCCGGGCGATATCGACCTGTCCAAAACTATAAAAACCCTGATAGCGCCGTTGGGATTGATTGTTTACGGCTCTGCGATGCCATTTTTACTGCTGAAGTACTACGTGACCCCATACCAAATTGGAACCGGCGAAATTCTCGCCGATGGATCGGTGAACTGGAACACGCCTGAAGCACTGATTACACTGACCGTCTTTATACTGCACGTCCCCCTTGCCCTCATGGCCATGACAGTAATTTGGGGCCGCTATAACCCGCAAACCAAGAAAAATCAGAAAATATTGCGGCGTGCGTCTTTGCAGCAAAAGACCGAAAACGACTAAAGGCTATTTGCCCGGGAGTCGGGGATCTAAATTCACCCGGAGATCATCTGACCGCAACTGAGACCGGACTCATACAGTTTTGGCGTGTTGAATAAAACGTTGCGTATGAAAGTCGGTGCTGCCGAACATAAATTGGATCGTGGTCAGCCGCTTGAACAAATGGCCTACATCCAGCTCTTGGGTCACCCCGATACCGCCGTGTAATTGCACGGCTTCCTGACCGATTAATCTCGCGGCCTTACCGACTCGGCTTTTGGCTGCGGAAACGGCTTTCGGCGCAACGCCATTGTTGCCGTCAAGCTGCATGGCAGCCATTTGCAGAATGGATCGCGCCTGTTCACATTCGATGAACATATCCGCCATGCGGTGTTGCAGGGCCTGAAAACTACCAATAGGCACACCGAATTGCTTTCTGGTTTGGGTGTATTCAACGGTTTTTTTATAGGCCGACTCCATCGCACCGACTGCCTCAGCACATAACGCCACTGTCGTGCGATCAATTACTTTTTCTATCACTGGTAGCGCTTTGCCAGCTGTTCCCAGCAGTGCCGAAACCGGCACTTTTACATTCTCCAGATTAACTTCAGCAGCCTGGTGTCCATCAACGGTCGCGTAGCCGTGCCGACTCAATCCTTGCGTTTGTGCATCCACCAGCAAAAGGCTGATGCCATCGTGATCACGCCGGGTGCCTGCAGTTCTCACCGAAATAACAAATTGGTCAGCCGCTTTGCCGTTCAGAACAACCGCTTTGTGGCCATTTACCACATAGTGATCACCGTGCAACTCGGCGGTTGTGGCAACATCCGCCAGGTTGTAACGACTTTGAGGCTCGTTATAGGCAAATGCCAATTGCAAGCCACCTTCTATCAGCGCCGTCAGAATTTCTTCTTTTTGCGGATCACTACCCGCTTCTGCCACCAATCCGCCGGCCAGTACTGCGCTGGCCAGAAACGGCTCGACCACCATGCCTTTGCCAAATTCCTGCATGACCAGCATCAAATCAATTGCCGAACCACCCAGCCCGCCAACATCTTCGCTGAAAGGCACCATCAGCCAGCCCAGATCGGCAAATAACTGCCAATTGTCTTTGCTGTAGCCATCTTCGCTGGCGACAATCTTTTCGCGCTTATCAAACTCATAATCTTGCGCAATGAATCTGGCAACGCTGTCTTGCAGCATCTGCTGCTCTTCGCTAAGTTTAAAATCCATTCTTATTCAGCCTTGAAGTGGTCCGTCCTGATTTTGTTTGCTTGGCGTAGCTGTAATCACAGCCCCAACACCGCCTTACAAATAATGTTTTTCTGAATTTCGTTGCTACCACCGAAAATCGAGGTCTTGCGATTATTGAAATAACGCGGTGCGCTGTTGGCCGCAGCGCCAGGTCCTATAGGTAGCCCGTCAAAGCCCGACATAAATTGATCTTTGACGAAAGGCAGGCTGTAGTAACCGGCGATTTCCACCAGCAACTCGTCGATAGCTTGACCTACTTCTGTGCCTTTGATCTTCAATATGGACGACTCCGGTCCCGGCGCCTGGCCGGTACTGATGGCGGACAAGGTACGAAGTTCGGTGTATTCAAGCGCCAGTAATTCAATTTCAACTTCTGCCATTTTCATGGCGAAGGCATTGTTTTCCGACAAAGCTTCACTGCTGTCGCTGGTTTGAGCTGCCTGTTTTTTAACCTTTTCCATCTTTTGTTTAGACGCCGCTACGCGAGCAATATTGGTTCGCTCATGGGTCAACAGCAGCTTGGCATAGGTCCAGCCCTGACCTTCCTCACCAATGCGATTGGCAACCGGTACCCGTACGTTATGGAAGCGCACTTCGTTAACTTCAGGATGGCCATCTAACGTATAGATTGGTGAAACAGTGATGCTGGATTCTTTCATGTCGATCAACAAAAAGCTGATCGCGATCTGATTTTTCTGTTCCGGTGGGCCGGTGCGAACCAGGCAGAAAATCCAGTCTGCGTACTGCGCCAACGTGGTCCATGTTTTGGTGCCATTGACGATGTATTCGTCACCATCGCGAACAGCCGTGGTTTTTAGTGACGCCAGGTCAGAGCCTGCGTTGGGTTCTGAATAGCCCTGACACCACCAGACATTGCTGGCCAGGATGTCCGGCAAAAAGCGCTGCTTTTGCTCTTCGTTACCAAAGTTGTAGATCACTGGCGCGACCATTTTCATGCCAAAAGCGACTACCTCCGGGCAACCCGCCTGACCCGCTTCATTGGCAAAAATGTGCTTCTGCACAGATGTCCAGCCAGTACCGCCGTATTCAACCGGCCAATTGGCCGCCGCCCAGCCTTTTTCATAAAGTATTTTTTGCCAGCGGACCAGATCATCTTTTTCAAGCTGAATGCTGTTTTGGATTTTTTCACGAATATCGGCAGGAAATTTTTGCTTGATGAAATTGCGGACTTCATCCCGGAATGCCAACTCTTCGCCTGTAAAATCTATATTCATTTATTCACCCTGATCTGTAGTGGCTGTTTGGCGCGACCCCAGTATATTTAGAAATCACGCAAAGTTGAAAGGCTGCCATTATGCAAAGCCGTAATTCATTCGGCTGCCACTCTTCTAATATTCAGATGTTCAGGCTCCGACCACCATCTACCGCCAGGATTTGCCCCGTCACATAGGGGGCATCCAAACCGAGGTATGCCACTGCTGATGCAATATCCTGTGGCTCGCCCGCTCTTTGCATAACGGTTTTATCCAGAATCTCGCGCTGGCCTTCCGATGTGATCTCATTCTCAGGCCACAAAATGGCCCCCGGTGCGACGCCGTTGACTCTTATTTTAGGCCCCAGCTCTTTGGCCAGTGCCAGCGTCATCATTTGCATGGCTGCTTTCGCAGCACTGTAAACAGCGTGACCAGGCATGGGTCTGGTGGCGTGGACATCCAGCAGATTGACCACACTGCCCCCACCGACCGACAACTCCGGCAACAACGCTTGGGTCAGAAAATAAGCCCCACGCAGGTTGCTGTTCATCAGGTCATCCCATTGTTTTGCTGTGGTGGCACCCACCTTGGTTGGGAAAAACTGCGATGCGTTGTTGACCAGCAGATCCAAACTATCTGTCTCCGCTTTAATTCGAGCCACCATAGCATCCAGGCTCTCAGCCTCGCCGAGATCTGCCTGCAAGACCACCACGCTGTTGACTCGCTTGCCATTTAGCCTGTCTGCCAGCTCATTCACCTGTGCTGCACTGTTGTGGTAATGCAAAAATACCCGACAGCCACGATCGTGCAGGGTTTCGGCAATACAAGCACCGATACGCCGGGCGGCACCTGTAACCAGTGCCGTTGTTGTTCTGGACGCCGCTGTTGTTCTGGACTTTGGCTTTTGACTCACTGAAACTACCCACCCATGTGTGCTGAAACTACCCGGCTTATCCTGCCCGAACCACCCGCAGAGCTCAAGCAGCTAAGCAATGAACTGACCAGAAAAATTCGTCAGAAGATCATTAACGAAGGCCCGATTGCCTTTTCAGACTACATGGAAATGGCCCTGTACACCCCGGGCCTTGGTTATTACAGCGCTGGCTTGCAGAAGTTTGGCAGCGGTGGAGATTTCATTACCGCACCACAATTAGGCAATCTGTTCGCCTTGTGTCTGGCCAGGCAAATCGAGCAGGTGGCAGCTGAACTGCAAAACTACACCATTATGGAGGCCGGTGCCGGCAGTGGCTTACTGGCCGCCGATCTTCTAAGCGCACTGGAAAGCAACTGCCCGCCGCAACAATATCTGATTTTGGAACGCAGCGCGCACTTAAGACAGGTTCAAAAAGAAACCCTGCAGCAGCAGGTGCCGCAGTGGATGGACCGGATCGAGTGGTTGGATCAGCCGCCTCAAGAAACCTGGCAAGGCGTTTTTCTGGCCAATGAAGTATTGGATGCACTGACGGTGGAACGTTTTTGTATGGCCGATGGCAAGGTCCTGCAACTCCGGGTTGCTGTAAAAGATGAAGGATTTGAGTGGCAGCCAGCCGATTGTCCTGAAAATCTGGCACTCCGGGTGTGTCAATTGACCGAATCTCTGGATCAACCCTTGCCCGGTGGTTACCGTTCGGAAATCAATATGAGCATGACTGCATGGGTGCAGGCAGTAAGTCAATCGATGCAAAAAGGCCTTGCCCTGTTCATTGACTATGGCTATACCCGCCAGCAGTACTACCAGCCGCAGCGTTTTGACGGCACATTGATATGCCATTACCAACATCGTGCCCACGATGACCCTTTTAGCTGGCCTGGCTTAACCGACTTGAGCGCTTCGGTTGATTTCACTGCACTGGCAGAAGCGGCCGACGCCTGTGATCTTGACGTGAGTGGTTACACCGGACAGGCCATGTTCCTGTTGGGTTGCGGGCTTGAGCAGATTGCCGAGCCATTCGCAGATTTGCCAACAGTCGAGCAACTGAAGAAAAACAATGAGATTCGCAAGCTGACCTTGCCCGGGGAGATGGGTGAACGCTTTCAGGTGATGGCGATAAGCCGGGGGATTGACGAAACAGTCAGCGAAAATCTTTGCGGTTTTGCGTTTGCTGATTGGCGGAACAGGCTTTAGTCAGCCCGCCTCAATCAGAGCAGCTTAGTCAGAGCAGAAATCCAGCTCGTCAATCGCTTGTATGCGCGCTTGTCTCAACTTCTCGCCTACGGCCGGACCACTTACACCTTTCAAATCAAGGTCTCTTGCCATAATCCCTGCAGCCGCATCGAACGCCAACTTTAGATACTCTCCCTGCGGATACGGCCGGTCCTGCAAGCCGGCGCGCCCGCGATAATCCGCCTCACAAGCTGTGATGAAATCCGGCAGAATCCCGGGCTGGCGAAATACATCCAGCTTTTCGAGCAATCGCATCAGCGTGGCGGATCTGGCCTCCAGCACCCGGTGGCAATCAAGATGCGCCAGACACACCTTGCGCGCCAGATCATGGAAGGCGTTCGGAACCTTAAAGCGTCTGCAAACGGCATCCACCAATGGAACCCCGGTCTTTTCATGGCCGATATGGGATGGCAGCATTTCATCCGGAGTGATACCTTTACCCAGATCGTGCAACAGCACAGCAAAGCCCACCAGCGCAGAGCCTTCACTCAATTCAGATGCCTGATCCAATGCCAACAACAGATGCTCTCCCGAATCGACTTCCGGGTGATGTTTTTCCGGCTGAGGCACACCGAAAAGCGCTGCAACTTCCGGCAGCAGCACGTCCAGCGCACCACACTCACGTAAAACACTCACAAATACAGACGGATTTGTCATCATCATGGCGCGCTCAATTTCCCGCCAGATACGCTCGGGCGCCAGATGCAGCAACTCTCCGGATTGGGTAATGCCGGCTATCAAAACCATGGTGCTGGGATGCACTCTGAAGCCCAGATGGGCGAAGCGTGCTGCAAAACGTGCCACGCGCAATACCCTTAGTGGATCTTCTGCAAAGGCGTCAGACACATGGCGCAGATACTTGTCCTTGATGTCCTGCTGACCACCGTATGGGTCTATTAATTGCCCATTGCCGTCTTGCGCGATGGCATTGATGGTCAAATCGCGACGCAGCAAATCATCTTCCAGCGTGACACTGGAATCGAACTCCACCGTAAAGCCATGATAGCCGTGACCGGCTTTCCTTTCGGTTCGTGCCAGCGCATATTCCTCGCCGCTATCGGGGTGTAAAAACACCGGGAAAGCTGCGCCCACCTGCTTGAAACGCTGCTTTATCATCGCCTCCGGTGTGCTGCCCACAACCACCCAATCGCGCTCAGCCGCCCGTATGCCCAACAAAGCATCACGCACCGCACCGCCGACCAGATAGGTCCCGGCTTTGCTCATACCGGCTTTGCTCATGTCAGCTCTGCTCGAGTCAACCTGGCTAATACCAATTTGGCCAACAATGCTGCCATCACTATCCCCTCTCACCTGTCAGCGCTTGCCTGCACATCACAGGCGCTGCGCCGGTCTTTGCTGGTGCACCGGTTCCCAGATGCGGCATGCGGTTGGAGATTCTGGGTACGTCGCCACCAAGCCGCCATGCATACAGCGTTGTAAAAGCCAGCACCCTGGGAATGTAATCGCGAGTTTCATAGTAAGGCAGTGTTTCTACCCAGATGGCTGCCTCGCCTTGTGGGCGTGTATCCAGCCAGCGCTCCAGCGCTCCCGGACCCGCGTTGTAGGCAGCTGACACCAACACAGGATTGTCGCGATAGTCATCCAGCAGTTCGCGCATAAACGCTGTGCCAATCGGCAGATTGCCTTCTGCGTTTTTTAGTTGCTCACTGCCTTTCCATTTCAGTCCGTGTTTTTTGGCAACACGCTGGCCGGTCGGCGGAGTGATTTGCATCAAACCCAGCGCATTGGCAGGCGAGCGGGCTGCTTCCACCATCGCACTTTCTGAGCGAATGGTGCCGTAAACCCAGGCGGCATCGAGATTGTTGTTACCGGCATCGCGTTTGATCTCTTTTTCCCACAGCAGTGGAAAACGCCACTCATAAACCTGCAGATCGCCGCTATTGCCCAACGCAAAAATCGCCCGGTCATACCATTCCTGTTGGTAGGCCAGTGCCGCAGCCGGCAACAAATCCGCGACTGGCAACTGCCGGGTAGCTGCTGTCCATTCGGCAATGGCCCAATTGTCCATTCCCGCTTTTCTCAGTTCCAAAGCTCGTCTGAAACCGGGCAAGTTCGCAATCCGGTCGACTCCGTCTGCAGCAATATCCGGATCAATCGGGCAGATATTGTAGGGCTGCCCGAGTTCGTCGGCCGCCAGAAAACCATAATAGTTAGCTTTGTCAGCCAACTTCACCAGCATTGCAGAAACCTGGCCTATCTGACCGGTGCGCATTTCAGCTTGCGACAACCAGTACTGCCAGCGGTCATCATTGCGGGTTTCCTCGGGCATCGCCCCAATCACATCCACCAGCGCCGCCCAATAGCCGCCACTTAGCAGGTAGCGAGCCCACCATTCCAGCAACTGGGCGTCCCGAAAAGTCTCCGGCACGCGTTCCATTTGTTCAACAGTGTCATCTTCCAACGCCACCGCTGCGAATAGTGCCATGTCACGCAACAGAGTCGCTCGCTCGATTTCTGTCCATTTGAAGTGCTTTTCCAGCGCCTGATATTTTTCCGCTGCCGTCGCTGCATTGTTTCGAGCCAGCTTTTTGATCGAATCAGCTACGTTTGTCCGGGTGATTTCATTGTCCGGCCATTGACGAGTCTGTTCCAGATTGTTATAGCCACGACGTGCGATTTTCTCCCAATCATCCACCCAACGCCTTTGATCCTGGGGCACAAACCGCTTCAGGTAGCTCGCCAGTGGGTAATTGCCTGCCAGTATGGCGAGGCGAATCCGTTCCCAGGCCAGGCCCGGTGTAATTCCGTTGTTCTTGATCAACCAGGTAAACACCGGATCGCATTCATCAGGCTGGGATTGTGGCGCAGTCCAGAGTTGTTGCGCTTCCAGCAACAAGCCCTCCATTTGTTTGAGTACCAACTGACCCCGTGCTCGCTGGCAGCGCAATTCGGTCGATCGTTCGCCTTGCGCATACTTGACCAGATCGGCCCATTTGCCGCGTTTGGCCAATGTTCTCAGCCAGGCGCTGCGCAATCCACCCGTGAATGCCAGATCTGAATTTGCGTCCAGAAATGCCACCATCTCTTTGCTGGAAATACTGGCGCGCCGACTGCGGAAGTCTTCATACTGCAGATAGGGATACAGCACATAATCTTGCAGGCTATTGGAAATGCGGCGAAATTCTACGTGGTCGCCGCGTGAGGCGGCCGCCCAGGCCAGTTTAAATTGCTCCAGTTGAGGGTCAGTTTTCGCCTTTGCTGCAAATGAAGTGTTGATCAGCAAGCAGCACAGCAGCGACAAAATGCTAAGCTGAAGTGAATAAAAAACAGGCCGTTTAGGAATACGTTTCATGGTTAGCACCAATCTATGCAAACACACGCAGTTCGGCAAGTCGAATCTATCTAAAACCACGAGAATTTTTTCATGATCTGGGTCGAGTTCGCATTAACCGGCCTGTTTGCAGGATTCATGGCTGGCTATCTCGGCATCGGCGGCGGTCTGGTTTTGGTACCGGTGATGAGTTGGATATTCTCTCGCGACCCTGCCACCGCCGATATCGCGGTGCAAATGGCGGTCGCCACTTCGCTCGCGACCATGCTGTTTTCGTCGTTAAGCTCTGTGATTGCGCATCAACGAAAAGGCGCGATTTTATGGTCCATCGTTATGCGATTGCTGCCCGGCTTATTGCTTGGCGCATTGCTTGGCGCGATGATTGCAGACAGTGTTAGCAGCGATATGTTGGGCCGGGTATTTGGTATCTTTTTACTGACCATAGGCATTCAGATGTTGCTTGGTGGGCGCAAACAGGGCGACAACCCATTGCCCGGAGCGTTTGCCACCGCCGCTGTGGGCGCCGGAATTGGCAGTATATCGGGCTTATTTGGCGTCGGTGGAGGCAGCATGACAGTTCCATGGTTGCTTTGGCATGGCCAGCAAATCCGTAATTCTGTCGCCACCGCCGCCGCTTGCGGCTATCCGATTGCAGTGGCCGGCACACTGACTTTTGTGCTTCTGGGTGGTGACAACCAAAGTGCTTCGACCCTGGGATATGTCAATCTTCAAGCGCTGGCAGGCATCGCCGTTTTCAGTGTCATTGGTGCGCCGCTAGGGGTTGCTGCTATCCACAGAAGCAAACCGAAAGTGGCCAAACGGGTGTTTGCAGTATTTCTACTGGTTGGTGCCGCCAAAATGATGCTAGCGTAGTGTATCGAACTAGCCCAGGGGCAGACTCACGACCGTGCAGGCGCCGGCGCCTGCAAGATTCGATATTGCGATTCGGCCATCGTGGTCATGGACAATTTTGCGACAAATGGCCAAACCCAAGCCGCTGCCGCCGGCTTTGAAAGTCACATAAGGCTCAAACGGTTTCTGTAATACGGTGTCCGGATACCCTGGACCAACATCACTGACTGTCATTTCAAGCCAGCTTCTGCTGCCCTTGTTGGTGATACTCGTTTGTATGCTGACTTCAGCATGCCCACCAGCAGATACTGCTTCACATGAGTTCCCGATCAGGTTGTGCAACAACTGACGCAATTGACCACCATCGGCCATCAAGCCTGGAGGACCGGGCACCAGATCGAGCTTACATTCCACTCGCTGGTCGTTGTGCAGGTAAAGGGCAACGACATCGCGGATCAACTCATCGAGCGCAACAGACTCACGCTCCAGCTGGGGCTCACGGGCATAGTCACCAAAGGCATCCACCAAGGAGCGCAATGCTTCAACTTGTGAAACGATGGTAGCCGTGGATCTCTCCAGCATGGCGCCATCATCGCTTTCCAACTTATCCATCAGCTTCATACGCAGGCGTTCGGCAGCCAGCCGGATTGGTGTCAACGGATTCTTCACTTCATGGGCCAGGCGGCGCGCCACTTCTGCCCAGGCTGCCTGACGCTGGGCCTGATTGAGTACGGTAACATCGTCAAAAACCACCACAGTGCCTCGCTGCAGAGACTCTTTTTTGCCAAGGCGCGATCCACGCACCAATAAAATCAGGTCTTCCCCGCCCACCTGCATGCGCAACTCGCGTTGCCATTCAGCCGGGCCACGCCCCATTTGACGCGCTAGCAGGTCTGTTAATGGTTTTAAAAATGGCGAAATGCCAACCAGATCATCCAGACTTCGACCGGCAAAAAAGCCGTCAGGCAAATCCAGAATCTCTTCAGCAGCGCTGTTGGCAGTGACGACGGTCTGCGCTTGATCAAGTGTCAATACACCCGCTGTCAGGCTACCCAGCACGGTTTCAAGATATTCACTTTGTGACTGCAGTTGCACGCGACTGCGTTCAGCTTCTTCACTGGCGGCCGTCAACGCTTCGGTCATTTCATTGAATGACTGCACCAGAAAGCCCAGTTCGTCCCGGTCGCCCGCCTGCACCTCGTGCTTGAGGTCGCCGGCAGCCACTTCACGCGTCGCCAACGCCAGTTTGGAGATGGGCGTCACCATACGGCGCGCCACATTCAATGCCGCCAGAATCGCCAGCAAGATCGCCAGCAACAGCACCAATGACAAAATCAGAATAAAACTCTGTTTCAGTGCATTGCGCAAATAGCTGATGTTTTGATAGCGCCTATATTCTTTCTGAATATCCTCTGTCAGCGATGTAATAGATTCTGGCAGCGGATAGATTGCTTGTAATAAAAACCCCTGTGAGCCGGGTCTGGTGCTGGGTAGCCGCTGGATAATCCGGATTTGCAATATGCCATCTTCTACAGGTTCAGCGGCGGCGTATTCCCCGCCCTGCAAAGCCTGCAAAAGTGCATAGTCACCCGGCCGTTCTGGCAAATCCGCCATCATATTGATATTAGCGCTGGTAATCAGGCGCCCGTCGTTGGCCAACACAGACAACTCCAGTGGCCCTGCCGAGCTGACATTACGTAGCAACACGCGGCGCACGCCGTCTACATCCTCTGCGGGATTGTCGATATCGCGCGCAAAACGGCGCACCTGGTTGCGTACTTCCATTGTGCGGTTTTCCAGGAACTGCTGGCCCAACTCCAGTGAATTGGCGAGAGCAGATTCCACATTCACGTCAAACCAGCTATCCACGGTTCGGGTTAAAAAATAGGCCGAAAAAAAGTAAACGATCAACGCCGGCGGCAACGACAAAACCAGAAAATTTCTGACCCAACGAGCAGACAGCAAGGCACCCGGCACCTGCTCCCTGACGTTTTTGGTTAAGGAAATAAAACGATGAATAATGGCCGCGGCAACCACCACCAATGCGAAAACGGTAAGCACTAACACCCACACATAAGACTGGCCGGTGGCACTGGTGTCCTGCTGCACATTGCTGACCAGAATCAATGACGCCAGCAGCACAGTCATGGCCACCGCCACCGGCAGCACCCTTAGTAATAGCCGCCTCACACGCTTACTTTGAAAGGCCATACAGACCACTCCGAATCGTGCCGCCACTGCGAGGAAAACATGGCCGGCAATTGCATCGGCGCCGGCAACAAGTTTTCATCCAGTTGTATCCTGGTTCTCAGCTCATAATTACCGGGTGGTAGCGGTCCTGTCTCTAACTTGATACTCATGTCCCCAATAGCAGCAAAAACGTGTCGCAGGCGCGAAAAGGTCAAGAGTTTATCCTGATCATTTTCTTTGAGCTGATAACGCTCACTCAGCGGTAGATAGCTGACCTGAAACCTGCGCGTATCACGCCTGACAACAATCATGTTGTTGTCATTTCGCAGTTCCATATCCAGCCGGATGATAAGCGTAACACCATGGCGCAACGCGGTCAGCGCATCACCACTTAATTGCATATCCGGCTTCAGACGCACATTAAGTGACTGATAACCTCGAATAACTGATACGTTCTCGATCGCAAAACCATAGCCTTGCGGCGTTTGGCCACAGCCTGTCAGCGCCGCAGTTGCAAGCAGGGCAGTGCCAAGTATAAGGCTAAGCGGTTTTGCGCAAAATGGCATAGAAAAATCCGTCCATTTCAGCTGCCCCGGGCAAAATCTGACGGCCATAATCCAACGCCATGCCCCAGCTTACCTCCGGCACTACCAATTCAGCATCTTTAGTCCGCTCTAAAAAACGACTGACTTGCTGGTCATTTTCACAGCGCAACATTGAGCAGGTTGCGTATACCATAGTTCCGCCTGGTGCCAGCACCGGCCACAACGCATCCAACAGGGCCGCTTGCGTTGCAACTACCGCATCAACATTTTCAGTGCTGCGTAGCCATTTAATTTCCGGATGGCGGCGAATCACGCCGGTAGCACTGCAAGGAGCATCCAGCAATATTTTGTCGAACGGTTTGCCGTCCCACCACGCTTTGGTGTCCGTTGCATCTGCAACCCTGGGGCTGGCGTTGAGCTCCAGGCGCTGCATGGTTTCCTTGATCTGTTCCACCCGATGGGCCTGATAATCCAGCACGGTCAGGTCGACCTTCGGACAACTTTCCAGAATGTGCGCCGCTTTGCCGCCCGGTGCGGAGCAGGCATCCAGCACCCGCTGCCCTGCTTCGGGGCTGATCAGGTCTCTGGCCAATTGTGCGGCCGGATCCTGTACCGACAGCCAACCATTGGCAAAGCCGGGGATTTTCGCAACCGGTGCCGCAGGGGTGATGCTGATGGCATCTGCAGCAAATGGGTGTTTTTGCACCTCGAAACCTGCCGTTTCCAACTGACTCAACAATGTCGCTTCATCTGCTTTCTGGCGATTGATACGCAGCCACAACGGCGCCTGCTGATTGTTGGCAATCGCGATTGCTTGCCAGTTATCCGGCCAGTCTTGCTTTAAATCCTTCAATAACCAGGAAGGGTGGGCATAAAAGTTGTCGGTTTTCTTGAGCTTTTCCAACCACTCCTGTTGCTCGCGCTGAAAACGGCGCAACACGGCGTTAACCAGGCCCACTGCCCAGGGTTTACCCATCAGACGCGCGCATTCTGCAGTTTCGTTAACTGCTGCGTGGCTGGCAGTGGCATCGTGCCAGAGCTGTTGCAGGCCGATCAGAATCAGGCGTTGCACATCACGGTCACGGCTTTTCAGCGGCTTGGACAACAATTGGTTGCCCAACCAGCTCAGGGCGTTTAACCATCGCAACACACCATAGGTAAGGTGGCGAGCCAGGGCATTGTCGCGACTATCTTTCAGGCGCGAGAGAGCAGGGCTTTCGGCCAGGCTGCGACCTTTGTCGAGCACCTCAGCCATGGCATCCAGCGCTGCCATTCGAGGATTTTGACCCGCGTTTTTATTCGGCTTCATTATTATTCATCTTCATTGTGGGCTGACCCCATTAGTAAAACCTGGTTAGATTGAGCTTTCATAAATTCTTTGACTGGCATGCGCTGACCTCCCGCGCGTTGTAATTCAACAACACTCAACGCTTGATCAGGTGTGCCGATCAACAGGCAGTCTGCTGTTGCTTTCAATTCGCCGGGCGCCATTGGTTGGTCACTGTCGACTGCTTCTGCCTGCCAGATACGCAGACGCTGCTGACCAATTTCGCACCAACTAACCGGCCACGGATTGAAAGCCCGCACCTGCCTCGCCAACACGGCCGCGGGTTGCTGCCAGTCGAGCTGTGCTTCTGGTTTGCTTAGCTTGTGCGCATACACCGCATTGGCGTGATCCTGTGGCTCCGGCTCAGGCAATTGGCCGTCGAGCGCTGCCCGTAAGCAATAGCGCAAGGCTTCAGCACCCATTTCTGCCAACCGGTCATGCAAGCTTCCACTGGTATCCTGCGATCCGATATCCGTGGCCAAACGGTAGTAAACCGGGCCGGTATCCAGCGTCGTTTCCATCTGCATAATACATACACCGGTTTGTGTATCACCGGCTTCAATTGCTCTGTGTATGGGGGCAGCCCCGCGCCAACGCGGCAACAAGGATGCGTGAATATTCCAGCATCCCAACCGTGGCAGCATAAGAATTTCGTCAGGAACCATCAGTCCATAGGCCACAACCACGATTAGATCAGGCTTTAGCGCGGCCAACCCTTCTTGCGTTGTCTGATCACGCAATGTCGCCGGTTGCAAAACATCCAGGTCATTTTGTAGCGCCAATTGCTTAACCGGGCTGGCGGTTAGTTTTTTACCTCTGCCCGCCGGCCGGTCGGGCTGGGTTAATACGCCAACGACTTCGCAACCTTCATCAATCAGGGTTTGCAATGGCTGCAATGAGAACTCAGGCGTGCCAGCAAACAAAACCCGCAACGGCTTATTCATAGCCTGCCAATCCACGGCCGGCCGGGCCGGGAGCTCTCGTTCAAGTAACTTCCGCACTGCTGCCGGTATTTAGATGACCAGATGATCTTCTGTTTCCTTTTCTGCAATTTTACGCTGTTTTTCAAGTTTCTTTTTTACCCGGTTGCGCTTGAGCGGGGACAAATAATCGACGAACAACCGGCCTTCCAGGTGATCAATTTCATGCTGAACACAAATTGCATGCAAATCCTCGAGGTCTTCCTCGAAAAAATTCCCGTCCACGTCTTGTGCCTTCACATGGATATTTTCAGCCCGGTCCACGTTCGCGTAAACACCCGGTACCGACAGGCAACCTTCCTCACAACTCTGCGAGCCTGATTTGTCCGTAATTTGCGGGTTGATGTAAACACGCAGCTGGTCCTGTTCATCGCTAACATCCAGTACCAGCAGGCGTTCGTGAACATTGACCTGGGTCGCAGCCAGACCAATTCCATTTGCCTCATACATGGTTTCGGTCATATCCTCGACCAATTTTTTCAGTTTTACATCGAAGGTTTCAACCGGTTTGGCAACCGTGCGAAGCCTCGGATCGGGGAATTCTAAAATACTAAGTTTTGACATTTGCTTCTGCGCCTGATAAATAATTTAGGTGAACTTTTGCACCGTACGAATTATGATAGCTAATGACGGACTAAGTCCGCCACTTAAGAATAATGACCGCATCGGTCAAAATGGCTGGATGCCCACCAAATGGGGAAGGAATGTGATTAAGAAAATTTTTCACCTTATCCTGGTGACGATGTTGGCGAGTGTTGCTATGGCACAGGATGTGTCTATGCGCGCCGATCACCCTGATGAATACGTTGTCGTCAAGGGCGATACACTCTGGGACATCTCCGGGAAATTTTTAGAAAAACCCTGGCAATGGCCATCTATCTGGCAAGCCAATCCACAAATCGCGAACCCGCACCTGATATATCCAGGTGATCGTTTGTCGCTAGTATACATTGATGGTCAACCCCGGTTGCTCATAAATGCTGACAACCGCACGGTCAAATTGTCGCCAGAAGGACGGCGCACATCCAACGATGCGATCGCGCCGATTGAATGGGATGCCATTAAGTCATTCGTTAAAAATGTACGCGTATTCCTGCCTGAAGACCTGGAGGGCTTGCCTTACGTTGTGGCCAACGAAAATAGCCGCATATTGGCCGGCGAGACCGATCTTACGTATGTCCGGGGCATTTCCGGACGCGCTGGTCAGGACTTTGCCATCGTTCGCCTTCGCAACATCTATTATGATGATGACGGCGTCATGGTCAGGGCAGAGAATCGCGAGTACGGCACCCACAACCCGGTCAGGCTTGAATATCCAGGCACCATCTGGTCTGCCACTGGCAACTGGCGCACGCTTAACCCGCCTGTATTAGGTTACGAGTACTGGGATGTAGCTGTGGCTCGTTTGATGAAAGAAGGCGACCCGGCCGTCATGGAGATCCAGGGTGGGCGCACTGAGGTTAAAGAGGGTGATTTTGTGTTGCCGCTGGATGACTATGTTAGTCCGCCGCAATTCATGCCACACGCCATGAACCCAATACCTGAAGGCCTGAAAGTCATATCGTTAACGCAGACTACTTATGGCTCCGGCCATTACCAGATGGTTGCGATCAATGGTGGCAAGAACCAGGGTGTTGAGTTAGGACATGTGTTTTCAGCATTCCGTGAAGGCCAGGAAGTCCAGGATAATGTTAAAAAACCTGGCACCAGCTTGGCAGCCTTCAAAGACGAAAACCAAGGCAAAGTAAAACTGCCTGATCAGTACAGCGGCCATATTCTGGTGTACAGAGTATTTGACGAAGTCAGCTATGCCATGATCATGGATGGAGATCGCCCCGTTCGCGAGTTTGATATTCTCAAGAACCCGAACGAAACCTTATAAGGAGCCTCCCTCAACAGAGTTTCCTTATAGCAACTGAATATAAGGAAACCTGAAGATAATGGGGGAAGTTGTCAATCAGCAGCGTGACTGGTTAGTCTTAATAAACGCACCCTCGCTCGGGGGTGCGAAATTAATCAATGCAATTGAGTCTTTTGGTGGTGCCTCCGCATTGGCCGGCGCAACTGCGCGCGAACTCAGAAACCACGGTCTGAAAGAAGAAACCATCGCCGGTATTACTCACCCGGATGAACGTGTTATCGAATACGCCGAGCAATGGCTGTCACAAGAGCGTCACCACTTGCTGTGCTGGGACAGTGATGATTACCCGATATTATTAAGACGCATTACAGGGCCGCCTGCCGCTTTGTTTGTTGATGGCGACCCTGGCTGCCTGTGGCAACCGCAGATTGCTGTTATCGGCAGCCGCAATCCCACCAGCGGCGGCCTTGATCACGCACGTGACTTTGCCACCACATTGGCGCGCATGGGCATGACAATCACCTCCGGGCTGGCCAGTGGCATCGACACAGCCGCTCACCGCGCTGCATTGGCGACAGGTGCTCAGACCATTGCGGTTAATGGAACCGGCCTGGATATCATCTACCCCGCCAGCAGTCGCCAAACAGGCGAGCAGATCCCCATGCAAGGCGCCATGATTTCAGAGTTACCTTTGGGCTCCCAGGCTTTACGACAGCATTTCCCATCGAGAAACCGGATTATTTCTGGCCTGAGCCTGGCTGTGCTGGTGATTGAAGCCGGGCTGAACAGCGGCACACTAATCACTGCCCGCAAGGCAGCCGAACAAGGTCGGGATGTTTTCGCCCTGCCCGGCTCTTTGAACAATCCAATGGCCAAGGGTTGCCACCGCCTTATTCGCGAGGGCGCACGACTGGTAGAAACTGCATCCGACATTCTGCAGGAACTGGGGCCGGTGGCTGCTGAATTAAAGATGGAGATCCAGCAGCGCCTGGCGTTTCAGGACGCATCTACCGACGGCGGCGAAAATGCAGTTGGCACAGGCGCGGCCTCGAACAAACCGTCCAAAGACCTTCTGGATGATGCCGATTACAGCGCGATCTGGGAGGCCCTGAGTTTTGACCCGAAACCGGTAGACATCATCATTGAAAAAACAGGCCTGTCTGCTCGTGAAGTGTCATCCATGCTACTGATGATGGAACTTAAAGGGATGATCAAGAAAAGCGCAGATGGACGTTTTATTCGCGCCTGAGCAATGTTTACAGATTGCCTTAAAGCTGCCAAAAACTTGAAGAATGAAGCAATCGACCCCAACTGCTGGCCTAATGACATAAACCCTGTAGGTTTAAACAATATCCCTGCGTTAAGACATCACTGTGCCAGATTGCCGGCATAAGTGCATTGACGATACGGCTTGTCTAAGCCATGCTGTTCACAGAACAACGGAGAGGAGCCGGTTTGGCCATACTTTCAAAAGCCAAACCATTAGTTTCAGAGGCGGAAGAATGAAAGAAAACGTACTCGACGTACTAATGTTTCTTTTTGAGAACTATTTTTACGATGAGCCGGAAAAAGCCCCCGACAGAGATTCGTTGGAGGAAAACCTGCACCAGGCAGGCTTCACAAACGGTGAGATTGACAAGGCGTTTCAGTGGCTGGATGGTCTGGCTGAACAGCGTCATCAACCCGATTTGTTTCAACATACACGCCGACCGATCCGTGTGTATGTAGAAAGTGAATTGGCCCGTCTGGACATCGAATGCCGAGATTTTCTGATGTATCTGGAAAATATCGGTATTGTCGACGGTCAGCGCCGCGAGTTGGTACTGGATCGGGTTTTGGCGCTTGAAACAGATGAAATTACCCTTGAGGACATGAAGTGGGTGGTCCTGATGGTACTGTTCAATCAGCCCGGCCAGGAAGCCAATTTTGCCTGGATGGAAGATTTGATGTTTGACACCGAGCAGGAGTATCGGCACTAATATAAGGGGAACTATCCCGGCAAACGGGCCCCATAAACTGATTGTACCTGTGATTTTGGAGGGATTATTGAGTCATTCACGACACTGCCCGGTTGGCAGTTTGTGTTTGCTTGAGTGTGATAATGGCTAAAAACCTTTTAATTGTGGAATCGCCAGCAAAGGCGAAAACCATCAACCGCTACCTGGGACCTGATTTCGAGGTTCTGGCGTCCTATGGCCACATCCGTGACTTGCCTTCCCGCGACGGCGCTGTCGATACCGATAATGGTTTCGCGATGAACTACGAGCTTAGCGAAGGCAGTAAGAAGCACGTCGACAAAATCGTGAAGGCTGCTAAAGTTGCCGAGGCGGTCTACCTCGCAACGGATTTGGATCGCGAAGGCGAAGCCATTTCCTGGCACATTTATGAGATCCTGAAGGAAAAGAAGTTTTCCTCCAAACTCAAATTTTATCGGGTAGAGTTTTCCGAAATCACCAAACGCGCGATCGTTGACGCCGTCAATAATCCCCGCGATCTTTCCATGGATCTGGTCAACGCCCAACAGGCGAGGCGAGCACTTGATCATCTGGTAGGTTTTAATTTGTCGCCGCTGTTGTGGCGCAAGATTAAGCCGGGACTTTCCGCAGGCAGGGTTCAAAGCCCGGCTTTGCGCATGATTGTCGAGCGCGAACGTGAAATTGAAGCGTTCAATGCCGAGGAATACTGGACCATTGAGGCTGATCTGCAAAAAGAAGATCACCCTTTCACTGCCAACCTGGTGCGCCTTGACGACGATAAATTTCGTCAGTTTGATATCCAGGACGAAACCAGGGCATTCAGCGTACGCGACCAGTTGTTGGCTCATGCCAACGGCAAACTAACCGCTGATCGCATCAAGCGCTCAGAAAGCAAACGCAGGCCGTCACCGCCGTTTATTACATCCACTTTGCAACAGGATGCATCCCGGAAGCTCAGGTTTTCGGCGCAAAAAACCATGCGCACCGCGCAAACCCTGTATGAAGGTGTCGAGGTGGATGGTGCCACCGAAGGCTTAATTACCTATATGCGTACCGACTCGGTGACGCTTTCAAATGACGCACTGAGCGAAATCCGCCAACAAATTCAAAGCCAGTTCGGCAAAGACTATCTGCCGGATGAGCCGAATTTTTACAAAACCAAATCAAAAAACGCACAGGAAGCGCATGAGGCGATACGCCCGACTTCCGCCGCTTTGATTCCCTCGAAGATCAAATCAAGTCTCAGCCACGACCAGTTCAAACTGTATGAATTAATCTGGAAGCGCACGCTGGCCTGCCAGATGACACCCGCCAGGCTCGACAAAGTTGCGGTGGAGTTTGACTGTGGCAAAGGTTCTACATTCCGGGCCAACGGTTCGGTCATTACCTTTCCGGGCTTTCTGGCTGCTTACGAAGTTTCCAAAGATGAGGAAGACGTCAAAAAGGAAGGCATGCTGCCGGAAATGCAGGAAGGCGATGTACTGAAACTCGACACGATCCGTTCAGAACAACATTTCACCCAGCCTCCGCCAAGATATTCCGAAGCGAGCCTGGTGAAAGCCATGGAAGAGTATGGCATTGGCCGTCCTTCAACCTATGCCAGCATCATGTCAACGCTGGTGCGGCGTTTTTATGTGGAACTGGATGCCCGGAGATTCAAGCCGACCGATACAGGTCGTGTGGTCGAAAGGTTCCTCGAGAATCATTTCACCGAATACGTAGATTATGAATTCACTGCGCGCCTGGAAGACGAATTAGATGAAGTATCCCGTGGTGAAAAAGAATGGATTCCGTTGCTGGAAACATTCTGGAAGCCATTTAATGAACGCGTAATTGAAAAGCTCGAAACTGTAGATCCCGGTGATGCCAAAGGCACCCGCGTATTGGGCAATGATCCCAAATCCGGCAAACCCATTTCTGTGCGCGTTGGCCGCTTTGGGCCGCACGCCCAGATTGGTACGCGTGACGATGAAGACAAACCCATTTTCGCAGGTTTGAGACCGGGCCAAAGCCTCGAAACCATCACGTTTGAAGAAGCTCTTGAGTTGTTCAAGCTTCCAAGAACCCTCGGCGAGACTGAGGAAGGCGAAGAAGTTGTTGCTGCCATTGGTCGCTTCGGACCTTACATTCGCTACGCCAGCAAGTTTGTATCGCTGAAGGAAATTGATCCGCATGATGTCACGCTGGAACAGGCGTTGGTACTGGTAGCAGAGAAAAAAGAATTCGATGCTAACCGCATCATCAAGACGTTTGACGGCACCGAAATAGAAATATTGCGCGGCCGCTATGGGCCGTACATCACCGACGGCAACAAGAATGCCAAGATCCCCAAGGATAAGGAACCGGAAACCCTCACTCAGGCGGAATGTGAGGAGTTGATTGCGGCGGCACCGGATCGCAAGCGCGGCAAGAAAAAGACCTCGAAAAAGAAAGTGGCTAAAAAGAAGACCGCCAAGAAGAAGGTAACTAAAAAGAAAGCCGCTAAAAAGAAAACTGGCAACAAAAAAGCAACAAAGAAGAAAACCGCCAAAAAGAAAACGGTCAAGAAGACCTCAGCTAAATCCTGACGAACGTATGATGGTCTGATGGCGAGCTCAGAAATGCTGGATGCGGCAAAGGCCGTACAAAAATTACAGGCGGGAGAAATCATCGCCTACCCCACCGAGGCGGTCTATGGTCTCGGCTGCGATCCTTTCAATGAAAAGGCGGTTCGCAAGATCCTCGCGCTGAAAGGCCGACCGGAATCGGCCGGCTTTGTGTTAATAGCGAGCAACCTGGAACAACTAAAGCCCTGGTTTGGGGATGTCGCGCCAGCGTTGCTGAAAAAAGCGATGACGTGCTGGCCAGGCCCTGTGACCTGGTTATTTCCTCGCGCTGATCATGTTCCCGATTATGTTGCAGGCAATCACAAAACCATTGCGTTAAGAATGACCGCGCACCCTGCCAGCCGTGATTTATGTGAGGCCTTCGGTTGCGCCTTGATTTCATCCAGTGCAAACCCGTCGTCCTCCCCTCCTGCACGCAGCCATACCGAGGTGGTGGACTACTTTTCCAACGATATTGCCGGCACCCTGGAAGGTGCATTAGGTGATGGTGAGCGCCCGAGTGAGATAAGAGACCTGGTGACCGGGGCTATCCTCAGACCGGGTTAGAAACCATGGACATGACAATATGCCTATAGATCAGAAGAATTCTAAGCAGGCCAAAACTGAGCCTGCCAAATCAACACAAACTGAGGTCGAGCAGGTCAAAGCCTATTTGCTGGGCCTGCAGGACAACATTTGCAGCGCACTTGAGGAAACGGACGGCAACGAACGTTTCAAACAGGATATGTGGGAGCGGCCTGGCGGCGGTGGTGGTCGCAGCCGGGTGCTGGAAAAAGGCGCAGTATTCGAGCAAGCCGGCGTTGGCTTCTCACACGTGTTCGGTTCACAGTTGCCACCATCAGCGACCAATGCACGACCGGAACTGGCCGGCAGGGATTTCCAGGCGATGGGCGTTTCGCTGGTTATTCACCCCAACAACCCGTATATCCCCACCAGCCATGCCAATGTGCGATTCTTTATCGCCAATAAGCCAGGTCAAGAACCTGTTTGGTGGTTCGGGGGCGGCTGGGATCTGACGCCTTTCTACCCGGACATAAAGGATGTGAGGCACTGGCACCAAACGGCATACGATGCCTGCGCGCCCTTTGGAAAAGAGGTGTATCCGCGCTATAAGCAATGGTGTGATGACTATTTTTACCTCAAACACCGTCAGGAAACCCGCGGCGTAGGCGGGCTGTTTTTCGACGACCTGAGTGAATGGGGTTTTAACCGCAGTTTTGATTTCATGCAATCGATCGGTAACAGCTATTTACCCGCTTACCTGCCGATCGTAACGCGCAACAAAGACCGCGATTACGGCGACAGAGAGCGGGATTTCCAGCTCTATCGGCGCGGCCGCTATGTAGAATTCAATCTGGTCTATGACCGGGGCACGTTGTTTGGACTACAATCAGGCGGTCGCACCGAGTCCATTCTGATGTCGATGCCGCCTAATGTGCGCTGGCGTTATAACTGGCAGCCGGAGGAAGGGTCCGCAGAGGCGGAGCTTAATGATTTTCTGAAACCGCGGGATTGGCTTGGGTCTGAGACATAAAAAAACCCCGCCGGCGGACCAGCGAGGTTCAAAGGAAGGTCTCGGCTTGGGGGAAGTTAACCGATTCCAATTGCCCGCCTTTGGGGAGCGGGCAGACCACTTGTTGCGGTCACTATGTGAGACAGAGCTTTGACAGGAAGGTTCACCTACTCCGATAAATATTTTAAACAGGATATCGCAGCTTTAGTGGGCGGTATCCCAATCCAGCCCGTGACCGACATCAACCACCAGCGGCACATCCAGTTTGGCAGCTGCTGACATGTGTTTAACGACCGCATCACTCACCGCGGTCAAACGGGATTCTTCAACCTCCAGCACCAGTTCATCGTGTACCTGCATAACCATACGTGCGCCTCGCGGCGCTTCTTGTAGCCAGTTGTCCACGCTGATCATAGCAATCTTGATGATATCAGCAGCGGTGCCCTGCAGCGGTGCATTAATGGCGGCGCGCTCTGCACCCTGGCGGCGCATTCCATTGCTGGCATTGATTTCCGGCAAATACAGACGCCGGCCGAACAGCGTTTCGACATAACCCTGATCGCGCGCCTGCTCGCGGGTTTTTTCCATAAACCCCTGAACACCCGGGTAGCGGGAAAAATAGACGTCCATATATTCCTGGGCTTCCGGACGGCTGATATCCAGCTGACGCCCCAGACCAAACGCTGACATGCCATACATCAGGCCGAAGTTGATCGCCTTGGCAGCCCGGCGCTGGTTGTCGGTCACTTTTTCGTAGCTTTCACCAAACACTTCAGCGGCTGTCGCCCGATGCACATCCACATCATCGTGAAAGGCCTTCAGCAGGCCTTCGTCAGCAGACAGGTGAGCCATGATCCGAAGCTCGATCTGGGAGTAATCAGCGGCCAGAATTAAATTGCCTTCCGGGGCTATAAAGGCCTGGCGTATTTTGCGGCCTTGAGCGGTTCGAATAGGGATATTCTGCAAGTTAGGGTTTGAAGAGGACAAGCGCCCAGTGGCGGCGACGGCTTGATGATAAGAGGTGTGCACACGACCCGTGCGTGGGTTTATCTGTTCAGGCAACTTATCGGTATAAGTGGATTTGAGTTTCGAAATCGAACGATGTTCCAGAATCAATTTGGGCAGCTCATACTTGCCTGCCAGTTCTTTGAGCACATCTTCAGCCGTTGAAGGCTGGCCTTTCGGTGTTTTGCGAATCACCGGCAGCTCCAGCTTCTCAAACAGGATTTCCTGCAGCTGTTTTGGCGAACTCAGGTTAAACGGCTGTCCGGCTGCATCAAAAGACAGTTTTTCCAACTCCAGCATACGTTTGGCCAGTTCAGTGCTTTGCTTGCGCAGCACCTTGCCATCAATCAATACGCCTGCCTGCTCAATTCTGGCCAATACCGGCACCAGCGGTATCTCAATTTCGGTCAGCACTTTGCTCAGCGACGGCTCTTCTTCCAGTTTTTTCCACAAGTGTTGATGCAAACGCAGGGTAATATCGGCATCTTCCGCCGCATAGTGGCCGGCATCATCGATCGAGACTTGTGAGAACAGAATCTGTTTGGCGCCTTTACCGGCGATTTCCTCGTAATGCGTGGTCTGGTGGCCCAGATATTTCAAGGCCAGAGAATCCATGTCATGCCGGCTGCCGGTGCTGTTGAACACATAGGATTCCAGCATCGTATCGAAGGCCACACCATCAACCGCAATATCGTAATGCGACAGCACGTTCATATCGTATTTGATATGTTGACCGACTTTTTTCAGGTCTTTGTTTTCCAGCAATGGTTTCAGATCTGCCAGAACCTGATCGCGATCAAGTTGCTTAACCACGCCCGGGTAGTCGTGCCCCACCGGAATGTAAATCGCTTCATTGGCTTTAACTGAAAAACTTAAACCAACCAGTTCAGCCCGCATCGGGTCGATACTGGTGGTTTCGGTATCAAAGGCGAGCAATTCAGCACCTTTCAACTTTTTGAGCCAATCCTTGAATGTCGCCTCATCGAGTATGGTTGTGTATTTCGTCTCTGCCGGAGTCGCTTCCGGTGATTCGTCCGCCCCCAGTTCCTGCAACCAACTGCTGAATTCTTTCTGCTGCAAAAAGGCCCGCAGTTCGCCTTCATCCACTTCCTGACAGGTCAAATCGGAAATCTCGATACCCAGATCCAGCTCGGTGCGAATGGTCGCCAGATCTTGAGACAACGGCAGTGTTGGCAGTGCTTCTCGTAAATATTCGCCGATCTTACCCTTCATGCCCTCAGCATTGGCCATCACACCTGCAAGATCGCCCCACTCGTTCAGCCATTTGGCCGCGGTCTTGGGGCCGCACTTTTCCACACCCGGAATGTTGTCGGCCTTGTCGCCGGTCAGCGCCAGGTAATCCACAATCTGCTCTGCAGTTACGCCGAATTTTTCAACCACCCCATCAATATCCATGGCGGTATTGGTCATGGTGTTGATTAATGACACATGCTTGTCCACCAACTGCGCCATATCTTTATCGCCGGTGGAAACCACGCAATCGATTCCGGCCCTGGTGGCCTGTACCGCCAGCGTACCGATAACATCATCGGCTTCAACGCCTTCCACCTGGATAATGGGCAATCCCAACAACCTGACAATGGTGTGTATGGGTTCGATCTGTTGGCTCAATTCCGATGGCATGGGCGGGCGGTTGGCCTTGTACAGGTTGTACATTTCGTGACGGAAAGTGGGTCCTTTGGCATCAAAAACCACCGCGATGTTCTTGCTGCTGGCATCTTTTAAAAGCCGCCGAAGCATGTTGGCCACACCCAACAGGGCGCCAGTTGGCTCGCCCGCCGAGTTGGTCAGGTGGGGTAGTGCGTGAAATGCACGGTAGAGATAAGACGAACCATCTACCAAATATAGGGTTTTATCAGCGCTCATAAATGTGGGGCCTGTGAACTGGGTCTGCTATGCTGTGATTATAAAGTATGCGCTTGAACCATGATGGAGAGAAACACATGAAAATTCTTTGGATTGCAATATTGTTGCTTGGCGGTTTTGCTGTTACTGCAGTTGTTGCGCAACAGGAAAGCAACCAACAAGAAGGGGCGGATACTGCAGAACCATTGGCACCACCACCGATTCCACCAATACAACCCAAAATCACCTCTGAAGAGCCTGATCCGGTTGTCAGGATTACCGAAAGAGAAGGGGAAATGGTAGAAGAATACAGCCGTGACGGCCAGGTTTATATGGTCAAGATCACGCCATCTACAGGCCTGCCTTATTACTATATGGATGAGGATGGTGACGGCCAGCTCGAAATTCAGGATTCAGACGGTCAAGGCGCCGTGCGGCCGGTTTTCTGGAAGATTAAAGAGTGGTAGACACGGTACTACCTGCCGCACCCTTGCCACTGAACGGACTGCGTAAATTTATAGCGTTTTGCGGAAAGTCAGTGGCCTGGTTAACCCTGGCGATGGTGTTATTGACATTTACCATCGTGGTGATGCGTTACGGCTTTAATCTGGGTTGGATCTGGCTGCAGGAATCGCTGACCTATATGCACGTGGCCGTTTTTACCGTTGCTGCTGCCTGGACATTGCAGGTGGATGATCACGTCCGGGTTGATATTTTTTATGCCAGCATGAATGAACGTAAGCGAGCTCGGGTCGATTTGCTGGGCACCCTTATTTTTCTGCTGCCTTTTTGTATTTTCCTGATCGTAATGGCCTGGCCGTATGTCAGCAATTCCTGGGAATTGCTCGAGACATCGCGTGAGCCGGGCGGGTTGCCGTTGGTATTCCTGCTGAAATCTCTGATGCTGGTGATGCCGGGTTTACTTCTTTTGCAAGGTGTAATAAATGCCATGGATGCCTGGCGTATTTTGAGAAAGTCCGCGCCTCAACAATCCGCCCCTGACAGCTAGATTCTGATAGCTAGCTTCTGACGGCTAAACCCGGATCAATCCTGACCGGGCAACCTCATGGCAACACACTCTTGTATCACAGAACGAATTTTCGGCTCGAATCCAGTCCACAAATGAAAACTTCTTGCCGCCTGCCCTACCAACATACCCAATCCGTCGCTATAGCGTTCACCTAACTGTTCACACAGGCGCTTTAAAGGCAAGGCAGCCTTAAAGTAGTTCAGGTCATAACATAAAGCCCCGGGGGCAAACAGGCTTCCGGTCAATGCGGGCGGCTCGCCCTCATGACCTAGTGAAGTGGCATTGATGATTAAATTAAAAGATGGTAAATCAAATGTTGGTAAATCTAAGGCCGACAAGCGGGGCAGTTGGTCCCAGCCGACAACCCGGCAGCAACTCGAATTGTGAAAATGCTTGAGCATGGCATTGGCGCGTTCAATATTCCGGTTAACCACCACGATTTCATGCGGATTTTCATCCAGCAAACTACCCAGAATGCCCGCTGCTGCACCGCCAGCACCCAACAACAAAATTCGTTGGCCGCCCAGTGACTGGCCGAGATTTTCCTTCAAGTCCGTTAGCAAGCCAATACCGTCAGTGGTATATGCCATCCAGCCACCACCCGCCTGTTGAATTAAGGTATTGGCAGATTGCGCTTCAATTACTTGCGGTGATGCCTGGGCAGACACTTGCCATGCATGGCGCTTGAGTGGCATGGTAATGTTGCATCCGGCGCCACCTGTTGTCCTGAAGGCTTCGAGTTGCTCCGGAAAATGCTCCCGGTCGGTGTCAATCAGCCGGTAATCAATATTCAGTCCGGCCTGCTGCGCAAACCTGCCATGAATAAACGGCGACAATGAAGTTTGAATGGGGGTGCCGAACAGCGCCAGTTTGATGAGATCAGCCATTGATACGGTTTTGCCTACTGCTGTTCTTTAATCCAGGCCGCGGCCTGCAATGCAAAATAGGTGAGAATGCCATCGGCACCCGCGCGCTTGATGCAGGTTAACGATTCCATGACAGCAGCCTTTTCATCCAGCCAGCCGTTCAAGGAGGCAGCTTTTAGCATCGCATATTCGCCTGACACCTGATAGACAAACGTTGGCGCACCGAAAGTTTCTTTGACCCGCCTGACCACATCCAGATAAGGCATGCCAGGCTTGATCATCACCATATCAGCGCCTTCATCCAGATCCAGTCCGACTTCGATCATCGCCTCGTCGCTGTTGGCCGGATCCATCTGATAAGTGTATTTATTGCCCCCACCCAGGGCAGAAGCGGAGCCTACCGCGTCCCGGAACGGTCCGTAAAAGGCGGATGCATACTTGGCTGAATACGCCAGAATCTTGGTATTGACGTAACCCGCTTCCTCTAAAGCTTCACGAATCTCGCCGATGCGCCCATCCATCATGTCAGAAGGCGCAACAATGTCTGCACCCGCTTTGGCGTGCGACAAAGCTTGCTGGACCAATGCTTCAACGGTTAGATCATTGGTAACGTAACCCGCGTCATCCAACAAACCGTCCTGCCCGTGACTGGTATACGGGTCAAGCGCTACGTCTGTGATAACACCCAGTTCTGGATAGGCCTTTTTAAGCGCTTTGATCGTGCGCTGCACCAAACCATCCGGATCCCATGCAAAGCTGGCATCATCAGTTTTAGCATCAGGAGCCGTCACCGGAAACAAGGCAATGGCCGGCACACCAAGCTGCAAACATTTTTCCGCCTCAATCAACAAACGGTCAATCGTCATCCGCTCAATGCCCGGCATCGATGCCACAGGTTCAGTGCGGTTTTCACCCTCGATAACAAAAACCGGCCAGATAAAATCATCGGCCGTTATGGTGGTTTCCCGCATCATACGACGGGAAAAATCATCAGTTCGCATACGGCGCGGGCGCAGGTAGGGGTAACTCATATTCTTGATCCTGTCATTGTGTTGCTACTTCAGCGTACTCATACCATTCGCTGAGCTTGTCCACCAACTCGTCCAAGCCGGTCTTTTTGAGGGAGGAGAACACCTGAATGCTGGCGTTGGGAGGCAACTCACGACGAATTTGCAGCAAAGTTGATTGTGCCGGACCACGCTTTAGCTTGTCACCTTTGGTTAGCAGAATATGGCAATTTATCTGCGCTGAAGTGCACCAGGCCAACATCTGTTGATCAAACTCACGCATTGGATGGCGGATATCCATTACCAGCACCACACCGCGTAAACAGGTGCGGGTTTGAAAATAACGTTCCATCACTTTGCGCCAATGTGCTTTCAGCTCCAAAGGAACCTTGGCATAACCATAACCGGGCAAATCAGCGATTCGGCGGTTCTCATCCAGCTCAAAAATGACTATCTGCTGGGTGCGGCCCGGTGTTTTGCTGGTTCTGGCCAATGACTTCTGGTCGGTAAAGGTATTGATTGCACTGGATTTACCGGCATTCGACCGGCCCGCAATGGCCACTTCTATTCCCACATCTTTGGGCAACTGTTTTAGCTCATGCGCACTAAGCACATAACTCGCGTGACGGAACGGATTTACTTTTTTCATCAAGGCTTTCTCTTTTTTCGATCATAGCGCTGGAACGCGTGCCCTTAAATCGGGATAATAGCAGGCCATTTCGGTCATTGTACGCAAACATTCCTGGAGAGTACGAAATGAAGCATTTAATGCATATTGCGGTGACACTGTTGTTGCTGATTTCTATACCCGCTTTCGCTGTCGGCGATGCGGCCGAAGGTCAGACGCAATCAGCCGTTTGTGCAGCCTGTCATGGCGCAGATGGTAACAGCGTTGTACCCAACTGGCCGAAGCTTGCCGGTCAACACGAAGGCTATATGACTCGACAGTTGGAGTTGATCAAAAGCGGTGCGCGCCCGGTGCCTGAAATGGCCGGTATCGTTGCAGGCATGAGTGATCAGGAGTTCGCTAATATCTCAGCCTATTTCTCGAACCAGACAGTCAAACCCGGTCTTGCTGATGAAAGCTCTATTCCAATTGCGCAGACTTTGTACAAAGCCGGCAACCCTGAAATCGCTGCACCGGCTTGTATGTCTTGTCACGGACCCGCCGGTGAAGGCAATCCGTTGGCCGGCTATCCGCAGCTGGCGGGACAGCACGCCGCCTATACCGAAAAGATGCTGAAAGGCTTCCGGAACGGTACAACATGGGGTGAGGATGACACCAACAGTGCCATCATGGTTGGGGTTGTGCATCGCTTGAGTGATGCTCAGATCAGAGCATTGGCTTCATATATTCAGGGTCTTCATTTAAGCGCTGAATAAACCAGTCGCAGAAAATCGGGAACCACATGGCCCCAACGGGGTCTGTATGCCGACACAATCAATGTTGCGGAGAGACATTTACATGCTAAACAGATTAATTATTTCATTCAGCTTGTTGCTGGGAAGCCAGGCAATTTTGGCGCAAGAGCAGTACCAGGAGGGCGTTCATTACGTCAAAATTGATCAGCCGGCTACACCGATGGTTGAAGGCGAAGTTCTGGTGACCGAAGTGTTCGCCTACGGTTGCTCGCATTGCAATACTTTCGAGCCCTATATGCAGGCGTGGATCAAAAACAAACCCGATTATGTAAAGCTCAATCGTTTGCCGGTGACATTTGGTCGCAAAGCGTGGGAAATTGCGGCCCGGGGTTATGTTACAGCTGAAGTGATGGGCATCGCCGAAGAGTCACATCCTGAAATGATGGATGCCGTCTGGAAGGGAGGCAAACAGTTCCGCAGCGTAGAGGACCTGGCAGCCTTTTATTCCGCCTATGGCGTCAATGAAGTTGACTTTATTTCGAACTACAATTCTTTTGCTGTGGACAGCATGATGCGTAAAGGTCAACGCGATGTTGGTCTGTACGGTATCACTGGAACACCTACTCTGGTGGTTGATCGCCAATACCGCGTCCAGGGCAACAAAGACGTCCCGGGTTTCGATGACATGTTGAAAGTTGCCAATTATTTGATTGAAATGGAACACGCTCAGGCGATTGAGACTGAGGCCGAGACTGAGTAGTTGTCAGACGGTTACATTTATTGACCTGCTTTCAATTTCGAAAACATATCAGAGGGCCGAAATTTGTTCGGCCCTTTTTTTGTGCCCGCTTTTCCAGTATCCCTCCCTGAAATAGGTTGACTCAACGGCGCTTTGGAGTATTCTGTTGTTTCCTTACCACACTGCAGAATTCGAATGTCCCAAACACAAATTCTGGTCGTTGATGACGAGCCTGATATCCGCCAACTCGTACAGGAAATTCTTGAGGACGAAGGTTATTCGGTTCAGGTCGCGGCAGACGGCCAAAGTGCCCGTCTGGCCTGGGCACAGTTAAAACCGGACCTGGTGCTTCTGGATATCTGGATGCCGGATGTTGATGGCATCTCCCTGCTTAAAGAATGGTCGGCTTCCGGTGAACTGGAATCACAAGTCGTGATTATGTCTGGCCACGGCACACTGGAAACAGCGGTTGAAGCCACCCGGCTGGGGGCATACGATTTTATTCAAAAACCACTGTCTTTGGCCAAGTTGCTGGCAACCGTAAAAAAGGCACTGGAAGTCAGACCACAGCACCACGCGTCAAAAACGGCGGCTCAACGGGCGCTGACAATAGAGCCTCTGGGCAACAGCGAAGCCATGCAGCAACTCCGCACCAAAGCGCGTCAGGCGGCGGCCAACCACTCGCCTGTTTTGATCAGCGGAGAAGCGGGTAGTGGCCGTGAAACACTGGCCCATTATATTTTTGATCATTCCGGGCACAACGGCAGCCTGGTGCTGCTGGATCACAGCCAGACCAGTGACAATCAAGTCAGACAATATCTGTTCGGATCAATCGCAAACGGCCGTTCAAACCCCGGCCTGCTGGATGAAGCGAGCGGCAGCACGCTATTTATCCCGGACCTGCAGAAACTTTCAGCTGCAGCACAACAGTTGCTGGAAAGTTGCATTGAAACAGATGCATATACCGCACAAGGCGACACGGTTGCCAAACCGCTGAACTGCCGGATTATTTGCAGCACTATATCGGATATGAACCCGATCGTAGAATCTGGCCGGTTTTCTGACTCACTTTTTTTCCGCTTAAACGTTTTGCCACTGAAAGTGCCGGCACTGCGAGACCGGCCTGAAGATGTACCCGAGCTGATCCGGTTTTTCTCCGACTGGTTTCCGAATCAGGACGACCTGCCGTACCGGCAGTTTTCTGTGTCGGTGCAAAACCGCATGCGCAATCACAGTTGGCCGGGCAATGTCCGTGAGCTGCGCAATTTGATTAAACGTTTGCTGGTGCTGGGCCGTGAAGGCGAGATCAGCATGTCGGAAATCGAGGAAGCATTAAATAAAAGCGCGACTGAATACGAATCTCAAGGCAATGAAAGTCAGGCATTGTTTGATTTGCCTCTACGTGAGGCGCGCGAGCAGTTTGAGCATGATTATCTGGTCTATCAACTTACCAAGGCGGGCGGTAGCGTGGGCAAACTTTCTGAGTCAGTAGGGATGGAAAGAACCCATCTTTATCGTAAACTGCGCTCCCTGGGGATAGATCCGAAATCCGTTGCCCGAAATGGGGGAGAATCATGAAAATTGTCATTCTTGGCGCAGGCCAGGTCGGCTCCACGGTCGCGGCTGCACTGGTGCACGAAGACAACGACATCACGATTATTGATATCGACCAACGGCGTTTGAAAGAGCTGCAGGACCAGATGGATATCCGCTGCGTACTGGGACACGCCTCCCACCCGAAAGTGATGGAGCGCGCTGGCATCGAAGATGCGGATCTGGTGATTGCCGTGACCAACTCTGATGAAGTAAATATGGTTGCCTGCCAGATTGCCTATACCCTATACAACGTGCCAACCCGTGTTGCCCGGGTACGTGCCGCCGAATACACCGACCACCCTGAACTGTTTCAGCGCGAGCATTCACCCGTAGATGTTTTGATCAGCCCTGAACTGCTGCTGACCCAGTACATCACCCGGTTGATCGAGTACCCGGGTGCCTTACAGGTTATGGATTTTGCAGATGGCCGCGCCCAACTGGTGGCTACCGAAGCAGAAGCCGGCGGATTGCTGGTCGGCAAAAAACTCTACACGATGAAGCAACATCTGCCGGAAAACTCTGACGCCCGCGTAGCAGCAATCTATCGCAACGGCGAACTGATACTGCCACACGGTGACACTATTCTTGAAGAAAATGATCTGGTGTTCTTTTTGGCGGCCAAGCGACATATTCGCACCGTTATGAAAGAGCTGCGACCGCAGGATCGGCCCGCCCGCAGGATCATACTCGCCGGTGGCGGCAATATCGGCAAAAACCTGGCCGTACGGCTGGAACGAGACCACCACGTCAAGATTATCGAACGCGACCCGGAAAGGGCTGAAGCTATTGCCGAGGAATTATCCAAAACCATCGTTCTGGTTGGAGACTGCGCCGATGAGAATCTGCTGCGGGAAGAATCGATCGACAATACCGACGTCTACTGTGTACTGACCAACGACGACGAAGCCAATATCATGTCATCTTTATTGGCCAAACGAATGGGCGCCAAAAAGGTGATCGCAATCATCAACCGGCCCTCTTATGTCGATCTGATGGAGTCGGGTACCATTGATATCGCCGTGTCCCCGCAGACCGTCACGATTGGTTCCCTGTTAACCCACATCCGCCGCGGCAGCATGGTTCGCGTGCATTCGCTGCGCCGGGGTGCAGCTGAGGCGATTGAAGCTGTGGCATTGGGCGACCGCCGTAATTCGAAAGTAGTAGGGCGCTCGATTGAAGAGATCGATTTACCGGCAGGTACCACCATAAGCGCAATCGTTCGTGGCGAAGATGTGATCATTGCCCACCACGACACTGTTATTCAGGAACATGACCATGTCTTGCTGTTTGTGCCGGACAAGAAGCAAATCAGAGCAGTTGAAAGACTATTCCAGGTAAGCGCTACTTTCATCTGAAATGAGAACCAAAACCATACAAAGGGTTGTCGGGTTTTTAATCGCTTGCTCAAGCCTGATGATGTTTCCGCCGGCACTGGTATCGTGGTTTTACGACGATTCCACTCACAGCCTGTTTTTAGTCAGTGCGCTGATACTGTTCTTCACCGGCCTCGCAATTTACGCGCCTGTGCGTCATGTACGACAAGAATTGCGTCTGCGCGACGGCTTTCTGATCGTAACCGCCTGCTGGGTGGCATTGGCGCTGGTGGGGGCATTGCCGTTTTTACTTTTGAAAGAACCTGATATTTCATACGTTGATGCAGTATTTGAGTCCATGTCAGGGCTCACAACAACCGGTGCCACCATACTCACCAATATCGATGATCTACCACACAGTGTTCTGTACTACCGCCAGCAACTGCAATGGCTGGGCGGCTTGGGCATTGTGGTTTTGGCAGTTGCCATTCTGCCAATGTTGAGAATCGGTGGTATGCAATTGTATCGCGCCGAAACCCCGGGGCCATTGAAAGAAAGCAAACTCACACCTCGCATCACGGAGACGGCCAAGGCCTTGTGGCTGATTTATCTGGGCATTACGGTGTTGTGCATTATGGCGTATTGGCTGGGTGGTATGACCTTGTTCGATGCGGTCGGGCACGCTTTCAGCACCGTTGCCATTGGCGGAATGTCGACACATGACGCCGGGTTTGCCTGGTTCGATAGTCCCAGTCTCGAAGCCATCGCCACCATTTTTATGGTGGTGGCGGGTATTAATTTCGCGGTCCACTTCACCTCATGGAATCGTGCCAGCGCGCAACCCTACTTCCACGATCCTGAATTGCGTGTTTATGCTTCCTTGTTGCTGGTGTTTTCGCTGCTCGTCACTATTGCGCTGTATCTCAACGGCACCTATGGCTCGATTTCAGAATCGGCTCGTTACGGCATATTCCAGGTCGTCTCAGTAATGACGACGACCGGATTCAGCACCGCAAAATTTTCGATCTGGCCAAGCTTCATTCCCATCATGCTGATGTGCATTGCCTTTGTTGGTGGTTGTGCCGGCAGCACGTCGGGCGGCATGAAAGTAATTCGCATCATGCTTTTGTATCGTCAGTCGGTCAGGGAAATCCGCCGTTTAATCCACCCGCATGCCGTTATTCCGGTGAAAATTGGTGGTCGCAAAACCTCTGCAGCCGTGATGGACGCGGTCTGGGGATTCTTCTTTTTATATGTGTTGAGTTTTGTATTGATTACGATTGCGCTTAATGGCGTCGGCGTTGACCCGGTTACCGCCTACTCGGCAGCCGCCGCTTGCCTGACCAATCTGGGCCCGGGTTTGGGCGATGTCAGTGCCAACTACGCCAGTCTCAATTCAACTGCCAAGATTATTTTGAGCTTTGCCATGTTAATGGGGCGTTTGGAAATATTCACGCTGCTGGTATTGTTCAGCCCTTCATTCTGGCGCGACTAAAACCTGCTATTTGTAAAATTTCGGCTCGCCTGCAGGTCGGTTTCTAAAGCGCTTGTAAGCCCACAAGTATTGAGTAGTATCCAATTCAATAATGTTTTTGATGCCTTTGTTCAAAGCAGTCAGGGCTGTGCGCATATCAGAACTGCAGATTGCCTCGTCTGCTGCCAGTACATGCGGTTGATAGCGGCCGTTATCCAGTCGCAAACAAACCGCAAACAGCACTGTTGCACCGGTAGTTTGTACAATGCGTGGCACCAGCACCCCGGTTAAGGTTTCTATACCGTAAAACGGCGCAAACACGCCATCTCCTTGCGTAGGCTCCTGATCCGGCAAAATACCAACCGGGTTACCCGCTTTAACCACTTTGTAGAAGGCACGCAAACCTGAAGGGGTAGCAGGGACCAGTTTGGCGCCCTGACGGCGGCGCTTGGACAAAAGCAGATTATCCAGATCGGGGAAGCGGCTGGGCTTGTACAAAATGGTGTAATCAATATCGTGCTGAACATGCAGACTCAGCATTTCCCATGAACCGCTATGTGGCACGGCAATGACGACACCCTTGCCGCTTTTGCGTGCTGCCTCCAGTAATTGGATGCCGACAGGTTCATCAAAATATTGGGTAATCCTTTCAATCGGCCAATGCCACAGCATGCCTGCTTCAAAAACGCCTCTTACGTAGTGCACCATACTGGCACGGGCAATCTTATCCCTCTCATCCGCGCTCAGATCCGGGTACACTGCTTTCAGATTTATTCTGGTGACACGCCGTTTTCGCGGCGACAACCACCACAACATGGCGGCCACCGGAGGTGCGATCCATATCGCCGAAGTTGGTGTAACCCAACTAAACAGACGCATAACAGCGCCGATAATGATGTTGAGAATTGCTGATTTCAAATTATTATCCCATGCCTCCAGCCACGCCTTTCAGTCATATGTTCTAGCCATGCCATCAAGCCTGTTAAACTGAATTCCTTCAATTGTCGGATTCGTCATGATCGCCTTATTACAAAGAGTATCGGAAGCCAGTGTACATGTTAATGAAAATGAGGCTCAAGCAGAGTTGACCGGTTGTATTGGCAAGGGGATTCTGGCACTTGTCGCGGTCGAGAAAGGCGATACAAAAGCCCAGGCGGATCGTTTGTTGCAACGGATATTAGCCTACCGCATTTTTGAGGATGATAGTGGCCGCATGAATCTGAACCTGAGACAGGTTGAAGGTGAGTTATTGCTGGTCTCTCAGTTTACGCTTGCGGCAAACACCAACAGCGGAAATCGACCCAGTTTTACACCTGCGGCAGAGCCTTCAGAGGGCAAACGATTGTTTGATTACCTGCTCGAAACTGCCGGCACGGAACTCGGGAAAGTGGCTGCCGGGCGTTTTGGCGCCCATATGCAAGTCAGTCTCGTCAATGACGGACCCGTCACCTTCACTCTGCGGGTACCGCCTGAACCTGCTTAGCCTGCTTCTGCTTCTGCTTCTGCTTCTTCGGCCTGTTCAAACTCTTTTAGTTTGCGCGTCAACGTATTGCGCCCCAGCCCCAATATCCTGGCTGCCTCCACCCGCTTGCCGCCAGTATGGTCTAGCGCACAATCCAAAATGATTTTCTCAAGGTGCTGACGTGCTTCAGCCATGACATCGGGCTGCCCGCTAGACAGTGCATTCAGCGTCCACCGCCTTAGCCCTTCCTGCCAACCGTCTTGTGACGGTTGGGTAGCCCCGGCCTCGCTCAGACTTGCCGGCAGATCCTCGGGAAAAATCTGCTCGCCTGGCGCCATGACGCAAAGCTGCTGACAAAGATTTTGTAACTGCCGCACATTGCCGGGAAATGCTTTTTTCTGCAGCGCCTGTATAGTTTGTGGCAGCAGGTGCTTTTCTTCCAGTCCAAGATCTGTGGCAGCTTGATGCAGGAAATGTCTGGCCAATATCGGAATATCTTCAAGCCGCTCACGCAATGGCGGTAAGCCGATCGTAATAACATTCAAGCGGTGATAAAGGTCTTCCCTGAAGCTTCCATCCTGGATTTTGGCTTTCAAATCCTGATGGGTCGCCGTGATAATGCGCACATCGGCGCGCAGCAAATCACGACCACCTACTCTGTAATAATCGCCTTCGGCAAGCACCCTCAATAAACGTGTTTGCAGCGGCAACGGCATGTCGCCGATTTCATCCAGAAACAAAGTGCCGCCGGCAGCCTCTTCAAACCGGCCTGCATGTCTGGCATGGGCGCCGGTAAACGAGCCGCGCTCGTGGCCGAACAGTTCCGATTCCAGCAGTTCTGATGGAATCGCAGCAGTATTGATAGCAACAAAAGGACCGCTTGAACGCGGACTATGTTGATGCAGGGCTTGCGCTACTACTTCCTTGCCCACACCGGTTTCGCCTGTGATCATTACGCTGATACCAGTACGCGACAATCGACCGATGGTGCGAAACACTTCCTGCATCGCTGCAGACTCACCAATCATCTGGTTAGATTGGGTCTTGGGTTCATGCACTGGCGCTGCAACAGAGACGGCAGAGGCGCGGCCCACCACCGACAGCACCTGATCCAGATCGAAAGGTTTGGAAAGGTAATCGAATACACCGGACTGAAACGCAGACACCGCCTGATTAAGATCTGAAAATGCGGTCATGGCAATCACAGGTATATCCAGTTTCAGATCATCCAGGCTTTGCAGAACCTGCAAGCCGTCCGCATCCGGCAAACGAATGTCCGTCAGGATGACATCTGGCTGGTTGGTTTTGAGGGCATCTGTTATATCCGTGACAGTTCCGAAACTCCGTGTTTGGTAGCCCGCGCGACCCAGCGCCCGCTCAAGCACGAAGCGGATGGCTTCGTCATCATCTACGATCCAGGTGGTAACTGCCTTGCTCATGGATTTGCCCCCATTGGCAGTTTCAAGGTAAATCGGCTGCCCGGCTCCAATGGCTCGTATGTCAATAAGCCATCGTGTGCTGCTGCAATTTGCTGCGCCAACGCCAGGCCCAGGCCGGTACCGTCGCGACGCCCTGTTACCATGGGCATAAACAGCAAACCGCGCAGGTCTTCCCGCACACCAGTGCCGTTATCCTCAATATCAACACGCACCACGTACTTCACGCCCGGTTTCAGCAATGCACTGTCATGCTCAACGCGGGTACGAAAAATCAACTCGGTGGCTTCCGCCTGAAATGCGTTTCGCGCCAGATTTAGCAACAGTTGCCGCAAAGCTGCGGCGTCAGCTTTAAGGTTGGGAATGCTGGGGTCATAATCGTGGGTGATTTTCAGGGTTTCAGCCGATTCAACGCTCAGCAGATCAGCCGTTTCTTGTAGTGGTTGGTGGATATCGACCGAGTCCAGCTCCAGCTCAGGTTGCCCGAAACGCTTGAGCAACTCATCCACCCGATCAACTTCCCGCATGATCAGTTCTGCCAACGTACCCAACTCACTGCCATTGAGCTCAGCTGCCATCATTTGAGCGGCGCCACGGATGCCGCCCAGCGGGTTACGAATTTCATGGCCGAGATTTCGGCGCAACAACTCCATCATGCCGGTCTGCACCTCACGCTGCTGCAATCGGCTTTGCTGGCGCTGCCACTTTAGATTGTAAAACTCCAGCAACATACCCTGCCCGGACACGGTTTGAATGTTGCAGTCATACCAGCCATTGGCCAATCTGCATTCGCGTATCTGACGATTGCGACAATCACTGGTGCTGGATTCAACCGCCTGCGTTAATGCAACCGGCAACCTGGGAAAAACACTAAATGGCTGGCCGAGAACCCGCTCCCTTCCAATATCGAAGCAGTTCTCCGCAGATGCGTTCATTGCTTTTACGCAATTTTGTGCATCAAGCTCCACGACCGCGGTAGACAGTAGTTCAAGCATCCGCTGCCCGTGGAGATTTCATCATCACTAATTGTTTGGCGTTGGCCGTACAGGCGGAGGATTGGTGTAAATACTTGGCTGTTTGACGAAAAATGTGACTGACGGTGCATTGGCAATCACCTTTCCATTTGCATCAAGTAATGAAGCACCGACCGTATGCTCACCGCGCTCAAGTGGTGGAACTGAGATCGAATTGGATTCCGTTGCTGGTTGTCTCGCGCCATCAATCGAAAAATTCACCTTCATGCCAGCAACCAGTGGTGCTTTGGTCGCCCATACAACGGTTACATTTTGCTCCTGTGCAAACACAGACTCATCCTGTAGCGGTGAAGTAATCGCAAAATCCTTGTATTTAGACCGCAAAGCTCTGAGCGACTTACCCTTCTCTACCGGGTCATCTGCATTACTGACGGGGGTTAAATAGTCAGGCGCTTCAATGACGCTGAGAGGTTGCAGCTCCATCGGTTTTCCACCGTTTTTAGGTGCCGTGTCTGTGTAGGTCACATTTCCATCTTTATCGACGACTTTATAGACCTGCGATAGGGCGGTACTTGAAACGGCACAAAGCAAAAGCGCGACCGATAAAAAGTGTATGTTTTTAACCGTTAACAATTTCATCTCCAGACTCCCTGTTCATGCCGGCTGAACGTGTCCATTGAAAGGACAGCCCCGCACAATGCGGGGCGTACCGGGCATACTTAGATCGTCAGAAGACAATCCAGTTCAGCTAGAATAATACATATCAAACTCAACCGGGTGAGTTGACATGCGAAAGCGGGTGACTTCTTCCATCTTCAAAGCAATATAACCATCGATCAGATCGTCGTCGAAAACTCCACCGGCTTTCAAGAAGTCGCGATCTTTGTCCAATGCTTCCAGTGCTTGATCCAGACTTGAGCAGACCTGAGGAATCTTCTTTTGTTCCTCGGCTGGCAAGTCATAAAGATCTTTGTCCATCGCAGGACCCGGATCAATTTTATTAATGATGCCATCAAGACCAGCCATCATCATGGCTGCAAACATCAAGTAGCTATTACCGGCTGGATCACCGAAACGTATCTCGATACGACGTGCTTTGGGGCTGCCGACATGCGGAATACGAATGGATGCTGAACGATTACGTGCTGAATAGGCCAGCATGACTGGCGCTTCAAAACCCGGCACCAGACGCTTGTAGCTGTTGGTGGTGGAATTGGCGAATGCATTGATGGCGCGCGCGTGCTTAAAAATACCACCGATGTAATGCAAAGCCATGGTAGATAAACCACCATATTCTTCGCCAGAAAACAGGTTCTTGCCGTCTTTAAATAGTGACTGATGCACGTGCATGCCGGAACCATTGTCACCTACCAGCGGCTTAGGCATAAAGGTTGCCGTGCGACCGCTAAGGTGTGCAGTATTATGAGTTACGTACTTGAAAGTCAGCATCTCGTCCGCTTTTCTTACCAGCGTGTTGAACCTGGTGCCAATTTCGCACTGACCGGCAGTTCCCACTTCGTGGTGATGAACTTCAACCGGCACGTCCATCGCTTCAAGAATTTCGCACATCTGGGAACGCAGGTCATGCAGGCTGTCGACGGGTGGCACTGGAAAGTAGCCGCCTTTTACGCGAGGACGATGTCCGTGATTGCCTTCTTCATATTCGGCACCGGTATTCCAGGCACCTTCTTCCGAATCAATGTTGTAGAACATATTGTGCATTTCCGTACCGAAGCTGACGCTGTCGAATACGAAAAACTCGGGCTCTGGGCCGAAAAATGCCTTGTCCGCGATACCACTGGATTGCAGATAGGCTTCAGCGCGCTTGGCCAAGGAACGCGGGCAGCGGTTGTAACCTTCCATTGTGTTTGGCTCAAGCACGTCACAACGCAAAATCAATGTGCTGTGTTCCATAAATGGATCCATGACACCAGATTCGAGATCGGGCATCAAAACCATGTCGGATTCATTAATACCCTTCCAGCCCTTGATTGAAGAGCCGTCAAACATTTTACCTTCTTCATAAAAATCATCATCGGCCATATGAGTCGGCATCGTAATGTGATGCTCTTTGCCGGCGGTGTCGCAAAATCGCAAATCAACGAATTCAACTTCATTTTCGCTAATCATTTTCTGGATCGATTCGATACTCATGTCAATTTCCTGTAAGTAATCTCTGAAAAGGGGTTCTCTAAAAAAGGTCCATTCTGGATCACTACATACATGCATATGTCGTGCCAACTCTTTAAACGCGTGTAAATGCCTGACAATCTATTTGATGCACCATTTAGATGCACTACCACGTCAAATAGAAATGCGCCTGATGCACCATTATGGCACTTTATTGAATTTTACGCACCATATTGGTGCAATTATGCTTTAGGAGACCAACCAGAGGAGAAATATACCGAGGATAAGACGATAAATAACAAAAGGAACCAAACCCACGCGCTGCAAAAGTGCCAGGAAAGCAGCGATGCACAACCAGCCCGCCACTGCGGAAAGCCCCACCGCCAGGGCAAACTGGGGCCAGTCTATCGTCGCATCGTGCATAAACATCCGCAGCACACCATAGCCACCGGCGGCAGCAATGATGGGAATGGAAAGAAGGAACGAAAAACGCGCGGCGGTATCGGCGTTAAAACCAAGCATGCGGCCCATGGTGATGGTGATGCCCGAGCGTGAAGTGCCGGGTATCAATGCCAGCATTTGCGCCAGGCCGATCAAAAAGCCGGACTTCAGGTTCATACTGTCCATCTTAAGCGTGCGCCCAAAACGCGCATCCGCCCACCACAGCAAAAGACCAAAGCCGATGGTACTGTATGCGATCACCCGCACATCACGCAAACTGGATTCAATCCAGCCGGCAAGCAAGCCACCAGCAAGTATGGCCGGTATGCTGGCAACGACCAAAGTAATGCCCAACTTTTTGGCTTCAAGCTCAGCGCCGTCACGGCTTAGCCAGGGTTTCAGCATGCTCCGGATATCCTGGCGGAAGTACACCAACGCCGCCAACAAAGTGCCCAGATGAGTGGCTACATCAAAGACCAGGCCCTGATCCGGCCAGCCAAAAACCTGACCGCCGAGGATTAAATGTGCAGAGCTGGATACCGGCAAAAACTCGGTCAAGCCCTGCACCAGGGCCAGCACGATTATCTGGATTAAAGTCATAGCTGAAAAGTCATTGCCAAAAAATCATTACTGATAGGCAATCCGGTAAATAACACCGGCGCTGTCATCAGATACCAACAGCGCACCGTCGGGCATAACCATGACATCATTTGGTCTGCCCCAGGCGTCCTGACCTTGCAGCCAGCCTGATGCAAAAACCTGGTTATCCAATACCGAACCATCTGCTGTGACTTCCAGAACACGTATCTGATAACCGGATTTTTCGCTGCGGTTCCAGGACCCATGCTGAGTGACAAAGATACGGTGCTTGTAGTCTTCGGGAAACATCTCGCCGGTGTAGAACGTCAAACCGAGCGCTGCGCCGTGAGGATCAAGTTTGGTGGCAGGTGCAACGTAGTCCGAACAGTTTTTACCCTTGCCGAACTCTTCATCAAGCAAATCACCCTGATGACAATAGGGAAAGCCGAAATGCATGCCCTGTTTTGGTGCATGATTCAATTCATCTGCTGGAATATCGTCACCCAACAGGTCCCGCCCGTTATCTGTAAACCATAGTTCGTCATTTTCGGGATTGAATGCCAAACCGACACTGTTGCGTATACCTGTTGCATATACTTCCATGTCGCTACCGTCGGCATTCATGCGCCGGATTTCGGCAAAGCCTTCCTCGTCGCAGACATTGCAGGGTGCACCAACGGGAATATATAGCTTGCCATCCGGTCCGAAGCGCAGATATTTCCAACCATGGTGCTTTTTATCCGGCAGTGCGCCTGTCACCACCACCGCTACGGGAACCTGATCCAGATTCGATTCAATGTCATCGTATCTCAACACCTGATTCACTGCGCCTACATACAGCGCACCATCTTTAAATTCCAGTCCTGATGGCATCTCCAGACCTTCAGCGACCAACTTGACCTCGTCCGCACGCTGGTCGCCATCGGTGTCGCGGATCGCCCAAACTTTGCCCGCTTTCCGCGAGCCGGCAAAGACCGTGCCATTATCGCCAAGCGCAAGTTGACGGGCATTTTCAACACCATCAGCGTAGATGCTGATACTGAAACCCGGAGGTAATTGAATCTGATCCAGATTGACATCGGCATTTCCGCACTGCGACAGAAACAACCCCGAAAGTGCTAACCATGTGATTTTGTTTTTCATAATGCCAATATTAACAGCAGCAATGGCGCGTTACATAAGAAAAAAAGATAAACTATGTGTGGCCATAGCAGTATTTACAGGGATGTCACAACAAAAACCGAAATAATAACAGGCCGTTTATCGGGATGGACTTTGGCCCGGATAGACAACCTGTCGTTCACTACAGGGCGGTACAACGACATGACATTTTTTCAAAAAGACAACGATCAAAGCATATTGCCGGCTTTTGGGTGCTGCGAATGAGTCTTTTTGACGAACTCAAACGCCGCAATGTGATTCGCGTTGCCATTGCCTATCTGGTGGTAGCCTGGTTGCTGGCGCAGGTGGTTGACCTGGTATTAGAAAATTTCGGCGCGCCAGGCTGGTTTATGCGTTCATTGCTGGTCGTTCTGGCCGCGGGATTGCCTGTCGTTGTGATTTTCGCATGGGCGTTTGAAATAACCCCGGAAGGTATCAAAAAAGAAGGTGATGTTGACCGCTCGCAATCTGTAACTCACCACACTGGACGTAAACTGGACCGCGTCATTATCGGCGTGTTGGTGGTCATTATTGCTTTTTTTGCTCTTGATCGCTTCGTGCTTCAGGATCGGGCAGAGTCCGTCGCCACCCAAAACACCGTGTCGGTCGCTGGTGAGGATGACACGGTTGCGAGCAAGATCGCCGAGGGGCCTTCCATCGCGGTTTTGCCCTTCGTTAATATGAGCAGCGATGCTGAAAACGAATATTTTTCCGACGGCCTCACCGAAACTCTTTTGAACATGTTGGCCCAACTACCGGAACTGCGCGTTGCAGCACGCACTTCATCATTCGCGTTCAAGGGCAAGAATACCGATATCGTCGATATTGCCAAAGCCCTGGGCGTTGCCCACGTGCTTGAAGGCAGCGTGCAAAAAGCCGGTGACAGGGTGCGCGTAACTGCCCAACTAATTCGTGCAAATGATGGCTTCCACGTCTGGTCGCAGAATTACACGCGGCCGCTACAGGACATTTTTGCCATCCAGGACGAAATTGCTGCTGATGTGGCACGTGCAATGGGTGCATCGTTGCTGGGCGAAAAGAGCACCCTGCAGAATGTAGAAACTTCAAATCTGGCCGCCTATGACCTCTACCTGCAAGGCCTGCAGCAACATGCGCTTTCTACCTTTACCAGCCTGCCAGAAGCGGAAAGCCTTTTCAAACAGGCGCTGGCCATTGACCCTGGATTTACAGATGCACAACTGGCGCTGGCCGGTACTTATCTGCAAATGCAATGGACTGGTCAAATTGACCGTCAAACGACCCAACAGAATATCAATCCATTGCTGCAACAGGTGCGGGCGCACGATCCGGAAAACCCGCTGGCGCGTGCATTGGAATTGGATAACGAACTCTATAGCGACGATGCCCTTTCGGCTGAAGAATATTCGGTCAAGTTGGCCGAGATGGAAAATCTTCTGCCGTTGGTGCCAACTCAATCCGAACTTCGTTCAAGGTTGGCAGTGAGAATCGCTGCCATTAGCGGTGATTATCAGCGCGCCCTGAATGTGGTGGACGCCGGCTTACTCGTCGACCCGCTCGATGCCGTATTGTATCGTCGACGCGGTGTAGTATTACAAATGGCAGGTCGTCTGGACGAAGCACTCGCGGCCCTGTTGCGCGGCAATGAACTGCGGCCTGACGACCCCAATATTCTCAATATTATTGCTGAAGTGGAAACTGACCAGGGTAACCTCAAGCAAGCGCTGATCTGGAAACGCAGAGCGGCTGAGGCTGACCCTCTCGACCATGAACTGGCGTCGAATGTTGCCATAGTATTGTATGAACTCGGCCTGCCCGAAGAAGGAGACCGCTGGGCAAACAAGGTCGAAGCACTGGCTGCAGCATCGGGAGTTGGCAGAATGACATCCCTATATAAAGCAATGGCCCATAACAACACTGACGGCATGCTCGATATTGCTAAAAGCATGATTAAAGATCAGGTCGATCTGCGCCAGGGCGCATTTGCTTCTGCATTATTTACATACGTAGAAACGATGTCAAAATCCGGACAAGCGAAACAAGCTTATGATTTTCTGCAATCAAGCAGGCCTGACATCTTTGCTTTTGATGACCTTCCCGCCGACCGTCAAGGCCAGTTAATGCAGTATGCAGCAATTATGATGATGTATGATTTCGCCACGCCCGAAGCAACTCTCAATGCCTGGCTGAGCCATAGCGACAATATGGATCGTAAGTGGCCTCGATGGCGCGAGGATTCATTTAACGAAGTTGTGGACCTGATACTCAAAGGCCAAACGGATCAAGCTGAACAGTTGCTGTTGGAGAATGAGCTTTCACGACCAATCAGCACCAATCTGAAACGCGCCGATACCATTCGCGCACCGTTTTTCGAAAGCATCAATCAACGTCCGGCCGTCGTCACCCGCTTGATCGCCATTGACAAAGAAGTGGCAGCCTTGCGCGGTGAAGTCAGCGAGATGCTGCTGGAGCCGGAGTGGAGCCCCTGAGATGAGTTTTTTCGATGAGCTGAAGCGCCGCAATGTATCCCGGGTGGGATTTGCCTGCGCGCTGGTTGCCTGGATGATTGCACAAGTTACCGACCTGGCACGTACGTTAATGAAAATTAAACAAATACCCATGACCAATTACACTTATCAGAGCAAATTGACAAGCGCATAATACAAGCGTTCATGGGACACTCTCTCTTGAATCAACTCCTCCAGAAGGGCCTAAAGACGCGGGAAGCAATGCATGATTCCCGCGTCTTTTTTTGTCCTGGGCTTGTGTCCCTTGTCCTTGTTGGCTAGACCGCCTCGTCGAATTGCTCTTCTTCAGTGGAACCGGTCAAGGCTGACAAAGACGACTTGCCCTGGCTAAGTGTCTGGGTGATGGTATCAAAGTATCCCGTTCCCACCTCGCGCTGATGTTTGGTGGCGGTATAACCCTGCTTCTCGGCCGCAAACTCTGCTTCCTGCAGTTCAACATAGGCGCTCATCTGGCGGTCCTTGTAGCCCATTGCCAGTTGGAACATGCTGTGGTTCAAAGCATGAAAACCGGCCAGTGTAATAAACTGGAACTTGTAACCCATCGCGCCCAGTTTATTTTGAAACTCGGCAATGGTGGCGTCATCCAGATTGGCTTTCCAGTTGAATGATGGCGAGCAGTTATAGGCCAGCATTTTTCCCGGGAACTTCGCGTGTATGGCATCTGCAAACTTTTTGGCTTGGTCCATATCCGGTTTACCGGTTTCGCACCACAGCAGGTCCGCATATGGCGCGTAGGCCAGGCCACGTGAAATAGCTTGATCAATGCCCGCTTTGGTTTCATAAAAACCTTCTACGGTTCGTTTACCCGTCACAAAATCGTGATCGTGGGGATCGATGTCCGAGGTCAGCAGTGCCGCTGCCATTGCATCTGTGCGAGCAACAAGAATAGTCGACGTGCCCATGATGTCAGCGGCAAGCCGCGCTGCCGAAAGTTTGGCCACCGCTTCAGAAGTCGGCACCAACACTTTGCCGCCCATGTGGCCGCATTTTTTGGCAGACGCCAGCTGATCTTCGAAGTGAACGCCGGCAGCACCGGCTTCGATCATCATTTTCATCAATTCATGTGCATTTAATACACCGCCGAAACCCGCTTCCGCATCGGCCACGATCGGGGCCATCCAGTTTATTGAATCATCACCTTCAGCGTGGTTTAGCTGATCAGCGCGCATCAGGGCGTTGTTGATTCTTTTCACCACATTCGGTACCGAATCTGCCGGATACAAAGACTGATCCGGATACATCTGGCCCGCCAGATTGGCATCCGCTGCTACCTGCCAACCAGAAAGATAAATCGCTTTGAGTCCGGCTTTAACCTGCTGCACCGCCTGATTACCAGTAAGCGCACCCAGTGCGTTCACATAAGATTGCGAGTTCATGTCACGCCAGAGCCGTTCCGCACCCTGCTTGGCCAGTGAATACTCGATCCGGACATTGCCCCGTAATCGTTCCACATCAGCGGCACTGTAATCCCGGCGGATGTTATTCCAGCGTGGATTGTTGTCCCATTCGTTCTGTATGTCGGTGTGCTTGCTCATCGTGATTCCTTCAATTCCTGTGTTGTGTGTCAGTCTTGCAGTTGCTGGTAAGCTGGCAGAGTTAGAAACTCGACCAGTTCGGGGGCGGATGTCATGTCTTGCAATAGCTCGGTTGCGTCGGTAATCCCTGCCGCAAATTCAACCGCTGAGATTGCAATCAAACTGTCTTTTTCTTCGTCAAATAGCGTGTCGAGCCACTGCCCGGTGATGCTGCGACCATCGTCCAGTTCGGCGTTCTGGTTCAACCATTGCCAGAGTTGGGTCCGGCCTATTTCGGCGGTAGCGGCATCTTCCATCAAATGGTCGATGGGTACACAACCATTGCCAGCCAGCCAGGCAGTCATGTATTGAATGGCAACGCGGATATTCTTGCGCACGCCCGCTTCGGTGATAGTGCCTTCACTTGGCGCAATCAAATCATCCGGATTAACTTCAAAGTCTGCCAATTGGCGATCAATCTGATTCGGTCCGGTCAGAACTTTGTCGAACTCAGCGCGGGAGAGTGGTTCCAATGCCGGGTGTGCAACCCAGGTACCGTCATGACCATTGCCGGCTTCGCGTTGTTTGTCCAAACGCACTTTTTCCATTGCTGCGTCATTGGCGCGATCATCACCCCGTATTGGAATCTGCGCCGCCATGCCACCCATGGCGAATGCGCCGTGTTGGTGACAAGTCTGAATGAGTAACTTTGAATAGTTGGCCAGAAACGGAACAGTCATGCCTACCTGATCGCGATCCGGTAGCACCCGGTCCGGGTGGTTTCTGAAAGTCTTGATATAGCTGAAAATATAATCCCAACGGCCGCAGTTCAGGCCAAGAATTCTGCTGCGCAAAGCATGCAGGATTTCGTGCATCTGGAAAACGGCGGGAAGCGTCTCAATCAATATGGTGACACGTACGGTGCCGGGCGCAATACCCAGGTCATTCTCTGCCCAGGATATGACTTTTCCCCACCAGGCCGCTTCCTGATAGTGCTGCAGCTTGGGAAGATAGAAATAAGGCTGGCTGCCGCGTTTTTTCAATTCGGCATGGTTGTGGAACAGGTAAAGTCCAAAATCTACCAACGCCCCGGGTAACGCTTCACCGTTGAGTTGCAAATGTCTTTCCGGCAAATGCAGTCCGCGCGGCCGCACCATCAACACCGCCGTCTTGTCATTCAATGCATAACTTTTACCTTGCGGCGTGCTGAAATCAATTTCCTTTTCAATCGCATCACGCAGATTGATCTGGCCTTCGACAACATTTGGCCAGGTGGGTGAGGTCGAGTCTTCAAAATCGGCCATGTACACCTGCGCACCTGAGTTCAGAGCATTGATAACCATTTTGCGACTAACCGGACCGGTGATTTCGGTACGACGGTCTGCTACCTCAGCTGGAATCGATGCCACCTGCCAGTCACCCTCACGAATCGATGCAGTTTCAGCTTCGAACCCTGGAACCGCGCCTTGATCAAACTCCGCCTGGCGGGACTTCCGGGCCGCCAGCAACTGCTTTAATTCAAGTGCGAAATTCGATGTCATTCGAGCCAGAAAATCCAGTGCACCGGCAGTCAGCACTTCATCTTGTTGATCAGCCGATGCATCAATCAGTTTGATCTGTGCTTCGGCTCCATTTGTGTTCGACAATGACATAACGCTTCTTCCTTCTAGTATTTGTTTAGCGCTTTAAGGATACCGACACTGCTTTATCTTTGACAAACTAAATGTTTCAATAGCAATTATTAAAATTTTGAATACTAAAGGCAGACGACATGAACGCCAAAGCCGCGAAATACTACAAAGGCAACACCCTGAAACAGTTGCGCGCGTTCTGCACTACCGCACGTACCGGAAAAATGACGGACTCAGCTGATGAGCTATTCACCAGCCAATCAGCTATCAGTTTGCAAATAAAGGCGCTGGAGGAAGAACTGCAAGTAGTTTTGTTTGAGCGAAGGGGGCCAAAAATTCAGCTCACGCCTGCCGGTCGTCAATTACTCGACATGGCACGGCCTTTGGTTGAGGGCATGGATGGTTTGAACGAACGCTTTGACAGGGAAGTACGGGGCAACCTGGAATCCGGCCACCTGATTATCGCGGCTGGTGAGTCAACCATACTATATTTGCTACCCGCGCTGGTCGCGAATTTCCACAAGCTCTACCCCAACATTAAGGTGGAGCTTCGAAATGTAGTGGGCCGCGACGGCCTGGCCCTGATCCGTCAAGAGCAGGTTGATTTTGCCATCGGCTCCGTAATGGATGTGCCTCGAGACATCAGTTACAGCCCCATGTATTCCTTCGACCCCGCATTGATTTTGCCTTTGGGGCACGAGTTGGCTGAAAGGAAGAAGATCAGTTTGGAGGATATTTCAAAATTCGGATTAATTCTACCGCCTAAACGCCTGACCACCTGGCGCATGGTCGATCGGATTTTTCAACAACATAACATCCGCTTCAATGCGGTGCTGGAAGTCGGTGGCTGGGAAGTTATCAAACGCTATGTTGAACTGGGCTTTGGTATTTCCATCACCACCGGGATTTGCTTGCGTGTAAATGATCCGCTAGTGGTCAAAAACATGAGCGAGTTTTTCCCCAAAAGATCATTTGGAGTGGTGGTTCGCCGCGGCAAGCATTTATCACTGGCGGCGCAGGCTTTTCTGGATCAGATCGGCAAAGTACCTATGCCCGACCTGCCTTATATGATGAATTACGATGAAAAATAGCCGGGGCGGGTGGGGTTTACCCACCCCGGCTTACCCCCCGGCTAGAAAATTTACGTCGAGGACGTAAATTCCGGATAGGCTTCCATACCGCACTCTCCGATATCCAGGCCCTCGTACTCTTCTTCCTCGCTGACACGAATTCCGACAGTGACTTTAAGCGCCAACCAGACCAGCAAACTCGCCCCGAACACCCATATAAAGATGGTCGCAGCGCCTGCCAACTGGCCAGATAAGCTGGAGCTCGAGTTGGTTAAAGGCACCAGCAGCAAACCGAAAAGTCCGATCACGCCGTGAACCGAGATTGCGCCAACGGGGTCATCAATTTTCAAACGATCCAGACCAAGAATACTCAATACCACCAACACACCCGCTACCAGACCAAACAGTGAGGCCTGCAATGCAGTGGGTGTGGATGGCTCAGCCGTGATGGCGACAAGACCTGCCAAGGCGCCGTTTAGTGCCATGGTTAAATCGGCTTTACCAAATAGCGCGCGGGCTGTTAGCAGCGCAGCGACTAAACCGGTAGCGGCTGCAGCGTTGGTATTGAGGAACACCATGGCCACCGAATGCGCATTACCAGCATCCGCCAGCTTAAGAACCGAACCACCGTTAAAACCGAACCAGCCCATCCATAGGATAAACGTACCCAGCGTCGCTAACGGTAAGTTGGCGCCCGGCATGGCTTTGGACTGACCTGTGCTGGTGTATTTACCAGCTCTGGCGCCCAACAAAAGCACACCGGCCAATGCTGCCGCACCACCGGCGAGATGCACAATACCGGATCCGGCGAAATCACTGAATCCTATGTCCCCCAGCGTGTACATGCCAAATACCGCATTACCACCCCAGGTCCACGAGCCTTCCATCGGGTAAATGAAACCAGTCATCACAATTGTGAAAAGCAGAAACGACCACAGCTTCATGCGCTCAGCGACGGCGCCTGAAACAATTGACATAGCAGTTGCAACAAACACAACCTGGAAGAAAAAGTCAGATGCGCCAGAGTAAACACTGTCACCGGCAAATCCGTTTTCAGCTGAATCTGCCAACACCTGATCCAGATTGAAAGCTTCGATTCCCTGCAAAAACAAGCCACCGTCGTACATCAACGCATAGCCCGATACCATGTACATAATGCAGGCAACGGCATACAGGGAAATGTTCTTGGTTAAAATTTCAACGGTATTTTTGGAGCGCACCAGTCCGGATTCCAGCAACGAAAAGCCTGCTGCCATCCACATGACCAAGGCACCCATCACCAGAAAGTAGAAGGTATCGATGGCGTATTGAAGTTCAAATATTTGATTTTCCATGATGCGTCTCCCTATATCGCCTGTGCGCCGGTTTCGCCGGTGCGGATACGCACGACATCTTCCAACTTGTGTACAAAAACTTTGCCGTCGCCGATCTTGCCGGTAGAAGCTGCCTGAACAATGGCTTCTACAACACGCTCGACCAGGTCATCAGTGACCGCGGTTTCAATTTTGATTTTGGGCAGAAAATCAACGACGTATTCTGAGCCTCTATAAAGCTCGGTGTGACCCTTCTGGCGACCGAAGCCTTTAACCTCGGTTACGGTGATGCCGTTAACACCAACGGCGGACAGGGCATCCCGAACATCTTCCAACTTGAATGGTTTAATGATCGCAGTGACTAATTGCATTTTTTATTCCTTGCAGGTTTATAGCCTAAAAACTTATATACGGGATACGTATATGCAGGAATCGCGCCATCAGGTAAACCGAGGCTCTAAGCCTGGTTTTCAGTATATTTCAGTAATTGCTAAGGACCCTGAAGGAAATAAAAGTGATGACGACTGCACCATTTGCGCACCATGATGGTGCGCGTGTAGCTTAATGGTGCGGACTAACGGGGCAGGATTGAGGGCTGCGGTTATTCCTTCGGCGCGAGGTCTTGTGCACTCACAGGCTCTGCCTCGGTGCGTATCCAAAGATCGCGTTGCGGAAATGGAATCACAATACCGTGGTCTCTCAACTCCTGATCAATGCGGACATGCAGTTCATGTTTTACCGGCATCAAATCCAGCATCGATTGTATAAACACACGAATTTCAAAATCCAGACTGCTGTCTCCAAACCCAACAAAGAATACTTGTGGCGGCGGATCAGCAATCACGCGCTTGTTGGCCGCAATACTTTCGGTCAGTGTTTTGTGAACCAATTCAATATCCGAACCATAGGCAACGCCAACTTTGATAACCACACGGGTAATGGGATCGCTCAAAGTCCAGTTGGTAAGTGGCTCTGTGATAAATCTCTTGTTGGGAATGATCTGTTCCTTGCGATCCCAATCGGTAAGCGTGGTCGCTCGCATGCGAATTCGGTTGACGGTGCCGGTGTGGTCACCGACCGTAACAAAGTCGCCCACACGCACAGGGCGCTCAAACAAAATCAGGATACCGGAAACAAAATTGGCCACAATTTCCTGCAAACCGAAGCCCAGACCCACACCCAAAGCTGCAATCAACCACTGAAGCTTGGACCACTGCGCACCTATCAGGTTGAGCGTAATCATGATGCCGGTAAACACGATGATGTACTTAACGATGGTGGTGATGGCATAACTGGTACCTGGCTCCAGCTTAAACCGCCGCAACACCACAATCTCCAGCGAGCCGGGAATGTTTCTGGCACCAAAATAGGTCAAAAAAAGTATCAAGCCTGCGACCATCAGGTCAGCCAGGGTAACCACTTTATCCGGCAGGTGTAAATCCGCGGAGGCGATTTGCCATAGTACAATTTCGTCGAATACGCCCAGTGCGGGCAGCACATCTGACCACAAACTCCATAACCCAAAGCCTGTTAACAGAAGCGCCAGCATCCGCAAAAACGCTTTGGTCTGACTATTGATGGTTTGCAGATCGCTTTCCTGCAACTCCAGAACATCCGGCATACCTTCGCCAGCGTCATCCGCAGCTTTTCGGGTGGTGTTTGCCTCGCGCTCTACACGGCGTTTGATCAGGATACGCTCCAACGCCATTCTTCGTTCAATTACTGCGATAGCCCGCAAAATCAGGTGATAGAGCAACGACACACACACCATTAACACCACACTGACGAACAGGCGACCTTCAAGTTCCAGCGCGGTAAAGAGATAGCCCATCCACGACAGCACCAAAAGAATTAAAGGCGCTAAAACTGCAACCGGGAAAAGTATGTAGCGAACCGGTTTTGTCCAGCTGGAACTTTGCGCTTGCAACTCGTGCACTACGGCAGAGTTCGGTCGCAATATACGCAGTGGAAACCAGGCCAAAACCAATGACGCGATGGTGAATAAAACCCGACTCAAGGCATCAAACGCAATGCCGTCAGAGGCGCCCGACACTAACGGCGTCAACAATGAGACTGGCACCAGAATTCTCATTACCCATGGCAGCGTCCGCCGAATAGATTCCAGTGATTTCGCGGACCACCTGAAATGCTTTTCAGCCAGCCCGTCGGTACAACAAATCCACCAGAAGGCGCCCAACAAAAACCACAACGCTGCTGCATTCACCAGACCTGTCAGCAGGTTGGCGGCAAACCCTTCACCACCGATAATAAGAATGGATAGTGATAGCAAGGCCATAGGCCCCGGTAACGCCAGCAATAAGCTGACGAACAATGCTATCCACGTACTTCTGACCTTGTCATTGTGAACTTTGCCGATATTGACCGCTTGCAACGCCAGTCTTCTCTTTAGCCGCTTGCGCAACCAGACCAACAACAGCGCCAGTCCGACGACAATAAATGCGGGTATGATGTTCCGCCCCCGGGAAGCACTAAGCGCATTGCCTACTTGTCGCCATTGTGCTGCCGCGAACAACCATTTTATTTCGCTACCAATGTCAGCCAGCGAGCCCCATGACACTGGCGGTGTGCTTGGAATCCAAAACAGGCGGCTTTCCAATAAATCACTGTACTGCCGGGTTCTCAATTGCAGATCCAGACCCTCAGTTCTGGTTGTTGTCAGGGCCTCGATGTAACGTCGCAAGGTGGTTGCAGCGCTTTGCAACAATTCGCCTTGCTGTTCTTGTAACTGAACAACCACTTCAGAATCTGAATCCGCAGATTCCTGTGGCTGCTCTATCTGCCGGTCCTCCAGTCGTAGTAGTTCCAGCTGTGCACGCGCTAATTCTTTGTCGTTTTCCTCTATCTTGAGACTCAATGAATCCAGCTGTGACAGCTTGCGCTTCTGCTCCAGTAACTCTGTTCCCAGATCGGGCAAGCGATCGGCGCCTGATACCGCCAGTTGTTGGGAGACGCTGTCATAATAACGGTCGATTCTGGTGCGCTCTTCGCGCAACCGAGCCAATTGATCATACAAGTTATCAGTACGCCTGGTGGCTTCTGCCATACGTTTAGCCAGAGCTGAATTCTGGTCTGCCAGTTCCATCGCCGGTCCTGTATTTGTGTCAGGCTCGGCGGCCCGTTTCTGTGTTTGCTGCGCCAGGTCATTGGCCAGGCTTTGGCGCAGACCATTAACTGCGTTCTGCAACGAGGCGATCCGTTCTGTGATGGCATCAATCTTTCTGGTGATCAGACGTTGCCTGGCGCGCCACTCGCTCAAGCGGGCATCACGCGACAAAGAACGCTGTTGAAGCTTTTCGACTCTGGCACCTTTAGCCGCCAGTTCACTGGTACGCAAAACCCGTTGCGCTTCCTCCATTTCTGCAGACTGCTCACTGATGGGCAATCTCAACTTGTTCTGACTGGCAGTCAACTGCTGCATAGCCGCCGTCAGCATGACAGACAAGTCTAGCTCCTGCTCTGAGGCAATGGCGGTGCGGTTCTCTGACAACTGACTGTTGAGCAACAACAACTCAGTCTGTTTGTTGAGTATCTCCTGATCCAGCACGTCCAGATTATCTGGCAGATTTTTAGCCCCGGGCTCAGACGCATTCAGCTCGCGCTGAATCTGGGCCAAACTGGCAGGCGCAGTTTTAAGTGTCGCCGAATACTCGCGAGCCTGTGCACGATCGTTTTGGGCCGCCTCCAGATAAGCCACCGACTGGGTGTAAAAATCCACCAGGCGAGAGCCTCTGTCAGAGTCGCCCGTATCTGTTCCCTGAATTTCTGCCAGCTTGCTTTCGAGGCTGGCTAAATCGGAAGAATAGTCAACATCGGTTTGCGCATTCAAAGCGGCCGGCATCATAAATGCCAGCAATACGCCGGTCAGCAGTGCTGCTTTTTTCATTTAATGCTCATCTCAAACTACTTCAACCAGTCAGTAATGGAAATACCCACGCCCAGGCTTTGTACCTTGTTGTTGTAATCAATCAGGCTTTCGCCGTAACCATTGAAATAGTGCACATAGCCTTTCAGGTATGAGTAATCAAATAGTGGAAAACTCCAGGTCAGTCGCAGCGCACCACGATCAAAGTCACTCTCTATCTGATTGCGTAGCATGGCCGTAAATACATTGCCATTGCGTTCATAGCCTACGGTCAGCTCACCATCTCCCATGTACTCATCTATATCAGGGTTATCGCTGGACTTGTCATTCTTATTTAACCATATCCAGGGCTTGAAGCTGACCACGAGGTTGTCTTTGCTGAAAATAATATCAGCATACAACCGATCCCAACCGCGAGACAATTCACCACTCTGACCATTGGACTGATGCACATAACCTAAAGCATTGACAGCGTTCTTGAATCCAAAAACCTGCCAGTCATTGGCAAATTGTAGCCAGAGCTCCGGTTCGTGATTGGTTTCCCTAAATGGCTGGGAATTATCCAGATTATAAGCCTGCCAGAACGAGCGATTGGTGTAGGCGGCGTAAAGGTCCGTCCGGCCACCGAGCAAGCCGATCGCTAATGGTACTTTTATACTGGCCTGAAACTGCGCTTCAATGTCATCGTTTTCATAGCCCCGACTGTCAGCGCCGTTTTCAAATATTGAATTTTCCCAACCATTAAAATTATAGACTGCGGCTAACACATAGTTGGGTTTGTGCGCGAGAATGCTGAATTGCTCAGCAATCAGTCGGCGGTCAGAGTCCAGTTTGCGGTCCAATGCGTCTTCAGGCGGAGGGCCGGACTCTTCTGCGACGTCGGCCAGGGCCTGTGCGTCTTGCGCCTCAAGGTTATGTGCCGCCCGGCAACTTTTTCTGATGTCACCGACAGTCATTTCGTCTGCTGCAGTTTCCAGCAGTTCCGCCGCACACTCCACATCGAAAGACGGGACATCGGCCAGGGCACCGCTCGCGAAAAAGCCTAGCACAATCAGGCAACCAGTGGCAGCACTTGCGCGCCGCCGAATATTTTTTATCAACATATTTTCAACCTCAGGCGTCATGAGCTTGTGCATGACCGGCCAATGGAGCAACTGATTCATCAAAAACCGGCAAAGCATGATGCTTGCTGGCAAGAACGGTATAAACAACCGGCAATATAAACAAAGTAAACAAGGTTCCTATCGCCAACCCCGACACAATGACAAGACCGATGGAGAATCGACTGGCGGCTCCAGCACCATCCGCCAACAGCAGCGGTATCAGGCCAGCGACCATGGCAGCAGTGGTCATCAGGATAGGTCGCAACCTGATTCTGGCTGCATCTCTGACAGCAGTAAACCGGTCGGCGTTAAATTCAAGTTGCCGTTCACGCGCGACTTCACAGATCAAGATGCCGTGTTTGCTGATCAAACCAACCAGGGTGATCAAGCCGATCTGGCTGTAAATATTCATGGTTGCCAAGCCGAGCCCTAGCATCAACAAAGCACCGCATATCGCCATTGGCACCGACACCAGAATGACCAGTGGGTCGCGCAGGCTTTCAAACTGCGCCGCCAATACCAGGTAGATAATCAAAAGCGCCAGCAGGAAAGTCGAATAAAGCGCAGAACCTTCTTCAACAAATTGACGCGACTCACCCAAAAAATCATAGCGAAAACCGGTAGGCAATACAGTTGCTGCTCTTTGCTCAAGAAAATCTACAGCCGCTCCCATGCCGGTACCAGGTGTCAACACGCCACTGATAGTTGCCGAGTTAATCTGGTTGAACTGGTTCAATACCCGCGGACGACCGGTAACCTCAAAATCAAGCAAGCCGCCCAACGAAACCGGTGTGCCATCTCTGGCTAACACGTAAAATTCACCGATATTTTCAGGCGTCAGGCGATTTTCCCTCGTCACCTGTGGAATCACTTCGTAGCTGCGATTATCAATGCTGATCCGGTTCACATAACCATCGCCCATCAGTGCCGACAGAGTGCTACCGATGGCTTCCATGGTCACACCATAGGCGCCCGCCTTGGTGCGGTTGATGGTGATATTGACGTTGGCCGAACGGAAACTCAGGTCCAGTTTGGTGAACATGAACAAGCCACTTTGCTTGGCTGCCTGATCCATTTCCTGGGCGATGGTATACAAAGTCTGATAATCACCGGGGCTGGTGATAACAAATTGCACTGGCATGCCACTGGATGCGCCCGGTAAAGGCGGCAATGAAAATGGCGTCGCTGAAATACCTGGGATTGCCTGAATTTTAGGTGTCAGTCTTTGCAGGATTTCCCGCTCGCTCGACTCTCTCTGACTCCACGGCACCAATGGCGCAATCGACAAGCCCTGATTGGCACTGGGTACGCCAGACATGGTCAGTGCCGCTGCAATGTCCTCGTCTCCCTCAGTAATCCTACTGATGGCTTTCATGTTAGCTTGCATGTAGTCAATGTTGGCGTGATCCGGCCCTGTCGCCATGATCATGATGAAGCCATTGTCTTCCTGCGGTGCCAACTCGGATTGCGTGATTTTGAACAGGAAAGGCAGGCTTACCAATACAATCAAGGCAAATACGATGAATACCAGACGCTTGGCCAGCACTGCATCCAACATGCGGGTGTAAGCTGCGTCGAGTTTGTCCAATATCCTGTGCACACCGGATTCAAACTTACCAGGATCCTTTTTGCTGCCCAGCAAAAATGCGCTCATCATCGGTGACAGGGTTAAGGCGATAATGCCGGAAATTACCACAGCGCCGGCCAGCGTCAATGCGAATTCTTTGAACAAGGCGCCAGTGAGGCCGGAAAGCAATGCAATTGGCGAATACACCGCCGCCAATGTAATGGTCATGCTGATGACCGGCAACGCAATCTCGCGGGTACCGATAATGGCTGCACGGAAGGGGGTTTCGCCTTCTTTTATATGCCGGTCAACGTTTTCCACCACCACAATCGCATCATCAACCACCAGACCAATCGCCAGCACCATAGCCAGCAATGTCATCAGGTTGATACTGAAACCGAATATCTGCATCACCAGAGAAACGCCGATCAGCGACAGCGGAATGGTGACAACCGGAATCAATACTGCCCGGAAAGAACCCATAAACAGGAAGATAACAATCAATACAATGACGGTTGCTTCCATAATCGTCATCACAACTTCCTTCATCGACTCTTTGATAACTTCCGTGGAGTCATGCAGCAGTTTCATCTGAATGGTGTCAGGCAGATTACGGGCCAATTCTGGCATTAGCTCGCGGACTTTCCTGGCGATTGATAAAGGGTTACCACGTGGCGTGCCATCGATACCAATCAACACTGCTTCATTTCCATCTGCAGTCGCACTCATGGAAATACGACCGTCTTCCATACTTACCTCTGCGATATCGCGGAGCTTAATCAGCGAGTTGTCGCGGGTGGCAATAACCAGGTCAAGAAACTCATCTACACTTTTCAAACCGGTATTGATATCGGTGCTGTACACATAGAAGTCACTTTTAACTTCACCGGCAGCCGACTGAAAGTTATTCAGCCTTAAAGAGGCCATCACTTCAGCACTGCTCAACTTCAATGCTGCCATGCGGTCCGGGTCAAGCCAGATTCTGATGGCGAACGGACTTGCACCGATCAGTTGAGCACGAGCCACACCTTCGATTGTCACCAACTGGGGCTGAATCACTCGATTCAGATAATCGGTAATCTGGCTGCGATTGATCTCACTGCTTGAAAAAGCAATATAAAGAATGGAGGTACCCTTTCCCGTTTCACGCCGGATAACCGGGTCCTGAATTTCGCTCGGCAAAGTACCGCGAACACTGTTTACCTTGGCCAGAGCGGCCGCAAGGGCCGCATCCGGGTCGGTGTCCAGTTTCATCATCGCAGTAACGGTGCTCATGCCCTGACTGCTGGAAGACATGACGTAATCAACGTTTTCAACTTCTGCAACGGCCTGCTGCAAGGGTTGCGTGACAAATCCCTGAATCAGTTCAGAGCTCGCGCCAAAGTAGGCTGTGCTGATATTGATCTGGGTTGTCGTGATCTCCGGGTACTGTTGAATCTGCAGCTTGCCAATCGCTTGCGCGCCCAGCAGCAAAATCATAAGGCTCACCGCGATGGCAAGCACCGGCCGGCGAATAAAAGTATCAGTAAATTTCATTACAGTTTCCCCGGCCTAGTTGCGAGGCAGTTCGGCAGGTGGGTTCAATATATCGTTCTCCACCAGTTTAACGCGCGTACCGTTGCCCAATTTAAGCTGACCGGAGGTTACAATCATATCGCCAGCCTTGATGCCGGATGTTATAAGGGCCTTGTTTCCACGACGTTCAGCGACCTGCACTGAAATCTCATCTGCGACTTCCCATTCCTCACCATTTTCCTGCTTCTGTTTGTGAATCACATACACAGACTCACCATAAAGCGTGAAATTGATCGCACCCTGAGGAATAACCACCTGATCAGCCAACGGTGCTAAGCCGATAGATACCTCGCCGTACATGCCAGACCTGAGCAGGCCGTCGCTGTTGGGCAATGAAGATTGCATTTGCACCACGCCGGAGTTGTATTCGATGGCCGGCTCAATAGCACTGATTTCACCGTTAAACTTGCGCGATGGATATGCGTCGACCGAAACGGTTACCGGCATGCCAAGTTGCACATTGGCAAAATCCCGCTCACCAATAATGAAACGCAAACGCATGATATCGATATTCTCCAGGCGTGCCACATCTGAACCTGATTGCAGAAACTGCCCTAACTGAACCTGGCGGATACCCATGATGCCGCTAAAAGGGGCGCGAATCGCACGTCGTTCAATGCTGGCTTGATAGCTGTCGATCTGGCTTTGCAGTACTCGATAATCGGCTTCGGCCTGATCCAGATTTTCTTTGGATGCCAGCGAATTCTTTTGCAGGTTGCGCAGGCGCGATAGTGTATTACGAGTGGATTCCAGTCTGGCCTTCGCACTCTCCAGGTTCGCCGTTTCGACGCTCTGATCAAGTTGCATCACCAGGTCACCCTGCTCAACTCTCTGTCCGGATTCGAAGTAAATCTTACTGACCAGTCCAGACTCCGAGTTACTCAATGTCACACCCTGATCCGGCTCAATAAAACCGATTGCTTCAATAGTCGGTATCCAGGTGGCGGACTCCACTGTCAAGTGTGTCACCGGCAAAGCAGGCACAGGCATGTTGGCTATGTATTTTGCGATCATATTTTGCTTGAACGCATAGAAGCCGAAAACGCCACCGAACAGGATCAACGAACCTGTCAACATTATGATCATCCACTTTTTCATATCTATTTCTCTGTCTTGCCCAAATTATTTGAAGGTGTAGCGATCGCTTGCCAACTTGCTAAAATACATTTTTCCAACGTTTTGTCATCCAGTTCAACCAGGCCTAATAATTGGTGCCGGGCCAAAGTAGCGCAGGTCTCAAAGCTCAACGCTCTCAGAACCTCTTCCGGCAAATCCTTGATCTGCCCGTTGCTTCTGCCTTCGTCAAATAGGTTTGAAACCACCTGAAAAGAAGATTTGGCATCCTCCAAACCCTGCTTGATCGTACCTTTCGGCAAATGATCGAACTGGGCTTTGACCATCAAGGTATTTGGATGCTGCTGGAAATAGGTCCACAAATTTCGCCAAAAGATTTGATACTGTTCAAACAGGGGCTTTTCAGAATCATGATTTTGACTAATTGCCTGTGCCACTTCATGCAGCATAGAGGCATGCACTTTTCGAACGATGTCTTGCTTGTCCTCAAAATGCAGATATATGGTGCCAGCCGCCACACCCGATTCTTTCACGAGAAGCTTGATAGACAAGCCATGCAGGCCCTTGGTTGCAAGCAAACGACGTGCGGCATCCACCACACATTTTTGTTTGGCATTAATATTTTCTGGCATTTGATCAATTCCGAATGAACGTTCATTCATATTCTGGGACAAAACCAACCTGCTGTCAATCAGTAGCTCCAAATAGCAGCAGACCCAGTACCAGGAAACGCAACAGCGGTTCGCGTAAAAACCGGCCGAATTGCATGGTTCGTAACAAATGGAGGGTGATTTAACTGAATTCTTTAATCGAAACAGGTATTCTTCCTGATCGCATTTGATTTGAAAACATGAGTGATGTCTCAGGGGTAGATTAATGTTCCGTAATTTAATAACAACAATAATTCTGTCGGTCGTCAGCGCATCAGGAATGTGTTCTGAAGCGAACGAGTTGTCCACACAAGTGGATTCAATTTTTGAAAAATTTAATGCACCGAACGTGCCCGGCTGCGCCGTTGGCGTAATTCATGACGGGCAGTATGTGGTTGCTAAAGGCTACGGCTCTGCAAACCTTGAACACGGTATCCCGATCGATGCAGATAGTGTTTTCCGAATCGGCTCGGTTTCCAAGCAATTTACAGCGTTAGCGATTGCGATTCTCGCCAACCGGGGAGACCTGGATCTGGACGCAGACGTACATACTTATCTACCGGATCTACGAGACTACGGAGTCGAAGTAACCATCCGGCAGATGCTTCACCACACATCCGGCATCGGCGAGTACGAAGGCACCAACACTTACAAAATTAGTGGCGACAAAGAGTTCCGCTTCGGCAATGAAGATTATTGGACCATTGCTGAGTTCTATCAACAGGTAACCCAACAGCCACTGGCTCTGGCACCTGGCGAGCGTTTTCAATATTCAAATATTGCCTATTTTTTGCTGAGTCAGGTAGTTGAAAGTGTCAGCGGCCAAACGCTCAGGCAGTTTGCGGCAACAGAAATATTTGCCCCGCTAAAAATGAATGCCACGTTTTTCAATGACAATGTCGACGGCATCGTCCCACATCGTGCAGATGGCTATACACCATTGGACGAGGGTGGTTTTGAAATCTACGTGACCAATCTCGACTGGGTTGGCGACGGTGGCGTTTATACCTCGCTCAACGATTTTCTGAAGTGGGACACAGCCTTTATGACGGGCAACGTACCGGGTGGCGAAAAAGTCCAGACAATGATGATCGACCCCGACCCGTTAACACTCAAAACACTGGGCGATGAGAACTCTTTTGCCGAACATAACGCCTATGGCTTCGGTTTGGTAATCGCAGATTACAAAGGCCACGCGATTCAATTCCATACCGGCTCTTGGGTGGGCTTCCGGGCTTTTTACGCGCGCTTTCCGGATGATGATTTTTCTGTGGTTTCATTCTGCAACCGGGCGGATGCAGGCAAAAACAAAAATAATGAAACGTTACTGGAGTTGGCTTTTTCTGAATTTGCCAAATAAGCTGTACGCTGAATAAAGGCACTTGAGTATTAGTCAGGGAATAGAAGGAACAAACATGCAAATTTCCAAACGGAAGTTTTTAAAGGCCGGTGCATTTGGCGCCGGCGCACTGGCAATGGGGCCAACGCTTGGCATTTCCGCTGAGATTAAGAATGGTCAGCCCGAATCGACACCGGAATTTGCACCCCTACCACCCATTTCCACTGAAGAGCACAAAGCACGTGTTGCCAAAGCGCAGGAATTAATGCGCGCGGCCGGTATCGGTGCATTATTGCTCGAGCCTGGTTCCTCAATGTTGTACTACACGGGCATTTCCTGGTGGCGTAGCGAACGCCTCACTGCCGTGATTATTCCGGCCGAAGGCGAGATTGGTGTTGTAACACCTTTTTTTGAGGAACCTTCCGTCCGGGAAAGCATGACTTTTGGTGATGATGTACGGACCTGGAATGAAAATGAAAACCCGCTGAAACTGGTCAACGTCATATTGACCGACCGCGGTTCACTGGGCAAGCCGTTGGCCGTTGAAGAGACCGTTCGCTACTTTGTGGTATCGGAACTGAAACTGGTTAATCCGCAAATCGAAACGGTCTCGGGCAACCGCATCACCCGCGGCGGCCGGATGTTCAAATCCGCCCACGAAATTGAGCTAATGCAACGCGCCAGCGACATCACCCTGGCAGCCTACCGGCAGAGCTATCCACAGATTACCAAGGGCTTGACGCCGGAAGATATCGGCGGATTGATGTCCTCGGCCATGATCAAAATGGGTGGCACTTCACCCTGGACATTGATTCTTCTGGGAGAAGCCAGCGCTTATCCACATGGCTCCAACCAGCCGCAGGTGGTGCGCGAAGGCGAAGTGGTGCTGATGGATTGTGGCTGCGACTTTCAAGGCTACCAGTCTGATATTTCCCGCACCTTTGTGTTTGGTGAGGCCACGAAAAAGCAGCGTCAGGTATGGGAGACCGTCAGGAAAGGTCAGCAACTCGCTTTCGAAACCGCCCAAATTGGCGTGCCGGCGGGTAAAGTTGATGATGCCGTCAGGGCGTATTACGAATCACAGGGCTACGGACCGGGCTATAAAACACCGGGCACACCACACCGCCTGGGGCATGGCATTGGGATGGACGGCCATGAACCGGTTAATTTTGTCGGTGGCGAAGACACGCCACTGCAAGCAGGCATGTGCTTTTCAAACGAACCCGGTATCTACATTTATGGAGAATTCGGGATTCGACTGGAAGATTGTTTCTATATGACTGAAAGCGGGCCGAAATGGTTTTCGGAGCCGCCCCCGTCTATTGATCAGCCGTTTGCCTGAGCCATTTGAAACAATGCGCTTGGTGATGCACTCCACTCAGCTTTTACCTCAAACAAGGACATCAAACTCCAGAAAACCGCATCTTGAGAGTTTTTCATGTCCTTCTGTATCAGCAGACTACCAACATCGATGCCTGAAGTCTCACCCGCCCACACGATAACCGGAACTTCAGTCTGTTCCGGAGGTGCCAGCATGTAGGGCATTCCGTGCAGGTAAAGATTGTTTTCGCCGAGGCTTTCGCCGTGATCGCTGATGTACAGCATGCTGGTTTCAAACACCGGCTCGTTGTGTTTCAACAGTTGTACGACTTGGGAGAGAAAGTAGTCCGTGTACAAAATAGCATTGTCGTAGGCATTGCCAATTTCTTTATCCGAACACTCCGACAGCTCTGCTGAATAGCAGGCCGGTTTGAATTTTTCAAATGCTGCCGGGTAGCGCTTGAAATACGCAGGCCCATGGTTCCCCATCTGATGTAGCACGATCAGAATATCACGCGGTTGCGTGTCGATATAATCTTGAAGCCCATGCAACATACCCACGTCGCGACATTCAACATCGCATACGGGATTTAGCTCCGGGCTACGAAAATCTTCATATCTGACCCGATCGGCGACCCCTTTTGAACTTGAGTTGTTATCCCGCCAAAGCACACTGACACCCGCCCGCTGCAATACATCGAGAGCATTTTCCGTATTCCTATCCTTCTCCATGTCAAACTTTTTACGGCCGTGCATGGCAAACATGCACGGCACTGAAACGGCCGTAGATGTGCCGCAAGCCTGCACATCGGAGTAGCTGTAAACCCCGGTTTCTTTAGATAGCAAAGGATTGGTGTTTCGCTGATAGCCGTTTAGTGAGAAGCGATCCCGGCGGGCCGTCTCGCCAACCACCATGATGACCAGGTCATGGGCGCCCGGTTTGTGTTCGATTTCTACCGGTCCGGTAACTTTCGTGAACTTATCAGGCTTGGTGCCAGCCAATGATTTGCTGGCAAAACGGTAAAATGAATACAAAGGGTAGCTTGGGTTTGCATAATATCTAAACGCTTTGTGCTCTCCAACAAAGCTCGCATATTGGCTGCCTTGTGGCACTATAACGATAGCCGCAAACACCATTGAACCCGCCGTCAGCAGTAAACGGTTTCTCAAAGCCAACCAACGACCGTCTGAGCGCAGCGGCAGAAGCCAGACGGCTACCGCCGGGATTATCCCCAACAGCACAACCCGGAAAATTAGCCCCATGGTGGTTAAATCAGCGCTTTCGGAAACATCTGTCTCCAGGATATTGGTCATCATTGAGGCATCAATGATGGTGCCGAATGAATCCGAAACGTAGCCGGCAAAGGCCGCCACCACGAACAAGAAGCCAAGCACGACTCTTACCGGGATCAGCACACTCAAAAAGCAGATCAGAATAATGATTGCGCAGCAGGCCACGATCGCCAGCGACATCAGGAAGAACGCGTTGTCAGCATTCCAGGGATACACAGAAAACACGTTTTGGAAATAGGTCAGGTTGCCGCTGATCAGCAGAAATACTGCTGACAGAATGATCAGCTGTGTGGCTGTAGGTTTCAATCTCATCAAGTGTTCCGGGTAGGCCAGGCTGCAGGAAACGCTGTGCTGAACAGTGAGACTGAGGTTTTTAAAGAATGATTCGCCAAATGGTGAGAAAACACTTTGATCGGTATCCACGAGCTACCGGCGATGAACCAAATCCGAATGAAAACTTCCGGGACAAGGTCTAATGGCCATGACTCGAAAATTGCATCCCGAAAATTCAACAACCAACTGGCGGCCAAACACGCGCTTCTGGGTCGCGCATTTATGGCTTCCCTTGTTGTTCGCCGTCGTGAGCCTGTATGTTCTGCAACATAGCAATCTGGACTTATGGCTGGCAGATAAGTGGTACGCCATTGAAGGTCATCAATGGGCCTGGAGAAATGGTTGGGTCAGCTATGACCTGATTCATCACTATGGCAAGCAGGGCATTGTCGCTTTCGGCTTGCTACTGATTGGCCTGATTGTTTCGAGCTATTTTTCTAAGGGTCTGCGACTGTGGCGCAAGCCCATCAGTTACCTGCTTACCTCAATGGCACTGGTGCCCGGTGCGATTGCGGTTGCTAAAAACCTGAATACAGCATCATGCCCCTGGGACTTGCTTCGTTACGGAGGTACGCTGCCGTATTTGCACACACTTGACTATAAATTCGGTCTGGTTGCGGCGGGTCATTGCTTTCCAGCCGGACATGCCTCTGGCGGGTTTGCCCTTCTGGGGATGTACTTTGCGGGCTTGTTGTTTGTAAGGCGTCCCGGTTGGCTGTTGTTACCAGGTATTCTGGTCGGTACGATTTTCGCGCTGGGTCAGGAATCCCGGGGCGCACATTTTTTGTCGCATGACATCTGGACGCTCGGCATTTGCTGGTTCGGGTCGCTGGGGTTGTTCTTGTTGTTCCGGCCGTGGAATTGGCCGCAACACGGATCATTGCCGATTGTCTTTGAAGTCTTCCAGCAGCGCTACTTTCTCAGACCTGGGCTAGTGCTTGATCGAGATCAGCGATAAGATCGTCCGCGTTTTCAATGCCAACGCTTATGCGAACCATGCTTTGCGTCATCCCGAGTCGGTTTTTGACATCATCCGGCACGTCGGCATGGGTCATGCTGTAAGGATGCTCCATCAGGCTCTCGGTACCGCCCAGTGACACTGCGAGCTTGATTATCTGCAGGCTGTCCAGCAAACGGAAAGCTTCGGCCTCACCACCGTGAATGTCAAAACTGAAGGTCGATCCGGCTGATTTGCTTTGACGTTGGAAAATCTCGTGCGCCAATGAAGCTGGCTTCAGGAAGCCGAGAAATTGCACAGCCGCGACCTTCTCATGATCACGCAAAAATTCTGCGATCTTTTTCGCATTATCCGCAGTGCGCTCCATTCTGATTTTCAAAGTTCCCAGGCTGCGCATGATTAACCAGCCACTATGTGGGTCGCACATCGTGCCCATGATGGTTCGAAAACCCATCAAAGGTGCCATGAACTTCATGCTGCCCATGGCCGCACCTGCAACCACATCGCTATGGCCTGCAACATACTTGGTAAGGCTGTACACAGAGATATCCGCACCGTTAGATCAACCAAACCGTTAGTTGGATTCGCCGGCGTCTCAATAAAAATCACGCCGACCCGGCCTTTCTTGTTGCCCACTTTTAGCGCGTCGGCCAGCGTGTGTTTCTCAATACCTGACTCAAACTCGACACTTTCAATGCCGAATTCGGGAAGGATATTGCGGATGAGGTATTCACTCCCCCCATACATCAGTGCTGAATGAACGATGACATCGCCGGGACGCAGAAAGGCCAGCAAAGTGGTGGAAATCGCCGACATTCCGCTGGAGAAACTCAATGCCTTCTCGGCGTTCTCAAAAACAAACGTGGATGTCATGAAAATCGGTGGCTTCAATGCGCCTTCCGATAAGGCGGGATCAAAGCCATATCCCATCATCTGGGTTTCGGGGCTGATTTTATGATTCTTGATGAAACGTTTCTTGTTTGATTGGCTATTGCTGCTCATTTTTTTGCCTGTTCGAACGCTGCCGAGAGGAATATACATCATCTGCTGCGGAAAAAGTCACCAGTTAAAAATCAACTTCTCGTCGAATGGCGGTTTGATACGATCCAGTTCAGACAGATTAGCTAAAACACTTTCAGTCCATGCCCCGTCTACCTGACGCCACATCGCCAAATAACGCCCGCCGGTGCGCACTCACAGTGAGATAAAATCATCATGTCATGCTGCCTTTAGCTTGATCGCAGGCAAGCTGCCACCGGACCGGCGCAACAATGTAGAATCAATGGCACCAAAAACGTAAAAACAACGCGTTGAAGGAATCGGCAATGACAGAAAAAAATATGCGCGCAGCACAACAGCAAAAGTACGGCCCACCAGAGGTGCTGGAAATAGCCACAGTTCCGGTTCCTGAGCCGGGCCCTAAACAGGTGTTGGTCAGAGTGCACGGCTGCAGCCTGAATTCCGCAGACTCCCTAATTCGCTCCGGCAGTTTTAAGTGGGTGATGTGGCCCAAATTCCCCCGGGGCAGCGGTGCTGACTGCGCAGGTGAAGTGGTGGCAACGGGCGCCAACGTCACTGAATTTAAGATTGGCGACAATGTCTGGGGATTTACAGGTGGTTTTCCAGGTACCACTGGTACGGCAGCGGAGTTCGTCGTCATGAAACCCGCCAGCCTGTCATTCGCACCTAAATTAGTCGATCTGGTCTCGGCAGCGGCACTGCCGGCTGCCGGCTCGACAGCCCTTCAGGCACTGCGCATGCTGGGCGCGAGTAAAGATGACCGACTGCTGATTATCGGCGCAAGTGGTGGTGTTGGGAGCACGGCGGTACAACTCGGTGTCGCGCTAGGTGCCAAAGTGAGCGCGGTTTGCAGCGCCTCAAATGCAGACTTCTGCCGCAACCTTGGCGCCGATGAAATCATTGATTACACGACCGCTGACCTGTCCAAACTGCCGGCAAAATACGATCGCATTCTTGATTGCAATGGCACTAATCTGGGCGACTATCGGCGATTGCTGGTTGGTGGTGGCAAGTTTGTCACCATTACTCTGAAAGGCTACGCCAAGATTCTACCCTGGCTATTTACGCCGGGACCAGGCCTGTGGCCATTTGCGGTCAGGTTAAGATCGGCCGATCTGCAAAAGCTGGCCGACTATGTGGACGCTGGCCAATTGAAACCGGCTATTGAGAAGGAATACCCGCTACAAGAAATCGCTGGCGCACATCAGGCGCTCGATTCCGGTCACGCTCAAGGGAAACGCGTGTTGCGGGTGATTCAATAAAGTAAGCTAAAGTCAGGTAACCACCGGTGGGGCTCGAAGAACTGCGAATAAAAATATTCTGTATGTGTTTTGCGGCAGAATTAAGACGCACATATTCGAGGTAGCGCCTGAGCAGCTAAACCCCATACAATGAGCCCGACCAGCTTTACTGTTGATTGTAGGGGCAATCGCGAATCCAGGGGGCTGGTGATATCCATTTTTCTAACTCCGAGTCTTTACCAACCTTTAAGGGAGTGCTTGTCATAATGAACCATTTTAAAAATATTTTTATCTGCTGTCTGTTGTCGGTGATCTTCCTGTCACCTGCATTCGCGCAGGAAAACGCGCTTGAAGAAATCGTCGTAATGGCCACCAAGCGCGAGCAGACTTTGCAGGAAGTGCCGCTGGCTGTGAGCGTGGTTGATTCAAGAACCATCGTCCAGGCGCAAATCAACGACATGGTTGATCTGCAAGGCATGGTTCCTTCGCTGCGGGTCACGCAGTTGCAAACCACCGGCAATACCAATTTCGTGATTCGCGGCTTTGGCAATGGTGCGAACAATCCGGGTATCGAGCCTTCTGTTGGCGTTTTTGTAGACGGTGTTTACCGTTCAAGATCCGCCTCGGCTTTGTCTGATCTGCCCAATCTGGAACGGATAGAAGTATTGCGGGGCCCGCAAAGCACGCTGTTTGGCAAAAATGCTTCAGCAGGCGTCATTAACGTGGTCACCGCAGCTCCCAATATGGATGAATTCAGCGGCAACGCATCGATCACTTACGGCAACTACAATCTGCTGATTCTCAAAGGTGACATCAGCGGACCTATTTCAGACACCGTGGGTTTCAGCCTGTCGGTAAGCTCCAACGACCGGGATGGCTACTTCAAGAATTTGCAAACCGGAAGCGAGCTCAATGAAAGAGACCGCTGGGGCGTTCGTGGGCAATTGTTAATTCTGCCTACTGATGACATCTCGTTGAGATTGATAGCAGATTACGACAAGATCGATGAAGCGTGCTGCGGCGTCGCCAATCTATTCAATGGCCCAACCGGCGGCGCTGTCCTGGCAGTCGGCGGCAACCTGGTCCCTAACGACGGCTTTGCTTACAAAAACTATTACGATTTTGATCCCACCAACGAGATCGAAAATCAGGGCGTCTCACTGCAGGCAGATTTTAATTTTGACAACGACATGCTGCTTACTTCAATTACGTCCTATCGTGAGCTATCACGCAAGGACAACAGCGACGTTGACTTCACCAGCGCGCGGCTGGTTGGCCTCAATTCCGGCGAAACGGCGATCGATACTTTCACTCAGGAACTTCGAATCAGCCAGTCTTTAGACGCTGTTGACTGGATGGTGGGCGGCTTCTACTTCGATGAAGAAGTCAGCTACAACAACGCCATCAGCTATGACGTGGCCATGAACCCTTACGCCAATATTCTTTCCATGGGCGGCCTTAATGGATTGCAACAAGCTCTGGTGGCCCAGGGACAGCTGCCTCCTGGCGTAACGCTGATGGGCGCCGGCCAGGGTGCGTGGGATTACACAGGCCAGGATGACAAAACAACTTCATTTTTTGGTCAGGCCGATTGGCATGTCACGGATCGCTGGACACTGACTGGCGGGGCCAATTACACCAAAGTCAAAAAGAACGCCTATGTAAACCAGTTTAACAACGAAGTGTTTTCTTCGATCAGCATGGTTCAGGTGGGTTTCGGCGCCGCTTTCGCGCAATTAACCGGACTGCCTCCGACGCCTGCCAATATCGCAGCAAACCCCCAAGCAGCGGCGATTGCATCAGCACTCAGCGTGACCGCCTGCACAGCGGCAACCGGCCCGGCCTGCAACCCGGCTCTGGGCCTGCAGGCATTGCAGTTTCTTCCACCCTTTGTGGATTTTCCCAATTCGGTTGAGTCGGGCAAGTCCAATGACAGCAAGACCACCTGGACGGCAGTGGCCGCCTTTGACTGGACCGATAGCGTCAATGTGTATTTCCGCGCAGGCACAGGTTTCAAGGCCACATCCTGGAATCTGAGTCGCGATTCACGTCCGTTTGCCAGTGACATTCCGGCCCTGCTTGCAGCCGGTCTGGGTGTTCCCAACCTGAGGCCTGGTACGCGCTACGCCGGCCCTGAAGATGCAACGGTTTATGAGCTCGGCTTCAAAGGGAACTGGGACACTTCCAGCCTCAACATCGCTATATTCGATCAACAAATCAAGGGTTTCCAGTCCAATATTTTCACCGGAACCGGGTTTGTATTGGCCAACGCGGGTAAGCAGTCTACCAAGGGTGTCGAGGTTGAAGCCATGTGGTTACCGATCGAGTCTTTGCGGCTGACCTTTGCCAGCACCTGGCTTGATCCCAAGTACGACTCGTTCAAACAGGGCTCCGGGCCAGCCGGACCGCTTGACCTTTCGGGCGCCACGCCGGCGGGCATCCACAAACTCACCATTGATACCGCGGCAACCTACTATTTCGATCTGGGTTCAACCCAGGGGTTTGTTCGTGGCGAGTACCTGTACGCGGATAACATTCAGGTCATAGAGAACGTACCGGCATCCATCGCGTCAGCGGAAGTGAGCACCTTTAACGCCAGTGCAGGCCTGAGCTGGAGCAACGGCCTCGAAGTGATTTTATGGGGGCGTAATATTTTCAACGACGAATACCTGCTGTCCGCATTCCCCTCTGTTGCCCAGCCAGGTAGTTACAGCGGCTACCCCAATCAGCCTGCGACTTACGGTGTGACGCTCAGAACCAGTTTCTGATCATTCACACAGTAACGGCTTTTAACCCGACAACATCCCGGCAGAATAACGCCGGGATGTTTCGTTTGGAGCACTGTGATGAAACGTAAAATCCTTGGCGGCTTGTTGCTCATTCTGGTTGTCACTGCATCGGTCCTGTATGCCATTGCGCCACCTGCGCTACTCAACCAAGCGTCGATACCGGTGATTAACGGCGATCTGGATGTTTGGCTAGCAGAGCAGGAGTCAAAGGCGAATGCTATACAGGCTATTATCCCGGAAACCGAAAAGCGCGTTCGCTGGTACCAGGATAACGTCAACCACCGAACGGTTTACTCCGTTGTTTACCTGCACGGCTTTTCAGCGACCCGCCAGGAAATTGTGCCGGTTGGAGAAATGGTCGCAGACGAGCTAAAGGCCAACCTGTTTGAAACCCGCCTTGCCGGACACGGACAAACTCAGCATGCGCTGGAAGGCGTGCGGGCAGAAGACTGGCTGGAGGATGCGGCGGAGGCCCTGACTATTGGCTCGCAGCTGGGCGAACAGGTTATTCTGATGGGAACCTCCACCGGCGCAACATTGGCGCTGGCCATGGCCGGCCATCCTGCTTTCAAGGATGTCAGTGACATTGTTTTGCTGTCACCCAACTTTGCAACCAGCGACCCCAAAGCAGAACTTCTGACCTGGCCGGGCGGTCCTCAACTGGCCTATCTGATTGCTGGTGATACGCATACCTGGATCGCGGAAAACGAATTACAGGGCCACTTCTGGTCCTTGAGCTACCCGATGGATGCCGCCATTGAGATGATGCGCCTGGTCAAGTTTGTCCGCCGCAGTTTACCGCTTCAGCTGGAGCAACCCGTGCTCGCCATTTACTCACCCAACGATAGCGTGGTCGACACCGCCTGGATTATCAAGGGGTTCGACCAGATCGACAGTCCGGGGAAGCAATTGATCGAAATCAATAAGTCGGCAAATCTAAGCAATCACGTAATCGCCGGCAACATCATGGCACCACAAAACAATCAGCTGTTTGTTGATTACATCACAGACTTTGTGCTTGAATAATTGACTCAATTGTGTCCAATCAGGAAACGAGGTGGTGAGATCGCCGGCTGGCCTTCCGGTAATTCGCGAACCTGCGCAATTTTCCCAGTCACTTTGGATCCTGGCAAGCGCCCGCCGGTAGCCGTTTTGGCGCCTTGCCCTCCTTTAAAATGAAATGCCTGGGTCTTCATCACCTTATCCCAGAAAAACCCAAAACGTGCAGAGGCCATACAAAACACTCACCTGATCGTCAAATCGAACCATTACCAGGTCGACCTCAGCAACCAATGCGTAGGCGGGTTTTGAGGCTAAAACGGTAGCTCTGCATAGAAGCGGGACTGACCGTTTTTGCTCGTCTCATACTCAGTAATGATTACCGACATGTTTCTTTTGAACTAAGCTGAAAAATGGCATATCTTGTGTATCAATAAGAGCAGAATTATTTTCATGGGGGTTAGGGTGAACAAAGCAAAAGCTCAATGTTCAGGAATCATTCGAACAAGAATTTTGTGGCTTCACCATTGGAAAATGTTGTGGTTAGCCGCCGCTATCATCATCCTGCTCACTCCCGACACGCTGCACGCGGGCACGTCACTCGCCCTGGACGGTGATAATGACTATGTCGAAATCGCCAACCAGCCCGAATTCAATCCGAGTGGAGGCTTGACGATAGAGGCCTGGGTGCGACGTCTTTCGGGCGGCGCTTGCGCCACCATACTCGACAAGACCTTCACTAGCGGGTATTGGCTGGGCACCTGCGGTAACGGAATTCTGTTCTATCCCTCAGGTTCTGCGAGCGGTGAATCAGGCGGGCCGCTTTTGCCTGTGGGTAACCGCTGGTATCACGTGGCAACCACTTTTGATGGCTCTATGCGGCGCTACTTCCTGAATGGCCGGGTGGTTTATGAAAACACCGGTGTCTGGCCCCTTCCGGTCACTGCCTCACCGCTGTTTCTGGGCGCGCGTTTTGATGCACTCTCCGACTGGCACGGCAACCTGGCAAATGTCAGGCTTTGGGACCACGCTCGCTCGACCACCGAAATCCAGAACGGGCGGTACCGCTTGATGACGGGTACAGAAGCCGGCCTGATTGGCGCATGGCCTCTGGATGGCAGTGGCGATGACCTGTCTGGTCAGTTTACGGGTGCTGTTCGCGGTAACGCGAATTTCACCGGGCCGCCCTCACCCAGCGAACCCTTACAGATTCCACGCACGCCTAATGTCAACACCATTGATGGATATTGCAACCGGGGAATTGGTTCAGAATACGAATATGCACTGAGCCTGTCAGCCATAATTGCCGGGGTTGAGGCCACTATTTATGTCAACGCAGACGCGGATAATATTTACGTCTGCGCTTCCAACCTTTTTCTGGGGAATGATGTGCGGCAGTTTACCAGCCTGTATATCGATCCGCTTGGCGATGGTGGTTCATTTGCCCAAAGTGATGACTATCGTTGGAGGTCGTACTTCAAGGATGATTCCTCTGATGCAACCAGGGGCAACGGCACTGGCGATTACGTATCTGGTGGCCACACCAATTTCGAAGCCGACAGCGGCGCCTTTCTGCCACCCAGTTTCGCGCAAGTCGAGTATCGGATCGGCCGGGATGTATTGCCCACCTCAACTGACCCTTTCCGCATGCAATTCATGCTTCACTGGCGCAATGGCGTCGATGACGACCATGGCTGGCCGGATGAGTTTGACTGGAATACGCCGGATTTCTGGCCTTTTTTCCAGGTTGATGATGACACCTCAGGCTTGCCACGCTCGGATGCGAGCAATCCCACTGTCAATGCCATATTAACCGCACCTTATCGCATCTATTCTGATTCCAGAGTCACCATGACCGCCTACAGCAAGGATGACGTTGATGTTGCCCGGACTGAAATCCTGGTAGATGGCAGCGTTGTAAACGTGTGTCGGCATCCATCGATGTATGATACATATACCTATTGTGTCTTTGATGCATCGAATCTGGCGGTGGGCCCTCACAACTGGGGTGCCTGGGTCTACGATCACAGGGGCAGAAGCGCTTACGATTTCGGCTCCAACTTCGTTGTTCATCTCGATGCTGAACCCCCTGAAATCACGGTTGAGCGCAATCAGAAGATCATTCCGCAAAATGGCAACGTAACGATCACGGTGAAGGCCACTGACCCGAGTGGAATACGGCGGATTCAAATCGTTCCCTACAATTCACTCAACATTCCTATAAAAACCTGCGATTTTCCGCTGGGGTTGGTTGAGGTTTACTGCGAAATGTACGTTGCCTGGCGGCCCGGACAAAACGTGTTGAGCATCAAGGCCAGCGCGACTGACCAGGAGCAACTGAGCAGCGAGTCGCCGTTCATTCATATGTTGTTCGATCAGGGTCTGCCCGATTCAGACCTTGACGGACTGCCGGATGCCGTTGAGTTGAGCATCGCCTGCCTGAACCCCTTCAACCCCGATTCCGACGGCGACACCCTGAAGGACGGCTGGGAATTCCTCGGCTTGGGATTTGAAGACGGCGACTTCGTCGATCTCCCCCAACTGGGCGCACAACCCTGCCGCAGGGACGTGTTCGTTCAGCTGGATTACGAGGCCGGCGCCGGGTTTTCGGAAGCCGAACTACAGGAGTTCGTCAACACCTACAACGATCACGGCCTGAGCCTGCACATCGAGCAAAATCTGAGAGACACGCCCACCGAGCCGACTAATTCACAGCTTGCTGCCGCCACCAAAGATAGTCAGGGAAACTATTACTTTGCACCGAAACGTAATTGGACACACACCTACGTGTACTCCCGCAAGCAGCCGGGAAGGAGTGGAGCCTGGGGTCGCTTCGTCACCATTGACCATGATGTCGGCGACACGCCTTATCGCTTCATGCATGAGCTTGGGCACGCCATGGGACTCGGGCACGGCGGAAATACAGGGCTCGGCACCCAAATGCTTTCCGGGGGGGTGGTTTACTACGACCGTCAATGGGATTCGGTCAACGACAAACCCCAGCATATGAGCATTCAAAACTACCGCTATAGCCTGGGGCAACTTTGTTATGACACGTCCAAAGAAAAATTTGTCGGCAAACGCACTTACACCAGTATCACGATGCCCGATCTGAATGAAAACTCAATGGACGAAAGAAGTGGCAGCGACATTTCGGTCGCCCTGCGTTTCATGGATTGCAGCGACAACCCTGACTGGGTGCCAGCCATGGCTTACAGTTGCCTTGATTCCAACAGCGCCAACACGTACCCGGACGGCACTCGCTGGAGTTGGTACATGATCACCGACGGCTTTGGTCCACTGCGCCGCAAACGAGCCGGCAGTTCCTGGCAAAACACCGATCTGCCCAGTCATAATCTCGGTATCGATTTCAATTGCGATGGTGTTGTGTCGAATATCCCGGCCGACACGGTAAGTGCCAACCTGCGGCAGGCCATACCGGGTGAGATCTGTGACGATATAGACAATGATGGTGACGGTGATATTGACGAAGGTTGTGACAATAGCTGGAGCGGACGTGCCAGCTATGGCTCCCGGGCTGAATGGGACAACCTTCAAAGCGGATCGAGTTGCAATATTCTGTACAGCAAGGACAAAGATACTTATCCGCAGCCGCTAGCTTACCGTACCGCCATCAAGGGAGTGGATTGCAAAACCGTAGCAGCAGTAACCGCTATACCTTTGAAATGGGAAAGTGAAGCTGAGCCTCAGGCCATGGATTTTGACCGCCCGGACTCACACGGACTGCCCGAAGATGAGCACCTGCACCCGGATGAATTGTTCCCGCTTCACGACCTGCCGGGCCTGGAGTTCTGTGACGGCCTGGACAACGACAACAACGCCGAGATAGATGAAGGATGCCCTGATAAGGACTCAGATGGTTCGGTAGATGCCATAGATAACTGCCCCGCAACCCACAACCCGAATCAAGCCGACATCGACTTCAACCAGCTTGGGGATGCATGCCAGTTTCCTGCCCTGCTTTCGCTGTCCATCGCTTTCACACCTCAGACCCTCCTATCCTGGGAGAGTGACACGCCCGATGTCCTTGGTTTCAACGTTTACCGTATGGGGCCCGTGGACACCGACCCGCAACTGGTTAGCAGTAACTACCCCACAACCGCTGCACTCAGTTTCATCGATCCATTGGCTTTGCCTTCTCAAGGGCCGTACCGTTACTGGGTGGCGCCGATAAATCTTAAGGGCGTGGAGGGCATCCCGCGATCAATCCACACAACCATTCTATTTGAAGACGGGTTCGAATAGCTGGCGTTTGGGCTGTCTGAATTAAATTACGCTAGCCTGGCCCCATCATCAACAACTTTTCATCGCGCAACAAGCGGGTTAAAAACCGGCACACCGCATCAACCCGCGCGACCTGTCGCAAGTCTTCGTGCACCAGCAGCCAATAAGCGCGCTCGACCGAAACCTGCTTTGGCAAAACCGGCACCAGACGGTCTTCATCCTGAGCCATAAAACAATGCACCAAACCTAATCCGATTCCGTTGAGGATGGCGTTGTACTGCGCCGTGACATTAGTAGATCTGAAAACCACATGCGCGTTTTTAATGGTGTTCTCAAAAAAGCGCAGTTCCGGCATTTCGATGAGATCATCGACGTAGCTGACGAAACTATGCCCGGCCAGGTCATCCAAACAGGTTATTGCCGGATTGTTATCCAGATACTCGCGAGCGCCGTAAAGTTGCAATCGATAATCACAAAGTTTCCAACTGATGAGCCGGCCGCTTTCCGGCCTGGCCAGATTGATCGAAATGTCTGCCTCGCGTTTCGACAAACTCATACGGCGGGTTTCCGCGACCAGCTCAATCTCGATATCAGGGTGTTCTTTTCTGAAGTCGGTGATGTGTTTTGCAATGACTTGTGAGCCCAGCGCTTCAGGTGTGGCCACCCGTACCGTGCCACTGAAGCGTGCATCTTTGCCGGAGATCTCCGAATACAGGCTTAACGATTCTGCCTCAATTTTCTCTGCCATCGGCAACAGGCGTGAGCCAGCATCGGTGAGTTGATAGCCGCTCGGAGACTTGTCAAACAGGCGCACATCCAACTGCTTTTCGAGTGCAGCTATGCGCCGCGCAACGGTGGTGTGATCGACATGCAGCCGGCTGGCGGCACGCACCAGTTTGCCTTGCCGCGAGAGCTCCAGAAAAAAGCGCAGATCGTTCCAGTTATACATACACGATTATTATAGTGTGTATTTATGCAGAATGTATGTGGAATATAGGGTATTGGAATGCATATTTGCCGGTACTATACTAAGGTCCCGATCTTTATTAGTACTCAGCTTTATAAGTACTTAGCTTTATTAGTAGCCAGCTTTTTTTATCAGACTAAAACGGAGCCCTCATGAGCCAAACAGCCGCAGTCACATCACCGGAACTCTACCAACTTCACCATTTTATAAATGGCGAGAAAGTCGCCGGAAATGGTGGCCGCTTTGGAGACATCTTTAATCCCAGCCTTGGCGTTAAGTCAGCTGAGGTTCCACTCGCGTCAAAGTCGGAAGTTGAATCTGCAATCGCAGCGGCAGAAGCAGCCTTCCCAGACTGGGCAGCGACATCAGTATTACAACGCGCACGCGTTATGAGCAGGTTTGTGCACTTGATGTACAAACACCAGCACGAATTAGCCGAGCTGGTTTGCAAAGAACATGGCAAGGTTATTGAAGATGCCATGGGTTCGGTGCTGCGTGGAATCGAAGTCGCGGAGTTTGCCTGTGGTGCGCCGCATCTGCAAAAAGGTGAATTTTCCGACAACCTCGCCACCGGCATTGATACCTACTCTATGCGCAAACCACTAGGCGTGGTGGCGGGCATAACGCCTTTCAATTTTCCCGCCATGGTTCCTCTATGGATGGCGGCCCCCGCACTCGTAACCGGTAATACCGTGGTTATCAAACCGTCTGAGAAAGATCCGTCCTGCTCGCTTCGGATGGCAGCATTGTTTATAGAAGCCGGCGGACCTCCCGGCGTCTTTAACGTGGTTAATGGCGACAAAGAAGCGGTAGACACACTGCTCAACGACGAAAGAATCAAAGCGGTCAGCTTTGTAGGTTCAACTCCGATTGCACAATATGTTTATTCCACTGCGACAGCCAATGGCAAACGCTGTCAGGCCATGGGTGGCGCTAAAAACCACATGTTGATCCTGCCCGACGCGGATCTCGAAGATGTCGCCAATGCTTTGATGGGTGCTGCTTTTGGCTCGGCTGGCGAACGCTGCATGGCGATTTCGGTAGGCGTTTGTGTCGGCGATGAAGTTGCAGATCGGTTAATCGAAATTCTCAAGCCTCGTATCGAAGCGCTACGCATCGGTCCGAGTCTGGATACCGGCCTCGAAATGGGTCCCCTGGTCACCAAAGAGCATCGTCAAAAAGTCATGGGTTACATACAAATGGCCGAAGATGAAGGCTCCAAGCTGATGGTGGATGGTAGAGATTTTGTCTGCGAAGGCCATGAAAACGGCTACTTTCTGGGCGGATCGCTCATCGATCAGGTTAAGCCCGGTATGCAGTCCTATCAAGAAGAAATTTTTGGGCCGGTTTTGCAGATCATGCGTGCGGCATCTTTTGAAGAAGGCATGGCGCTGGCATCCAACCACGTGTATGGAAATGGCACTTCCATCTACACTAAAAACGGCGCGGCTGCGCGCACCTACGCGGATAAAGTTGAAGTTGGCATGGTTGGCATTAACGTACCCATCCCGGTACCAATGGCTTTTCACAGCTTCGGCGGTTGGAAGGCATCAGCGTTTGGCGATCACAACCAGTACGGTATGGAAGGCATACGTTTTTACACCAAGGTAAAAACTATCACTTCACGCTGGCAGGAAAAAGGTCTCGACGCTGAGTTCTCGATGCCTGTTTTGAAATAAGGTTGCTGTAAAATACCAGATACTTTCATTATCTGAAAGTATCTGGTATTTTATGCGAGAAGGCACCCTGACACCGAAATCTAAGTTTGCAGGGTGCAAACACTCGGATTCACGATTATGCAATCGCTTACAAAACTTATTCAAGACGCCCATTTAACCGACCGCGTACTATCCGATCAGCAGTTAAGCCGGCTCGTGGACGGCTCCGACCAGCGTCGCTACAACCTGGTAAACCGGGCAATAAAAGCCGGTGAGTTGATCCGGCTTCGTCGTGGCCTTTACGTGATGGCGGATCAATTTCGCAACGCTCCCTGCCATCCGTATGCTATGGCGCAAATGTTCGAACCGGGCAGCTATGTGTCGCTGGAAAGCGCTTTGTCGTATCACAATTGGGTTCCGGAGGCTGTTTATACCACCACGTCCATCCTGCCCGGACGCAAAGCCAAGGAATATCGGCATGATCAATTCGGCTTGTTTACATTTCACACGCTGGCTATTCAGCCGGGATTTTTTCTTGAACACGTGCAGCGAATTGTGGCAGACAAGCAGTCTTTTCTACTGGCAGGTCCGGTGCGGGCGTTTATGGACCTGGTGTGTTTCAGGAAGATCGAATGGCAAGGTATGGACTGGATTGAACACGGCATGCGAATCGATCGCGAGGTGTGGAATCATGTCAACGGAGCTCAGTTACGCTCGCTGAAAAACGTCTACAAACATCAAAGGGTTCGCCGGTTCCTGAATGAGTTGGAAATCGCACTGGGACTGGAGCTCACATCTTCAAGAGGCACTGGCCATGAATGAAATCATCCAACAAAGACTGGAAAGTTTTGAAGCCACGAATGCCAATGAAGAAGAACAGGCATTAAAGGAAATTATCCAGGAAGTTGCGCTTTTTGCGCTCTGGCGTGCAGGATTTTTTGAATTGGCAGCGTTCCAGGGCGGTACCAGCTTACGAATTCTGCATCATTTGCCACGCTTCTCGGAAGACCTGGATTTTATCCTGTTCGAACCGTCACAAGATTTTGGCTGGGCGGATTATCTGAAACAATTGCAAACGGTGTTTGAAGAGTACGGCATCAAATCAGAAGTCCAGCCACAGGGTCGCCTGGATAAAGCGGTTAGGACAGCAGTGATAAAAGACACTTCGGTGGTAAACCAACTGGAGCTGTCTTTTTATAAAAGCCACCCCGGACAGAAGCTCAAAGTGAAACTGGAAGTTGATATCAATCCACCGGCAGGTTCAGGCTATGGCTACACCTATCTGGATTTTCCAGCCGATTTCGAAGTATGTCACCAGAACCTTAGTAGCAACTTTGCCCTGAAGATTCATGCACTGTTGTGCCGCGGGTTTCTCAAAGGACGGGATTGGTTTGATTTTAACTGGTACATCAAGCAGGGTGTTTCTCCCAACCTGCTCCTGTTGAAAAATGCGTTAGTGCAGGCCGGCCCATGGGCGCGGCAAGAGGAAATCGAAGTTGATATGGCATGGCTGAAAAATGCCCTACAGGAAAAGATCAATGTAATTGACTGGCTTGAAGCGTCCACAGGCGTTTCGGCTTTCCTGAGAGTCACCGAACAACCAAGTTTGAAATTGTGGAGCGCCCGATTTTTCAGCGACAAGTTGGCGCGACTTGAATGAAGATAAACCACATACTCTTATTGATTGCCATTGTCTGGAGCGCCACCGCTCACGCTAACCCGGCCAATGAGAGCGAACAAATCGTCAACCAGGCTCTCGCGGCACTGGATAACGATTACAAGTCATCCTGGGCATACACCAGAGCATCCACCAAAAATGAAAATCCCACGACGCTCGGCCGCTTTGACCCAAGTCTGCCACAAGCGGAGCAATGGAGCCTGATCTCGCTAGGCGACCGCGCCCCCACCGCCAAAGAGCAAGCAGCATGGGTGGCCAGGCGGATACAAAATGACGAAGACAATAAAGACGGCTTCGGCAAAATGGTGACGGCTGGTTCCGTGCAATTGCTGGAAGAAAGCGCAACCCACTGGTTATTCAGCTTTGTACCCGCGCCCGATAAGGATGACGACAAGAAAGACCGCAAGCTCATCTCAAAGGTCACTGGAAAGTTGCGGGTGAACAAAGGCGGACATTTTGTCGAGGAAATTTCTTTGGCCAATGAAGAGCCTGTCCGTCCGGCGATGGGCGTCAAGATCAAACTGTTCGAAATGCAAATGACCTTTGGTCCGATTTCAGAAGGTGGTCCTGTGGTACCGCTAAGCGTTAACACCCACGTTCAGGGTCGCGCCTTCCTGGCGGTGTCTATTGATGATGTTAAGAAAGTACGCTTTAGCGAATATCAGAAAGTCGTCCCCACCAGCGAAAATTAGCCCAGCCACTTATCGCAGTTCCTATTGAACCCTGTTAGGGTGAATCCCAATCAAAGGGGAGTATTTAGTGGAGCAACGCATTAACAAGGCTGTCAGAAAGTTCAAGCTGGGTAAAATAGATCTACATATTCACCCGACGGTCTTTGGAATTTCCTTTGTTCTGATCATTACCTTCGTTGCTATCACATTATTCCAACTGGATACGGCAGAAAGCTTTTTTACAACCATTAAATCATGGATCGCAACCCAGTTTGGCTGGCTGCTTATATTGATTGTGCAGGGCTTTTTGTTTTTTTGCGTGTACCTGATCTTGAGCCGGTTCAGCGCTATCCGGTTAGGTGGAGCAGGCGCCAAGCCGGATTTTTCACGACTTTCCTGGTTTGCCATGTTATTCAGTGCCGGAATGGGCATTGGTCTGCTGTTCTACGGCGTGGCTGAACCAGTACTACATTTTTTGAACCCTCCTGGCATAGCGGCGGAAACCGGCACGCCGGCTGCGCGGGCAATGGACATAACCTTCCTACACTGGGGATTTCATGCCTGGGCAATCTATGCGCTGGTGGGCTTGGCGCTGGCTTATTTCGCCTATAACCGGGGCTTGCCACTGACAATCCGAAGCGCGTTTTATCCTTTATTGGGTGACCGGATATATGGTTGGATGGGCACAACTATCGATGTAATGGCGGTGGTCGCCACTCTGTTTGGCGTTGCCACATCATTGGGGTTTGGTGTGACGCAAATCAACGCAGGCCTGAACTTTCTATTTGGTGTGCCAATAGGCGTGAATACACAAATATTACTCATCGCGGGTATTACCCTGCTGGCGACCATTTCAGTTGTATCAGGCCTCAATAACGGCATCCGGCGGCTCAGCGAACTGAATATCTTTGCCGCCGTCGTTTTGCTTTTGTTCCTGTTAGCACTCGGTCCAACACTGTTTCTGTTGAAATCCTTTGTTCAAAACACGGGCCACTATTTACAAAACATCATCATGCTCGGCAGCTGGACTGCAACCTACAAAGCAGACACTGATTGGCAGTCCAACTGGACGCTTTTTTACTGGTCCTGGTGGATAGCCTGGTCACCTTTCGTTGGTATTTTCATTGCCCGAATTTCCCGTGGCCGAACGGTCCGTGAGTTTCTGATGGGTGTTCTTCTGGTGCCACCATTGCTGACCTTTTTCTGGTTCAGTGTATTTGGTGGTTCGGCGATTTTTGTCGAACTTCAGGGGGTTAATTCAATCGCTGCGGCAGTCAATGACAATATCTCAACCGCATTATTCAAACTACTTGAACTGTATCCGTTGGCCTCCATCACCTCCTTTCTGGCCATTGTTCTGGTGTTCGTGTTTTTCATTACCTCATCAGATTCAGGCTCGTTGGTGATCGACATCATCACTTCAGGCGGGCATCAGGATCCGCCAGTGGCACAGCGTATATTCTGGGCACTGACAGAGGGCACCGTGGCCGCAGTGTTGCTGGCAGGCGGTGGACTTTTAGCCCTGCAGACAGCGGCGATTGTCACCGGGCTTCCCTTTGCGATCATTATGGTGCTGATGTGTGTGGGATTGTACCGGGCGTTTAATGAGGAGATGCCGCAAGTGCGGCCGGTGAGTCGTTCAGTAAAGTAACCCTTTCCCACACCAACATCGAGGTATAGCAGCGCCTGCTTGGCGCTTATCGTCAGTGGCTTGGCGTTACCATAGCCGGTATATACTGCCTCGTATCGTTACAGCACAGAATCCGAGGTGGTTATGCAAGGTGAATACAAAGTTCCCGGCGGTAAGCTGGTGGCGGCCAATGTTGAAGTCGAAAACCAACACTTAGCTAATGTGAGTATTTCTGGTGACTTTTTTCTGGAGCCGGACTCCGCATTAGAGTGCATCAATCAAGCGTTAGTGGGCTTGCCTGAAAGTGTTAGTGTCAGGCAGATTACTCAAGCTATTGAAAATGCATTAGATGAAAACGTAGAGATGTACGGCTTTTCTGTACAAGCCATTGCCATTGCGCTACGTCGCGCACTCGGTAAAGCCAGCGGCTGGCATGACCATGTATTTGACGTTATTCCTGCGCAGACTTTACCCGCCGCACAGCATGTAGCTTTGGACGAGGTTATTGTAAATTCTGTCGCCAGCGGTCAGCGTGGTCCCACTTTGCGTTTTTGGGATTGGCCTGACTCTGTTGTGGTTATCGGCCTGTTTCAGTCATTAAAAAACGAAATCGACCCACAAGGGGCACAGCGCCATGGCATTGAAGTGGTGCGGCGGGTAACCGGAGGCGGGGCCATGTTTATGGAGCCGGGCAACTGCATTACCTACTCGCTGGTGGTGCCGGCATCTTTGGTAGAAGGCATGACATTTGAACAATCGTATGCTTTTCTGGATGACTGGGTATTAGCTGCTTTGGCTGAAGTCGGCATCAAAGCGCACTATGTACCCATTAATGATATAGCCTCAGATAAAGGCAAAATTGGTGGGGCTGCACAAAGACGATTTGGTAATGGGGTGGTATTGCATCATGTCACCATGGCCTACGATATTAACGCCGACCGCATGTTAGAAGTGTTACGCATAGGCCGTGAAAAGCTGTCAGATAAAGGCACTACCAGCGCCAATAAACGCGTAGACCCCATGCGCAGCCAAACCGGGATGGAACGTGAAGCTATTATTCAGTCATTTATTAATCACTTCCAACAACGTTACAGCAGCCAATTAAGCCAATACAATGAACATGAACTGACTCAGGCCAAGGCGCTGGTAGAAAGTAAATTCAGAAGCCCGGAGTGGATGGCTAAGGTACTTTAAACCAGCGAACCCAGAAAGCAGGGATTGCGCTTCAGGTGATCAAAGCACCGGACCGATTTATCGTCAGGGAGTCGGGGCGGCGATCATCCCTGACACCGTGTCACAATTTTGAAAACGACTGAATTCTGTGATGGCGTCTTTCAATGCAACCATCACTGAATCTTCATCAAAACTGTGTGGTTCCCAATGCAGTGATTTGATCTCAAGATGACTGGATTTTCGATGGGCTTTGCAATCCATCCGCCCAACAAATTCACCGCGGTAAAGCAGCGGTAGGCAAAAGTAGCCATAGCGACGTTTTGTAGGGTAAGGAGTAGCGATAATCGTTGATGGGAAGAAAAGCTGCCGCATGTGCCCGCTCCACCACCGATATGGTGTCGATCTGTACATAACCTAAATGGTCAATCGCTTTGCGTGCCCCTGCCAAGCCGCGCCCAAAGGACAGTGACTGCAGCAAACCTTGTGCATCCAGGGCAAGACGGCGTAAACGTGTCAGCTCTTGTGGACGCTTGATTTCAATCATTCAGTTTATTTGAATCCATAACATGGTCTCCATTCACACTAGCCTGAGATGCAGGTTAGATCGTCACGTTAGTGCGTTTTTGATGCTGCTCGCTGTGGCAATACTATTACCAAAACCACTATAGCGAACAAAAGAACACCTGTTGCTGTATACCTACTGAACTCCAGACCACCCTGCGCTACCGGTTTATCTAAAAAGTCGCCAACCACGGCTCCAAGTGGCCGGGTAAGTACAAACGCCAACCAGAACAAGATGGTGCGAGATATTTTGGTGAAGAAGTAAGCAGCCACTACCAATGCCAAGCCAGCACTGAAAATGTATGCCGCGCCTACATACCCCAAGCCGGCAGAGTCCGCCGTCCAGTCGCCAAGTGCGGTTCCCAATGTTTGGGAAAACATGATCGTAAGCCAGTAAAACGTTTCAGCTTTTGTTGTGTTAATTGATGCAACACTAATGCTGCCCAGCGTTCTATGCCAAACAAACAACGCGCTCACTAGTAGTACCGCTAGCAAAGTTGAGCCGCCCAGATAACCAATACCCAAAGATCTATCAGTAAAATCTGCAAGCGTTGTACCGACGGTTGTTGACGCTATGATGGCGATCCAATAAATATACGGGTTAAACTTTTTCGCGCGGACTTGAAACACAACAGCCAGAATGAAAAAGACCATAAAGATGACTGTTCCAATCAGGTAGCCAAGATTCATCGACATAGAAACAGCGTCACCACCTGTTTCTCCAAGGGTGGTGGCAAGAATTTTAATTACCCAGAATCCAAGTGTGACCTGAGGGACTTTGACCAAAGCCTCTTTCATTTCAGAATTCATCATTACCTCTTTGTGGTGGCCAACACCTGAGTTAAGCCGACTCCCGTAGCGGAGCCAATCACATTGCACATCATGTAAGTTGCCGCCGGACAAACCAAACCGTCAACGGTGGCAATAGGATCCACTGCAATAGCGGAACAATCCCGGTTCCCAGGACCGGTAGCGTTGGCATCGACGGCGCATAGCTCCATCGCCCAAAGGGGCCGGTGGCCAGAGCCTCGAAAATGATCGTGATGACCACCCCCACCGCTACAAAGCCCACAACCTGAAAAGGGCTCGCATTGATGATCCACCAGCGTGATCGCGCGAGTGCTGCCACGCACCAGAACGCGACAAGGGAGATCGCTGCATCTCCAAAGCTTGCCTGAGTGCAGGCCGCGACACCCACCCAATGCTGCTCGCTCGGTATTGCCGCAAAGAAAGGTATTTGCCACATTTCCCAGACGAAATTGAGAAGAAAGGAAAAAACCGCCACATTGAGTTCAGGTAAGCCTACGATTCCGGATTGTGCTTGCATGAGTTTTGAACGCTCCCTGCGACGCCTAAACGTAAAAGTATTATAAGCACATTGCAAGGGAGAAAGCGGATGAATGCTTTCCATCAGTCTTCCGGTCTTATGATCACATGAACACCATACGGCAGCCTGCGGTACTGGGCATACTTCGCAACCTGGATTGATCAATGAAATTGAATATGAAATTAATGCTAGCGCTTATTGCTTTCTACCTATGCTTTCTTCTGCCTGGTGCAAGTGCACAAGAACGAGAGGGCAACTCCAGGGGCTATGAAATTGATATCCTGCAGGATACTTTCGCAATCAACGACAAAGATATTGATGCGGATATTGACCTGGTCTTTCAGGGCTGCCCGCGGCGAGACTGTATTCCCTCCATCGATCAGCCCGTTTTTGTAATAGCAGATAATGTGGATTACCTGGAGCCCGATGACATCATCCTGTCGGTGACCCAAAGTGGTGTAACCAGAGGTTATCCTTCGCGGATTCTTGACCGGCATGAAATCGTCAATGATCGCTTTGCTGAAATTCCTGTAGCGGTTACCTATTGCCCATTGTGCGGATCCGGACTGGCCTTTATTCGAAGCCTCGACGGTGAAGACGTTGAGCTCGGCGTATCCGGTTTGCTGCACAATAACGATTTGATCATGTATGACCGCAAGACTGAGTCACTTTGGCAGCAAATTACCGGCAAGGCGATAGCCGGACCAAAACGTGGTTCGGTTCTCAAATCCATTCCGCTGAGCATGTCGATGTGGGCAGATTGGAAAAGCGCCCACCCAGATGCGGAAATCCTGGCCTTTCCCGGTGATCCGAAGAGCTACAGCAAGGTGGCTTACGGGGATTACGCCTCCAGCGAACGCTTATTGTTTCCGGTTTCCAGCACCGATGCCCGCCTGCATGTCAAAAAACTGGTTTATGGTGTGGAAATTGCTGCTCAATCCATCGCTTTAGAATCTGAATGGCTGCTTGAGGAAGGTGCCTGGGAACACGAGATTAATGGCCAGTTGGTGAGGCTTGAAGTTGGTGATGATGGTGCGGTTAAAGGCGCTTTCGACGGCCAGCCGATCGTCGTCCATCGCATGTATTGGTTCGCTTGGTATAGTTTCCACCCTGATACCAGCCTGATCGATTGACCTGGTTGAGAGCTTTGTCACTGTAGCCCTATGGTATTGTCACCACAGCGCCCGAGTCCCCGCAGCAGTTTGCAACTTTCGATGAATGCCGTCTGATAAGTGGGCAAGTAATTGCGCCTTGCCAGATCGGGTATCGAACTTTCGGTACATTGAATGCTGACAAATCCAATGCCGTGTCGAGCTCACCCTCAAACAGTCAGCGTCCGGGTTCAATGATTTTGTTATGCGGCGACTTCCACATAGTCGACAGAGCTACTTGGGTTTGGAATGGCCTCACCATCTTCTTGCATCCCTTCAATATGAAATTCGATTGCCTCTCTTATTTCTTTTTCGGCTTCCTCTGTTGTGGCACCAGTTGCGACACAGCCAGGAAGGTCAGGTACATAGGCTGAATAATTTGAGCCTGCCTTTTCAATAACGATTGCATATTTCACGAAACCACCTCTATTTCAAACCTGCCTGTTTATAGATACTGTTCAGTGTGCCTGGAGCCAAGTCATGGCTTGGCTTACCTGGAACTGTTACTCGACCGGCCTTCGTATGATGCTTGAACTGACGATGGCTACCGCGAGTAGCATGAAGGTACCCTGCGACGGATTTGCTTCTATTTATTGGTATTTCCTTGGCTCGGCCACTGAGAGAAGGCAAGGAAATACAACAGGATCAGATTTACGAGTGGCACCACCATGAGCAGACTTAACCACTTCGAGTGGCCAGCCTTAGAGAAAATAAACCAGAACGGCAAGATCACTACTGCCGCCACTACCAACATCATGATTGGGCCAAATGGCCCCATTCCGTTACCAAGCATTGTTTCTTGCATGACATTTCTCCTGTGTGTTGAACCACCTAACTACATTTAATGGGAAAGGGTGTTGTTATAATGAAATATCTTGACTGGACTTTGGCTTATCATTTTTAAGTCCCTGAAAAGCCTAAATGTATTATAAGCACATTGCAAGTGAGCCAATGCGCAGTTTGATGTGGGCCAGGCAGTTTTCTATTTAAACTTTAATTGGCGACGTCGCATCATCTTGCGGTTAAAACCTGGTCCGACTCCGATTTCTCTGAGAATTTATTAAAATAGGTGTACTGTCCCCGGAATTTCCTATTGATAACCGGCGTAAATGTAGTGTATTCTAGAGAACTAGACCGATCGGTCTATAATGCTTGGTTCAAGTCAACGTGGAGAAATGATTATGCGGGTAGCTAAAAACGATGTGAATGTGAGGATGGAGATTCCAGGTGCCATCATCCGCCAGCAAATGGGGTTTGGCGAGGTAAGCGGATACGACAAGATTAGTGGCGAGTATTTCACCCTGTCGGCAGGCGTTGATACCACGCCATTATTCCAGGGCCTGGAGGGGGATCTCTGCCAATGTCCCCACTGGGGGTATCTCTTGTGCGGTCAGCTTACGACGACTGATGCGAAGGGTATACAGGAGACGGTCAATGCTAATGACCTCTTTTACTGGCCGCCCGGTCATAACGTCAAGGTCGAAGCTGACGCCGAGATCGTCATGTTCAGCCCTCAAAGTGAGCACAGCCATGTCATCGACCACATGATTGAGAAGGTCAGTGCCTAGCCATTGCCCACGTTACCGGGAGCAGCAAGGTCGAAGTGTGGCAAGCTGCTTGCTGATTTGATCACCGGGGATCAATGACGCATCCGACAAAACAGCGCCTGCTCGAGGCGGGATTGACCATGCTCCTGCGGCAGGGTTACAACGACCTCGGGATCCAGGCGCTGCTCTCGGCTACCGCCACTCCGAAGGGATCGTTTTATCATCACTTCAAGGACAAGGAAGACTTTGCGTTGCAGGTTGTCGACCGCTACATGCAACAGGTGCACGAGGGCCTCGACCTTTGCCTGAGCGACAAGCGCCGACCGCCACTCGACCGTGTGCGCCAGTTTTTTGAGTTAACCAGACAAAGTTACCAAGACGAGGGTTACATGGGTTGCCTGCTGGGTGGACTCGGACAGGAGCTGTCGGGGGTGAGCGAAGTTTTTCGCCACAAGGTCGAGTGGTGCTTTTCCGAAATCGCCGCGCGACTTGCTGGCTGCCTGGAAGATGCGCGGAAAAATGGCGACATACCCGCCGAGTCCGATCCTCGCGTGCTGGCAAGTTTGCTGGTGGATTGTTGGGAGGGCGCGGCTTTGCGTAGCCGACTGCAAGGCGATGCCGCGCCATTGACTACGATGCTCGACTTTTACTTTCAATCGGCAGGCGGTCGCTCGGCCAGTTCCGGCGGCAGTATGCCCGGCTCAAAAAGCGCAACTCATAAAGAAGCTTGAATGGAGTGAGCCCGCTATGAGTCAATCATCTCATCCAGCTACGAAAAGGCGCCAAAAAATCGGCCCCTTTTCTGTTCCCTGTTTGCGGTGAATATACCTACTCTCCATAAGTCTCACGTAAGTAATCCAACACGCTCTTGATGTCACCATCGGTGAGGCTCTTATTGCCCCCTTTAGGTGGCATCGCCATTGCTGAACCGGGGCTCTTGAACCCCAGCTTGATGTTATTAAAAAGTGTTTCATCAGACTTGGACATCGGTCCATCCGAACTTGCTAAATTCGGTGCGCCCGGCACAACTCCTTTGCCATTGTCGCCATGGCAAGCCACACAGGTTTGAGAATAAACATCACTACCGGTCAAGGTACTGGCAGATGCTACCGCTTTGCTCGCTGACCCATCTTCAAACACCAGCGGTTCAACCACGATCGGCACGTTTGAATCCTGCATAAACGTCAGTACATCCCTTGTTTGCTGACCGGTCAGACCTGCTCGCACACGCATATGAAAAGCTGTGCTGATCCACTGGTCATCACGCAAATCGGCGGGGTCCCTGGCATTATGGCAACGGGTGCAATTATTAACCCAGACCTTCGCACCTGCGACCGGGTCACCGGGCTCCGGAAATTGCGAGGCAAGCGCTAATGATGACATGCTTGATGCAAGCAGCAGAACGCTGCTGGTGAATAGTATTCTGTCTCTGACTTTTGTAATAGTTCTCATGATTAATTCCTCCATCAGAAGCCGTAGGCCAACTGGATCAACCAGCGGTTGATATCAGCCATACTGCCAGCAGTACCATCGTTAAGTTCATAGGTGATTTTGCCAATGACGTTGCTGCTGATCAGGTAATTCAAACCCAGAGCCCATTGTGCCTGGTCCTGACTTGAGTGTGGTGAATTGAAATCCGTGTAGCGAATTACAGGCTCTATCCTGGTCTGAGGAATCAGGTAAGCCGCCTGTGTGTACCAGGATTCCCAGCTGGCACCTTCTGAGGCTGTGGTGCCAAAATCTGCAGCACCCACTTTTGACTTGACATATTCACCCCGAAGCTGGAAGCCACTCTTGTTCCAGACGAAATCTGCACCAAAAACGTCATAATCTCTGGCTTGCTCATTATGCAAATCAAGCCCTGGTGCTTCCGGACCCTCTTCAACACCATGTTCCAGCTCCAGCGCCGTGACCGTCGCCTTACCAGTGGCTGCAGAAATTCCAATTTCCAGGCCGGCTAGCGGCAGGAATCCAAAACGACCGCCAAAGACTTTTTCGCCGTCTGCGTCGGCGCCGAACCCTTCAGCCCTTATCCCTTCCAACTCAAACTCACCGTCCTCAAAGGTCGAGTTCAACTCGGGGCCATTACTCGCGTAGACCGCATAGTTGGCAAACATGTCACCAATCGGAAAGCCGCCACGGGCCTGCAGGCCAATATCAGATGTAGGTGCCGCACCATCATGTCCGAATCCGGGAGGTGCTGATGCCAGCTTGTTGATCCATGAAGGATGCAGATTCTGCCGGAACTGTCCAATCGGGCTGAGGAACTTGCCACCTACCAGTGCGATGTAATCGTTGAGGAAATAGTCAATGGTCATGTATTCCAATTCAAAATCGGTTTCGCCTGCTTCATTGATCGTGATTTCAAGTTCGGATTCCAGCATGACAAGGTCGCGGTACTGGTAGTGAAAAATCGGTGAGAATCGGCCAACGGAAAAATCACCGGTTTCACCATTGGCGAAGGCATAGCCGATATCAGCATAGCCAGCCATGTGTATCAGCGTGTCTGGATATTTCCATTCGGATGCTTCGGCGATGCCTTCCTCGAGCGCCATGACCTTCTGTTCAACCTGGCCTTCCTTCACCGACATTTGGTCCTTATATTGCTGCAACGTGTCCTGAACTTGTTGTAGCTGTTGTTTCAATACATCTACCTGTTGTTGTAACAAATCATATTTTTCATCGGCAAAGGCTGACAGCGGCAAAGTTGCTGCTATTGCCAATACCAGTGTGCTCCTGCGAAGCTTATGGCTAACAATTCTCATGATAAATACCTCCAGTGGTATTTTTACTTCATATCTTACATACCCCGTTATCTGGGGGAAGGTTTAACGCAACTTACAACTTATGCCCCGCATACAGGTCAAGCACTTGTTCGTTGCAAGCCAATTCATCTATTTCAGAATAGCAGTTTGAACCAATCAATGACTTGACCTAGATCATTCAGCAATAAATTGAGGCCACAGATCAAGACCGATTCCAGAACGAGGGAATGCAGCGTCGAGGGACTGGATGACAGGTCTATACGGGACTAGACTTCCCACGGTCTAGAGGACACTCCCAGGCGGTTGACGCCGATATGACAGGTACGTTACGTAATTGTAATGGTTTCGTCACATTCTAGTCAGGAACCGACGGCTATTCTTAAGCGTAGGCCTTGCTGCAGTGCGAACTGTTGCAATGACAAGAGCCTTAGATCGATATCAACCATGATAAAAACACACGGAGGTAGGAATGCTGAACCATCCAATAAATCCTATACGCACTTTTCACGTAGCCGATGTAGCCAAAGAGGCTAACGTAACACCTGCCACCATTCGATATTATGCACGGACGGGACTGATCCACCCAAGACGAGATCCCGATAACGGCTATCGATATTTTGTCGGGGAAGATGTGCGTCGAATCGCCTTCATTCGGCAAGCCAAGGAGCTCGGTCTGACTATCAACGATATAAAAACCATTCTGGATGCGACCGATCGGGGTGAGGAGTGTTTCGTTGAGTTGAAGTCAATGGTTGAACGTCGACTTGCGCAAATCAGGAGTCGAATCATCGAGCTTGAAGCAAATGAAGCACAAATTAGTCTCGCAGTTTCGCTGTGGGAGCAGGTGGATGTGCAGACACCTGTAAACGGAGAACTGTATCCGCTCACCAAGCGACTGGCCAGGTTTAACGGCAATGCGCCGATCTGGACATTTTAGCGGCAATGACCAGCGAAGTAGCCGAGTCCTCAACCGATTGTCCTTGACTTGTTAGCAGGGTACAGGTTGTACAATAGCCGTTCTGGAAGATGCAGTAGATGATGATATTAATGCAGTATCGGAGCATCTCAAAGAGCGGTTTGGCAATTAAATGATTTTGTTTGAAAACTCAGTATTTACTTTATTTACACCAACGAATTACGGAGAATTTATGAAAACCTTAACTACAATATTATATGCGACGCTGTTGATTGCGGGTCTTACGAGCTTCGTCAACGCTCAGGAACATGCAAACGCCGAAGACATGAAAAGCCAGATGAAGAACATGATGGCCGACCCAGGTACCCGGTCGATGATGATGGCAGATATTGCCAAAAATCCGGCAATGAGACAGGAGATGATGAAACAAATGATGTCGTCCCTGGATCAGGATTCTGAGATGGAAATGCACAAAATGATGAGTAACCCTCAAATGAAAGAGAAGATGCAGAAGCACCTGGACATGATGCAGTCCATGCTGAACATGGATGGATCCGACCCTGCCAAAATGAAGGAGATGATGAACAACCCGGAAATGAAATCTATGATGCGCAAGCATGCCATGTGTTCACAGATGATGAGCGCAGGCAAGGATGATGAAAGCTCCAGCGCTAAGGGAAAAAATCACGACCACGCAGAGGTCAACTCTGACTAATCTACGTCATTGATGGAGTTGGCTGGGCACAAGTGCCCGCCTACTCCTCAATGCTGTATTGGAGTTATCTTCCAATGTCGATATTTTCCAGCAACTCCGCTCCACCATTCCGTCCCCCTATCGCCTGAACATGTACTAGTCCTGACTGCTTTAATGGCGGTCATTCCCTGAATGTTTGTTATGGATTGTTATTTATTACGCAGGTTAAGCCTGCTGTGTTGTGGAGAATATGATGTACCAGTTTTATGCCGATAAGGCTTTTCGCGGCTTGGCCGCGGTAACACTGTTCCTGTTTTTAGGTACAGGCTTGGTTATTGCTGCTGATTTATCGATAGAAGAAGCCGGGCAGCTTGCACTAAAAGAAGATTACACACTGAAGGCTTTCGATGCCCGCAGTCGCTCCATGTCAGAGTTGTCAATAGCAGCTGAAAAGCTGCCTGACCCGACGCTCAAGTTGGGTTTTGCCAACCTGCCAACTGATACCTTTAATCTGGACCAGGAACCGATGACGCAAGCGGTGATCGGTGTACGGCAAATGTTTCCTCGCGGCCACACTCGAGCGTTAAGCAGCGAGCGTATCGATGAGTCCGTTGCGCGCAACGATGCTGAAGCTCAGGACCGTGAGCAATTGGTTCTGCTTGCTGTTCGGGAAGAATATACCCGGATATACCTGCACCTGGAACGACAAAAGATACTTGAACAGTCGCTTATCGTTTTTACCGACCTTGCAGATATTACCCGCGATTACTACACCAATGGTCGTGCGCATCAACAAGACGTTGTTCAGGCTCAATTGGAACTATCCAAGGTCCAAGAGCGATTGGCTCTTATTCAGCAACAGGAAGAGGAAGCTCGTGCGCGTCTTGCTGAAAGAATTGGGGATGATGCATATAGGAGCCTCGATCCGATTTGGCCTCAAGTCAACCGGCCATTGCCCACACAACAGATCATTGCAGAACTTACTGACCATCCACGCATACGTGCCTGGCAACATGAAATTGCCAAGTCCAAAACATCTGAAAAGATTGCACGCCAGGCATACAAACCCGAATTTGGCGTTGAACTCGCTTACGGCGGTCGAGGCGGTCAAAACCAGAACGGTACAGCACGTGCTGACCTTTTTTCGGCATTTGTAACCATGGATATCCCGTTATTCACCAAAAACCGCCAGGATCGTGTGCTTGCAAGCAGTATCGCAGAAACCTCAGCAACTCAATATGTTCGTGATGACGTCTACCGCTCTATGAAGGCGAGGGTTGAAGAGAACGCTGCCACGCTAGCCAATGAACAGGAACGGCTCAAGCTTTACCAGGAATACCTGCTACCGCAGGCAGCATTTAACGCAGAGGCGGCTTTCGAAGCCTACCAGGATGCGGTCGATGACCTGACAACTCTGATGAGAGCCAGGATCGGTGAATACGAAATCAAATTAAGCCATGCAGCCTTGCGCGCTGACGAAACCATTACCCGCGCGCGCTTGCTGTATTTACAGGGAGAGGCATCATGAACTCAAATAAAAAAACCGCAGGAAAAATTGTTCTGCCAATACTTATTGCATTGGTAACCGGTCTCGCTGGTGGCGTACTGATTAGCAACTACACAGTACTTGGAGAAAAACTTAGCCCAAATTCCAGCAGCAATAAAAAAGCAGAAAAAGAAATTCTTTACTGGGTTGCACCTATGGATCCTACTTACCGTCGGGATGAGCCAGGCAAATCACCCATGGGCATGGACCTGGTACCGGTTTATGCAGACGAAAAGAAAGAACCGGAAATTCTTTACTGGGTGGCACCCATGGACCCCAGTTATCGGCGGGATGAGCCCGGCAAGTCACCCATGGGTATGGATTTGGTCCCTGTATACGCCGCAAAAGGCGCAGACAGCAATGACGTACATATCAATGCAGCCGTTGAACAAAACCTTGGCGTACGCACGATCAAGGCAGAAAGACGCTCACTTTGGCGCAATATTGAAGCCACCGGCTATGTAGGGTTTGATGAAAGTCAAGTCAGCCAGATCAATTTACGTACCGAAGGTTGGATTGAGCGTCTGCTGATAAAAAATGAGGGAGAGCGTGTCAAAAAGGGTCAGCTACTGTTTGAGATTTACTCACCCCAGATTGTCAATGCGCAAAAAGAATATGTACAGGCCCAGCGCCGGAATGACGCACAGATGATGGCTGCGACTGAGCAAAAATTGCTGGCACTGGGTATGGTGCAAGCCGATATCGAGCGTCTGGCAAAGACTTCAAAAGTCACCAATACAGTTCAAGTTCTGGCCCCTCAAGACGGCATCGTTACGAATCTTAACGTCAGGGAAGGTAGTTTTGTCAAGCCAGCTACCGAAATCATGAGCCTGGTCGATCTCTCCAGTGTCTGGCTGCAGGCTGAGGTTTTTGAGTCACAGACAGACTGGGTCACCCAGTCGCAACCTGCTGAGGCAAGGCTGAATTACCTTCCCGGTGAGGTTTTCAGTGGGCGGGTCGATTACGTTTATCCAGTATTGGATCCCAAGACCCGAACGCTGCAAGTTCGACTCCGGTTTGATAACCCTAATGAACGTCTGAAGCCCAATATGTACGCCCGTGTGACAATCTTTGGAAAGTCCCACCCTGGTGCGTTGAGCATCCCACGCGAGGCGCTGATTCGGGGGCAAGACGTCGATCGGGTCGTAGTAGCGCTCGGTGATGGGAACTATACAGTTCATGAAGTCATGAGCGGCATTGAGAGTGGCAACTGGGTGGAAATAGTGGCTGGACTGGAGGAAGGCGATGAGGTGGTAACTTCTGCGCAATTCCTGATTGATTCAGAAGCCAGCCTGGCAGGTAGCATCCAGCGACTTGACAGCAAACTTATTACAGATAGAGAAGAAAAAGAACACCAGACAGTCTTCGGCAATGGCATTGTGAAGGCTGTGGACGTAAAAGCCGGGCGCGTGCGCGTTAGCCACGGTCCCATCGAGGCTTTGGGCTGGGCCCCGATGACCATGGAATTCGATGTACTGCCGGGTACAGATTTACAGGCTATCGATATAGGTCAAAACATCCATTTTTCCTTAGGTCAATCAAAAGTTGGAGATTACATTATTGATGTGATCCACCAGCCTGAACCTGCCGGTATTGACGAAGGCAGCATGGATGAAGATGTCACGGATGAAGGCGACCAAAACCATAAGCCGGAGAAAGCGTCGTGATTGAAGCAATTATCCGGTGGTCGTTAAATAACCGAGTCCTGGTCCTGTTAATGACCGGCATACTGGTGCTCGGAGGGGTGCAGGCCATTATCACCACTCCAATTGATGCCCTGCCTGACTTATCAGATGTACAGGTGATCATCAAGACCAACTACCCTGGACAGGCACCGCAGGTTGTTGAGGACCAGGTGACCTATCCACTAACCACCGCTATGTTAGCTGTGCCCGGAGCTGTCACGGTACGTGGCTACTCTTTTTTCGGCGATTCCTTTGTTTACATTATTTTTGAGGATGGTACCGATCTTTATTGGGCGCGCTCCAGGGTGTTGGAATACCTGAATCAGGTCGCTGGTGATCTTCCGCCGGCCGCCAGACCTGCGTTGGGTCCGGATGCCACCGGCGTTGGCTGGGTATACGAATATGCACTGGTTGATCGCACCGGCAACAAAGATCTGGCGCAGTTGCGCTCCATACAGGACTGGTTTCTGAAATTTGAATTGCAAACGGTGCCCGGTGTAGCGGAAGTGGCCACCATTGGTGGCATGGTTCAACAATACCAGGTCGTTATTGACCCGGATGCACTGCAAGCCTACAACTTTTCCCTGGCCCAGGTGCGTAGTGCGATTCAACGTGGAAATCAGGAAGCTGGTGGTTCTGTCATTGAAATGGGGGAAGCTGAGTATATGGTCCGGGCGACCGGATATCTGACCTCTATCGCCGACCTGCAAAAAATCCCACTGGGCATGAATGACAATGGCACGCCGGTGAGGTTGGAAGATATTGCTGATATCCGCAAGGGTCCGCAACTCAGGCGTGGTATTGCAGAATTAAATGGTGAAGGTGAGGTCGTGGGTGCTGTGGTGGTCATGCGATTTGGTGAAAATGCCCAAACCACGATTGCAGGCGTTAAGAAGAGACTGGCCGAGCTTAAGGACAGCTTGCCGGAAGGCGTTGAAGTGGTGGAAACCTACAACCGCTCTGCGTTGATTGATCGGTCAGTTGAGACTCTGAAGTTGAAACTGGTTGAGGAGTTCCTGGTCGTCGTGCTGGTATGTATTCTTTTCCTGTTCCACTTCCGCTCATCGCTGGTTGTGATCCTGTCACTACCGGTTGGCATCATGATCGCCTTTATAGTGATGCGTTTTCAGGGCCTGAACGCCAATATCATGTCGCTTGGAGGAATCGCTATCGCCATTGGTGCCATGGTCGATGCCGCTATTGTGATGATTGAAACAGTGCATAAGAAGATGGAGCATGCCGATTATGATCCAAAGAATCACTGGGCTGTAGTTGCCCAAGCCGCGACCGAAGTTGGGCCACCGTTGTTCTTTTCACTGTTAATAATCACGCTGAGTTTCTTACCTGTATTTACTCTGCAGGCACAAGAAGGAAGGATGTTTGCTCCGCTGGCCTTCACTAAAACCTATTCCATGGCAGGGGCAGCTATTTTGTCAATCACGCTCGTCC
>Ga0105055_10000060_pt1 | contig 116690 bp, 110 predicted proteins | sample BON03_FD_78090 | JGI IMG/M metagenome (GOLD analysis project Ga0105055, IMG submission 78090) | Freshwater microbial communities from Lake Bonney liftoff mats and glacier meltwater in Antarctica - BON-03 | ecosystem: Environmental > Aquatic > Freshwater > Ice > Glacier meltwater | place: Lake... | reverse complement strand
TCAAGCAGAAGACCTACCGGCCGGCGACGTAGTTCTAGTGTGTCCCCCAGGAGAGTCATTCCTTCGTCTCTGACTTAGCATCGCGTTGCGCTTCAGCTTTTTTATGCGCCATGCGTTTTTGACGCAGCTTTAGCAATGCAGCGGCACCTAGCGCCCCCAAGGAAAAAGTGCTCGGCGCACCGCCCCCTCCTCCGCCAGATGATCCGCTAGAGACTACCGGTGCACTAGGTGTCGGCGTGGGGGTAGGTGTGGGCGTGGGCGTCGTCGTGCCTGCAGCAGGGGAAAACAGCCCAAGCTCAGGGCGACCGCCAAAGCGATTACTGAAAGCTGGGAGCACGTAATCCATGTCGCCACTGGTGATACCGAACCAAGTAAGTAAGTCGCGGGCATATTCATCCACGGCCACTCCGGGAATGAGGCGCCCCTGCCCCGTATCAATCGCAGCGAGATTCTGAAAGTCGGGGTAATAACCGTTGTCCGCATCACCGTAAACTTTTCCGCCGCCGACCGCGCCACCCATGACCAGATGATTACCTCCCCATGCATGATCGGAGCCGTTTCCGTTTGATGTGAGGGTGCGGCCAAAGTCCGAGGCGGTAAACAAAGTAGCCTTATCCGCCATGCCGATCTCGTTCAGCGCATCGGAGAAGAAACCCACCCCTTCGCTCACACCACGCAGCATCCCGACCTGATTATTGAGAACCTCATCGTGATGATCCCAACCTCCGACTTGCACGAAGAATATCTGCCGTTTGGCCCCAAACTTACCATTGGCCGCAATGATCTTGGCGACCATGGCCAAACTACTTGCGAGGGAATTATCCTCAGGGACAGGTGTGTTCAGTTCGATGTCACTGAGCGCAGTGGAAAACTCGTAATACGAATCAACAGCCTCTCGGGTGCTATCAGCGTAGGTCTGCTCAAAGAGATTGCGGAAAGTCTGATCCACGATGCTATTCACTCCCGAGCTGCGCACATCAGTGAGGTTATTAACCGCACTCGGATCATAGCCTCTGAGGGCGGTGGCGCCGGATGAGCCTACGGAGTAAGTGAACGCTTGTTGACCAGTGAGAAACACACTTTGGCCAGCCAGAGAAATATTCATCGAAACCAAACTAGGATCGTTCAGTGACTTAATGATGTCGGCCGCGCGTCCACCCCAACCGATAGAAGTGCGTTGGTCAGGTATGCAGGTCTGCCACTGCTTGATCTGATCGGCATGCGAATAGAGCGAAACCGGCAAGTAGCGATCGGCCTGATAATCCGTCAGGGTCATCGGGCGGACCAACGAGCCGACGTTGGACACGAAGGCGAGATTACCTGCGGTGAAGAGATCACGCACTTCGGTCATCGACGGATGTATACCCAGGGTGCGACCACCCATATTTTCCGGCGTAATTTGGAGCAGGGTATCCTTCCCTAGCGCGAGATTGCCGCGCGCATTAGCATAGGCCTCGTATTCTCCACTGGTCGTGGGCACGAGCATGTTGAACGAATCGTTACCCCCGGCGAGAAAGAGACAGACCAGAGCACGATAGTCATCGCCGGCAGGAGCCGACTGTGCGGCCAAAGAGTTCGCCAAGCGCAGCGTCAGCAGCGTCGAGAAGAGCGCAGCGGAGCCGACACCGGCACAACTCGCCTGACCGAGAAACTCGCGGCGGCTGATCGAATGGGAATCAATTGATGGGCTCATGGTTAAAGGATTATTTAAGCACGGTGTAATCCGGAGAAACGGCGATGAGGTAAATCGCCATGCGGGCTTTCGTGAGTCCAAGCGTGTCGCCGGATGGCACCATGCGATTAGTAATACTATCGATGGCCATGATCACCTTGGCGCGAGTTTCCGCGCTAAGAGTGCCGTGGGTGAGCAACCTATCGATATTGTCCACCAACACCTTTGAGTTGTTACCCAGTGCAGCCTGAGGTGAGAGATCCAGACTGAAACTGCCCACCCTCGAAGAATAGAGCAGAGCATAGATACTATTGGGAGTCGTGATGCCGAAGACAGTATTCAGAATTTGAAATTCCGGTCCCATCAGACCTGCATCGCCAATCGCACCCGGTGGCGCGTAATCGGGTGAATAAAAATTAAATACCGAAGGAGCCGATAGTGGAAATTGTCCCAGCGCGGCGCTACTGATCCCCCCCAAATTATAGCCTGGCAGGTTAGCGGTAGGATTAAAACGGAAAGCACGTAGCAGATGTGTGATACGAAGAAACGGCTCGCGAAGCTTCCCGTGCTCCGGATCCGTCAGAAAGGCAATGTTGCGTGCTTCTGGGTCCAGCAGGATGGCCTTTATCACCGTCAGCATATCTCCGCGCTGGCCTTGACCGTTGTTAGCAAACGCAGCCGACACGCGGCTGACATAGCCATTGGAAGGATTCGAGGTTACGAGACGCTGGATCAGCAGACGCCCAATAAAGGGCCCCGTATTGGGATGCTCGAAGAGATTATCGATGGCATCGTTGATATCCTGCAAACCCGTTTGCCCAGCAGGCAAGATCGGCTTACTCACACCCGGGTAACTGAGAAGAGCCTTAACTCCCGTGTCATGCTGAGGCTCCCACATCTTCATCGGCTGAGTATAATTCTGTGGTCTGACTCGGGGGAAATCTACGCGACCAACACCGGTGCCGACTGCATTCGGATTATTGTCTTCATCCGTAAAGCCCGTGAACACGCGGGCGAATTCGGTGATCTGATCGTTGGTGTAGGTTTCCGTCGCGCGGCCATTGATCACCGATTGATACGTGCCGTCTTGATTTAACCGGTAGAGACCAATCGTAAATAGCTGCATGACTTCGCGCGCATAGTTCTCATCGGCTCGAGTGCCTGTATCCAGGTCAGCCTTGCGGTTCTGATAATGCGTCAGAAAGCGTCCCATCATCGGATGTCGCGTTACCTCGAATAACAATTGGCGAAAGTTCCCCAAAGCGTTTTGAAGCAACATATCATAATAGCTGCTCGAACCCTCCAGCCCATTACTGACCGTGGCGGTATTATCCGATATGACGAAAATCTGGCTCAGGGCATAAGCAACCCGCTGTCGAAGCTGGTCGCTACCGGAAAGCATGACCCAATTACGATACCGGCGGTTCTGGAAATTATTAATTTTTTCAAACTCATCATTCTCAAACGCAGCTACCGCCAGCGGAGCAGCCAGCGTGGGGCCTTCGCCACTTCGAGATTGATCCAAGCGTTATAATCAAAACCCAGATTGCGCAATTCGGTGATCGCTTCCGGCGATGGCCCGAAAGTCGCCTGTGCAAGAAATCGCGAAGCTTGCTCATCGAGACTCAACGTCGCGTCGGGCTGCACCGACTGTGCTGACATCTGTATCAGCACGAATGAGGCGAAAAAAACTAGGCGCAGAAACCAGGACATAATTTAGAAGACGCCGCCATTAGTTTATGGGTTACATTAATTACACGAGCGGTCGCACGAAGTCTAGGGCTTCGCTTACAAACACATCGCCGTCGGGGCATTGGTTTTGGAACATGCCGCGCTGCCAACCGAAGTCGCCGAGCGAGGTATTGTAGCTCTCAAACTCTACAAACTGCGCCGGTGTTTCCCGCACCGCATCGAAGATTTCCTTCCACGGCATCATCCCCACTCCGGGCACGCCGCGATCATTTTCGCACGCATGCAGTGCCATCAGGCGCGAGCCCACTTTGCGAACCTCTGCCGGAATATCGCGCACTTCCGTGGCGAGGTGGTAGGTATCGATCGCAATCTTCAGATGATCGTGGTCCGCCATTTCAACCAACTTCAATGCCTGCGCAGGCGTGTTGACCAAGTGAGTGCGAAACCGGCTCATCGGCTCGATGCCCAATTGCACCCCCGCCTGCTGCGCGTAGTCAGCCAGACCATGCAGCCCTTCAGCCGTGCGGGCGTATTCGTCCGCGGGTGGACGCCGTCGCTGCGAAACTCCGGGCCGCCCATAGATCGCACCTGAATAAGTGCTCGCGCCCATCGCTACCGCGAGGTCGATCTGTTGTCGGTGCCAATCATACGCGCGCCGACGATGCTCAGGCTCATCACCTGATAAATCCGCGTTGTCCGGCCATTGTCCCCCCGGCCCGATGACAATTCCCATCCCCGCATCCTCGGCCGCTTGTTTGGTGATCGCGGCATCGAACTTCACATCATCGCCAATCGATATTTCCAGTAGATCGATTCCCAGCCCCTTCGCGCGAGCAAAGAGCCCTACTTCAGAATCTGCCCAACAATCCGTCCAAAGGTAAATGTGCGCCGCGTATTTCATCTACCGCCAATTACGCCGGTTAAATAGAGATAAGAAAACATCAAACCTTCTCAGGGAACTGATTAACCAAGAAGAACACTAAGCCCAACAAGAAAGATCCAATCTCTAAAGACTTAGACTTCGTGCCATGTCACCCGATCCAGCAAATCACTGCGTTTTGATTGCGGGGGAGATTGTCCCTCTTGAGGCCAGCCGATATAAATCAATCCCATCATCCGGTGCGTTTCATCCAGTCCCAGCCAACGGGCGAACTTAGAACTACTAGCCACTGGAGGTGAGCTCCAATAAGTCCCCAAGCACTGATCGTGAGCGGATAGCATCAAGTTTTGCACGGCGCAGGACACCGCCGCGATCTCTTCCCACTCCGGCACCTTGCCTCCCGGCACGACATGCGCTCCTAGCGCGATCACGACCGGAGCATGTTGCGGATTGACCGCTAGCTTCGCTCGCTTCTCCTCAATCCTCTTCTCGGTCGGCGTGATCTCGTCATAGACTGTTTGTAATCCCTCTCCCAAACGCGTTCGGGCGGCCAACGTAGCGAACACCTGAAACCGCCACGGTTGGTTTAGCGCATGTGTCGGCGCCCAGTGAGCATCTTCCAACAACGACATGACCAGCTCGCGCGATACCTCGCGCTGCGAATCCATGGCTACCGGCTTAATCGAGCGGCGAGTTCTGTAAATCGACATGGGGAACTTATCTCGAAGAATCCCCAATATGAGCAATCATTGTAATTTAATTTCCAATGGTGCTTTTCATAAAAATACCTCCATCTTTAAGCCATCCGCTTCACGTGGGATCCGGCCAAAAAGCGACCAATCAGATCGCGCATGGGGTGGATTTTAGCGACAGCACAGACTGTTTTTGACGATCCTCCTCTGGTCGTCTTTGCTGCGGCTCACGCCTGCTACCGCTAAACATCTGCGAACAGTCGCAAAGAAATCCAAACGCACACTCTCAGGAGTCGCCGAGCAGCAGCTGGCCTCTCTTCGGTGAATTGGCAAACGAGGAGGGAACAGGCCTCAGATTGATCGTAAGTGCGACCGGAGTATTCCTCAATGCGCGATCGGCGAAAATGGCGCGGCCACCCATGTCACCGGAAGATAAGCCTCCGCCTTGCGTGAGAATCGGAGAATTAACTGCTCCCACGTCTGTCATGGCGAGGAGTGTAGCGACGTGGCCATCCACGATTACTCGTCGTTTATCCGCCTACCTATTCGTGGATGGCCGCGTCGGCCTCCAGCCTTCTCGCCATGACAGCTAAACACAAAAAACCGCCGGAGCGTGTGAACGCGTCCGGCGGTTTTGAATAAGAATTTAGCGCTTACCCCCCTCTTTCACGTGACGCTTCGGAGGGCTGCTGATTCGTTTCCGAATTAGCGTAGGAACGCTTCGTGCAGGCCGCCATCAACGGTGACGATTTGGCCTGTAGTCTTGCTGAGACGTTGGCTCACAAGGAGGAAGTAGGCCTCGGCTTGATCAGCTGGTGTGATCGGTGCCTTCGTGAGCGTGCGGTCGGCATAGAACTGCGCGAGCTTGGTGGTGAGGGAGTCAGTCTCCTCATCTTCGCTGTAATCGATATTGTATTTCGCGAGCGAACCGATGACGCGGTCACGCGGGAACATCGCAGAGCCTTTAACGACAGTCGCAGGAGCGACGCCATTCACGCGCACGATCGGTGCGAGCTCGATCGCGAGTTCGCGCACGAGATGATTCGCGGCCGCTTTCGACGTGTCGTAAGCGATAGAGCCCTTCTTCGCGACAGCGGCATTGGCCGAAGTCGTGAGGACGAGTTGGCCTTGGAGGCCCTGCTCTTTCCAAGTCTTCGCAGCTTCGTCGCCGACGATGTAGCTACCGGTCACATTCACGCCAAACGTGAATGCCCACTTGTCGTCAGGGATGTGGCCAGTCGTATCGCTCGGCCAGAAGACTCCAGCGGTCACCACGATGGAATCGAAGCCACCATAAGCGAGCGCGACTTGATCGAGCATCGCACGAACGCTCGCACGATCCGTGATATTAGCCGCGAGTCCGATTGCAGGACCGCATCCGGAGATGCCGCTACCGGCGACGCCGATACCTTGTCCAAGCACGTCGGTGATTTCCTTGGCGGTCGCTTCGGCGGTTTCGAGTTTCATATCCACGCAAACGATGTTCGCGCCTTCCTTCGAAATGCGTTGAGCGGTGGCTTTGCCGATGCCGGAACCAGCACCCACGACGATGATCGTTTGGCGAGCAAGCTCATCTTCAGCGGGCATCCGCTTGAGTTTCGCTTCTTCGAGGAGCCAGTATTCGATATCGAACGCTTCCTGCTGTGGCAGGGAGATGTAGGTGTCGATCGCTTCGGCCCCACGCATCACTTCGACAGCGCAGTTGTAGAATTCGGCGGTCACACGTGACTCCGATTTGCTCTTACCCCAAGCGATCATACCTAGGCCTGGGATCAACACGACGGTGGGATTCCGATCGCGCATCGCAGGAGAGGTGTCGCGCTTACACTTGGTGTAATAGGTTTCGTAGTCCTTACGGTATTGCTCGATCCCAGAAGCGATCTTCGTCTTGAGAGCGGCGAGATCTTCCGTCTGCGGATTCCAATCCACAAGGAGTGGCTTGATCTTGGTGCGGAGGAAATGATCAGGGCAGCTCGTGCCGAGTTCGGCGAGACGAGTGGCGTCGTTCGAATTAACGAAGCGCAGGATCTTCTCGTCGTCCTGCACGGTGCCGACGAAACGCTTCTGCTCCGAAACCTGTCCGCGGAGCCAAGGAAGGATCGCCGCAAAATTGGTCTTACGAGTGGCTTCGTCGAGAGACTGGTATTTCGCTCCGCCGAAGGCAGCCGCATCGCCCCCCTTGGCTTCGTATTTAGCCTCGATGAACTCGCTGGCCTTCTCGATGCAATCGAGCGTGTAAAGATAGCAGTTCTTCTCGTTTTCATCCCAAGAAATGAAACCGTGTTGCCCCATCATGATGGACTTCACATTGGCGTCCTTCTGACAGATGTCCTGCATCGCGAGACCGAGCTCGAAGCCGGGGCGCATCCAAGGCACATAACCCATTTCGCCACCGAAGATTTCTTGCGTGAGCTTTTCGCAGTTCTTCGAAGCGGCGATCGCGATGATCGCATTCGGATGCATGTGATCGACATACTTCGCTGGAATGAAGCTGTGCAAAGGCGTGTCGATTGAGGACGGACGCGGGTTCAGGTTGAACGTCGCGTGGCTGGCCATCGCTACCATCTCATCTTCAGCGGCCGTCTTAAGTCCCTTGTCGGCGCGGCCGAGGTAGAGCTTCTGCATGCCCAGGAGCTTGCTCTGGTAAAGCGAAGAAAAATTAGCGCGCTTGCTGGTGCGCAGATCGCCACCGGAACCTTTGACCCAAAGCACTTCGACTTCTTCACCGGTGAGAGGATCAGTCTCCATGAGCTTGTTGGAGGTATTGCCACCACCGGTGTTGGTGATGCGTTGGTCTTGGCCCAAGAGATTGGAGCGATAAACGAGCTTCTCTACTTGATCGAGCGACTCGGCTTTGGCGTCATCCCAAAGATTGTTAACGTATTTGTAGTCTTTCATGATTTATAAAAAAAGTGGGTGGTTCGATTGGATCGCGCGGCTCACTCAAAGCCCGAGCATCTTGCGGCGATAATGTTCATCGGGACGACCTTCGATGCGCTTCATCGCCGCTGGGGTCATGAAGCGAGCGCTGCCGAGATTGACGGCGCCGATGTAAACCTCCGCGGCTTTTACTGCCATCAGAGTCGCCGCCATCACCGCGGCAGGCGAGGCGCCGAGCGCGATCATGCCGTGGTTTTCAAGTAGGATGACTCGAGGAGCACGCGCGACACGTTTCACGTAGGCGGTCACCGCTTTACGAATAGCCTGAGCGAGTTTGAGGCCCGGATCGACATACGGCACGACGACAAATTCCGCACCACAACAAACGATCTCATCAGGGCAAATCCGTTTCGTCGCAAAGGCCTGCGTGTGCTTGGTCGCCAAGATGCTGTTGACCGCAATCGGATGCGTGTGGCCGACGAAATCCACCCCAGGCAACGTCAACAACCACGCATGAAACATCGCTTCGACGGATGGCTTCTTCGACTTCGTGCTCACACGCGAGGAGAGCAAGGCCTCGTCCACTTCCGCATCCGTCATCTTCCGCGCATCGAGCGCTGGGAGCAGTCCATCGAATCGGCACTTGGCCACCTGCCCCGCTTGCAACGTGCCCAGACTCGATCCGCTCGCTTTAACGATAAATGTATCGTCAGAGATCCGCGCCGAGGTGTTGCCCTCTCCTAAAATCGCTAGCTTACGCTCTTCACGACCGAGCTGATGCGAGAGTTCGAGGAGTTGCTTGAGGGGAGAGTCAGCCATAGATGAAAGCCTCAATAATTGATAGATTTTGATAGATTTCGATCAAAAACTACCAAAATACACTACTCATTCTACAACAATACGTTATCAACCATTCTCACCTCATTTATCCACACTGAGATCGCCAATAAGCACTTACCGGGCTCCACCTCACGCACCTGCTTCATCGTCTCGCGATCGACCAGCGACACGTAAATCACCCGCACCAACCGGTATTCGCCGAGGATATGTGTGACCTCGGCCGCCAGCCGATCCGGACTACGCACCCCACTCGCCACCATCTCGGAAGCCTTATTGAGCGACCGGCTGATCGACAACGCTTCCTTGCGCTGATTAGCCGTGAACCTGCGCGCATTGGTATCAAACGCCATCCCGTCGGCATCGCGCACCGTCGGCACCACGACGACTTCCGTATCAAATGACAGATCCGCGATCATCTTGCGCACGACGGCGATGCGCTGTCCGGTCTTCTGGCCAAAATAAATAGTTTGCGGTCGCACGATATTCAGCAACTTCGCGATCAAAGTAACCAGCCCGCGGAAATACATCAGCCGGGAAACACCACAGAGCGGCTTACTCAATCGCACTTCATCGACATAGGTCGAAAAACCGTCGGGGAAAAATACCTCAGGTTTGGTCGCTAACACCACGGTCGCACCAGCGGATTCGCACAACTCGCGATCGGCTTCCGGCGTTACCGGATAATCACTGACCATCTCATTGGGAGCGAATTGCAGCGGATTCACCATTAGCACCACGACCACGACATCGGCCTGCTCCTTGGCAGCCTTGATCAGAGCCTCCTGCCCCGCGTGGAGAGCACCCATCGTCGGCACCAAAGCGATGCTCTTTCCAGCCGCGCGCCATTGCGCTGCCAATTCTTTCATTTCCGGGACCGTTTCGATAATTTGCATAGGGATAACGTTTCTACTAACGTCGTGCTTGAACTAACCCCATCTCGGCGGTTTGTTCAAGAATTACACTTCGTCTCATCCAATTTGAGAGCGAATCCTTCAGAGCCCATCTGGCAAAGAACGGAAAATCAGCACCCGCATCTTTATTTTCATGACCAAGATTAACGAGAACTACACCAAGCTCAAAGCTTCCTACCTCTTCGCCGACATCGCCAAGCGCGTGAATAATTTCGTCGAGGCCAATCCCGACAAGCCGGTCATCAAGCTCGGCATCGGAGATGTCACCGAACCTCTCCCTCCTGTCTGCATCGCAGCTCTCCACGCCGCGACCGACGAAATGGCTGACCGCGCTACCTTCAAAGGCTACGGCCCAGAGCAAGGTTACGGCTTCCTCCGAGACGCTATCGCGGCCAATGATTACGCATCCCGCGGCTGCAACATCGCGGCTGATGAAATCTTTGTTTCCGACGGTTCGAAGTGCGATTGCGCCAACATCCAGGAAATCTTCTCGGAAGATGCGACCCTCGCGATTCCCGATCCCGTGTATCCTGTTTACACCGACACCAACGTCATGGCTGGTCGCACCGGCGGCGATGTTGATGGTCGCTATCAAGGCATCACTTACCTCGAAAGCACGCCTGATAATGGTTACATCCCTTCGATCCCAGACAACGCGACCGATTTGATCTATCTCTGCTTCCCCAACAATCCGACCGGAGCTGTCGCCACCAAAGCGCAACTCACCGAATGGGTTGCTTACGCCAAGAAGAATCAAGCCATCATCCTCTTCGATTCCGCCTACGAAGCATTCATTCGCGATCCCGAAGTGCCGCATTCGATCTACGAGATCGAAGGGGCATGTGAAGTCGCCATCGAGTTCCGCAGCTTCTCCAAGATTGCCGGATTCACCGGCACCCGCTGCGCTTACACCGTCGTGCCGAAGGATCTCAAAGCCTTCGACTCCACCGGTAAAGAACACTCCGTGCACGCACTTTGGAACCGCCGCCACACCACGAAGTTCAACGGCGTATCCTATCCGATTCAAAAAGCCGCCGCGGCCATCTACACCGATGAAGGCAAAGCTCAGACCAAGGCGCTCACCGATTTCTACTTAGCCAACGCCAAGCTCATTCGCGAAGCGATCACCGGCCTCGGCTATTCCTGCATCGGAGGAGATAACGCTCCCTATATCTGGATCAACACCGGCACCGATTCCTGGGCCTTCTTCGACAAGCTTCTCAACGAAGCCCAAGTCGTCTGCACCCCCGGAGCCGGCTTCGGCACCTGCGGCGAAGGCCACGTGCGCATCAGCGCGTTCAACTCCCGAGAAAACGTCGAGACCGCTCTCAAGCGCATCGCCATAGCGATGAAGAAGTAAGGAATCGAATACATCTACATTCTCAAAGCCCTTCCACGCCTCGGCGACGAAGGGCTTTTTTATGCACATAGAGGCCGAGCTATTATAATGTGGAAAGCTGGAGCGGAGACCAAAGTCTTCCAACAACAAGACTGTCATTGCGAGCCCGCTCCGAGCGGGTGTGGCAATCCACGAAAACTGGCAAAAACAGACCACGGGGAATCCGTGGATTGCCGCAGTTAGAGCGACGCACTCAACGCGAGATATGAGGCAAATGTGTGATTCACAAAGGTGGCCCAAACCATGCCCCGCATCCACGGACAAATGGTTGGCCTCGCCTAAGCCTTCGTGGGCGGCGATGAGCTGATCGCGATCCATCTCCTGCGTGCCGCGACCAAAACAGAATCGTTCGAATGGTTGAGGGGATTACTTGGGTTCGGGTGCTCGACGACTTTGAGCAACCCGCTCACTCCGCACGCGGATCTGCCGTAGAAATAGCACCCTCAAATCATCGCTTCTGAGAATTTGGTTTCATCTGCAGCTACGCTTCGATTGGATGAAGGACTATGCCCGAAATCCCGTGGGAAACGTTCTCAATCATACTGATCATTTTTATCGTCGCTGGAGCGACCCAAGGGGTCATGGGGTTTGGATTCGGGATCGTGGCGATGACGCTACTTCCGCTCGCGATGGGCTTGAAGGATGCCATCACGCTCTTGGCGATCATGAATGCGATCATGATGGTTCTGTCTCTCTATTGGCACAAAAGTTCTTTTCAGTGGGGCGAAGCCCGCAATCTGTTGATCGGCGCCAGCGTGGGAATACCGATCGGAGTCTACATCGTCGCGGTGCTCCCGGAGCGCATCCTGATCATCATTCTGGGAGCTTCGATGCTCTTCGCGGGAATAAACTATTTCCTCACACGACACCGCCAAGCTCGGCCCAGAATCGGAGCCGCAGAAGTCCCGATTGGGATTTTTTCCGGGATCCTGGCCGCCGGATTTAACATGGGTGGCCCGCCGGTCGTGGCCTATGCGTATTCACGCACTTGGACGGCCGATCAGGCGAAAGCAGTGCTGGCGGCTATCTTCGTAGTCACCTCGATTTCTCGCCTATTTTTCATCGGCTACACGGGTGAAGATTTGTCTCTGATTTTCTCGTTAACCGCGATTTTGGTCATCCCCATTGCGATTATTCTCCGCATCGGGATAGGCGTAGGCAGAAAAGTCTCGCACGCATTTCTGCGCCCCATCGTATTTGCCTACCTCTCAGTGGTGGGCGTCTATTACGTTTTTTGGCACGCTTAGGACGGCCCCTTCCGTGCGATTAACAACAGCCGCACGCAGAAATATTCTGGGGCATCCTCAACCCTTTCGTCGGGTTTCCTTAACCCATGCTACATCAACCTAATCGTCGTCTTGGCCTTGGTCGCTTCTTTCCTTCTCAGCATGAGTGATTTCTTTTTAATTTATCAGGTTGGAGAAAATTAATGATTTGGTTTTCTGCTCAGGTTGTCCGTGCGAATGCTTCACTATAGACACGGTTTTCAAGCGTTTCACCCGACAAATAGCGTTCGACATTGTGGAGCGCCCGTTGGCCGCAATCGATTCCACGATCAATGGTCGCGCCTCCCAAATGCGGACTTAGAAACACATTCGGCAAAGCTCGTAGCGGGGAATTGATCGGTAAGGGTTCCTGCGCATACACATCGAGTGCGACTTCGATTTCACCCTCACTCGCCACGCGAATTAAAGCCTCCTCATCAATCACGAGGCCACGCCCAATGTTGATAAAACACGCCCCTTTCGGTAGTGACCGGAGTAATTTTTCATTCACACAACCTTCGGTCTCAGGCGTCAACGGTAGCAACTCCACCAACACATCGGCGGCGGCGAAGAGCGCTTCAACCGAAGCCGCGCGCTTCACGCCATAGTCCGCCAACACATTATCGCCGACAAACGGATCCCACGTCGTCACCACCGGATTAAACGGCTGCAACAAGCGGGTTAGCGCCCGGGCAACTCCCCCAAACCCATGGATACTCACCCGCTTCCCATAGAGGCTACGATTATTTGTCGTGCGATCCCGCCATTTACCCTCGGCCTTGAGTTGATGACCCCAACGAGCGGTGCGGCGAAGCGCGTTCAGCACTAGCATCAAAGCGCATTCGGCCACGTATGGTCCGACCCACGGGCCCCATGTCGTCAGAATCAAACCCGCGTCAAGGTGCTCGCCACTGATCTGGTTTTTGGCTGACCCACAAAGAAAACAAAAATACTCCACGCTACCGCCCTTCGAAACGAGCGCCTCCAGCGGCATCGGCGGCATATCCCAAGCCCCTAAGATGATCTGCGGAGAAAACTCCGTGAGCGCTCGGGAATAGGCGCCCCCATCCGTCGCATCGACCCAAAGCCATTCGCCCGGCATAGCCTTGAGCTGCGTTTCCAAACCTGCCGGGAAGAAATGCTCACGTTCAAACGCGCTGGTGACCAAAAGTATCTTTTTCATAATTCGAATGTCTTGAGATTCACTGCGATGCCCTGTTGCTCGGCGCTCTGCGCAGCCGCTTCAAAAAATGCGATCGTCTCTACCGTTTCGCTCAACGGCACCGGCGCGTTTCCACCGCGATAAAAAGCGAGAAACGCCTGCAGTAACGCGCTATATCGATCATACTTACCGTCCTTCACTTCGATCAACGCCGAGTCCTCGTCTCCCAGCAACCAGCCACCGAACGGCCTCTGTTCAGCGTGATTGGTCGCTATCGTGCCCACGCGGCCATCGGGCCAAAAACCCGTGAGCATCTCCGCATCGCCATCTCGAGAACAGGTCACTTTTTTGCAGCCCGTTCCCATCACGGCATAGAGCATTTCGACTTGATGAATGCCGTAGTAGAGCCAGCCATGCAGTCCGTCATGCAATGGCCACTGACCGTGCAAATACGCGTGACGACAAGAACTGTTCAGCGAGGATAGCGCTTCCTTGAGCCCACGCGAAAAACGCCACACCGAGGAGGAAAACACGCGCGTGTCCGTGCGCTGGGCGAGCGCCGCCAGTCGCTCGGCGTCAGCCGTGGATACGCATAACGGCTTGTCGATATAGACCGGTTTTCCCGTTCGTGAGATCACTTCAAACTGATCGCAATGCATCCGCCCATCCACGGAGAGAATCATCAGCGCACCACTGGCTTCTGCGACCTCCTCAATCGATCCCAACGTCGGAACTCCGAATTCATTTTCCATCTGATCGCGGAACCCCGCCACGCGAGAGGTGCTCAATTCCCACTCGGGTGAACTGCCAGGATAGCCCGCCACAATCCGGGCGCCCGAAACATGATGCGGGTGCTGCGCATCGTGAAATAATCGCGCATACTCGACACAGTGATTCGAATCCAATCCCACCAGTCCAATTTTGATCGGCTCACTCATGCGAATCGATCCATCGCGATCTTCTCTTCGATGAGTTCCCTCGCCCGGTCATTATAATCCGCGCCGGCGATAGTTTGGAAAAGTGGCTTTTCCTAAAGTTCAAAATCAAACTCAACTTCCTGTTTCATCACGCAATGTAACCGTGTGGTTACGATTTAAGGTTCGAGCATGGTAGCCACCAAGCAAGGGGTAAAGCCTCTCCTGAACGTCGTCCATCACCTCAAGATCAGCTTCAGCTTTGTCGTGTCTGGGGTTGAAACCCCGATCAATCAGCCAACATGATTCCATGTCAGATCGATCCATACGCTCTCTATGCCTTACTCCCCACTTTTCACCTTATCCTGAATTCTTATGTCCACTCCCACCAAAACCATAGATTGCCACAATCACATCGGCGTTGAGCTGCTGTTCTATCTTCATGGCGACCACCCTTATGCGCAGGATATCCCCTCCATGATCGAAAACGTCGGAGCGCAGCGCCTCACTGATTTTGTCGTATTTCCCTTCGTGACCAACGTATCGTTTGACTTCGAAGCACTTCAAAACGGAGACGTGAAGGTCGCCGCTAAAGACGTCGTGCCTTACGCCTACGAAAATCAGCGGCTACTCCAGGAAGTTCACGATTACTTTCCCGAGCACTCGGATCGCCTGATCCCACTCTTGATCCTCGATCCGTCGCGTCGCGTGGCTGAACAGGTGACTGCATTGCGGGCCCTACGTGAACGCTATCCCTTTGCCGGCTTCAAGATCCAGCCGACCATCATCCAATCTCCGATTCGAGCCCTCCTCAACGAAGGTCGCGCATTCCTCGATCTGGCCGCTGAGTGGGATTGCCCCATCCTGATTCATTCGAGTATCGCAGAGGATGATATCTGGTCACAGTGCTCCGATATTCTCGACGTCGCCGAAGCCGTGCCTGAAGTGCGTTTCTGTCTCGCCCATTCGTGCCGCTACGATCGCCCCTCGCTGGATCGGCTCGCGACTCTGCCTAATACTTGGCTCGATTGTTCGGCCCATCGAATCCACTGCCAAAGCGTGCGGGAAGGATTCCCCAATGTCGCCCCACCTGATCGTCTCTTCGCCACCGACTACAACGATCCGACTCAAGTGCTGCACGATCTCAACGCCGCCTACCCCCATCGATTAATGTGGGGCAGCGATTCTCCGTTTTACAGCTGGATCACGTCTAAGGGACGCCTACCCGTTGCCCTGAAAAGTTCCTACACCTTGGAAACCGACGCGCTCTTCGGACTTGATGATGAGGTAGTCGCTCAGGTCTCCGGCACCAATACTCTGAAATTCCTCTATGGCGAAACCTAACCCTTTTTCTCTGAGTGGAAGCACTGCGCTGATCACCGGCTCTAGCAGCGGAATCGGCCGTGCCATTGCCCGCGCAATCGAGGAAGCAGGCGCCCAAGCCATTCGTCACGGGATCGAAGCTGAACCGCCCAAAGCGGATACGGGGAAACCTTATATCTGCGAAAACCTCCTGAACGATGACGGCCCGGAGCAGTTGATCGAAACCTGCTTCGCTCAATATCCCAGGCTCGATCTACTCGTGTGCAATGCAGGCGATTGCCACAATGCTCCTTTTCTTGAAATGACCCGTGATCGGTGGGATCGCACGATCGATCTCAACCTCAAGGCCAACTACTTCGCGGCTCAGGCGTTTGCTAAAAAACTCACCGCCGAGAATCGCCTCGGTGCCATTGTGATCACCGGCTCGGTCAACGGCTTTCAGGCAGAGATCAACTCCTCCACCTACGATATTTCCAAGGGAGGCTGCGCGATGATGGTGAAAGGATTGGCAATGGAACTCGCCGCTATGAATATCCGCGTAAACGGCATCGCTCCAGGATTGATCTTCACACCCAAGACTCGACCTGGTTTCGAGCGAAACCCTGCGAAGCAATCCCATTACGAAAACAAAACTTTCTGGGGTCGCCTCGGCGAACCCGAGGATTGCGCCGGTGCAGTCGTGTTTCTGCTCTCACGAGCAGCGGCCTACATCACCGGTGAGATGATCGTAATCGACGGCGGGCTCACCGTTGGCCAGATTGGAAAACTACCAACGGCTTAGCGGCGGGCCAGATTAGTGTTCCGTTAAGGAAGCGGCCAGATCGTCGCAAAGCAGCCCCACGCTCTCGCTGAGCAACTGAGTCAACTGGCTATAATTGCTGCCATCCCAGCTCTGCAAAGGAGCCGTAAACTCCGTCCTCGAAACCACCTTGGCATTATCACCGGTTGTCGTGATTTCCACGACCGCGGCGAAACGCACCTGAGCGACAACGCCATTGATCGCACCTTCGCAATGGGTGACGTTGATCGAAATATCATAATCGCGGGATTGATCGAAAGGAAACGCATCCACGAACACCCGGGCGACCTTCGGCTCATTGAGCAAACGCGCCCGCACGATCCGGCCCACGCCCTCGCTAATTGGCTCCGCCCATCGGGCATAGTCATTGTAAAACAACTCATTGGTGCCGCGTAACACGACCAAGGAGCCCTTGTCCAAATAGCGGGATACCTCCACTCGCTTGAGGCCCAACTTCAAACCATCGCTAATCTTGGCGGTGCTCTGACCCACACCTTGGGGATTGGTCAACACGTAGTAGCGCGTCAAATCAGCGCTCGCTTCTGGCACCACCGAACATCCTGCCACCGAGAGCGCAACGATCGCCGTCGCGATCAGGATCCATTTTTGAGAAAGATAATTTTTCATCACTTATTCGGGATTTTTTCGGCCGGTCAGGAGGGCCTGCGGATTACGCTCAATAAAATCGGCGAGGCGTTCCACCGATTCAGCCGCATCTGCCAACTTCAAGAATGCCTGATTGGCACCAGCCCCCAATTCGTGCTGAGCGTTGATGAATTGGCGAAGGGTCTGTGCCGCCGCGTTAAACGAAGCCAGCGTGACCTTCGATTCTTCCAGCGCGACGCCCAGTTTATCGGCAGTCGGTTCGATCTGCCCATCCAACTTCGCCAACACTGAACGTAGCTCAGTCGCCGCTGAGTTAAGATTCGACATCGTGGTTTTCAGCTCAGGAGATGAGGTAAACTCGTTAAGCGATTGGGCCGTCTTCGTCCATTCTGCGACCATCGGTCCGAGTTCCAAGCCGTTTACCTGCGAACGCGTATCGGTGATCAAACCCTGAAGCCCATCTGCCATCTCCACGATATCAACGTCCTTCATCTCGGCCATGATCGTGGTCAGGCTGGCCTGAAACTCAGAGATCGTCGAAAGCGTGGAAGGCACCACCGCGTATTTAATTTCGGTCACTTTACCGCGATCAGGAAATTTCCCCGGATCTTTAAAATCCAACTCCACATAGAGCAAACCCGTCGCGAGCCCCATCACGCCGAGCTGTGCTCGCAATCCCTTGTCGATCAACTCCTGCAACACCTCCCGGCTGGTCACATCGATCTCGGCTTGACCGTCGGTGATGATATCGCGGTTGAATTCGCAGATCACGCGCACGACAGATTTTTTCTCCTTTTCATCAAACTGCACGTTGAGAGCGACCACGCGTCCCACCCGCACACCACGCAGCTTGACGGGTGATCCCAAATCGAGGCCATGAATAGTCTCATTAAAATAAACCGCGAAACGCTGCGGCTTGGAAAATAAGCTGAGCCCCCCAAAAGACAGGAGAGCGATCACGCCCAGAGCAAAGGCTCCGATCACGAATGCACCAACAATAGCAGGACTGACCTTGGTTTTCACTTAGTATAGTAGTTAGAGGGTATTGGAAAAATGGACAGGATTAATCGTCAAAATTTACTGAGGTGATCGGGCTCATTTGTCCGACGGTAGATCCACCCGATCACGCCAACGTAGAAATTCCGTGACCCGCGGGTCGCGGCTCTTCTCTGCCAGCTCGCGCGGCGGGCCTTCGGCGATGATGCCTTTTTCGGATTTATCGAGCATGATCACACGATCCGCGATGCTGTAAATCGAGGCCAGCTCGTGCGATACCACGACTAGAGTCGTGCCAAACAATTCCCGAATCTGGAGAATCAGTTCATCGAGCTTGCGCGAGGTGATCGGGTCCAGACCGGCGGAAGGCTCGTCGAGAAATAAGATCTGCGGATCCAGCGCCAAAGCCCGTGCGAGCCCCGCCCGCTTCTTCATGCCGCCGCTAATTTCCGCGGGATAGTAATCCTCAAAACCCGTGAGACCGACCTGCGCGAGCTTCAGCGTCGCGATCTCTTCGACCTCCCTCTTCGTCAAATCCGTGTATTCCTCCAGTGGCAGTGCCACATTTTCGCGCAACGTAAATGAGCTCCACAGCGCCGAACTTTGGTAGAGCACGCCGAAACGCTTCAACGTTTCGCGACGAGCCTCAATATCGTCCTGCTCGAAGGGGTGACCAAAGAAATTCACCGATCCGGCCTGGGGCCGATGGATGCCAATCATGTTGCGCAAGAGCGTGCTTTTGCCGCAACCCGAACCACCGATGACGAAAAACACCTCACCGGGAGAAACATCAAAACTGATATTATCCAGCACCACCGTTTCACCATACCCGCATCGGATATTAGAAACACTGACCGCTAGGTTCTGTGGGGTTTCGCTCATGGTTAGATTCCCATCATGTCAAACACCACCGCATACGCCGCATCGGCGATGATAATAAAAAGAATCGCGGTCACCACCGCGGAAGTCACCGCCTGTCCCACCCCGGCCGCACTGCGCTCGGCTTGCAAGCCACGCAAACATCCTGCGAGACCGATGATCACGCCAAAAGTAGTCGCCTTGATCACCCCCGCCATCACGTCGGACATATCCACAATCGTCAGCATCTCCACCCAGAAAGCCGCCGGGGGGATTTCCAACAACGAGAGCGCGATCACCATGCCACCGAGGATACCCAGACAATTAGCATACAGCGAGAGGAGGGGCATCATTAACCCCAAGGCGATCAATCGGGGCATCACCAAAAAATCCACTGGAGAAATCCCCAACGTCTGAAACGCATCGATCTCCTCATTGGCTTTCATGTTGCCGAGATGAGCTGCAAACGCCGCGCCCGTGCGCCCCGAAAGCACGATCCCCGTCATCAACGCGCCCATCTCACGCACCATCGTGATCCCCACCAAATCGGCGACATAGATATCGCCACCATATTGCCGCAGAATCAACGCCCCCGTGTAAGCCAGCGTCATTCCGACGAGGATACTGATCAGGCTCACAATCGGCAGGGCCATCGCACCGCATTGCTGCATTTCCTCCAAGCAATCGCACCAGCGGAACTTCCGTGGATTTTTCACCAACCGCACGGTGCTGATCACGCATTCGCCCACGAACGCCAGAATCTCCTTCAACCGCAGCCAGGCGTTATACGTCGCATCTCCCACCGCGATGAACAAATTATCCGTGCGGTCAAACGGCACACTCGTCTCATGCGAACGCGAGAGTTGCGAAAGCATCTCCTTGGTCTTGTCGGGCAACCCCGACTGATCGAAATAAGTCCCCGCCACCCGACACCACTGCTGCACATCAAAGAGAAAAAGCAGCAGTGAACTGTCCCACTTCTCTACCTGGTCGACCTCAATCTTCACCCGCTTAGGCATCTCGCCCTTGAGACTGTGTTGCCATTTGGGCCGCGACTCAATCACCCGCCACTTGCCCCGCAGAGTCACGATCAAACGGTCACCATCGACCCGCTCCGAGACTTTGGCTCCGGTATCTGCATTTCCATCAGGCATTCGCTTCAAGTTGTAGACGCTCTTTGACAAAGAAAAACCTAAAATCAACCCATTCTTCGAATCCATGCTCGCCAGCACCGGCGTATTCCTCAGCACTGGCACCTTTTCGCATGCCATTCCGCACCATTCTCTTCGACCTCGACGGCACCCTGCTCGATGCCTTCACCACGATTCATCGTGCCTACCAGCACACGCTGCCCCAATTCGGAGTGCCTGCGCCTACGATGGAGCAAGTCCGTGGGGTGGTCGGCGGAGGTGGCGATCGCGCCATGGCTCAGTTTCTCCCCGAGCATCAACTCGAAGAGGCCATGGCGATCCACGTCGCCTACACCAAAACGATCATGCTCGAAGACGTGAAACTCATGCCCGGCGGTCTCGAACTCGTGCAATCGCTCCACGCGAAAGGCCAAACTCTCGCCGTTTACACCAATAAAGGCGGCGATGTCGCCCGACCTAGTTGCGACCATCTCGGCATCACTCCGTATATGTCCGGCATCTACGGCGCAGGCGATACCCCCTGGTTGAAACCCGATGCCGAACTTGCCGCCCACGTCCTCGGCGAACTCAAAGCCGATCCCGCCACCACGGTTCTAATTGGCGATTCACCCTTCGACATTGAAGCGGCGCACAACGGCGGTTTCCCCTGCTGGTGCGTAACCACCGGCACCCACACCGCCGAAGAACTCACCGCCGCCAAAGCCGTCCGCGTATTCCCCGATCTCATCGCCATGCGCCCCGAGCTCGAAGCGGTAATCTAAGCCCCCATCGACAGGTAGGGGAGTGACCGACCTCCGTCGCCCAGGCTATAGAGGACACGTTGGGCGCGCCGTGCTTATTAAGCAGCATACTTCTGAATCATACTTGGAGGGCCAAACTCTGCGAGGCCGCACCTACTACATGTCAGTTGTAGCCGGGGTCGCTGCCCCCGGTTCACCCAACCCACCTTTCATCACTCGACTTACCTCCACCCCAACTTTTACGGTGATGCGTTATCCGGAAACTACGGTTCCCAACCTTCGTAATCATAAACCGAAACTCTCGGCATTCCTTTCGGCCATCCCCCCAAAACCCCATACTCTTATGTCACGACAAGGATCAGGCGGAAACGTCATCGCCGCCATTTGCAGTTTTTTCATCCCCGGCCTGGGCCAGCTCTTCCAAGGACGCCTCCTTATGGCGCTCTTTCAATTCCTGCTCGCCGGCGCGCTCTGGTATTTCCTGATGGGATGGATCATTCACATCTGGTCGATCATCGATGCGGCCAAATTCGAGCCCTCACGCAAACGCGGTAAAAAGTAAGAAGCCAGACCGATGACTCCCCAGGAAATCGCCCAGAGCTACGATCAACTGCCATCGCATTGGGATGGGGAGAAATTCAATCGGAAGAACGCCATCGCCCAACACGAACGAGCCCTCCAATTCTCGCAGCAGAAGCGCCACGCCATCGACATCGGCTGCGGCAGCAGTGGCCGAATCATCGAATTATTATTGGCTGCGGGATTCGTAACCGAAGGCCTGGACATCTCACCTGAGATGCTCCGGCGCGCTCAGATCAGGAACCCACAGCAAGTTTTTCATCTCGCCGATATCTGCTCTTGGGAATTCCCCCAGAAATACGATTTCATCTCCGCCTGGGATAGCATCTGGCATGCCCCTCTAGAAAACCATGAAGCCGTCCTCACCAAGCTGTGCGGTGGCCTGGAAACAGACGGCATTCTCTTTTTACCACGGGAGGCGTGGATCAGCCCGGAGAACGCACCAATCCCTTTCTCGGGCAGCCCCTCTATCATGCGGTGCTCGGCATTCCGAAGACCTTGGCCGTGATCTCCCAAGCCGGATGCATCTGCCGCCACCTCGAATACGATCAGCATCCCGAACCTCACCTCTACCTGATCGTTCAAAAGGCTGAACAAGCTCCAGACCACATATGAGCGAAGAAACGCAGTGCCGCATCGTGGAAGAGCCGTTGGACCGACTCGCGGAATACGGCACCATCCCCATTCGGTTTGAAGTGCGCAGCATCTTCGAAGTCATGGGGGATGATCCCGCCACAGCGGAATTGCGGGAACCCCCCGTGTCGACGCCTTGGGTCAAAGATTACGATACGATGAAAGGCGAAGGCCCCACGCGCTGGGCCAAACACTGGGATGTCTCCAATTGGGGATTACTCTCCGCCTATATCGGCGTCCAACGCGTTGGCGGTTGTGTGATCGCGCACAACACTGCTGGCGTGAACAAACTCGAAGGCCGCAATGACTTGGCCGCACTCTGGGATCTGCGCATCCCTCCTGATTATCGCCGCCAAGGAATCGGTCAGAAACTATTCGCCGCCTCCGTTCATTGGGCCCAACAGCGCAATTGTCGTGAGCTCAAGATCGAGACCCAAAATATCAACGTCTCGGCTTGTCGTTTCTACCAGCAACAAGGCTCCTCCCTCTGCTCAATCGACCGCACTTGCTACAATGATTTACCCGACGAAGTGGAATTAATCTGGTGCCTTAATCTGTGGAGTGCTCAGTCAGAGCTATTCTTCAATCAGCGGGTTCTGTTGATAACTCGTAAACATTAATAAAATATCGACTATCCCATATTTCAGGCGATATTCATTATCATGTTATCGCTTATGAGCGCTTCGGAAGTTGCCAGAGGACTCGCTTCTCGAGTTCGCGCGAGAAGATTGCAGCAGGCTTGGACGCAGGCAGAAATCGCCCGGCGGGCCGGACTTAAGTTGCCGACCTACGTCCTCTTCGAACGCACCGGGAAAATCTCACTCCTGCGCTTGCTCAAAATTCTAGAATTACTGGGCTTGCTGGATGAATTCGACCGCATTGGACGTGAGCGGGACTACACCGGCTTGAGATTGGAGGATATCGTAAAACCGGAGCGCCAACGCGGGAAAAGGAAACCCTCATGAGCCAGCTCACCGTCAGGTATCTGGGCCAGAAAGTGGGGCGTCTGGCAGAAACGCCCACCGGCATCGCGTTCGAATACGACTCCAATTTTGTCGCCACCGGCATTGAATTATCTCCCTTCAACCTGCCGCTGCGAATAGGCGTTCAGATCCGCGCCGGCCGCAGGCTGCCTGGTCTGTTTGATGACTCCCTGCCCGATGCTTGGGGTAAACGCGTGATGCGAGAATGGTTTCGTCAGCAAGGTATCGCTGAACACGAAATCACCCCTCTATCGATGCTCGCATTCGTCGGCGCGCACGGCATGGGCGCTTTAACGTATGAACCTGCGCAAAATACAAACGAGCCTCCTGAGAACGCAGTATCATTGGATGCGTTGCAAGAAGCAGCGATGCGCGCGGAGGAAGTGGGAGAGATCGATTTGAATCTCCTCGCCGCCGTGGGCTCTTCCGCTGGCGGTGCCCGACCGAAGGCTCTGATTGCACTCCCCCGAGAAGGCGCGACCAAAATACTTTCCGGTGCCGGCAAGATGCCGACAACTCACGACGCCTGGCTCGTGAAGTTTGATACCAGCCCCGACGGCACCCACGGCCCCATGGAGGAAGCGTATGCCAGAATGGCACGGGCCGCCGGGCTGGAAATGCCGGAGACCCGACTCCTCGAAACTAAAAAAGAAGGCAAAGTGCGGAGACATTTCGCCGTAAAACGCTTCGACCGTGAAGGGGCCGAACGCATTCATCATCACACTCTGGCTGGCATGCTGCACATCGGCGGTGGGGACTTGAGCTACGAGACTTATCTGCGCGTGACCCGACGGCTGACCCAGGACGAAGACGAAGTGTGGTGCGCGTTCCGACGAGCCGTATTCAACGTGCTGGCCAGTAATCGCGACGATCACGGGAAAAACCACGGGTTCCTCTATCGCAAAGAAAAGTGGCAAGTCGGCCCCGCCTACGATCTCACCTTCACCAGCCCACAACAATTATCCGAACGAGGCATGGCGATGCAGGGCGCAAGACAATCTGTGGGAGTGGATCACCTGCTCCAGTTGGCCGAAAATGAAGGGCTCGCACGACAGCATGCCAAGAGCCTCATCGAACAAGTTCGGGAGAGTTTGGCGCGTTGGCGTGAATTCGCCGACGAAGCCCAAGTGCCCGCAATCAAGGCGGCAGAAATCGGCTATGCTTTCAGCTAGGCGCGATAAATAGAACCGCCAGGGTTCGAATTGTCGCTTGGGTCACCCTGACCTCCATCTTGTCCGCCATAGCTCCACCAGCGACGTCGGAAGCTGTAGCCGGAGTAAGCAGAAAAAGGGGTCAATGTGTTATTCTTGCGCTCTACCCTTCTGAAGACTCAGCAACGTAGAGGTTATTCCAATTACGGTTCCAGCAGCTCCCTCACCCCAGGATTCACGAGCGACCTTTTGCGCTTCTGCCGCTTCGTAAACTAGGCCGGATTCTTAGTTTCCCATTTGCGGCTGGGCCAACCCTGACCAGCCTACTTCATGGCTAAAAACATTCTGCTCATCGGAGGAAATTCTGGGATCGGTCTGGCAACCGCGAAACTCCTCCAATCCCAAGGAGCGACTCTCACCGTCGCTTCACGTTCCAGCGACGAGCTGGTGGCCCTCGGTATTCCCGTTCAAGAATTCGATGCCGAAAACCCTCGTCCGCTCGATCTTCCCGAATCTCTCGACGGCCTGATCTACTTTCCGGGAACCATTAATCTCAAGCCCTTCCACCGCCTCACGCCGGAAGACTTCAGCAAAGACTTTCAGATCAACTGTCTCGGGGCCGCCCAAGTCATCCAACAAGCTCTCCCCGCTCTTAAAAAACCGTCTGCCGCCTCGATCGTTTTGTTCTCCACCGTCGCCGTCGCCCAAGGCATGGCGTTCCACGCTTCTATCGCTGCCGCCAAAGGCGCGATCGAAGGTTTGACCAAATCCCTCGCGGCCGAGCTCGCTCCGAAAATCCGCGTCAACGCCATCGCCCCCTCCCTCACCGATACACCACTCGCCCATCAATTCTTCGGCAATGAAGCGAAAAAAGAAGCCGCCGCAAAACGTCACCCTTTGCACTCCGTAGGAAACCCGGAAGACGTCGCGCAACTCGCCGCTTTCCTGCTTTCAGATTCCTCCGCCTTCATCACCGGACAAATCCATCGCCCCGATGGTGGCTTATCATCTGTTCGCACCTTCTAAGACTCACGGGGAATAAACGAGTCCGTGATTTAAGACCGTCGGCCCTGACTCCGTCTCAATACGTGCCCGAAGCTTCGCTGAACGTGTAAGGAGCCTGGTAAGCACCTGTCTTCTGTTTCTCCAGCTGACGCAGCACATCATTGAGCAACGACGAGGCACCGAAGCGGTAGCGTGAATTATTGAGCCACGCATCGCCGAGCGTTTCTTTTACCGCGACGAGAAAGTGGAGCGCTTGTTTCGCGGTCTTGATTCCGCCCGCAGGTTTCATCGAGATCGGCGTGCCGGTCTCTTCATAAAAGTCGCGGATCGCTTCGAGCATCACTTGGTTATTACCGAGGGTCGCGTTACCCGAGGTCTTACCCGTGCTCGTCTTGATAAAGTCTCCGGAGCGCAACACCCGCATCGCGATAAACGAGGCCGCGCGAATCGCATCGTAGGTTTCCAGTTCGCTCACTTCGAGAATCACTTTGAGAGTCGATTCTCCACAGGCATCGCGCACGGCAGCGATCTCATCCTGCACACGGCCGTATTCGCCCGCGAGAAACGCCCCGCGATTGATCACCATGTCAATTTCATGCGCCCCATCTTGCACCGCCGCTTTCACTTCCGCGAGCCGTGTGCGCAGCGGAGCCTGTCCGCTGGGAAACGCCGTGGCGACCGACGCGATATTGATCGACGTGCCCTTAAGAAAACGCGCGGCGTGTTTCACCATCGCGGGATACACACAGACTGCCGCGACTTGCGGACAATCAAGCCCTTCGTGCGGGGTGATGGCTTTGCGGCAGAGCGATTCCACTTTGCCCGGAGTGTCTTTGCCTTCGAGGGTGGTCAGATCGATCATCGCAGCCGCCATTTTCAGCCCCTGAATCTTCGAAGCTTTTTTAATGCTGCGCGTCTGAAACTTGGCCACGCGTTCTTCGATCCCAACGGCATCAACGGTGCCGATATCATTCATAAGACGGCGCAAAGCCTGGGGTGAACTTCCAATCATGAGAACTAAAGGTTGCCTCAACCCCGCGCTGATCACAACGCAAATTCGCAACGCCCCCGCTTCACCATAAATAGCCTTGCGACAGCCCGCCGGAAGCGAAGAGCTATGGCTATGCGGTTTTCTCTGATCCTGCCCCTGCTCGGCTTACTACTTACTTCAGCCTGCGCTACTCCTGATCTCGCTCAACCCATCTGGCAAGGACCAGAAACCGTCGCTCTAATCGGAAGTGTCGGCACCGAAGAAACCAGTGGGCTGGCTCCATCGCGCCTCCAACCCGACATCCTGTGGAGCCACAACGACAGTGGCGATCAACCCATTCTCCGTGCGCTCGATGCTCAGGGTAATGTTCGCGCCATCGTCAACATTCGAGGGGCGCGAAATATCGATTGGGAAGATATGGCCTCGTTTACCCTTGATGGGATCGCGTATCTGATCGCGGGCGATATCGGTGACAACGAAGCCGTGCGAGCGGACTGCATGCTCTACGTGATCAAAGAGCCCGCCTTCACGCCCACCGGGCACGTGCAAACCCTCTTCGTCGATATCGCGTGGCAGATTCCACTGCGTTATCCCGGTGGCCCCCGCGACTGCGAAAGTATCGCGGTGGATGTTCAGGAGGAAATGATTTACCTGATCTCCAAACGCACCAAACCTGCGGTCGCGTATCGCCTCCCCCTGCGCGCGAATCGCGAGCAGACACCTGCCGCCCAACGAGTCGGCGCGCTGAAAGGACTACGCGAAGCAACTGGGCTCCTCGCTAACATGAAAATACCCTTAGGGAAATATCGCAGCAGCCCCTGCGCGTTCGACATCTCTCCCGATGGTCGCAGCGCCGTCGTGCTCACTTACGGCGAAGTTTATCTCTATCCGAAAGCCGACGGCATGAGCTGGGCCGAAGCCTTCGCTGGCGATCCGCTCGTGTTGGGTTCCCACGGTCTACCGCAAGCCGAGGCCATCTGTTTTTCACCAGACGCGCACAAAATCATTTACACCACCGAAGGCTATCCCGCGCCGCTAATCACCTACACGCTGGCCGAAAAACCGTAGTTCATGCGACCCTGCTCGATCAGCTCTCCGGCGGCCACCCTTCCACCCTCGGCCGCGCTCGCGAAGTCGCCCAGCAGGTCCTCGATGATCGCGAGCTACTCGACGAACTCTTTGACGGTATCGCGGAAGACAACCCGACGATTCGCCATCGCTCCATCAGAGCCGTCGCCGAAATCTCCGCCGAAAAAACCAATTGGCTCGCTCCTCACAAAGACGAGTTCCTCCAGCACATCATGGCGATGGATCAATGGATCGTTCTCGCCAACACCTGCAAAATTCTCCCGCGAACCCCCAACCTCACCGCGGCGGATCGGCGCGGTATGTTTCGGTGGGCGGAATCACTCCTCAACGATTCCAGCAGTGTGGTAAAAGCCTGCGCACTCGATTGTCTCTCGCGGCTCAGCCTCGTCCCCGGATTTCTGCGCGAGCCCGAACAAGCCGCCCTCCACGTGCAACACAGCATTCGGCTCGGTAATACTCCCGCCCTGCGCGCCCGCGCCCGTAAGCTCGAACGGCTCTTCAAGTAAGCGTCCGCCACCTCAAACTGACTTGCCTCAAACCGGAGGCTCGGCAATTGTCTCACGCAGTTTAACTCAACTCTAACCCACGTTAATTACCCCATGAGCATTCTCGAAATCATCCTCGCCATCTTCCTTCCACCTGTCGCGGTCATTTTGAAAAAAGGCGCCGGGAAGGATTTCATTATCAGCCTCGTGCTCACCCTTCTCCTCTTCTGGTTGGGCGGTATCATCCACGCCTTCTGGTTGCTCTCGAAAAAAAGCTGATGTCAACCGCTTCGAACCCAAACGGCATGAATCGCGTGTTCCAGATCTTCGGCTTAGGCGTCGCCCTGCTTAGCCTCGTCGCCATTTCCTCCGCGCAGGCCGATGTGCCGGCAGAGGTGAACATCGCCCGCGTGCTCGCCCCCACGGATCAACCGATTGCGAAAGAGGGCAACGCTCGCTTCTTCGAGCTGCACCAATCGTTTCTTGATCGCGCCAAAGAGGGCCCCGTCAGACTTCTCTTTCTCGGCGATTCGATCACCGAACTCTGGTATCGAGCACCCCACATCTGGGCGCACTATTACGGCCACTATCAACCCGCCAACTTCGGGGTCGCCAGCGACCAGACCCAGCATGTCATCTGGCGCATCGCCCATGGCGAACTCGATCACATTGCCCCTCAAGTCGTCGTTCTCATGATCGGCACCAACAATACCCACGACCACAGCGCCGAACAGATCATCGCCGGCAATCGCGAGATCGTCCGCCGCATCCAGGAAAAACTCCCCGAAAGCAAAATCCTCCTCCTCGGAATCTTCCCGCGAGGTCCTCCCACCCAAGACCACCCTCTAGACCGCACTTCCGAGGAACGCATGGAGATCATCAACACCGTCAATACCGGCCTCGCTCAACTCGATGATGGCGACCGCATTCGCTTCCTGAGTATCAACCCGCACTTCGTCGAAGCTGATGGCTCGATCCCTTACCTCATCATGCCCGATCAACTCCATCTCAACGCCGCCGGCTACCAACTCTGGGCCGAAGCCATGAACCCCTTACTCACCGAAATGATGGCTGAGTCCAAGCAACAGTAATGCACTGGATCGGGCCGTCGTCGCCGCCTACTTGCAGACGCTTCTGACTGAACGAGCGCGAAGTAGGGCGTAACCGCTGGGCGCGACGAAAAATTAATCGCGGTCGGCCCACGGTCCGTCCCTACCCACACCCAGCCTGACCCTTTTCCCCACTTTTTTCAAATTTCATGGATACCACCCAACCCCTCCCTAAAGAAGGAAACGAAACCTTTTTCCAACTCCACAAGGAATTTCTCGACCGAGCCAAATCGGGCCCCATCGGCCTCCTTTTTCTCGGCGATTCCATCACCGCTGGTTGGGCCAATGCGCCGCATATTTGGGAACACTACTACGGTGCTCACCAACCCGCCAACTTCGGGATCGGCGGCGATCAAACCCAGCACATCATCTGGCGCATCGCCCAAGGTGAACTCAATGGCATCAAGCCCAAGGTCGTGGTCCTCTTAATCGGCACCAACAACTGCGGAGGCTACCCTGCCCATGAAATCAGCGCGGGGGTCCAAAAAATTATCAGCCTGATTCACGAGAAAATCCCCACCGCCAAAGTGCTCGCGCTGGGCACCTTCCCGCGTGGACCACGCCTCAATGCCGATGGCAATCCCGACAACTGGGAGAGCCACATGGAGAAGATTCGTGCCGTAAATGACGACCTAGCCCAACTCGATAACGAGGACAACATTCGCCACCTCGATATCACGAACAGCTTTCTCAACCAAGACGGCACGATCCCTGATATCATCATGCCCGACCAAGTGCACCTCACCGCCGCAGGTTATCAAATCTGGGCCGATGCCATGCAGCCCCTGCTGCAAGAAATGCTCACATCAGCCAAGAAACAGTAATGCAGAAATGGATCACCGTAGGCCGCCTGCTTGCAGGCGCTTCTGAATAAACAGGTGCGACAAACTCGTGCGCACAAAGGCCCTATATTCCGCCATACATTGTTAGCCACAGATTACACGGCGCGCACAGATCCAGAAGCTAGGGGCAGATACGTGTCCGCCGTAGCTTCACGCGAAGGCTGGATCCCTAACTACCCTCGATAGTGAAAGGAGTTGCTAAGCTAGGAAAGGGTTCCGTGTCTTCTGTGTATTCCGTGGGCTAAACAAAATGGTCTCGCGACGCCCGCGACGGATCAGACGAGGTTTCACCACGAAGCGCACCAAGAACACGAAGAGCGACTAGAGGATATGGTTTTCCGCTAAGAACGCTAAGGAACGAGAACGCCTTGGATCTCTCCGCGTCTCTGCATCTCTGCGTTAAAGATCGGAAGCTCGGTCTTCTTCGCGGCCTTCGCGCTCTTCGCGCTCTTCGCGTTAAAAAAATCACAGTCTTCTTAATCCTGTTTGATATCTGTGCATTCTGCGCAATCCGTGGTTAAAAAAACAGCAGTCAGGTCTTTTACCCCTCCTGCGGCCATCTCCTATTCCGCGATCATTGACCCACGCGGCACCTTTACCAACTTCTCCTCAAGTGAAGCCCCCTGCCCCTCCAGTTCTGATCTTAAAAGGCGAACCACGCGAACTGGGACGCCAACAAGGCGCGGCGCTCCGCAGTCAAATCCACGCCAACATCGCCGTGCCGCAAGCCGATCAGCACACTCTCTGGATCGCTCAACAACCCGTCACCACTACTGCCTTTCACGCATTCGACGTTCGGACGGGCTCAGCTTTAACGTTCGGCAACAGTAACAGAGATGCCCGCCATACCTAAAAGAACCATTTTTGCTTTAGCGGTCGCGATTTCCGCGCTGATCGTCGGCTTCATCGCCAAAGAAACCATATTCTTCGATAGCGATAATCCCTATGGCGCAAAGGAGATATCTCCTGAGTTTGCACAGAGCCTACCCGTTGTTAAGACTGCGGAACTCAAGCCGTCTAATTTCAATTCATCACATGCAGGACCGCTCGAGGATCACATCGCAGAAAGAGTCTGTTTGGAATATGCTTCGGCGAATTTGGAGGGTCTTGATATTTCCCCTAGCGAGTTGAGAATCAAAGCTCTCGCCAGTGAAGGGGCCGGAAGAATTTATCAGATATTGGATAGTCACGACACGCCGGTCGCGATTGTTAGAATGGACCGACTCGGCGGGCTTTCCCTTCAAATTCCGTAGCATGAATCCTCACCCACTCATCCGAATCGTCCTAACCGGTCTGCTCTTTAGTTTCGCGAGTAATCTGTTCGCCCAAGGGTTGTATCCCGACGACACGGCTTATCGGGCTGCGTTTAGTAAGCGCTGCGCGGAGACGCGCGAGTTCATGGCCCACAAGACGTGGTCGCAGGGTGAAGATTCGCGGATGCGTATTTACCTCGGCGTGGTGAGGCTCGCGAGTGGGATCGAGGCCGAGACCGGGCTTCGCTATCTCGAAGAAGCCGCCGTTGATCCCGACCAACATTGGGGAAGTTTCGAAACCTATGGTTTCATGGATGCCGTGGTGAGACTGGGAGATAAGTTGCCTCCTGAGTTGGTGGCGAAAATCCGCGCCCGCTTGAGCCAGAGTTTCTCCACCGATTTCGGATTCACCGATAATCACATGCTGCAGTATCGCACCGCCCGCTATCTCTTTGGCCAGACTTGGCCGGAAGGCCCTGCCCTCGCCGATGGGTCCACTCCCGTCGAATCACAACAGGCAGCTGCTCAATGGATCGAGGACTGGATCGATGCCACCATCGCGCGGGGCATGTTTGAATACGACTCGCCCAACTATCACCATATCTACCTGCTCTGTTTCACCACCCTCTATGAATACGCGGAGGATGAGCGCATAAAACAGAAAGCATGGATGATGATGCAGGTGTTGCTCGCCGATTGGGCGACCGAGTATCTCGAAGGCCATTGGGTGGGCTCCCACAGTCGCGAGAAATTCAACCAAGTGCTCCACACGCGCGAGCACACGGGCGCCGCCACACAATTCGGCCGACTCTTCTTCGGCGACGCGCCGGTCCGGCCCGAGCTCGATGAAGCCTACTTCATTGCGCTAGCCGCAGTTCAGGAATTCCAGGCTCTGCCGATGCTCGGCAACATCGCCACCGATCGAAGCCAACCCTATGTGCTCCGCGAACTCAAACCACCCCGGCGTGGCGTCAACATGATGGATCGCGCGCCGACTTGGAAATACACCTACGTCGAACCGGAATTCGCCGTTGGCTCCTCATGGGGTGATCTCACTGATGTGGAACATCACCGCTGGGATCTGACCTGGATATCTCCGCAGGACGGCTCCACGTGTTTCTTTATCAACCCCACCTATTCGGCACAGCAACTCGTCCGCTATTTCGACGTTCCTGTCGAAAAGATCATGGCATTCATTGATGGCGAACGCCCCTACTACGCCAATCCGAACAAATGGATCGAGGGCTCACCCTACGAGGACGTCTTCCAACACGAAAACACGGTCATCGCGATTTACGACATTCCCGTCGATGCCTCCCGCCAACACATCAACGGAGTCTTCCCTCACATCATCGAAGAGCGACGCGAACAGGACGGATGGATTCTCGCCCGAGCTGATAACATCTTCTTCGCCGTCTGGACCAGTGCGCCCGGCAAATGGCACCCGGCAAAGGATTATGACCGCCTGACGATTCTCCATCCGAAGACTGCCGTCATCCTCGAGGCCGTGGCGGCGAACCCCGAAGAAAGTTTCGATGCCTTCTGCGCTCGAATTCTTAAGAGCAAACCAACCTTCGATGAAGAGTTTCTCACCGCCCGTTACACGACGACGAGAGGAAATGAGATCAGGTTCTCGCATCACGGTCCCCGAGTCGTCGATGGCGTCACCACCAATCTCGACGAATGGCCGATCTTCGAAGGCCCTTGGATGAACGCGCAACCCGGCACCGGCATCGTCACCCTGCAATACGGAAGCGAAAAGCTCACCTTCGACTTCAACCAGGCAACCGTCAGTCCGGCGCTCGCCGAGTAGTGCGCACGAGTGAGCTTGGTAATTAACCACGAAGCACGCGAAGAGCACGAAGCAAGACCTCATCCATGCAAAGCGCCGATCCTGCATGCGTGGATAGGACTCGTTCCTTTTTCTGTCATTGCGAAGGAGTTCCGCTGGGCGGGACGACTGCGGCAATCCACGACTACGTGTTGTTTACTCCTGCCTGTGTTCGTGGATTGCTTCGCCGCTACGCGACTCGCAATGACATTATAGAGGGAGATATACGCAAAACTGTGTTCGTTTTAACGTGCGGGTAGGGGCTGATCTCCGAACAGCTCGCCCAGCGGTCGAGCCCTACCTTCGCTCCATCGAATAGATTTAAATCTGCTGCCATGATGCTTGGATCAGATCCGGATAGGGACGACCGGCCATGAGCTTTTCTCCATCGGTGAAACCTTCGGCCCGGTCCTTGAGCTGCGCGATAAGATGGTCGCGCCAGCGCGTGACTTCCGCGGAGTGTTCTGGATTGGCGGCAAAGTTGGGGCACTCCTGAGGATCGGCAGTCTGGGCGGGCATGATCAAAGGGATATCAGGCCGCTGATCGTGGGATGTGCTCATGAGTTATTCTTTTTCTTCGAGAGTCTTATGGATAAGTAAAAACTTCTCCTCCACCCCATCGGCCAACGCAATGGTCTCAAATTCTACTTTGTCTGAGTGCTTGGCTTCACCTTTTGAAGTGGCCTGCCACCACTTCCAGATACCTTGGCTCTCGGAAAAGACTTTCTCTAGCCACGCTTCCTTGGCGTCGTGCATCGCGCCACTCGCGGTAAATTCTACAGCGGTGCCGGACTTCCCTACGAATCGTGAGGTCAGTTCATTGCCGATCCACACACGCCATTCATCGGCTTCCGCAAAGTAGACCTCTAAGATGCCGTCTTCCAAGACGCCCAGCTGGGCCGACAGCTTACGCATGAACGCGCCCGGCTCACTGTCTTCTTCATCGGAGGGCAACTTCGCATGATATCTCACCAACACCCGGATCGCAGTCTTACTTTCAAATTCGGTTAACCGGCTCTCAATCTCACGAATGAATTCAGCGTTACCACTGACCACGTGCTCCGGATCGTGAATATGACCGGTCGTCGTCGTGGCGTGAGCAACTCCAGTGACCGTGAAAAATAACATTCCCGCGATCAACGAAAGTCTAAACATGTAATGATTCATAAGATGATACCCTGCCAAATTCTCCCGACCACACGCTCTACAATTCCACGTTGAGAAGACCGCGATCCGCAGCCTCCTGAGCTTTCAGTGTGACTCGGCTCGCGCGGAAGATCTCCGCTTGTGTCAGACCATCGTGAGACTCGCCCCGCGTCTCGCTGAGAAAGGCTTCGAGATAGCCGCCCGGTTTCGGATCGGCAGCCGGCACCGAACGAGGCGTTTTCTCGCAGTCCAGGCAGAGGAGAATTTCCTTGGAGGTCATGCTGGTTTCCAGCACGCCTTTGCTGCCCCACAAGGTGAGACGCCAATACATCGGCATCGTGTAGCCCTGACTGTCGGGCGACACATACGACACATCGAGCATCAGGCCTGCGCTATTTTCCAACTCCAACATGCACTGCCCCGCGTTCACCAAATGCGAATCGGATGGCACGCCGATCGTCCATTCGCGAGCGGCCGTCACGCGGCGAAACTCCAGCCCCGTAAGCCACGGGATCAGATCGATTCCATGCAACGCGATGTCGTTGATCGTGCCGCCGTGCTTGCCCTCCTCGTGATACCAAGCGGCCCGCACGCCTTTCAACAAAGGATGCTGTCCTCCCAGCGAAACAGATTGGATCTCCCCGATTTCTCCGGCCCGGACTAATTCATGCACTTTGATAAACACGCCCGAATCGCGCATATCGAGCATCATGCCCACGGTAAGGTTTTTCTCCGTCGCAAGGCGCACAATCTCATCGTGCTCGACGAGCGCCGTGCACATGGGTTTATCGGCGAGCACATGGTGACCGGCGTTCAAGCTATCGATCACCACACGGCCACGTTTAGCGAACCACTCGCCTACGACCACGGCATCGCACTCCACTTCCGCAAGCATCGCGCGGTAATCCGTATGCGTAATCGTCACGCGATCATCGTCGGCGAGCTTGCTGCGCACGGCCTCGTCTTCTTCACACGAAGCGACGACATCGATATCCGGATGAGCAGAGGCGCGGGCGACCAGATCCCAAATGTGGGGGTGTTGAAAACCGATAAAGACAATACGTGTTTTGTTCATAAGGGTAAGAGACGAACACTAGTCCATCATGGCTTACGTTTCGAGACTTTGTTCTCCGAAATCCCAGTGAGTGTTTTGGAACATGCCATGCGGGCAACCCGAGAAGGCGAGGTTCCCCAAGCTCCCATTGTCAATTACGAGAGGTCAATGAACGACCCCCTTCTGTCATGGCGAGGAGCATCGCAACGCGGCCATCCACGATCACTGGTTGTTTACGCCTGCCATTACTGGTGGATCGCCACGGCATGCTTCGCACTCCTGGCGATGACAGCCGCCCCGGGTTGTTTCCCAAACACGCCCTAGGCTACGGCCGGAGAAGAGCTGGCAGGCTATGCAAAGTATAAAAATATGTCCCCAATATTGATCTCTGACTCGAAGTGGTCGTTGTAAACAGTGTCTTCGAGACCACGCATTTCAAGATGACCGAACCGACACCCGACTCCACGACCCCCGATTCATTTTGGCGGAGCGTGGGACAAGCCCTCCGCGGTGAAAACCACGACTACACCTCCGTTCCGTTGAATCGGGCCGTGCTACTCCTCGCGGTGCCGATGGTGTTAGAGATGGTCATGGAATCGCTCTTCGCGGTGACTGACGTGTTCTGGGTTTCTCGCCTCGGTAAAGAAGCGATTGCGGTGGTCGGGCTCACGGAATCGGTGATGACTTTGGTTTACGCAATCGCGATTGGGATATCGTTTGCCGCCACGGCGATTGTCGCTCGTCGTATCGGGGAAAAGGATCCGGTGCGTGCGGCTCAATCTGCCGGACAAATTCTCGTGATCGGCACCACGATCTCGGCCGGCCTCGGCGTGCTGCTGAGTCTCAACGCCGCTTCCATTTTACAGCTGATGGGCGCGGATGCCGCCGTCGTGGAGCAAGGCACCCGCTACTCCCAGATCATGCTCGGGGGGAATATCACGGTCTTCCTGATCTTCCTGATCAATGCGATCTTTCGTGGCGCGGGCGATGCCGTGCTAGCGATGCGCACGCTCTTGTTGGCCAATGGTCTCAACATTATTCTCGATCCCTGTTTCATCATGGGCTGGGGACCGTTTCCCGAACTGGGCGTCACCGGAGCAGCAGTCGCCACCAACATCGGACGCGCGGCCGGTTTAGGTTACCAGATCTGGCACCTAACGATGAAACCGGGACGCATCCATGTGCGTTGGGCGGATCTGCTCCCACGACGTAACACCATCACGACGATCCTCAAAACCTCGGGCAACGGGATCGCCCAGTTACTGATCGCGACCACCAGCTGGGTGATCCTCATGAAATTCCTCTCGCCCTTCGGGAGCCATGTGATCGCGGGCTACACGATTTCCATTCGTCTGGTCATGTTTGCCCTTATGCCGGCCTGGGGATTGGCCAATGCCGGCGCGACCCTCGTCGGACAAAACCTCGGAGCAGGCAAACCCGATCGCGCCGAAGCCGCGGTAAAAATCGCCGCGAAATACAACGTCATCTTCCTCGGATTGATCGGCTTGTTTTTTATCATTTTTGCTCGTCCCTTGATCGAAATTTTCACCACCGATCCGGAAGTGTTACCGCAAGCGGTCCGCGCGCTCTGGGTCATCAGTCTGGCGTTTCCGCTCTACGCCGCAGGCATGTGCCTCGAAGCCACTTTCAACGGCTCGGGTGATACCTGGACGCCGACGCGGCTCAACTTCTTCTGTTTCTGGATCGGCCAAGTGCCGCTCGCCTGGGTGTTGGCAGGGCCACTCGAATTCGGACCACTCGGCGTCTATATCGCCATCCCGGTTTCATTCAGCGTGCTCACCCTGTGGAGCGCCGTCCTCTTCAAAGCCGGTAAATGGAAGCAGCAGCAGGTTTAGGCTCAAACAACACGCAGAGGCATCTGCGCGGCCACCTTGGCGGAGAGGTGGATGGGGCACGTCCCATTGGTATTTCAAAGCATCAGCAATCCTCGTATCCTCGATGACTCACTTCCCTGGCTTCAAATGCCGATCCAGGAAACCGAACACCGCCGGCCGCAGATCACGTTGCTCTGGCTCGAGGTGAAACGAATGGCGAGCATCGGGCACGATGATCAGTTCGTGCGGAGAACCTGCATTCGCTAGAGCCGAAGCGAAATCCTTCGATTGCGATATATCTACCGTTTCGTCCGCCGTGCCATGCATGATGAGCTGAGGAACTCCATCGGCGCGGACATAGGTCATGGGTGAAGCCTGCCGATAGAGATCAGGTGCTTCCTCAAAGGTTTTATTAAACAACACGGTGTCATTGTTCCACTTGACGATATCCGTGACCCCATAGAGATCGACGCAACAGCTCACCGCGCAGGAAACGTCCCCCCAAGGCTCAACCGGATCGAGCCCATCCGAAGGCAAGGTCATCGCAACTAGGGAAGCCAAAGTCCCGCCTGCTGAACCACCGATTACACCGATCCGCTCGGGATCGATCTGCAGGCGTTCCGCATTGGCGCGCAGCCAGCGCACCGCCGTCTTGCAATCATGCAGAATGCGGGGCCACTCCGGCTTTCCCACGGCGGCCAGCGCATAATCGATACTCATCCCGACATAGCCATGACGGGCGATATTTTCGGCAATGTTCACCTCGCGTGGACAATCTTTAATGCCGAGCCGGAAACCACCACCATGGATAATCACCATGGCAGGCAGGCGTTTTCCTTCTGGAATATCCGAGGGCAAATAAAGGTCCGCCATCTCCGTGCGACCTTTTGGCAGATAGGCCACATCACTCAAAAGGCGGTAGTCACGGGACTCGTTTTCAACAGAAGAACTCGGGGTATTCATCGTGATATCAACAGAGCCTATTGCTCACAGGTTTCAAAACTCAAACGGCAAAGCACAATTCGTGAGGAATGAGCGATCTACCGCATTGCACCGCTGGCAATCATACTCACCATGCCACCTCAGATGTATCGAACCTTTCGTATTCTGGCCCTGTTTTTCGCGCTGCTCATTTCGCTCCCGTCAGCGGAAGTTCAGCATCACGGACTGGTCTTCGAGAAGTGGGTGCGCGATACGTTTTTTGAGGGATACGAACCTCTCGGCTACACGCAGAAGTGGGACGTTCCGGCGGAGATAAACATCAACCACGGCGGCTACCCGGTTAATCCCAAGGCGATCAAATACAAGACGCCCGTCGATCTCGGTGACGCGCTCCGCCAATACGACATCCACGAAACCTTCATCCTCGTGATCGGCTACTGGCAGCAAGAGGAAGACACCAAGCGCTTCGTCAATATCGTCGCGCCGGTGATCACTCCGGAAACGATGAAAGCTCTCTGGGGTGACATCACCCGAGCCGATCTCGAGCGCCTCGATGCGCTCATCAAAGACCGATCTGTCCACTACCAGGAAGTCCGCCAACAAGCCCAAGCGATGAAGCGCACCCACCCTTTCAACACGAGTATCATCACGCTCAACCCCAAGATCGGCTCGCATGGGCAACGTCGTCTCCAATGCAGCCTCAGCTTCACCAAGGTCTTCAAATACCTCGCGCCTGATGCTGATCGTGAGATTCAAGATCCACCCGAACTTTGGGACATTCCGCTTACGGCTACGGTAGCTTCAAAGCCACGGAGTTTCCGCGAAAAGTAGAAAACCTCCGACGAAAGAAATATGCTATGAGTGACTCTCTAAACTTAAAAATGCTCACGATTTCCGCGGGGGATTTTCTGCGCGGCAGTGAATTTACCGGCAGTTGGCAGGATTATCACAAGCAGGTGCTCGCGGCCGGTCGCGGCGAACTGGTATTAAGCGAAGCCCAGGGCTGGAAGATCGATGAATCGCCGGTTCATCGCGTGACGATTTCAAAATCATTTCAGATCAGCGCGACTCAGGTGACCAACGCGCAGTATGAACAATTCGATCCCGACCACACGCGATCCGATTGGAATGCCGAAGACGATGCCGCCGTGGGCGATGTCAGTTGGCACGAAGCGATGCGCTTCTGCGCATGGCTCAGCCAACGTGAGGGCGTGACCTGCCGTCTGCCCACAGAAGCGGAATGGGAACACGCCTGTCGCGCGGGCACGACCACCCTATTCAATACCGGTGATGAGCTACCTGATGCTTTACTGAATCTCGAGTCGCGGCGCGTTGCCCAGACTCCGCCGAACGCGTGGGGGCTCTACGACATGCATGGCAATGTCGAAGAATGGTGCCACGATTGGTATGGCGCCTATCCGGACGGCGAGGTGATCGATCCTGTAGGGCGCGCCTCTAGTTTAACGAAAGTGGTTCGTGGCGGATGCGATGCCGATACGCTGGCTTATCTGCGGAGCGGAAACCGCACCAGCACGGTCGCGGATTTTCGTCACGAGCGAATCGGATTTCGGGTCGTTTACGCAGAGCTGCCGGAAACAAAACCCATGCCGACCGAATCGCGGATCTGGCAACGCGACGTCGCGCAACAATCGCATGATTGGTCGCAAGGCCCCGCGACGGACGAACCGTATTTCGGAGAGATTCTTTCCTTCGGCACACCACCGCCCATGGAGCAGCGATCTGCGATCCCCTTCTACGCGACGAATCATTGTCCAGCGACCGCATGGTGTCCGAATGGCGACATCCTCACGATCTGGTGGAGCGCGGCGCGCGACGGCTGCCGCACCTCGGCTATCCTCGGTGCGCGTTTGCGGGCTGGCGCGCAGGACTATGATCCGCCATCTCAGTTCTTCGTCGCGGCCGACCGTGAGCTCTGCAGCACCTCCCTTTGGCACAATGGTCGCGGGCGTCTGATCTGGCTCAACAATCTCGCGCCGCAAGGCGATTGGTCCACGGCTCCCGTGATGGTTAGTTTCAGCGAAGACAATGGCTGCCATTGGTCGCAACCGAAGATGGTGCTGCCGAAGCCTCGTCAGGGCCAACCGGCACACATGGTCATGTTTCGCGGAGCTGACGGCGCGATCTATCAACCCGCTGATTATTGGAACACCGATGAGGAAAAAACCGGCGACTGCGGGGCCACCGCTCTCTATCGCAGTTGTGATGAAGGTGAGAGCTGGGAGGAGATCACGCGGATCGATCATCAGATCGAAAATCTCGCGAAAGACGGCCAGACCGCCGGGGCCATCGCGGGTCCTCACGGAGTAGCCGTGGATCTAAAGGATGGCTCGCTGCTTGGGATCGGCCGACGGGCCACAATTGAAGGCAACCTGATCTTCAGTCGATCCACGGACAGCGGAGCCAGCTGGACTTACTCGAAGAGCCCATTTCCTAAAATAAAATCCTGCCAAAGACCTTCACTAATAAGACTAAAGGAAGGAGCGATTCTCTTCATTGCCTACACCAGCGAGCTGACCCGACCCGGCCACAGCAAGATCGCAGCGATGCCCTCCGATCCAGGAGAGATCGAGCTGGCAGTGAATCACCATGGTTGGACTTTCCTTGATGCGAATGATCAGGAATACACCGGTTACGGGCTTTACGCCGCCGTCTCCTACGACGAAGGCGAGACCTGGCCGGTGCGTAAGTTGATCACCCCCGGCGGACCCGCGCGGCGCATGTTCGGTGGTGGCCATCATCACTTTTTCGAAATGGACGAAACTCACGCCGAGCCCGGCGGCTACACCTATACGATTCAATCTCCCGATGGTGTGATCCACCTCATCAACAGCTGCCTTCATTACAGATTTAATCTAAAGTGGCTCGAGACTCGACCGACTCTGCAGCCCACGATTCCTAATTCATAAGTGTATAGCTCGATTCCGTTCCTTCCGTTTCCAGCTTTCCACATTCCATCTCCTCTCCGCTAGGCTTTAGCAGACACCTACCGCCACCTTGCAAAGCCTAACTGAAACAAATCGATCATTGCCCATCAGTAGTTTAGGGCAGTATATCGAACCATGCCCTCCACCCCAATCAGGCTTTCCAGTTAGGCCGAATAACACTGATGTGCAGAAGAAAATATAATGGCCATCCCAGATTACCAAACCCTAATGCTGCCTGTCCTCAAAATCTCTGAAGACGGAAATATCCATAAGTTTAGGGATTCGATAGAACTTCTAGCCGCGGAATTCTCACTTACGGACGAAGAAAGAAGAGAACTATTACCAAGTGGATCACAGGCGGTTTTTGATAATCGAGTCGGTTGGGCACGTTCATACCTCAAGCAAGCTAGTTTATTAGATTCTCCTAAGCGGGGTTTCTTTCAAATCACACCGAGAGGTAAAGAACTATTGGCTTCTGGAATCAGCAGAATTGACAATTCAGTTCTTGAGCAGTTTGAGGAGTTTCAAGATTTCAAAAACAGAAAGAAGAAGAAGGATGATACAGAATCAAAAGAGAGTATCGAATCATCTATAGATTCTGACCAAACTCCTGAAGATCAAATTGCATCTGCATACAGGACTATAAAATCAGGTATACAAAAAGAAATACTGGATAATATAATGAACTCATCACCAGCTTTCTTCGAAAGGCTGGTGATTGATCTTATCGTGCGAATGGGATACGGAGGCAGTCGCTCCGATGCTGGTAGAGCAATAGGCAAAAGCGGGGACGGAGGAATCGATGGCATCATCAACGAAGATAAATTAGGTTTAGATGTAATTTATATTCAAGCAAAGAGATGGGAAGGGAATGTAGGTAGACCAGAAATCCAGAAATTTGCAGGAGCACTGCAAGGACAGAGAGCTAGGAAAGGAATATTCATTACCACTTCCAGCTTTTCCGAGCAAGCTCTGGAATATATCAGCATGATCGAATCCAAGATTATTCTTATTCATGGCGATAGACTTTCATCGCTCATGTTTGAGCACTCAGTTGGAGTATCCACAGCTGGGATTTACGAATTGAAGAAAATAGACTCTGACTACTTTGAAGAAAACTAAGGCACAACAGGCGGTAGAGCTAACGGCGACAAGTCGCCGCAGCTCACCTCGACGTTGGGCGAAGAAATGACCCGCTGTCTTCCATTCCTTTTCATAGCGTTGTTGAGCGGATGCGTTTTGCCAAATACGCAAAGTGAGTCCTCCCGTATAAGAGCAGAGGTATTGCTGGCGACTCCCGTTGGTAGCCATCTAGCTCACGTCCGGCACTATCTTGAAGAAAAGAAGTGGCATGTGGTGTCGGATGAGAGCAAATCGCCTTCACGTGATGGATTTGCGCTCATGGCAGGGCCAGTAAAGGGGTCAATGTTTTACTATTGCGGTAGGTGGCTCAGTTGCTGAGTCACGAATTGGGTAGCGTTTCGTGTAGTCTAGAACTAGATCGCAAGAATGAACATTGCCCCCTTTTTTTGCCTTTCCCGCATTCGAGGTGATGCCCTGACACGAGTTCTCTGCGAGCATGTGGTCGATCAGCCCATGTTTGAGCGCATCTATGCCCGACACATCAAAAACCCGGAGGGATTCTGGCCCCCATATCCGCTACCGTCCATCGCCGTGAGCGACCCGACCTTTGTCCGCGACTTACCCGAAAATTCTTGGGGAGGCGCCTCACAGGCACTCACCGCATTGCGTGCACCCCGTTGGTTTGAACACTACGGAAAGTCTACGGACTTGAAGGAATTGATGCTGTGTTGAGTAAAAGCGATTCTCGCAGCCCCTGCGTTTATGCAGCAGATGAACCCGTGGACGGGCGAGTTCTCAACGGCTGAAGGTTACTCGCCAGCTATGTGCGTGTTTATGGACTTTGTGGATCGACTGGGACTATTGAGTGCCGAACAAGGCGCCGCAATATACGCGGACAAGCCGCGCCGTTGACGCTTATACGTTCGAAAAATCGGATTTTGGGTTAGTCTAACAATGATCCTCCTCCAATAAACAGACCATGGGCTTTGGTGACTATAATTTGGATCTACCGGACGAGGAAAAATTCGCTCCATCTACAAAGAAAGTGAAAGCGATGCCCCTGCTACATCATAGCGCCGATGACTTCGTGGTGGCGCTTGACGCGGAGGCGGGTGAGGTGTGACTTGAGGGATGAATCAGATCGTCGATGCGATACGGAAGAGTCCACGTCTGCAGCGGCTTTTGTGGAAGGGGAAATTCGGGTTGGAGATCGAGCGGTTGCGGATCGATTCGGAAGGGAAGCTGGCGCTGACGCCGCATCCGCCGGGGTTGGGCAACAAGTCGGAGCATCCCTACATCACCACCGACTTTTCCGAGAGTCAGTTGGAAATGATTTCTCCGCCGCTCGATTCGATCGATGAGGCGCATGGTTTTATCAAAACGCTGCACAATGTGGTGCGGGGAGAGTTGGCTCCGGGCGAGTTGCTCTGGCCGCAGAGCATGCCGCCGATTCTGCCGGCCGATGAACAGATTCCGCTGGCCCGTCTCGATGGAAATGCGCGAGGCGGCACCGCCTACCGACACTATCTTTCCGAGACGTATGGACGGGCGAGGCAGACAATTTCGGGAGGTCATTTCAACCTCTCGTTTCTCCCGGAATTTTTCGAGGTGCTCGCGGCAGAGACGGATCTACCCATCGAGGAGTTGAAGGAGCAGGTCTATCTGAAGATCGTTCGTAATCTAATGCGGCATCGATGGTTTCTGGTCGGACTGCTCGGGCGGAGTCCGCTCTCGCATGAGAGCTTGCGACTGAAGTCGCTTGATTCCGAAGAGTGGCTGGAAGTGTGCTGCGAGTTTGGCGCTTCGATTCGTTGCAGTCGGATCGGCTATCGCAACCGGGAGCAGCTCTGGGTCGATTACAATTCGATCAAGGGCTACAATGCGAATGTGCAGCGGTATGTCGCGGAGGGGAAATTACTGAATCCGAACGAGCTTTATCTCCCGGTGCGGGCGAAACAAGTTCCAGGCACCGATGAGATTTCTCACATCGAGATTCGGGTGATTGATCTCGATCCCTTTGATGCGGCCGGGGTGGATCCGGCGAGTCTTCGAATGGCGCATCTCTTCCTGATGCATTCGCTTTTGCTCGAGGAGGAAGGGGAGTTCGATTTCGAGGCGCAGAAGCAAGCGGATGAGCGACAAAACGAGATCGCTTGCTGGGCATTTGTCCAAAGCGGAACTCAGTGCGGCAAGCCCCCTCCCTCATTTCCGTTTCGGGATAAGTCGCTCAAGATCTTTGACGCGCTGCGGGATGACCTGCGTCTGGATGCTCCGGAAACGCCCGCCGGATATCGAGCGGCCTGGGACCGTTTTCGCGGCTATGTCGAAGCCCCCGACACCCATCCGGCGAGTCGCATTAAACAGGAGGTCGCGGCGAAGGGGTTCATCGAGTTTCATCTCCGTCGCACGCACGAGCAGGTGGAGGAACTCGATCGGGATGCATTCAGCTTTCACGCTTTTCCGGGGCTCGAACTTTCCACGCAGCTGCTGTTGAAGGCGGCCACGCGACGTGGCATCCACTTCGATTTGCTCGATCGGCAGGCGAATTTCATCCGACTATCCAAAGGGGCAAAAAGTGAATACGTGGTGCAGGCGACGAAGACTTCACTTGATCGCTACAGCAATATCCTCGCGATGGAGAACAAGAAGGTCACGAAGCGGGTTCTGAAGGAGCACGGCATCGCCGTTCCGGGCGGGGCGGATTTCACCGATATCACCGAAGCCAAACTGTCGTGGGACCGATTTGAGGGACAACCCGTCGTGGTGAAGCCGGTGAATACGAACTTCGGAATCGGCATATCGATCTTAACCGACAATCGGGATCAGACGGTTTTTGAGCGGGCGGTCGAATTGGCTTTCTCCGAAGACGAGCAGATCTTGGTCGAGGAATATATTACCGGAAAAGAGTATCGTTTCTTCCTGATCAACGATCAGGTGGTGGGCATTCTGCATCGAGTGCCGGCGAATGTGACCGGTGATGGTCACAGCTCAATCCGCGAGCTGGTCGCGCAGAAGAATCAAGATCCGCTGAGGGGCAAAGGGTATGTGACCCCGCTCGAACGACTCTCGTTAGGCGAACCGGAAGCGATGCGATTGCGTGCGCAGGGACTGGACTTTAATTCGGTTCCGGGGAAAGACGCCGTCGTTTACCTAAGAGAGAACTCCAACATCAGCACCGGCGGTGATAGCATCGACTACACAGATCGCGCGCATCCCAGCTATGCGGTGATCGCTTCGGCGGCGGCGCGGGCCCTGGGGGTGAAGATTACCGGCCTCGACCTGATCGTGAAGGATATCGCCGCCCCCGCGACGCCCGGAGAGTTCGCGATCATCGAAATGAACTTCAACCCGGCGATCCACATCCACTGCCATCCCTACCATGGCGAGAACCGCCATCTCGATGAGCACATCCTCTCCGCCTTGGGCTTCGTGTGAGGGAGTGAGGGACCTAATTTCCATCTGTGTCTTGAGAAGGACTTCATCCTCTCGGGGTCCGCGGTCCTGGCGTCAGTTTTTCGGGATAGGCTCTAATATCGCGGAAAAGGCATTTTGGGTTAGTCTAAAAATCAACGTTCCCCAATAAACGAAGGCATGGGCTTTGGTGATCATAACTTAAACCTTCCGGATGGGGAGAATTTCGCTCCCTCCGCAGAGAAGGTAAACAAAATGGCCAAGCTGCTCAGGGCTGAGCCTTTCCATCTGGGCATTCCCTCCAGCAATCGCGAAGCATGGGTTCGGTGGAAAAATCACTCGTTGGGGCAACACTGGCTCGAGGAAGCCCAGGTCCAGACCTCCAAGGATATCAATCGGATCACCAATGATCTCATGGCGCAGAGTTATCAGAAAGACAGCAGGGCAGTTTATACGGAAATCAACCAGGAAGTCCGGGATCCGTTGGTCGCGATGACCATGTCCGAGTGGACGCTCAATGATGATGGCTCGGTTACGATTTTCGATGGAGATAAAGCGGTGAAGGTGATCGTGAGCTCTGATGATGGAGCCTTCGATTTCGGGCATGGCCTCATCGAGGAGAGCGCGACTCCGACCCGACTCTCATGGAAACTGCGAGAGCCGGTGCAGCAGGCTCGAGTAAAGATAAGTGTGCGGCCGGTATAAAAATGTCAGCGGTAGCCGGGGTCGTTGACCCCGGTTTTGACTCTCGGCAACAGTGAGTCACTCCGCCGCACCGGGCTCACCGAGCCCGGCTACATCCAAGCCGAAGCGAGCTAAGGGGAATTAGACCCAAGGAGATTAATAGACCGCATTTCGAATCGCAGCATTGCCCCGGGTTCTCTCTTTTCCGACAAACAGTCATGGGTAGCACCGAACGCAATCTCCTCTCCGCCCAACACGATCTCGACAGCGTGCGCGATGCACTGGCGAATCTCGATTCTTGGCGACGCTATCCCAAGGCATCAGATCGCGAGGCCTGGAAAACTATTCCTGAAAAGCTCCGCACTCGATTTCTGGCCGATGGCGAAAAGCGCCTCACTGAATCGTGGAAGCTGCTGCGCGCTTCCACCCTGCTCGACTTTCCCCGCCACGGCAATCGCACTTCCTACCAAGACCCCTCTTTCCAACGTCGCGGCCGCTTACATGATCTCGCACTCGCCGAATGCATCGAAGGCAAGGGTCGGTTTCTCGATGCGATTGCCGATGGGGTCTGGTTAACTTGCGAAGAGACTTGGTGGGGATTTCCCGCGCATCTTCAGGAGCAGAAAGTGGGGGCCGATTTACCAGACATCACAGATCCCACGGTCGATCTCGGGGTCGGCGAGGTCGCCGCGTTGCTCGCGTGGATCGATCATGTGCTCGGCGAACAGCTCGACACTGTTTCCAAGTTAATCCGCCCACGTATTAAGATAGAGATTGATCGCCAGCTCCTGACTCCGGCGCTCGAACGCGATGACTATTGGTGGATGGGCTGGCAAACCCGCCATCATCCGGTGAACAACTGGAACCCGTGGATTAACTCCAACTGGATCGCCTGTGCGCTATTAATCGAATCGGATCCCGAACGGCGCGCGCGTGCCATTCATAAAATCCTGCGTAGCCTCGACGTATTCATTAACCACCAGCCCAACGATGGGGGTTGTGATGAGGGTCCCGTTTATTGGGGCCGCGCCGGAGCCAGTCTCTTCGATTGCCTAGAGCTTCTCCATCACGCGACCGAGGGGCAAATTTCTCTCTTCGATCATGCACTGATCAAGAACACTGGGCGCTACATCATGAGTGCTCACATCGATGGCGATTGGCTCGTCAACTTCGCCGACGCGGCAGCGAATGGCATGATCGATGGTGAACTCGTGCAGCGCTACGGGCGACACACTGATGATCAAGCTCTGGCCAATTTCGGCAGCTGGGTGATAGAACATCAAGCCGACCGCCCCCACAGTCATATCCGCTCATTGAATCGCACCCTAGCAGGTCTTTTCGATACCGAGCAGAGTGAAGGTGAAGCGGCACCACCTCCCCTTCTTCTGCGTGATGTCTGGCTGCCCGACCTGCAGTTCATGGCTGCCCGTAGCCAGGCTGGTAGCAGCAACGGACTCTTTCTCGCCGCGAAGGGCGGACACAACGCCGAGAGTCACAATCACAACGACATCGGCACATTTGTCGCCTATTTGAATGGAGCCCCCCTGCTGATCGACGTTGGCGTGGAGACCTACAGCGCGAAAACTTTCAGTCCTCAACGCTATGAAATTTGGACGATGCAATCGCAGTGGCACAACCTGCCTACAATCAACGGCACGCTGCAGCACGAGGGACGCGAATTCGCCGCGCGTGATCTAAGCCATAGCGCTGACGACACGGGCGCGACCTTCTCGCTCGATATCGCCGGTTCGTATCCCGACAGCGCCGCGGTCAAACGCTATACACGCACCTACCACCTCGAGCGAAGCGGTCCGCTCACAATCACCGACGACTATGAACTCAGCGAAGCGCGCGAACCCATCGTGTGGAGTTTCATGATGCTCTGTGCACCCGAGATCATTACCGATGGACAAGTGCGATTGCAGAATCCGGATGGAGACGCGGCGCGACTCACATTTGCGATCGATCAATACGAATCGACCGTAGAAAAGATCGGCCTCGAAGATCCCCCACTCAACAAAGTGTGGGGCGATCAAGTTTACCGCTTTCAATTGACGGCGAAGCACACCCCAATCACCGGCCGCCACGAATTCATCATCACCATCGAAAAGTAAATCCAGTGAACAGTTCCACTCCCATTCTTCAGGACCAATGCGCGATCATCACCGGCGCCTCGACCGGCATCGGTGCCGCCATCGCCATCGCTTACGCTCAGGCCGGTGCCAGCGTGGTAATCAACTACGAGCCGGGCACTAACTCGCCCGATGAGCTCCTCGAGAAAATTACCACCAGTGGAGGCAAGGCCATTACGGTCCAAGCCGATATCAGCGACGTCTCACAGCATCATCTGCTGATCGACGCCGCGCTCAGCACCTACGGCCGTCTGGATATTCTCGTGAACAACGCAGCAGTGTTGGGTTCAGGTCAGTTTTTCGGTGTCACCGCAGAGACTTGGGATCGCACTAACCACGTGAATCTCAAGGGCCCCTACTTTCTGATTCAAGCGGCCACCAAGATCATGGTAGAACGGGAAACCAAAGGTCGCATCATCAACGTGACCAGCACGCATGCGTATCGGCCCAACAAAAACTACACCGTTTATACGATCAGCAAAGCCGGTTTGGAAATGATGACCCGATCGCTTGCCCTCGAACTCGGCGAATACGGCATCACCGTGAACAGCATCGCGCCCGGGGTAGTTAGCACAGCAATGAGTGGTTTTCACGCCGGTCCGGGAAGCCACGACAGAGCCACCAGTCGGGTGCCGCTTGGTCGTGTAAGCATGCCCGAAGATCTAGTGGGTGCAGCCCTCTTTCTCGCTTCGCCGGGTGCCGAATACATCACCGGAGCCGACATCAAAGTAAACGGCGGCTTTGGAATCTAGTCTCGTGTGGCCGGGGCACGCTTCGCCAGTGCCATGCCCCGATTTGTCATTGCGAGATCGATCCGGCTCGGCGGATCGGGCGTGGCAATCCACGAACACTGACAGACGTAAATGACGGGGTATCGTGGATGGCCGCGTCGCTTCGCTCCTCGCCATGACAGAAGGGGACGAAGAATATCGCCGCCACGCCACGATGAATGACGCGCGAGCGGTTCATACGACCTGCGTCTTAGCGACACTGCCGCCAAAGAGTTCCCGGAGCACGCCCCAAGCTTTGCGCAGTCCCGCCGGATTCACTCCGGCCATGGTATAGGTTTTTACGAGCGCTTCCTCGTGCCCGCGATAGCGCGGCGGCAGGATGAAGAACGTATTTTCCTCGCCGCTCTGCACGGTCGAAAGAAACAGTCCCTTGCCCACGGCCAGCCCTTCGCTGGGCACCACGGCAGTCTTTTCCGGCATGATCATCCATGGCTTGTAAGTGAAAGTCACCCCGCTCTCGGTTTTGCGCAATTTCCCGTAAGTGCGCACCGGCACTTCTGGAAGGTTACCCCCCGCGAACATCTGATTATCGTTCTCCTTCATCGTATAACGGGTGCGACGCAAGGTGAAGAAATCCCAACTGAAAATCGTGCCAAATATGGTCAGGCGGAAAGACCAACCGGCGACTAAAAATGCGATAAAAATAACCACGAGTGAAAGCGCTGCGCTGATCCAGGGATTCATCGTCGCCGTGATCGTGATCACTCCGAGTAAGGCGGTGCGTGCGCCTTTGAGCGCCGCATCAATCGCGCCCCATGGGCTGAGTAGAATCAGCACATTGATCGCATGCGAGGCCATCCAGACCACCGCAAATACCGCGATCCCAAATGGCACCGTGAGAATGTTGAGCAACCACGAGAAATCGATCGCACCCAAATGCAGCATCGCGAGACCGTGATTTATTTTTTCCGGCGTCTCAGGCGCATGCGACATGATCATCTTTGAAACCGCAGCCATGGTGAAAGGCACCACCGCTCCCGCCGCGACTAAACCGGAAGCCTTGTTTTCGATCGTTTCCAAAACATCGAGCGGTTTTTTCCATCCCGGAGGCACGACTGCTCCCAGCGCATCCTTAGCCGCAACCAAGCCCACAATGCCGAGTGCCGGCAGCCAGAAACTCATTTGCGCATACCAGGGTAAAGCCGCCCGAGCCGCTTCATCTTCGGCGGTAAAATATTGATAAGCCCCATAGGCGCCGGTGCCCATCAGCGGTGAAATCGCGATCCCCGTCACCGTCGTCACTGCCGTCGCCATCCCGAGAGCCGGCGATTTGCCTTTGGATTGTGACGATTTCGCATTCGTGGCGGCCCAGATCGGCGTAACCACGACTGCAAAGATCAGAGAGAGAAGCAACAGGGGGGCAAAACGTTTCATAATGAGGAATCTGTCAGCTCCACCACAATCCGCCTCACCTCTTGAGACAACTGCTTTTCCCTAGCGGAAATTACTTACACCCAATCGGGGCCATCGGCTCAGGTCTCATGGAGAAAGCCCCAGAAACCTAGCCACAGATCACACGGATAAACACAGCCCCCCTCCCCTAACACAGCGGCCATATATCCAGTTTGGATCTGTGAAATCCGTGGTAAAAAGATGAATCGCGCGACGCCCGCGACTGATCAGGTGAATTTTCACCACGAAGCGCACTAAGATCACAAAGCCCAGACCAGATTAGGCGACATGGTTTCACCGCAAAGGGCGCCAAGAACGCTAAGCAAAGAGGATGGATCATCTCTCTCTGCGCCTCTGCAGACTCCGCCTTAAATCAGAAGTTTGGTCTTCTTTGCGGCCTTCGCAATCTTCGCGGTAATAAAAACCTTCTCCTGAATCCGGTTTGGATCTGTGAAATCCGTGGTAAAAAAAATCCTGCCCCTCAGCTCCGTTCCAGCCTTCCAGCTTTCCACATTTATAACCACTGCTACCTCCACTGCTACCTCTCAGCCCACAGAGACAGAAACCCTGAAATATTAACCACAGATCACACGGATAAATACAGGATAAATACCCCGAGCACAGCTGTCTTATATCCGGTATGGATCCGTGTAATCTGTGGCAAAAAACAATCCTGCCTCTCCGTTCCGTTCCAGCCTTCCAGCTTTCCACATTAAAACTAGCTCTGCTTGCCGCCCCATAGTCGGCGACGGCGGGCCTCTGAGCTCCTCATCTACCTCACGCCATTCTCATAATCTTTTCCGCTCGAGATTGAGCCAGGCGATTTCCTTTGGACTCAACTCCACGTCGAGACACGACAGCGAGCTCACGGTCTCGCTCAACACGCGCGGCCCAATCAAGGCGAAGGTCGGAAAGGGTTGCGTGAGCACGTAAGCAGCCGAGATCGCGATGGGCGGCACGCCCTTCTTTTTGCCCAAGGCATAAGCCCGCTCACGACGCTCAAAATTCTCATCGCTATACCAGCAGCGCACGAGCTCCTCATCTTCGCGTTTGTCGAGACCAGCCCGATCCGTGAAGAAGCCGCGCGCCTGACTCGACCACGCGAGCACGGGTAATGGGGTCTTCTTCAACCAGCGGCGAGATTCTTTATCCGAACAGGAAACACAGCCCGGCCAAACCGGATGGACCATCGTCGCGAGACTGAAGTTATTGCTCACCATATTGAAGCCCTGCAGGCCCTTGCGTTTCGCATAGCGGTTGGCCGCCGCGACACGTTTGAGCGACCAGTTGGAACCGCCGAAGATCCGAATCCGCCCCGCCTTCACTTCAGCGTTCAACGCTTCCACGAAGTGGCCAACCGGCACGTCGAGATTATCGCGGTGCAACATGTAGATATCGGCGTAACTTGTCTGCAAACGGCCGAGCGATTCCGTGAGTTCTCGTGACATCCCTTCCGGCGTGCAAAACGGGGTGTGCCCGCCTTTAGCGATCAGGGTGACCTCCTCGCGATTTCCACGGTGCTGCATCCACCAGCCTAAAAGCATTTCCTGCTTACCACCTTGGTAGATATGAGCCGTATCAAAGGTCGTGCCTCCGCGCTCCATGTAATCGTCCCACATCGCGGCGCCATGAGCGATGGTGGGCTGATTATCGCAGCCCATGATGAGACGCGAGACAGGTTTATCCAAACCCTCGATCTGCGCATGCGGGATCACGCCGCAAGTGCGTTTCCGCAACGGACGTCGCGCGTGCGTGTGTTTATGATTCTCGGGTTTCTCCTGTTCGTAAGTGAGCCCAATCGCAGCTCGCCACGCATCCAAGGTCTGCATGTTACCCAGCGTATCCGCCATCGGCATCGCGGAAACTTCGCGCTGTCCGGCCGCAAGTGCCGCCGCAAATTTGTCGGCCTCCCGTCCGTATTGATTCTTGGGCGCAGGCACCGTGTAAGTCTCGACCACCTTTCCTCCTTGATAGCGATAAATGAGCAGTTCGAGTTTACTCGCTGGAGGATTCCAAGGATCAGGAATGTGCAACATCCCCTCTGTGCCGTAGAGGCGCGCGCCACTCTCAATTGAGAGCGAAACACTGGTCGTAATTTGCGCGATCAGACCGCTAGAGAATTTTAACGATGCGGTGGCGACTTCATCGACGCCGGTCTCGGAATGCAATTTACCGGTCGCGTTAACTTTGGTCGGATTGAGAAACGGTTCACCCACGAGCAGACCAGCGACGCGACGCGTGAACGAAATCGGATAACAACCGACATCCATGATGCCGCCGCCAGCAGCATCGTTGGACCAGAGACGCGATTCCGGATCGAAGCCCGCTTGAAAACCAAACTCGGCTTGGATCAGTTTGATATCGCCGAACACGCCGCTGCTCACGATTTCGAGCACTTTCTCTAACTGCGGATGACAGCGATACATGAAGGCCTCCATCAGCATCACGCCGTGCTCGCGCGCGGCTTCAACCATCACCATCGCCTCGGCATGATTCACCCCGATGGGTTTCTCACAGAGAATATGTTTCCCCGCCTCAGCCGCGCGAATGACCCACTCCACGTGTTGCGGATGCGGCGTGGCGATATAAACGGCCTCTACTTCGGGATCAGCCAAGAGCGTCTCGTAGCTACCATACGACCTGCTCGCGCCAAATTCAGCGGCAAACTTTTCGGCCTTTTCCGCCGACCGACTCGCGACAGCGACAAGTTTACCAGTTTCCGAAACCGCTAATCCTCGTGCGAAGCTACCGGCGATGCGGCCTGTGCTAATAATACCCCAGCCAAGCGTGTTACTCATATCTTAGGGCGAACCGTGGTGAACTTTTTGACGTGATGCAATCACTCGAAAGATTGCACTGCCGTTTTCTTTACCAACAGTCGCCGCATGTTCACCAAAGCCGAGCTCTCTCGTCTCCGTTCCCTGCGCGAAAAGAAACAACGTGAAGCCATGGGGCTCTTCGTCGTCGAGGGCGATAAAGTCGTGCGCGAATTGCTCGCAGCCAATTTCCCGCTCGTTGAGATTTACGCGACGGAGCGGTGGGACGGTTTCAAAACGCATGAGATCAGCGCCGCCGAAATGGCCAAAGCGAGCCACTTCCCCACACCGTCCAGCGTGCTTGCCGTCGGACAAATCGTGCGCCGCCCCCTGCCTGACCGCGGATTGGCGAAAGGACTCACCCTCGCGCTTGACCGCGTGCAGGACCCCGGAAATGTCGGCACACTTCTGCGGATCGCCGATTGGTATGCGCTCGACCGCGTGGTGCTCTCACCGGAATGCGCGGATTTATTTTCTCAAAAAGTGATCAACGCGAGCAAAGGCTCGTTTGCCCGCGTCGCGGTTCATACGGCTGAGTTAGATGTATTGCTTTCGAACGTGCCCCATACGACGCCTGTCCTCGGCTGCGATTTGACGGGCGAAGACGTGCACACGCTCACCCCGACCGGCGATGCCGTGATTGTGATTGGCAGTGAAGGCCGTGGAATGTCGCCGGAAGTGCGACGCACCATCACCCAATTTGTAACGATCCCCCGTTACGGTCAGGCTGAATCGCTTAATGCAGGCGTAGCAGCCGCGATCGTGTGCGATAATCTTCGCCGGTCACTTCCCGGATGAATTCTCAGCACCCGCTGTTGGATATCGATGGCCTCGATCTAGAGGCCAAAGCGCGGCGCATCAGCGATCATTTCCTCGCGCTGCATGACCACCCTAGCGGCATCTTTTACTCGTTGATGAAAATCGACGGCGATGCGATTCGTGCTTTTCAACCTTCGGACTTCGAAGGCGTCACCACCTTCGATTTCAAAGGATGGCGCATCAAACCCGCCGGCTCCTGGGAATATCGCAACAACGAGAACTCGCTGACCACCGCTGGCTATTGGCTCGCGGCGCAAGTGGAGCGTTATCACGTGACCCAGGAAGCCGATGCGCTCCACCACGCCAGTCGGGCGTATCAATGCCTTGATGCGATCTACAAGTTTGGCGAAGAAGACGGTCGCCCCGGATGGATGGGCAAGCCCTACGGCTTTAAACTTTCCGATCAAACGAGCGGCGACCAATACCTCTTCGCGGCTTGGGGACTCGCCGAATATGCCAAGGTCGCGCCGAAAGCAGAGGCGGCTCGCTCTCGCGAAATGTTAGTCGGCATGGCCAACTACTGGAAACAGATCGATTACAAGATATTCTACCTCGATCACGTGTGGGATAACCGGGAAAACCTCCACGCTTACAACGCGATCTTCGTCTATCTCAACACGCTGGCCTACGATATCACCGGCGAGGGAAAATACCTGAACGAGGCCCGCGAATTTCGTGCAGCTGGGAAATGGGATCATGAGACCACTCTCGATGAATGGAAACGCGAGGCCGCCACCAAAGACTCCAATGAGTGGCCGCCGAATCGGATTGTCGGCGATCAACTAAAACCGGGCGAATACCTGTGCTGGGAAACCACGATCCACAGCCTTTTTACGGCAGTATCGGCCACGGGCACTCACCACATACTCCCCGAACTGGTAGACCGCGAATCGCTCGCGCAGACCCTGAAGGTCTGGCTCGAACCATGGACGCTCGGAGTCGAAGACGATCTGCTGCCCTACTACTTCTTTCTGGTGAATCTCAACGAAGGCACGTGGCGACCGGCACAGAATTCTCCCAAATTACCACGTAGCGAATGGTTCCTCGGAAGCCCCGGGCTCAGCCAAACGACCACCAGACGCTGGACCGAACCACTGGGCCGCACCCTCGTCACCGCCATGCTGGCGGGCGAACATTCGCCGGAAGTCGCCGCCGAAGCCAAGTCAGTTGCCAGACGTATTATGGAATCGATTAACGGCACGCGCATGCAGTGGCAAATCGATCCCGACGGGAAACAAATCGCACCCGATCGTCACGATGTAATCAACACCCTGAGCAGTGAAATCCCCTCCGCCTACGTTTTCTCATTTTGGCGAGGGCGACGTCTCGGCTGGTGGTGATCAAGGAAGTGGATCGACTACGGCTGGACCTCTAGCCAGCACTGCCTGGGCTTCATACATTTTCGCTTCGGTAAGGTTCTGGCTGCTCTCACGGATCTGTCTTGCCTGCACTTCTTTGTCATTGTGACCCAAGAGGCGATCGAGTGTCGCCAGGGAGACCAAGGCGGGCACATCGCGTCGTAAACTCAGATAGAGAACGCGCACGTTCGATTCTACGTCCTTGCGTAAAGCGGCGGGAAAATCCTTTTCGAAAACTTCCATAAATTTCTCCACGCCACCATTCTGCGCCGTCAAGTGATGCGTGAGGCGCTGCCAGACTTCCAGAGTCTCGACCCCAAAACCTTTCATAAATGAAGTCCGAAGCTGGTGGCCGGTGAATCGATGTTTAAAAATCTTCAGCTCCTCCAGCAACTCCACCCCACGGATCGAAGGATTCCATCCACTCTTTTTCATCCAAATTGTGTTCCCCTCCAGGCTGGTCACGAACCGCATAAAATCCATCGCCACGTCTTTGTTCTTACTCTGTTTGTTCAAATAAAACGGCATCGAAGTGTTGGCTTCGCCATCGGAAATAGGCGACCAGTAATACCGACCCGCTTCAGAGTTATCCGACATCGCCGGCCAGGGGATATGATCCACCGCCACTTCGAAAGGAGCCATCGTCTTCAAAGTCGTGGCATCCCAAGTGCCGGTCACGAACATTAGAGCTTGCCCACGCAGAAATTCCTGGGTGGCAGCATCGCGGTCCAATTGCTGAAATCCGGGACGGAAGAACGGCACCGCCTCACGTGAATTCTGTAGTCCGGCGTATAAAGCGGGGGTCCGGTAATCCCAGTAGCCACGTAAATATTCCTGCGCCATCTGCGCCACCTGCGAACCCTGTTCGCGGAAACGATCCAAGTCAAAAGACACCCCCAATCCCGCGCGTCTGAGCAATTCCTCGATCACAATCTCCCCGGTGTAATCACAACCTGCATAGAGTGAAACCTGCCGCCCTTCACGAGCACTATAAGCCACCACTTGATCTTGGATTCGACGTAAATCTTCGTAGGTGAGCGGCGGCTCCCGGCTCCCGGTAATCTCCTCCAGCAAGTCCGGATTATAGAACAAACGCAACGTGAGCGAGCACATCGTAACCGCATAATAGTTGCTCAATCGATCGATGTATGTGCTCGGCGTATTCAATCCATCGACAAAAGTATCCCGCCAACGCATCCCTTCTAACGGAGTTCCTTTATTATAGGGATTGGGCTCATTCACATATTTACTGATCGGCTCAAAGAAACGCGGCACGATATCCGTGCTCCCGCCATCAAATTCGATCAAGTCCGGCGCCGTTTCTCCGATCAATTGCGTGCGCACCCAACGCGTATAAACACGCCCCGGCACATCAAGCTGCACGACCCGCACGTCAGGATTGAGTTCTTCGTAGCGCTCAATCAGAGCATCCATCGCCTCACGCGGGCCCGCTTCCGCTTGCCAGTGGGAGAATCTGATTACCGTCCGATCATCACTCGACAACATCGCGCCTGGTCTCATTAAAACCACGAGCGCGGCAATCAGATAACACCCTCCGACGATCCAGAGTGAACGAAGCGCGCCCTTCGATTTAGCGGCCATTGATTACCTCCCCTCGACTCGGGGTTGGCGCACCGGCAAGACGTTGCTGCATCGTGAATATGCGCGGATCACGGGGGTATTCTTCCTCCAGGCGTTCATAATAATGCGCCGCCATATCTTCCTTCCCTTCATCCCAGGCCAACTCTCCAATTTGCACCAATTGATCCGCGGCCTGAGTCCCCATCAAGCCACCGATCTTATCGGCCTGCAAAAGATGCTCGAGCGCACGCTCGGGAGGGATGTTGTAAAATAAAATAGCCCGTGCCACCAGCCGGTGCATATCACGCACGGCGATTGGGTCACGCGCCGCAGACGCATAGGTCTCCGCCAGCTCTATACGCTCGGATGGTGTCCTGATCGGCAGCACATAAAGGGTAAGCAAAGTAAGTTTCAGTCGCGCCTGTTCATCCCAGATACCGGGACCAGGCTGATCAACCAAACCGCGAAAATAATCTGCCGCCTTCTCGACATCCGGCTTCGCGCGGAACAACTGAGCTATCCTGCCGAGTAAATATCGTGAGGCTCGAGCAATCTCATCGTTGCCCTCAGATTCGATTAACAACTGAAATCGCTCCTCCACCGTATCCAATCGCGATTCGCTCAACGGCTGCTGATCAAGGTGAACCACCGCTGCACTAAAATCTCGCTCCCGCTGAGCGGCGACATCAGTCGGGGCAGGCAAATCCTGCAATTCGCGCTCCGCTTCAGCCGAGAGGTAAACGGAGAGTTTTTCCCAGACTGGGATTTCCAGCGAAGCGTGTGCAGGAGCCGACAAGAGACCACCAAGCACAACACAGAGTAGTCTTCCAAAGGGTAAAAGCGGCATACCACAGACAATGAGTAGCCTTCTCCAGCTCACAAGAAAAACTCCTCCTTCAGCGCACGTGCAACTACTCCACCCCGATCATCTGCTTCACGATGACCCGGCTCGATCTGCCAATGAGCACCCCTCCATGCGTCCGACCGCGCGATATTGATGCGGTAAAGTTTAGAGCTCATTGCTAATCTCACTGCTAGATTCGGTTCGATTCGCACTCCCGACATCAGGCCCTCGCTCCAAAGCCGCCAGGGCTTCATAGAGTCTGGCCTCGGCAATATTCTGACTACTTTCCCGAACCACTCGCGACTTAATGCGCTTCGGATCGGGCGCCAGCAATCGGTCCAACATCGCCAACGCCATCAACGGCTGCATATCGTGCCGAAGACTGAGTGTCAGATGACGTGTCTTGTTACGCAGATCGCTCTTCAAGGCTTCGGGAAATTCCTTTTCAAACTCCTCCAAAAATCCCTCTACGCTTCCTTGGGCTGATACGAGGCGGTAAAGCTGCCGTTGCCAGAGCGTCGCTGTTTCAGGGCCAAACCCAGCCATATAAGCCGAGCGAACGGTTAGCCCGATTGGTCGAGGAAGGTAAACTTGCTGCTCCTTGGGAACGACTACCCCGCGAGTCGCGGGCAACCACCCACTCTTCTCAAAGAAAATCGTGTTTCCCTCCACACTGGTAATGAAATGCAGGAAATCTATCGTCTCTTTCTTATGCGGACTCAGCCGGTTCACACAGAGCGGAAATGACGTATTATCACGTTCTGAGAGTGGTCCCCAATAATGCTGCCCAACCTCCTTATTCGTCCTATCCGGCCAAGGAAACTTAGCCACGCCGACCTTGAATGGAGCCAGTGATGTCAAACTCGTCGCATCCCACGTGCCCGTGATGATCATGGGAGCTTGCCCACGCATAAATTCCTGCATCGCCGCGTCGCGCTCCAACTGCTGAAAACCGGGACGTAAATTACGCGCGATCTCCCGCATCAGTTTCAGTCCAGTTTGCAGCTCGGGAGCGCGGTAGTCCCAATTGCCCCTCAGAAAATCCACCGATACGTCGCGGGCCTGCTGGCCCTGTTCCCGCAATCGATCATTCCTCATATTCAGTCCTACTCCGGCTCGACTCAGCATACCCTCCATCAAAAGCCGCCCGTTAAACTTACTCCCCGCATACATCGAGATGTGTTGCTCGGTCTCGGCATTGTGCTGCACGAGTTTATCACTAAATGCACGCAGCTCTGCAAAACTAGAAGGAGCCTTCGGGTTCCCACTTATCTCCTCCAAGAGATCCGCATTATAAAAGAGACGCGTGCTCAGCATGCAGAGGGTCACGCCATAGAAGTTGCTCAGATTCTCTATATAGGTGTCGGGCGTATCGAGCCCGTCATTAAACGTGTCTCTCCAGCGCACACCTTCCAAGGGCGTGCCCTTGTTATAGGGGTTGGGTTTCTCGACCAAGTCGGAAATCTGCTCGAAGAAACGAGGGGGAATATCGTCGGCGTTAAACAGACGGCCAAACTCGATAATATCGGGGGCCGTTCCTCCGATCAATTGCGTGCGCAGCCACTGCTTGTAAATACGCCCCGGCACCGCCACCTGCTCAACCCTCACCTGAGGATTCAGTTCCATGTAACGCTTGATCATCGCGTCGATCCCCTCACGTGGACCCGCCTCGATCTGCCAATGCGCTATTCTAACCACCGCACGATCATCACCGGAGAGCGCGGCTCCCGGTCGCGTCAACACCATCAATGCCGCGACCGCATAGGCGCCCAGCAAAACGACCATCGCGAGATTAATCCGGCGGGGCTTAGCGGCCATGGATTTCCTCCCCTCGTTGTGGCACCGGATTACCCGCGTTCCGTTGATCCATCAGGAAAATACGAGCATCCCGTGGATACTCTTCGCGCAAGCGAGTGTAGTAATTGTTAGCCAGTTCCTCCTCTCCGGTATCCCACGCCAACTCACCAATCTGCACCAATTGATCCGCACCAAGAGTGCCGACTAGCCCGCCGATTTCATCGGCTGCCAAAAGGTGCCGAAGTGCCCCCTCCGGTGGTAAATTGAAAAACATGATGCTGCGGGCCAAGACACGATGCAGGTCGCGCACGGCGAGTCGGTCTCTCGTTCCCGGTAGCAATTTCTCAACCTGATTAACCCGCTCTACCGCATCCTCGGTGTGCACCGCATAGAGCAGCAGAACGGCGAGTTTTACTCGCGCGATATCAGCATAATGTCCGGGTCCGGGTCGCTCGATTAAGCCGCGAAAATAACTCACCGCCAGCGGCACATCTGCATCGGCGCGATAGAGCTGCGCAATACGTCCGAGGAGATAACGCGATGCACTATCGATCTCATCCTCTATTCCCGCTTTCAGTAGAGCCTTGAGTTTCGCATCAACATCATCGAGACGTGATTCACTCAACGGCTGTTGATCAAGCGTCACCACCGCCGTGCAAAAATCCCGCTCCCGTTGACTCGTCGCATTCTGCGGATCCGGCAAATCCTTCAACTCGATCAACGCCTCTTTGGTCAGATAGGTAGACGTCTTCTGCCAAACCCCCACTTCACCGGGAACCTCAGCGAGGGCAAGCCCAGTCGTGAGCAGTGCAAAGCCAACACATCCTAACAACCTAATGAGGGCAAATCGGGGCATCAATGCAGGGTGCCCAGCGATCTGCTCTCCACAAGACGTAACTGAATCAGAACCGGAGACGAAGAAAGCGACTGATGTAAAATACGGTCCGCACTTTTCGATTCTGGTTATGCGGCTTGGAGAGACGAGCTCTCCAGAAAAGCCAAGCGGTCAACGATTAGATCTTAGCGTGCACACGAGGCAGCCTTTCGAAGTTCTGCCCAAAGTGTGCCTGAATACACTTAATAAAAGGAGTGTTATTGAGAGGTTCATGAGCAAGCATCGCCCAATGGAGATTGGCTTCGATCAGTGCTGGGATTCATCGAAATTCCGAAATGTTCCCTTGATGGATAACGTGAATCAACATGCCCGCAAGCGACTTTCAGGGCCTGGGGATTCACCGGAATTCCGGTGTGTCGAACAAGGGCACCTGAAGCAACAGACGATCAATTGGTGACGGACTGCCGCCCCACTCACGGGCACGAAACTCCTTCGGCGATATTCCATGCACTTGCTTCACCCAACGTGAGAAATGAAACGGCGTCTGGAATCCGCACCGATACGCGATCTCACTCACGGTTAGTCCAGTCTCACGCAACAATTGCGCCCCACGTCGCGTGCGGGCCTCCCAAACGTAGCGCATGGGCGTCGTGCCGAGATGCCGTTTGAATAGCTTCACCAATTGCGCCGCGGAAACTCCCGCAAGCTTAGCGAGAGAGTGTAAGTCTATCGGATCATTCCCTTCCCTGCCAACCCACTCAATCGCTCGCCGAACGGCATCGGGTTCGTCCATTTGCGGCGCATTCGCTCGGCGCCATGAGAACAAATATTCCTGCAGCGCCGCCATTCCCAGTGCTTCAACCAACCCCTGAGAATGACTCATCGCCAAACTCGGCAACGATAGTCCCATCTCCATCAACTGAGCAAAACGTCGGGAAACGGGAAGAACCGACGGTGCCTTATGGCACTCTGCAACCAGAGCCTCATTCATCATCATGGGGGCAACCGCACACCACGTATGACGACTTTTACGATCATCCGTGAAAGCAAAGCGTTCCTTTCCACCCGGCAAGAACAGCCCTACCTCTCCCGCCTTTATCGTGAACTTCGCACCATCGACATTCGCCAGAAGCTTGCCCTCTTCGAGCACCACCAATTGGTAGTCGCACTGCATGCGTGGGCCAAACGAACTCCCCGATTCATACACCACATCGCCGAATACTATCTTTGGCGTATGCGCGTAGCGTAGTCTTTTAGATATGTTTTTGCGTTCCATAGGGCTGTTACAGGCGAGTTTTGTATGGTATTAGATATGTATTCAAAATGAGCACTGCAATCACTAATACCCCAATTCGCGATCTTGTCGTCCCTAACGATGGCTTCGCCGGCCACCGCATTAACCCATTTCCAGCCGCGCGCCCTCCCGGCTATTTCACGCCCGACGCCGACCCCGACGCCGTAAAGGAGTTCTACGAAGCCAATGGTTACCTCGTGCTCGAAAACGCGTTTAATGATGCCGAAATCGAAGAGCTCAAACAGGAAACCACGCAGATCTGTCGAGGCGAGCGCGGCGAGTTGCCCGATCATCCGAAGGCCGAGCCATCGGATACCGATGCCGATGTCTTGCGACGTTTTCTCTGCATTCACTTTCCCCACAAATGTTCGGAGCCCATGCTTCAGGCGATTCACAACCAGCCGACTATTAAGGCGCTCACCACGGTGATCGGCCCCAACGTGAAGTGCATGCAATCGATGCTCTTCATCAAGTCGTCCGGTAAACCCGGCCAAGCGTGGCATCAGGATGAAGACTACATCCCGACCCGTGATCGTTCGCTGATCGGTAGCTGGATCTCGATGGATCGCGCTACAATCGACAACGGCTGCCTGTGGGTCATCCCCGGTTCACACAAACATGGGATCATTTGGGATCAGGAATGGCACGCCGACCGGCGTTTTGATTGCGCGGAGCAATCCATCGATTTCCCCTACCGCGATAATGAATCGATCCCGGTCGAAGTAGAGCCTGGCTCCGTCGTATTTTTCAACGGTTACCTGCTTCATCGCTCGTTACCGAACAAAGCGCCCGAAGGCACTTATCGTCGCGCCCTCGTGAATCATTACATGTCTTGTGAATCGCGACTCCCCTGGGGAGCCGTCCCTGAGGGAACCAGTGTCAGTCGTTTTGATTTCCGCGATGTAACAGTCGTCGCGGGCAAAGATCCCATGGCCCACAAAGGCTACGAAGATATTCAAAAAACCAGTGTGCGGCCCAGCGGCGAAGGCGGCTGCGATAAATGGGGTGGCAAAGGGAAAAAATATCAGGACGAAGTGGCTTCCGCTGAAGCCTAGCCCTTCCTTATCTTTCTTTTTCCTCAAGCCTGAAGAACGATGGGTTGCGAAAATAGAACGGCAATATGCTCACTTCGGTTGGCATGCAGGTTTTGAGTCCCGACCAAAGATAATATAAAACTGGGTTGCGCCTACCGTTATAGTGTAACGGATGGTAAGCATATGAAACAAATTGACCGATTGTTGCAAAAGTGGCGCATTCGACAGGCCAAGCGCTGGTTAACCAACAATTCGCGGTTAATTGATATCGGAGCCTATCACGGTGAAACCTTCGTCGCATTGGGTGATCAACTGTCAGAAGGGTTTGGTATTGAACCTTTATTGGACTGGAGGATTGAAACTCCATCTTATGTGATCGAACCGGGTTACTTTCCCACCGTTCGCCCTGTCCATGGCAACTGGGATGCGGTCACAATGCTGGCGGTGCTCGAGCATATCCCCGAAGAAGAACAAGCAGGGATCGTCGATGCCTGTTACGATCTTCTCCGCCCTGGAGGACGGGTCATTATCACCGTGCCAGCTCACGCCGTAGACCACATTCTTGCCGTGCTAAAATTTTGCCGGCTGATTGACGGAATGTCTCTGGAAGAGCATCACGGTTTTGAACCTGCTGATACCAAGCGAATTTTCAATTCGCCTCGTTTTCACCTCAGGCATCACTCCCGTTTTCAGCTTGGCCTCAATCACCTCTTCGTATTCGAGAAAATACCACAGGTTTAATCTACCCCTCCACTCCCCCCCACACTCTAGGTATGAATGATTTCAACGGCCTCGGTCTCAATCTCGGTAACCTCAGCAAACTCTCCAAGGCGCAGACGCGTTCGATCAGTCCAGAAAATTTCACCGGCGAAAAAGGGGCCGGGGGGCTGGCCACCGAGGGACACTCCAAGGAGTGCGCGCGTGACCTCGGACCGGGTTGGAAAATCTCACCCTGCGTAACAATCAAAGCAGGTGAGACGTTCACTATCGCCGACATCGATGGCAGCGGCGCGATCCAGCAAATCTGGATGACCCCCACCGGCACCTGGCGACATAGCATCATGCGCATTTACTGGGATGATCAGGAACAACCTTCCGTTGAGTGTCCCGTCGGAGATTTCTTCGGCATGCATTGGGGCAAGTTTGCTCCACTTGTTTCCCAGCCCATCTGCGTGAATCCCGGCAGCGCGTTTAACTGTTATTGGGAAATGCCGTTCCGCAAAAAGTGCCGCATCACCATGACCAATATCGCAGCTGATGACATGGTGCTGTTTTACCAGATCAACTACACGTTGACTGATGTGCCGGAAGACTGCGCCTATTTCCACGCCCAATTCCGCCGCACCAATCCACTCCCCTACAAAGACGTTTTGGCCTGACCCCTAAAAAGTGGACGTGTTAAAACTAGAGTTCTGCGCTAAGAAAGGCAGCAGAACCCATGAAGAAAAGTCGATTTAGCGAAGAGCAGATTATCACGATCCTGCGAGAAGGCGAAGGAGCCAGCACGATCAGAGAAGTCTGTGCGAAACATAACCTGAGTCAGCCGACCTACTATGCGTGGAAGCGCAAGTATGGAGGACTGGACGTGAGCGAAGCGCGACGGCTCCGATCACTTGAGGACGAGAATAACCGGTTGAAGCGCATCGTGGCGGATCTATCGGTGCAAAACCAAATCCTCCAGGAGGTGAACGCAAAAAAATGGTAAGCCCGGCAACCAAGCGCCGGGCGGTGCGAGAGAGTGTGGAGAACGCCGTGGGCTCAACAGCTCAGGCCTGTCGAGCGCTTGGTTTGGCTCGATCAAGCTATTACCGTCTTCCAAAGGTGACTGAGAGCCAACGTCAATTGCATGCCAACATCGTGCAACTCAGTGTTGATCATCCCCGTTACGGCTACCGGCGCATCACCGCTTTGTTGCGGCGTGAAGGCTTGAGAGTGAACCCCAAACGCGTGCAGCGCTTGAGGCGTGAACACGGGTTGCAGACCCGCAAACGCCAACGACGTATGAAGCGAGTAGGCCCCTCAACGGCTCGGCGCCAACAGGCGATCAAAGCCAACCATGTGTGGAGCTGGGACTTCGTGCATGACCAAACGATCAATGGAGGCCGCTTCCGGGTGCTCACCCTGATCGACGAACACACTCGGCAATGTTTGACCACCCATGCGCAGTGGTCGATCCGAGCGGTTGATGTCATCACCGTGGTCAAAGCGGCGATGCAAAAGCACGGCAGGCCTGAGCATTTACGCAGTGATAACGGTCCCGAGTTTATCTCCTATGCCATCCAAGACTGGCTCAAAACCGAGCAAGTCGAAACCCTCTACATCAAACCGGGCTCCCCATGGGAAAATGCTTACATCGAATCCTTCCACGACAAGCTGCGTGATGAATGCCTCAACCGTGAACTCTTCGGCTCCCTGGCCGAAGCCCGTGTGGTCATCAATGCGTGGCGCAACGAATACAATCAGTTGCGTCCTCACAGCTCCTTGGGTTACCTCACTCCCAACGAGTTTGCTCTATCCCCTCATCATAGTGGGCTCCGGTCGGGCTTCGCCCTCCCTGCGCCCACTATGATTAATCCAACCCACAATCAAACCTGCAGATCTTTAGTTTAGAGGTGTCCCGCTTCCGGGGTCAGGCCAGTTTATACGATCCTCGAAGGAGTAAAAGGGCGCGGCCATTTCGTCGGCACTTCGATGGGCTGGGGCGTCAACAACACGGGTTGGTGGGGAGAAGGAGAAATCAAATTTTATATGGATGGCGACAAGTGGCCAACCATCTGCGGCACCGGAACAGAGGATTACTTCTGTGGTTCCTACAACTTCGAGAACAAGGAGACGAAGCAGTATCAGGAATACTGCACCCCTTACGCCGGTCTACACCAAGTCATCCGACCCGATGGCGTTTACAATTCACAAACACGCTTCGGTATGTATCGCTGGCATGTAATGGATCCCGTGCGTTTCGAAGAAGATCTGCGCATCACCATTCAAGCTCTCGGCTGGCATTCCGGACATCGATTCCTACCACTACAGGACGATATTTCCTCGGTGGCTTTCTGGTATCAAACCCTGCCGACCGCTCCATTTCCTGCGCTGCCGAATCACGATTACCTCGAAGTAACCTAAACTCGTGATCGTGGTGACCTTGTGAAGGGTTCGGCCTGCGTCGTCGGCGCCATGGGTTGCAACTCAACCCCATCACCGATCTATTGTTGCTATGCACACAGAACTCCCCAGCAACACTTACCGCGCCAATAATGCCGATCTCGGTGAGTCTATTTTCACCAACGTCAATCTCGCGAAGGCCACGTTTCGTGACGTAAATTTGGCCCAAGCTACTCTTGAAGACGTTGATCTTGCCGGCACCACACTCAAGAACGTCAACCTCAGCAATATCGCGATCGACGACGCCAACTACACTGGCATGAAACTCGATGGCATCCTTGTGACTGATTTGATACTCGCTTACCGCTCACAGAGTGGCGCGTAGATTTACTCTTCGATGAAGAGCCGCCCACTGGCCGTTCCCAGGATCAGCTTACGCCCCGGACCGCGATGATTCCCCGGACGCGGCATCCCCGTAATCGCCTCATCTAACTCGCGCCCATTCAGCACTTCACCTTTAGGGGAAATAATCCAAATCACGCCTCGACGGGCCACGACTAACACGCGGCCATCGGCTAAGACCCAGAGCAGTTCGGTTTGCTCGCCAATCCAAGCCGTCCATAGTCGACGTCCCGTCTTCCCTTCTACCGCCACGACCATACCGGCGTCGGAAGAGGCGTAGACTTTCCCGGTATTGGAATCGCATGCCACCGCTCCGGCACTGGCCGCCAGATCGCAATCCCAGATCACCTCGCCATTCGAGGAGTAAGCGACGAGTTGCTTCAGATTCGAATCCGTTGCTTCCACCGTTTCCAGCTGACCATCCCCATCGAGATCGACGTGCTGCAAATCACGAATCGCCGACGGCAGGGACCAGTTAACCAAATCCGGTCGTTCGAAATGTCGCCGCACCGTTCCATCGGCTGCGATCAATTTCACAAACCCAAAAATCGATGGCCGCGCGGTGCCACCCAACAACGCGAACTCACCTTCATACGTGCCTGGCCACATCGAAGTGTAGATGCCCCACTCTATCGGGCATTTCCACAGCTCCCGGCCATTGCGATCAAAAGCATAGACCCGACGATCCGTATTACCCACGAGGATCTCCTCAATTCCATCTCCATTGATATCCGCCACCGCAATCTCACGAATGCGACTCCGGCTCTCACTCCAGTAAGACCACGGAATCGTGACCCACGGAATCTCGACCGTCCAAAGCTTCCCTCCCACGCGATCAAACAACGAGACCGCGCCACTGTCCTCTCCGACGAGAATTTCTTCGTTGGAAATTTCCAGTGAGAGGATCGAACTCGCCACTTCTGCGCGCCATAACTCCTGCATCGTAGGATCGAAAACCACGACCGTGCCACTCGTCATGCCCACTGCGTAACGCGTGCTGGTGCCCGCCACCACCGCAACTTCATCGCCGTTCAAAGCCGTTTGAGTAAGCCCATTCACTTCTCCTTTATTGGGCGCAGGATTCGTCAGCTTTTTAAGCGGCTTCTCCTGCAAGTATTCGCCAGCTCGCCCCAATATGATTACGTCGGCCCCACGTGTCACCCGCAGTCCGCAACTCATCAGAGCCGGCCCCATAATCGCAAACGTAGTGGGCTCGTCTGAATTCCCCTCAACCACGAAACCTTCGCTTGTTTCTCGCACCGCCCACGAACACACCTTCTCATCGACATTCGTCCACAACAGAGCGGCTGATGTGATCGCGTTGCCCCGATCCGCCTGCACGCGACTTCGATCCAACAGCCCGTCGTTGACACAGAGCTGCTCCTCACTTGTCACCGTAATACGTAGTTCGACGCTATTAGCATTCAGGGTTTGACGACACGAAAATCCATCGGCTACGACCGAGCGTTCTCCCTGTGGATACCAAAAACGCTCAACTAACAGTTCCCCTGATTCGCGAGCTACTACGCGATCCAGCACCAAGGTCCAGGCCCCGCGCTTTCGCACAATATGTCGTTCCCAAATCGTTTCGCCCAAGCAAGACAACGCCGTGCCCATCGCGATGTAATCACCCTGGGTATCATGATAGAGCAAGCGCGCGTAGCGGTGAATCTGTGCTGCGGCGCGACCGTTTAAAGCCGTGTTTAATCCCGTGTGAGAACGCGCGCCCATCGCATGCTTCATTCCGGGGCGCGGCTTAAACCATTCCGCACCACCATCGCGCATCCAGACGATACAGTTCGCATCCTGATAGGCGTGCACGCCGCCGGAGATTCCATCAAGCAGCAGATAAAAATCCTCATCCGCCCAACCCTCGCGAATCCCGATCTTATCAAACCCTTCCTCGGGCGTGAGTGTTGAAGCGAAAATTCCGGGCGGACTAAATTCCGGTGAATCGATACTCTTTGTCCAAAGCGGATCGAGAGGTGCGACCGATAAACCGAGCAAGTCTTCGCGTTGTCCCAACTCGGTCGTCCACGTAAAGGAGCGCAGCACTTCCTCAAAGTAAGGCGGTTTCTCAGGATCAAAGGTGGTGCCCAATTGCAATCGCGCCGCCGCACGCATCATCGCCTCGCCATCATGTTCAAAACTCAGATAACGGGCCTCTCGCGTCGCCACTGAACACGCCGCGAGATAGACGCGTGGCCCCATCGTTCCGTGAGCGATCAGCGCACGATCAGCAGCATCCCGAAACGCCTCGGCCTCGACATAGTCCATCCGTCCTGCGGCCATCGCATAGATCAACACGTTGTGCATCGAAGCCGCCCATTGATGCCCCCACGAATCCTCCATCGGCTTGCAACTGGTGAACTGCACGGAGAACAACGTCTCCGCATCACGCAGCCATTCGGCACTCTCGGGCAGTTCATACCGGCGTTGGAAATACCGACCGATGAAAAACGCATCGAGTCCCGCTCGCGTCGCGTGATTAAAACGCACCGCTATCGCGCGACACCGTTCGCGAATGTAAGCCACGCCCTCCTCGGATCGCCCGACAAACAGAAACATCGTGTCCACCTTGCCACGCTCCTCCACCTCAAACAGCGGGTGATCCTGCACCAAATCCCAAACGAGCAGCAAAATATGCATGCGACCATGCAGCATCGACTTCGCTTCGGTATTCGGAGCGTAAACATCGTGGTCGATAAAGTGATGTAGCTCGCGCCGAAAGAGTTGGAGGTAGCGTTCGTTCGCCGTGCGAAGATAACCCACTCCGGCGAGTGCAATCCGCTCCATATACTCCCAACTTCCCGACGCCCCCACGCGCGACCACACTTCATCCGTATCAGCTAACAATCGCACCGGATCGATCTCTTCCGCCGTCGTCCATTTACCGAGACGCACCAGATTCAAATAGCCCAGGCGCGACCCGTTCTTCTTAACCTCGTCCACCAGTGCTTTGGCGGCGTCGGCTACTCCGACCAGATCACTCCCACCAACGAGAATCACATGAGCACTCGTTCTCAAAGGATCGCGGATCGTGCGTAACGTAAATCCTCCCGGCCCCGGAAACGCCAAGTCGGTAAAATCATACGCCTCCAAATAAAGACGCCGCACCACCGTGCTCTCCATCATGTTGCCCAAGACAATCAAGCAGCCCGAACCTGGAATCCCATCAGACTCTTCCGTTACACTTGGTCGCGAGCCGGTCAGAGATTCCAGCCCCATGGCCAACTCAAGCGCAATTTCCGCGAAACCCGAAGTCGCCGGATGCAGGATGTGGACATCACCTCGAGCTAAATCGAAGCGTAATTCCGGTAACGTATTCAATTCAGATTCGGGTGAAGTGGTCATGGGTCACGCCATTCTTCCCATCCTATTTAGTAGGCGCCAACGGGACTCTTTTCCGCGGTATCCGGATGCGATGCCTGATAGTCCACATGCTCTTGCTCATGTGGACAAAGCTGCCCCTGATAACGCAATCCGCCGTGGGAAAGATTAATGCTCATCGCGACCTCATCCCCCGCTTCCACCCAATGAGGCGTGAGCATGGCATTCCACACGACTGCACCAGGAGACATATCGTAACACAACGTGTCGGCTTCGGTCAGCTCATCAGGTAGAGACACCCCGGGCCCCTTGCAATTCATCCGTAATTCAGGCGGCGCCCATCGCTGAGGATCCTGCAATCCACAAAATCGTTTCCTTCCATAAATCTGCCGTGCCACCACATGGGACAAATCCATGTGATAGTTAGTCGCACAGTTTCTACCGCTGATAAAAATGATCGGATAGCAGCGATCAAACGTGAAACCTACCTGCCGCAAACCAGCGCGCCACGGGTCTAACACTTTCCGTTCAAAGCCATGCAAAAACTTTCCCGGTTCGTCGAATCGCGAGAGCTTGAAGTGAGCGAGCGCAAAGGGGCCCTCCATCGCCTCCTCGACGGGCTTGGCCCGAAATTCCGCAGACACATCCTCCATCTTGGATCGTTTGCCCCGGGCTCCAGTTGTGATTCGCAATTGTTCATCATCACGCAACTCCGAGATCACGCGATCTAGCGCTGGCACCTCAAAATCAAACGGGGCGCATTCGTCGGCCATCTGAAAGTTGTGAACTCCCGCCCAATGTTTCTGAAACTCACTCCACGTCCGAACGGTAAAGGGTTGGGTAGTTTGGGGCATGCATTCCAGAAGGATTATTTTTCCGACAAAGACAATCCCATCACTCGCGAAGTTGCCAAAAACTTCTCTGGGCAGTCAAGTGAGGTTGCATCGCATTTCAAATAATCGTGTCATTACACCCACAACCCCCACTCGATTTTGAAACCCAACATCCTCCTCATCACGACCGACCAGCAACGCTGGGATACCCTCGGCATCAATGGTAATTCGCTTATTCAGACCGCCTATCTCGACAGTCTGGCCGATCAGGGCACCAATTTTTCGCGCCACTATTCCACCACTCCGAGTTGCATCTCCGCGCGGCGCACCCTCCTCACCGGCCAACACGCCACGACCCACGGCATGGTGGGCTACCAGGACAGCGTGGAATTTCATCCCGAATACACCGTGCCGGGTCTGCTTGGTGCAGCGGGCTACCAGACCCAACTCATCGGCAAGCTCCATCAGTTTCCCCAACGCAAACGCTACGGTTTCGATCATGTGATCCTCAGCGAGCAAATCGATCACCGCCCCGGCTCACCCATCTTTGGTGAAAACGATTACGTCGATTGGCTCCACGATGCAGCCGGTGGCAATGTTGATCCCAACCTTCATGGTCTCGGTGCCAATAGCCGGCTCGCGCGGCCTTTTCATCTCGAGGAATCTTATCACCACACCAGTTGGGTTGCGCAGGAAGGTGCGAAGTTTCTTCAGAAGCGACGCGACCCCACTTGCCCCTGGTTCATGCATCTGTCCTTCTGGGCACCGCATCCTCCACTCGTCCCGCCGCAGCACTACTACGACTACTACACCCGTCGCGACGAACGTTGGAGCCCCACCTACGGAGAGTGGTGTTCATCACAACCAGCGCGACCTGGCCTGCAACCCGAGGCCAACATCGGCCCCTTCAGCCTCGAATCGATGCGGAATGCGATGGCGGGTTACTACGGTCTGGTGAATCACATCGATGACTCGATCTCCTTCATGCTCAGTAGGATCTTCAACCACGGCGTCCCGGGTGCGGATCAACCTACCTGGATTATCTTCACCTCCGATCACGGCGAGTTGCTCGGCGATCATCACCTCTTCCGGAAAGTGCTTCCCTACGAAGGCTCCACGCATGTGCCGTTACTAATTTCTTCGCGTAACATCGAGCAGAAATCGGTCGCGTCTGATGCTGTCACTTGTCTCGAAGATATCGCGCCGACTATTCTAGAAATGGCGGGTATCGCCATCCCCGACCAAGTGGACGGTCAATCACTCCTCCCCATCGTCGAAGGTCGCGCCGACTCGCTTGATCGCGATTGCCTCTACGGAGAACACAGCGGAGATCAGGCCAATCACTGGATTCTGCGTGGCACGGACAAATACATCTGGTATGCCCCGACCAACGAAGAGCAACTCTTCGACCTCGCGAACGACCCACACGAGGTGCACGACCTTTCCGCTGATGCTTCTCGTCTCGAACCCTATCGCAAGCTACTCGCCGAGCGGTTAAAGGATCGCAGTGATTACAACTACGATCCTGAAAAGCTAAAGCCCGCCGGCAATCAACCGCCCGAGGTCTTCTGGCCCCGCAGTGGTGATCATGTCCAAGCGGCGAAGTTTTAAAGCAGCACGGTGTAGCCGGCCGAACTTGAGTCTAAACTGTCATTGCGAGAAGGCCGTAGGCCGACGCGGCAATCCACGATTACTTGTTGTCTACATTTCCCAGCGTTCGTGGATTGCCGCGCCCGATTCACCGAGCAGGATCGATCTCGCAATGACAAACCTGGAGAGGAATTCATTCGTAAGGAAGTGCAGCCAACAGTGACAATTCGCAGCTACCCATCGGTCACGCCTGCTCTCTGCAGCACGCCCTCAGGTCAGCTCGTCGTAAACGATTCCCAGATTACTCGAAAGCCGATTCGGCGTCTTGGAGGTAAACTCCGGCATGCTTGCCATGTTATCCATCGCCACGATCTCGACCTTAGACTGACCAGCGGAGATCCCTTGTTCAACATGCTCCAACATCGCGTTGAGGTGATCGCGGAAAACGCGTAGCTCGGCCTGTGTGCCCTCGACACCAAACTCCGCTTTGCCGTGGCCACAGATGTAGATCGCATCTGATGGGTAATGTTTCAGCGCCTCTTCCAACACGGTTATCCAGTGCTGCACATTGGCCCCAGCTGAAACGTCGATGTAAGGATACATCCGATTAAAAATCAAATCACCCATGTGCACGACATTGGCATTCTCAAAGTGAACAATCGCATCACCCGAAGTGTGAGCATTCCCAAAATACCTCGCGGTGACCACCTCGTCGCCCAGCTCGCGTCGCCACGATTTCGCGAAAGTCTCGTCAGCGACTACGGGACCCTGATCACTTCCCGCACGATCGGCGGCCGCCTGTTGCAGCCCCGGCACATTCTCCTGCGCCACGATTGATTTCGCCACCGCGCGAAACACGCCATTACCCCCCGTGTGATCGCCATGGTGATGCGTGTTAAGCACCACATCGATCATGCGCGCATTGCGGCCGGGCAAGCCGCCCAAACACGCCGCCGCGGTCGGTGGGAATTGGGTATCAATTACCGCGAGCGCCTCGTCATTCACCAGCCAACCGATTGTTCCGCCGCGACCCGTGTAGTAGCCCGTGCCGCGTCTCAATGGGTGAAACTCTCCCCATGGCGCTTCCGCCCCATGGGCCCATATCATTGAGTTCCCCCACCATCCTGCTGCCGCCAGTAACGAAGTAGTTTTCAGGAAATCGCGTCGTTTCATCACCTAATTCTGCACCCTTCGCAGCGAAGAACCAAATAGTTTGTAACCATTTCCTTTAACCAAGATTTTCACTGCTAACCACCATGTTGTTTTCCTCTCGTGATTGCCGACCTTTCAGATTTGCGTGTGTCAACCCACCTGTCCGCGACTAAACCCCACGGCGACTCCCCTTGGAACCAGCCGGCCTTCAGTCTGACCACGAATTAATGCTCGCTGTGCGCGGGGGTGACTTCGACGCGCTCGGAGAACTCTTCCAGCATCTCCTTTAGCGATCCCTCTCGCCCCGGCACCTTTCATGTCGTGATTAAAATGGGAGATATCGTGATCTCCGGAACAGACACCGATCAGGTCACCGTTCATACCGACATGGCGGCCGACGATGCTCCCAGACGTAGCGATGGGCTCCGGGTGATTTCGGAATCCGTCACCTTCTCACTCACCGAGAACAACAACATCGTGACGCTTGATACTGGTGATGAATATTGGGCCGGATCCAGTGGCGATGCTATGTTCATGGTTTCGGTCCCGCAGAATACTAATATCATCGTCAAAAATGGCTACGGCGGAGAAATCGCCGTCAGCAACATCAGCGGTAACATTGAGATTCAAAGTCTCAACAGAGAGATCGATCTGGATGATATTTCGGGCGGCTACCTCGTGGAAACTATGAACGGGGTAATTTCCGCTCGGATCACCGCACTCAATACCGAAAAACCTCTTTCCTTCACTTCATTGAATGGAGAGATCTATCTCTACTTGCCAACCAACGCTCAGGCCAATGGGCGCCTCCGCACCCAAAACGGTGCAATCCTAACCGACTTCGATGAAGCAGCCCTCGTTACTCCAACCAATGCGATCGGCAATCGCCGGACTCAAATCCGAATAAACACCATCAACGACACGGATATTAAAATCGCAGTGCGTGAAGCGGTGCGAGCCGGTATGGAAATCGCTCGGGAAACTGCCGATGCCCTCCGCGAAGCCGTCCAGGAAGAACGTGAATCTGCGATCGAAGACCGAGAATTCACCATTGCGCGAATCCCTCCAATTCCACCCGTGCCTACCATGACTGGCGGTCGCCAAGTCTCCGGCGCCCTCAATGGTGGTGATGGCCCCGAGATCTACGCCAACGCGATGAACGGGGATATCACTCTGCGGAAGATCAAGTGATCCTCATTAACATCCCATTCACGAACCACATGCCTGACCGCAGGGTGTTTTTGTGCCCCTAGCACGACCTCACACGAGCGGATGGTGAGTTAAAGCCAAATTACAAACGTCTCGTGATGATGAGACTGTCAGGAATTCGTGAATAGGACGATGAACGTCTCGCCCTTCTGGCATAGTGAGGATCTCGCCGAGCGGGAGACGTGGCCATCCACGATCAATTGTCGCATGCGTCTGTCCATTGTCGTGGATTACCGCGCCCTTCCCACCGATGCGAAACGCGCTCGCAATGACAGGTTCATTAGCAGATTAGCAGGAGTCACGCTCTGCGGGACGACTGCCTGTCATCTATCGCCTTGGAGACGGATGGCAGGCAATAATCAAACTCCCCTGCTTGGCCCTCGTGGAGGGTCGCGTTTCCCGCACAACGCGCTTCTCGCCATGACACGGTCTCAATTTCAACAGACGTGAAAATACAGCGTTGATCTCGACGGCGGGCATATCCAAAAACAAAAAAGGGCGCCTCGAAAGGCGCCCTGATAAAACTAATAAAGACTCGTGCTATTACGATGACGCACTGACCACAGAAGGATCAATCTCGGTGATCGGAGTGGTGTCCGTTTCAGTGGGGTCAACTGTATCAGTGGCAGTAGTCGTAGTCTCAGCGGCTGCGGCTGCGGCTACTACAGTATCATTCGTGGCCACTGTTTGCGCGATATTATTTGTGGCCGCTTGAGCAGCTGGAGCCGCCGCGGCAACTGTAGGTGTATTAACAACTGCGACTGCTGTTGCAGCAATGGTGGCTGCAGCTGCAGGAGCTGCCGCAATGACATCAGCATCATTTGCCACGGTTACCGCGGTTTGAGCAACAGCAGCAGCAGCAGCCGCATTGACTGAGCCTGATACTTTAACTATCGGGCTATTGGCGACTGCCACGGATTTTTGGGCTACAGAGGCAGCAGCGGCCGGAGCTGCTGCTTTAACTGTTGAGGTATTTGCGACGTTTACGGCTGATGCCGCAAGCGCGATCGCGGCAGTAGGGTTGGTTGCACTTAAGGAAGTAGCTACATCTGCGGCGACCCCAGCAAGTTCAGCAGCAAGGATGGGGTTGTTAACGGCTGCATCCGCAGCGGCAGTAGCAACAGTGGCGCCAATATTAGCCCGCATCGTGGGGTTTCTTGCGATGATCGCAGCTACTTCGACTGAGTTACCAGCTGCCAGAGCAATTTGGAGTTCAGTTTCAACTGCGGTAGAAATCTCTGTGTCGCCATCAGCAGCTTGAACATTTGCAGCGGTGAGACCGAAAGCGATACCCGTCAGCACAATGAATAGGGTAGTGCGGAATAATTTAGTGATCGTATTCATAGGTAGTTTGGTTCGTGGAAAGTTGAATAAATCATGGTCAAAACGCCAGAGCTAAAAGCAAATCTTAGGCATTTCGGAACGAGTGATGACTATAATTCGTCATATAAACCTAAAAAGGTCGAGCAAAACTTAATCAGATGCTTCGGGACATTTCTAAGGGCGCGCTCAAGGATGAGTTTGAATGTGCTACCAGAACAATCCCCCTCAGTATGGCCCAGCAACGAACGCTAGTATAGACGAGCCCTCCAGACCGCCCGAAGCGCAGGAACCGCAGCGCAACCGGCTCGGCGGTTGTGGTCGGGACGATGAGCCACACGACGTTGGATTTGGATGAACGCATCGAGATTGAGACCGGATTGAAGGCGGGGTGGACTCAGTGCCGGATCGCCCTCCAGTTGAAACGATCTGCTGGGACGATTAGCACGGAACTCAACCGCAACGGCGGTCGGGCCAACTACCGTGCGCAAGCGGCGGATCTGGACGCGCGGGAACGCAAGGCTCAGGTCCGCCGGGAGCATTGCGCGATTGAGCAGATGCCACCACTGCGTGCGGCGGTGCATGACTACTTGAGGCGGGGCTGGTCACCGGAGGAAATCGCGGGCACGCTCAAACGTGAACACCCCGACTTGGAGCACATGCAAACCTCCCACGAATCGATCTACCGCTACGTCTACGTCGTCGCCCGGGGCGAACTCAGGCGCGAGCTAGCTAAGTGTCTGCGGCGCAAGCACCAAACGCGCAAACCCTTGCGTCGCGGCGTGGTCGCCACGCAAGGCAAGATCCCCCACATGATCCTCGTAGACCAACGCCCACCAGAAGTGGAGGATCGCCTGATCGCAGGCCATTACGAGGCGGACCTGATCCTCGGCGCAGGCAACCGTTCCGCAGTCGGCGTGATCGTGGAACGCACCAGTCGTTTCACCATGCTGTGCCATCTGCCCGCGAAGGACGCCACCAGCGTGCGCGAGGCGTTCACCCGTCGCCTCCGCTCCATCCCGCTGCCCCTGCGCAAATCCCTCACCGATGATCAGGGCAAGGAAATGGCCCCACACCAGATCCTCGCCGCAGATCTCCAACTCCAAGTCTTCTTCTGCCATCCTCACAGTCCTTGGGAACGCGCCACCTGCGAAAGTCAGAACGACCGCATCCGACACTACCTGCCCAAAGGAACCGATCTATCCACGGTCTCCTACCAGCAACTCTCCGCTTATCAGGATATGCTCAACGAACGTCCCAGAAAAATCCTCAACTGGAAGTCTCCAGCCCAATGCTTCCATGATCTCATGATCGCAAACCAATCTTCTAATTGATCCTTGAATATGCCAAGTATAAATATTCTATAAACATATATTATTCTTATATTTACACATATTTATTCGATTCTTTTCAAGTGATGAATCAGGTATTTTCCGACCTATTACCTATTTTTACCGCAAACAGCACGAGCATTCCGACCAAGAAAAAACCCGTATTGGCCAATATCGCTACTCGCAACCCATACCAGGCCGCCAGCCAGCCGAAGATCGGTTGTCCAATCACTGCAGCTAACTTCGCAAAAAAGCCCCAGTAGCCGAAAAACTCGCCCGACCGCCCTTCCGGCGTGAGTCCCGAAACCACCGCGCGCGTTCCGGATTGCAAAGCGCCCATCGCACCTCCCGCGAGCACGCCGATCATATAAAACTCCATCTTGCTCGTGCAGAAAGCAGCCCAGACGCACACGACGATCCATTGGATCAACGACAGTATCAGCGACACCCTCGGCCCGAGCTTATCCTGCAAAACTCCGAAGCCATAGGCTCCAGCGACTCCGGCCAATTGCAGCACAACAAACAGTTTGATGACCTCCGCCTGCGTCATCCCGAGCACTTGCGTCGCATAGATCGCCGCAAAAGCGACCACCGCCGTCAGCCCCGCCATAAACAGGAGCATCGCGATAAAGAAAACTGCCAGCGTGCGGTGTCGTGGCAGCTCTCTCGCCATTTGCTTCAACTGACTGAAACCGATCGCCACATAACTCTCTCCAACCTTGAGCGATCGCCGCCGAGCCCGTTCCCGCAGCATCAAGGTCGGCAGACAGGCCACCATGAAAAACAGCCCCGTCATCACAAACGTCCACGGCGCACGGCCCTCCCCGCTCTGCAAGATCACCAACGCCAGCACCAAACTGAGCAACCCACCCAGATAGCCGAAACTCCAACCATATCCTGAAATCCGCCCGGCATTTTTTGGCGTGCTGATCTCCGGCAGAAAACTCGCGCAAAGGTTTTCACCCATCGAAAACGCCACATTTGCCAACACCACCAGACTCAGAGCCAGCCACACCTCACCCGCTCCCGCAAAGTAGAGCGCAATCGTCGCGCACGAGCACACCACCGCCGAAATCATCAGAAACCACTTCTTACGAGCCGTCACATCAGCGATCGCTCCCAGCAAAGGTGACCCGAAAATAACCACCAACTGCGACACCGCTAACGCACTGCCCCACCAACCTGAAGCCCTCGCATCTCCCTCCGCCACGACATTGGCGAAATAAACCGCATAGACGACCGTGATGATAATCGTCGTGTAGGCCGAATTCGCGAAATCGAAACAACACCACCCAAAAATCTCCCGTTTCTTCACGGGTAGTTTAGAAGTGGCCGCTGGTTCACACACACCACCAGCAAGCCCTCCACCTGATTGATGGCAAGCGCCATGCGGGTGGTTTGATCTCCCTCAAGTGTCGCAGGAGTTTTTCAAAAGCCCTTGCGCGCACCCTATTTTGGGGCTTCCTTGGGCACCTTGTTGTTCATGCCAAAGACCGATACTCACACCTCTGCCTCCTACTTCCGACGCGCTACTACAGCCCTCGTGCAATGGGTGGATTCTGATTTCTGCCCAGATGGGGCTGAAAAAATGCGTAACTCACCCGATCGCATCGATTGGGTGCGCGTCATGCCGTTCGTCTTCCTTCATGCTGGCTGTCTTGGTGTGATCTGGGTCGGCGCGAGCTCCTTTGCCGTCTGGGCGGCAGTCGCGCTCTACTTCATCCGCATGTTTGCGGTCACCGGCATCCATCACCGCTACTTTTCCCACAAAACCTACAGCACCTCACGCGTCGGCCAATTTCTCCTCGCGATCTTCGCAGGAACCACCGTGCAACGCGGTTCGCTCTGGTGGGCCTATCATCATCGCCACCACCACAAACACAGCGATGAGCCGGAAGACGCTCACTCGCCCCATGTTCATGGATTCTGGTGGTCGCACATCGGCTGGATCACCAGCAAACGCAATTTCCCGACCGACTACACTAAGATCAAGGATCTCGCGAAATTCCCCGAGCTCGTCTGGCTCAATCGCTTCGATCTCGTCGTCCCGGTCGTATTCGCTTTTTCTCTCTTCGGCCTCGGCGTCGCCCTCGAATCCTTCGCCCCTGCCCTCGGCACCAACGGTTGGCAAATGCTCGTTTGGGGATTCTTTATCAGCACCACCTTCCTCTTTCACGGCACCGGTTGCATTAATTCCATGGCCCACCTGATGGGCAAGCGACGCTTCAAAACCGAAGACGATTCACGCAACAGCGCGATTCTCGCTTTCATCACACTCGGCGAAGGTTGGCACAACAATCATCACCGCTACCAAAGCAGCACGCGCAACGGTTTCTATTGGTGGGAAATCGACCCCACCTATTACATGCTGAAACTCCTTTCGCTGACTGGTTTCATCAGCAAACTGAAAGCCGTGCCGAAGAAGGTGCTGGAAGAAGGGGCCCATGCCGACCACCACGCCTCAGTCGCCGCCGCTAAGCAAGCAGTGCACGTGCATCCGCAAAGTTCATTGCGACGGGTATTCCCAACGGCCGCCGCCATCGCCGTCGCCACCGCGACAGCTGCTCATGCTGAACTCCCGAACAAGGAAAGCTCTCCGGAGGTGCATAAAGATGTCACCGAACTCGCCCACGAGCTGGATCAGAAAAAATCTGACGAACCGCCGGTAATCTGATTCTTAGCACAGACCCGCTTCGACGGCCCAGCGCATTAGGCCGCCGCGCGCTGGCGGAAAACCCGCGCCGCTGAGTAGAGCGAAATCGACATCTTCGGGTGTCTTCACGACTCCCTCGTCGAGACAACGTCGCGCCTCCTCAATCATCACGCCCATTAATCGGGCTTGGATCGACTCTACCTCGGTCGAGTCGGTTGAGTCGGGTTGCAGCCCTGCGATCTGCGCATTCACCGCGCACTCTCGTCCTTCATACCCATAGAAGCCCGAGCTGGCTCCGTTTTTGCGGCCCTTCAATCCCTTCCCGAGCAGACTCGTGCAGATGCCACTGCGCTGGAAACGATCCGGGAAATAATGAGCGAGCTCGCCAAAGATAAAATCCGTCACATCCACGCCGACTTCGTCGATCAACCGCATCGGCCCCATCGGCCAACCCCACTCGTGCATCGCCGCGTCAATTGATTCGGTCGCCACGTCCTCTTCCCTAAGCCGACAGGCCTCGTTGAGATAAAAGAACAACACACGCGTCACCAGAAACCCCGGCGAAGAGCGACAGATCACGGGCGATTTTTTCAGCCCTTTCACAAAGTCGAGTCCACGCGATGCCGCCACCGCGGAAGTAGCCTTCCCCACGATCAATTCGACCAACGGCATTCGTCCGACGGGATTAAAAAAATGAAGCCCCAGCACCCGATCAGGATGCTGCACACCTCGCGCAACCTCTTCCAACGGAAGCGCGGAAGTATTGGAGGCCAGCAACGCATCGGGCCGCACTATCCCCGCCAGCTCATGGAATAATTTCTGTTTCACCGCGACATCCTCCACAATGGCCTCGATCACCACATCGCATTCGGCAAACCCATCCCAAGCCGTCGTTGTCGTGATGCGGGCAAGCCCGGCTTTGGCTTCTTGCTCCGTGGTTCGCTCGCGACGCACATTACCCGCGCAGAGGCCGCGAATCACATCCATCCCGCGCTCCAGAAATTCCGGCTGCATATCGCGCAATACGACCTCGTGGCCACACGCTGCGCACCACTGCGCAATCCCTGAGCCCATCACGCCCGCACCGATCACGCCTACTTTGCCCATCTTGACCGGAGTCGTTGTCCTCGAATCAGCATCGGGTAAATCCCAACCCTCCAAAGTGCGGTGCCGCGCCTCATTCAATAAACGGGTCGCGTAGGCTTCATTATTTGCGGGTGCACTCATCAATTACCAGATTGGGGATTGGTTTTCCGCATTGCAGGGAAAAAGAGAAGCGCAATCGTTTGGTGCCATGGCGCAAGGCCCGACAATCGAAGCAAAATCATCTGCTCAATCTAATAACGCCACTGTTCTTTGGAACTGGATCGGTGGGGTGGGATTGCTGATTTCTTGTGTGCTGGTTTATCTGCCCGCACTCAACGGAGCCTTCCTCTGGGACGACAATGCTCACGTCACCCGCCCCGAATTGCGTTCACTCGAAGGGCTGGCGCGCATCTGGTTTGAACTCGGCGCGACCCAACAATACTACCCCGTGCTCCACAGCGCGTTCTGGGTCGAGCACCGGATTTGGGGCGACTCCGTTTTTGGATATCATGCGTGGAATGTGTTTCTCCACGCACTGTCCGCCGGTCTGATCGTCACCCTGATGCGGCGTCTTTCGATAAGCGGCGCGTGGTTGGCTGGTTTTATTTTCGCGCTGCATCCCGTATGCGTCGAATCCGTGGCGTGGATCTCCGAACAGAAAAACACGCTCTCAACTGCATTTTACCTTCTGGCGATGTTAGCGTATCTGCGCTGTGACCGACTCGCGAGCGGAGTTCCGGAAAATGATCCTCAGCGCTCCCATCGTTGGCGTTACTACGCACTTGCATCGGTTTTATTTCTGCTCGCGGCCTTGACCAAAACCGTGACGGTCACCCTGCCCGCCGCACTCCTTGTGATCTTCTGGTGGCAACGCGGAAAGCTTACGCGCCGCGATATCACGCCGTTGATACCCTGGTTCGCGTTTAGCATCGCGGCGGGATTGATGACCGCATGGGTCGAGCGAAACTACATCGGGGCCAGCGGCGAAGCCTTCGATCTCAATCTCTGGCACCGCACCCTGCTCGCGGGGCAAATCGTTTGGTTCTATCTCAGCAAACTGAGCTGGCCGGCCGACCTGATGTTTATCTACCCGCGTTGGGATATGGCAGTGTCCACATTCGGCCACTACCTCGGCCTCGCGTCGGCCATCGGCGCGTTAATCGTATGCTGGAGATTTCGCCACCGCAGCCGCGCTCCTCTGGCCACCGCCCTGCTCTACGGCGGCACACTTTTCCCCGCACTGGGATTCTTCAATGTGTTCCCGTTTCAATTCTCCTACGTCGCCGATCATTTCCAATATCTGGCTTCGATTGCGGTCATCGTGGCGGCCTCCGCCGGACTCGTTAATCTGTCCACCAAGTTCTTGCCGAAGCTGCCATTGATCAGCACCGCCGCCTGCATCGGCTTACTCGCGAGTCTCGCATTCATCTCGAATCAACAGTCCCGCCACTACCGCGACAACATCACCCTCTACCGCATCACGCTTGAGCAAAACCCCGCCTGCTGGCTGGCCTCCTATAACCTCGGGTTGGAATTAGCCGAACTCGGCCAAACCACCGAGGCCATCGAACTGTATCGCGAGACGTTGCGGATCAAACCCGACTACGCCGAAGTGCATGCCAATCTCGGCATCGCCCTGACCAAACTTGCGGGCGGTTTGCCGGAAGGCATTCGAGAGCTGGAAATCGCCGTGCGACTCAAGCCCGAGCTGCACCTCGCCAAGAACAACCTCGCCAACCTCATCGCGGATGATCCCAACCGCAGCGAAGAAGCCATTGCGCTTTTCAAGGATGTGCTGCGCCACGATCCCGCTCACGCCGGAGTGCGCTTCAATCTCGGTCGCACTCTGCTGCGCTACCCCTCTCGCGAAAATGAAGCCCTCCTTCAATTCGAAAAAGTCGCCCAACTCGAGCCAGACTACTGGCAGGCTCACTACCAAATCGGCAGCATCCTGATTCGCCAGCGACGTGAGTTTGACCGCGCGATCGCTTCATTTGAAGAAGTGCTGAGAATCAACCCCGACGTGGCGGAAGCTCACTTCAGACTCGGGCAGCTGCACACCTACACGACCGGCAATCACACCGAAGTGATCAAGCACCTGCGCGAGACCTTACGCCTCAATCCCAATCACCCCCAAGCACGCGATCTCCTGCGCACGATCGACTACTGATCCTGCGGCGATTAACTGCGGCGCCGTAATCTACCGCTACCAAATTTGCGCAAATTTTTCAGCGCGATCTCGAACTCCAACGGCAACGGCGCACGTAGACTGATCTCTTCGCCACTCACCGGATGCGCGAACGTCAGCTCGCTGAGATGCAGCGCCAACGAACGAATCATCGGGCGCTCAGTCGCACCTCCTTTGTAACCACTTTTGATATCCGACAGTCGCAGCTGTTTCCGCGAATCACCGTAGAGGCCATCGTTTAAAACCGGTGCGCCTGCGGCGGCCAAATGTGCACGCACCTGATGCCGTCGATTCGTTTGCGGGCACCCTTCCACCAACGCAAACTCGCCGAAATTCTCCCGCACGCGAAATTCCGTCCGCGCGACCTGTCCTCCGTTGCGTGCAAACACGCGCATCAGATCCGAATTTACCTTGTCCGGCCCCAACCAATAATCGATCGCGAAAGTTTCCGGCAATCGCCCGCTCGCGTCGCGGATCGGCGGATGCTCCATCAGCAAGTCTCCCTCCTTTTCCACCGCGACAAACGCCTGATAAACCTGCCGAGCGGTCTTGCTTTGAAACAGCCCGCTCACGAAGTCCAAAACTGGTTTGGTTTTTGCCCACAACGAGACTCCGCTGGTTTCAGCATCCATTCGTTGCACCGCGGTGATCGTCCGACCATGCACGTCTCGAATCATCGCCTGCAGGCATTCGCCATGAGCTGAACCCGCCGCAGGCACCACTGGCAAGTCGCTTGGCTTATCGAAAGCCAACAGCGTATCATCTTCAAAAATAATGGGGGGTAGCTCCATGCAACCTCTTGGGAACCGCAAACACGACCGTTTGTCACGCCGATGTTTTCAGCCCACCCGCATAGTCCTACCCCAAACGGACAATCAGACCCATCTCCTTCGCTAAACATCTGTAAGTTTTCCCCTCCTCCATATTTGCCCTTGCGGCCCCCTATATTGAAAGTCTGCATCAAAGTTGAAAGTTCGCCCCATGCCGGTATTCCCCAAGTGCCTCTATACTATCGCCGCCGGTCTGGCATCGGCCAAAGCGGGTAAACGGCTGTTAAAAACACGCCCTCATCCGAAGGCGCAGGAAAACACTTTGGCCCAGCTACTCGCCTCCTATGCCCAGACCAAACAAGGGCGCGAATTAGGAATCAACGCTCAGCAAACTTACGCGCAATTCGCTGAACACGTCCCCCTGCAAACCTACGAATCGATCCGCCCGATGATCGAGCGTATGCAACAAGGCGAGGCCGACGTGCTCTGGCCAGGGCAATGCCCCCTCTACGTGCGCACCTCGGGGGTCACGGATGGAAAACCCAAACTCCTACCCGTGACCGACGCGATGCTTCTGCACCTACGCCAAGCGATTAAGACCGCGACCCTCTTGTATACCACCCGCGTTGGTCACGTCGGAGTGTTTCGAGGGCGCCACCTTTTTCACCATCATTCCTCAACGGCACTCACCCCGCTCGCGACTTCCGGCCAATTCCAAGCCTATGAAGGCAGCCTCGCCGGAATCTGCGCCATCACTCTGCCGCCCTGGGTAGAAAAGCACCTTTACGAACCCGGTGCGTCTATTGCGAAAATCGAAGATCCCCGCGAGCGACGTCGCGCCATCTTCAAACGAACCCATCGGCGGGACATCACCGCATTGGGAGGAAATCCGCATCAACTGCTCAAACTCGCTCAAACCATATGTCGAGCAGCCACCCGCGGCAAAACCCGTCCACTCAATCTGCTCGGAATTTGGCCTAATCTGGAATGCGTTGTCCACGGTGGCGAAGCGCTGGGTGCAGCGGGCGCCAATCTTCGCCACATTTGCGGTCCGGATACTCACTTCCATGAAATCTATCTTGCCGCCGAAGGACTCATCGCCGCTCAGGATTCCGCAACTGCTCCCGGACTTCGGCTGCTCGAAGAGGCTGGAATCTTCTACGAATTCTTGCCCCTCTCCCATTTTCACGAAGATCGATTAACGCAAAGCGTGGCCCACGTCATCCCACTCGCCGAAGTGAAATCAGGGGTAAACTACGTGCTGATCATCTCCACCCCCGCTGGGCTGTGCCGTTACGTAACTGGCGATATCGTGCAATTCTCCAGCACGACTCATCACCGTATTGTGCCCATGGGTCGCACTCGGCTACGCCTCAATACCTTTGGCGAAAACGTCCTCGAAAAACAACTCACCGACTCCCTGCTCAAAGTCTGTGCAACCCACTCCTGGGTGATCATCGATTTTCACATCGCTCCCCTTACCGAGAAGAAACTCACCGGACAAACCATCGGTCGGCACGAATGGTGGATCGAGCTTGAACCCGGCACCGTGGATACGCCCACCGGGCCGATCCTATCCGCCGCCCTGGATAAGGAACTCTGTCGTCGCAATAGCGACTACGCCGCCAAACGAAACGACGGCATCCTGGAGGCTCCATTTGTGCGCCTCGTGATACCCGGCGTATTCGCCCATTGGCTCGCCTACAACGGCACGTGGCATGCTCAAGGCCAAATCCCCCACTGCCACGAAGAGCGAGTTATCGCAGACGGCCTCGCACAGCTCGCTCGCTTCACCAAAGACGTATAAAGCCAACGTCTCATGAAAAACAGACTGTCATTGCGAAGGAGGTGAAACCGACTGCGGCAATCTACGACGACCCATCGGTCAGGCCCTGCTCTCCTCGTGGACTGTTGCTTCTCCAGCCCAGACAACCTCGCACCGCTCGTGCGTTGCAGCAAAGACGACTAAAAATCACCTCTATTTTATCACCAGTTGGCACGGCCAGTGCTATTCAAGAGCTGGCTAACGAATCCCCAATCTTTGCGATTTGGATTCAGCGAGCCTCTCGAATCATCGAGAAGATGCAGTTCCGGGGGTCGGCGTTAAGGGTTATCGCCGGTCCCCACCTGCACGGTTCAAAGCACCATCGCAATCGCCGCGATCATCGCCAAGGCCCCCAAGGCCCTCCCCGCAAAAGCACCGCCACCCGCCTCTCTTTCCGTATTGGCAAACCAATGGCCGGCGAGCCAAACGAAAAGCACCCCAAACAAACCCCGGGAACTATAGACGATATTGACCGCTGTCGCCTGCCCCCAAACGCCCAACGTGATCCCAATCCCCACATTATTGAGCGCATTCAAGAGAGCCCCCGGCAATACCCACAGCCAAGCCTTCGACGACACGCCTCTCAAACCACCTCTCGCAAATTTCAGCAACACAAAGGAATAGACTCCCACCAACATGAAATACGGCGGGAAATAATTCCCCGGCCCCCAAGCGGGAGCCCAGCGCTGCACCAAGACATCACATAGTGCAAATAACAGCGAACCGCCCAGCGCCAATAGGATCGTCTGCCGCACCAACCGATGTTTCGGCGCCGGACCCAAATTCAATAACCCCACCGCCGACGCGCTTAAACACGCCCCCACCCACCACTGCCAGGGAATATCATCCGTGAGCAGCAGTGCGCTGAAACAAGTCACAAAAATCACTTTGACGCCCAGCACCGGCGCCGCCACGGACACATCCCCTCTCGTCATCGCCAAAAACACGAGCATCTGAGCCACGAAAAACAACAAAGCGGTCACCGCCGGTTGCCCATAATCCACCCAATCGACCGGGGCCCATCCATGCCAAAGCCACCACGGTAGAAAAAGCAACGCACCGGTCCAGTTCGCCAGAAACGTCGCCCGCCAAACCCCCACCCCCAATTCCGATGCCCGTTTAAGCATCAACATTCCCAGCACATATAACACCGCACAGATGAGCGGGATAAAAAGAAACGCGGGAAACGACATGTGCACGCACAACACCTCTGTGCGGTAAGCACTGTGCAAGAACTAATCAAAGACCACCACTCAGACATCAGTGGAGAGCTGAATTCCACATTCCTACGGCCTGTCAGAAATCATCGAATCCATTCGGTCAATAGAACACCGGTGCAACAAATGAGCGTCTTCTAAATACTGAGTTCTCTCCAGCGCTAGTTATAATTTTCAAAAAAAGCGCTGAACCAAGGGCCACGAGTGAATTTTGTGATAGCCTAGTTGAGTTTTGGTCAAAAGTGAGACCGAACGAAGCATCGTCATGGCCAGAGTTGGCTCGGCGGCCGGTGCTAGTCACCTCTCAGGGAGATTTTTGGGGATATGAAAGGGGATGCTCCACCCGTGCCCGAACCTGCGCCTTGATCTGCTTCAACACGCCTTCGTGCATGGAGCGAATCGCGCCGCGCTTGGCCGAGATATGCCACTGGTGAGGTGATCTCCGGGCGTTTTTGCACTCCCAGATAATCGGCATCAGCGAAGACATCCTGCTCTTACCCGTGAAGTAGCTCGTTGGTCTGACTGATGCCGCTGATATTCGCGGCGTTCCCGACCACTCTCTGGACCAACCCTCTTTGCGCGTTCACCGCGACATGTGCCTTCATCCCTGAACCACTGGTTGCCTTTCTTGGTCTGGGTCCTTTCTGGGTTTCCAGACTAACTCTCTCAATGGCTCTGTTTTCATAGCCCTGACCACCTGGTCATGGGAGTTTTTAGCGCTAAACGTCTACCCCAGACATACCAAAGCCGCCTCTTTCGAGGCGGCCCGGATGACCTATAACACCAATAAACCTGAAGCTACACAAAGCTGAAATACTAACTAACTACAGAGAGGAAGACGCAGCTTAGGCGGAAACGTTCAATTTCTTGAAATATAATTTTTTACTGACTCAAAAACACAATAGGCCGCCTCAAACGAGGCGGCCTATGTGACCTAACTACCAAGCAAACCGAAAAAAACGACTAACATGCACAAAATTGAAAACACCAACTACACCAAGGTAGACGGTGTTGAGGGTGAAACGCTCAATTTTTGATAAAGTTTTTTTGATAAAGTTTTATCATGTTGCAATTGTGTTGGTTACAAGTCCGGTTTCGAGACACTTAAAGCGCCAGTGGCACTCAATTGGTCAATATAGCCACCCACACGTAGGCCTGCACGTCATCGTCTACTCCAATCTTCGAGCCGCCAATCACACGTTCGTCGCCTACTTTGAAAGTGCCACCTGCTTCTCTGCTACGCGAGCTAGTGATCGGAAACTCTCCGTCGTAAGCAGAAACGAATTCATGTTGCACCGAGATCTGGTAGCGGGATTCTTTGTTCGGCACGGCGCGCACTTCCAAAGAGACAGTCGAATCGCCAATCGTGGCGACCGCTTTGCCATTTCCCTCAGGTGAAAGCACTACGGATTGACTGGCGATCGGTTTCAGGTCGGCCAGTAGATCCAAGGGATAGAGTTCGTCAGTCGAATAAGTCGCTGGATCGACCTGATATTCGGCAAAGGTGAACGTCAGCGGCTTGGCCGCCAGTCCGCTGGCAGTTGCGAGAATCATCAGCGCCAGAAACACAGTTTTCATGGCGAAAACTGAATCCCGAATCGCAGCCTAAAGCAATGCTGGCTCTGTGGTAGTGGGATCGTTTGCCATGTCATTGCGAGCCCGCCCCGGCCGGGTGTGGCAATCCACGAACAGGCTAGTGTGGCCGACAAGTAATGCGTGGATAGCCACGTCGCTACGCTTTTCGCCATTTCAGAAAGGGTAGCGAGGTGCGCACGTTCATCACTCACACGCTCGCAGCAAGCAGACTATCAACAATAGCCCCGTGCGAAGGGCGCCGGCAATCCACGAGCACGGGCAGACGTAAACAACGAGTAATCGTGGATTGCCGCAGTCGTTCCGCCGGAACGGAACTCCTTCGCAATGACAAACTATACAAATGCTATCTCAGTGGATCCGCAGATCCTCGATCGGCACCTCTACTTCACTCTGCTTGGGCAGCGGCGTGCTCGTGAGCGGATAGCTGAAACGTTTTCCCTCAAAGTTTCGGAAGATCACTTCCTTGTCATTGATCTCTTCTACGTAGTCGGGATTGATCGGCACTTTGCCGCCACCGCCGGGAGCATCGATCACGTATTGGGGCACCGCGTATCCGGTCGTGTGGCCACGCAGGGCGCGGATGATCTCGATACCTTTGCGCACATCCACCTTGAAGTGGCTGCCACCGGTGATGAGATCCATCTGATAAATGTAGTAAGGCCGCACCCGCATGCGCAGGAGGCGTTGCACGAGTGCTTTCATCACGTCGGCATCATCGTTTACACCCTTCAGCAACACACTTTGATTGCCGAGCGGCACACCCGCATAGCTGAGGCGTTCGCAGGCATCCTTGAGCTCCTGAGTGCACTCCTTCGGATGGTTCACGTGAATGCTCATCCAGACCGCGCCGTATTTTTTAAACAGGTCGCAAAGTTCCGGAGTGATGCGTTGCGGGAGAAAAGTAGGGATGCGCGAGCCGATACGGATAAACTCCACATGCTTAATCGCACGGAGACGTGCGAGCAGGTGCTCGAGTTTCTTATCGGAGAGCAAGAGCGGGTCGCCACCTGAAAGTAGCACGTCGCGCACTTCGGGATGCGACTCGATGTAACGCAGCCCCTGTTCGTATTCCGGATGGAAGTTGTAGTCCTGCGCGTTGGAGACCAAACGACTGCGGGTGCAATACCGGCAATACGCCGCGCAGCGATCCGTGACCAGAAACAAGACGCGATCAGGATAACGGTGCACGAGGCCCGGAACCGGAGAATGTTCGTCTTCTCCCAGTGAATCGAGCATCTCTTCGGCAGAAACCTGAGTTTCCCCCACCCGAGGGATCATCTGCTTGCGCAGCGGACAATCGGGATCGTCGCGATCGATCAGATTGAAAAAATAAGGGGTTATCGCGAGCGACAGCTTTTGGCTAGCGAAGAGGCAACCGGCCTTCTCGTCGGGCGTGAGCGTCATATATTGCTCGAGGTGCTCGACACTAGTAAGACGGTTTTTCAACTGCCAGATCCAGTTCTGCCAGTCGCTGGTGGGGATGTGTTGCCAAAGGCCTTGGCCTTCAAACCAAGTATCTCGATCTTCTAAATAGGGCATGGTTAAGGGTTAAATGGGTAAGAACAGAGGCACCCGCTGTCAAACGGACGGTAAAGATTTTCGGTCCAAACAAGATTTCCCCTTGGCAGGTCTGAATCGAATCCTTTTCGTCAGCCTTTAATGTCATCGCCCAAACCAGGTGTTCTAGCTCTCGAAGATGGAAGTGTATTCCGCGGCCGCGCCTTTGGCGCCGATGCGGCTATCGCTGGCGAATGTGTTTTCAACACATCCATGACCGGTTATCAGGAGATTCTGACTGATCCCTCCTACTTCGGCCAAATCGTCACCATGACGGCTCCGATGATCGGAAACTACGGAGTCAACGACGAGGATAGCGAAGCCGATGCTCCGAAATGCGCGGGCTTCGTCGTGCGGGAGCTCTCCCCTGTCGTGAGTAACTGGCGCGCGCAGTCCTCCCTCGACGATTATCTACGCAAATACGGCATCCCCGGCATCAGTGAGATCGATACCCGGTCACTCACGAAGAAGCTCCGCGTCGATGGAGCTATGAAGTGTTGCCTCAGCACCCTCCCCATTAGCGATGAGGAAGCCGTGGCAACCGCCCGTAATTGGCAGGATATGGCCGGCAGCGATTACGTCAAAAACGTCACGTGCAAGGAGCCCTATATCTGGAGCGCAGAGGATCCGAAGAATTTCAACACCCCCTACATCCCGGTTGGCACCACCATGAATGCGCCCGGTATTCCGGAAAAGCGCTTCAAAGTAGCCGCCTTCGATTTGGGTGCGAAATACTCCATTTTTCGCAAACTCATCAATCACGGCTTTGAAGTGCAGGTATTCCCAGCCTCCGCCTCTGCTGAGCTAATCCGCGAATACAATCCTGACGGCCTCTTTCTCTCGAATGGGCCCGGCGATCCCGCCGCTCTCAATTATGTGCACCAGACGGTCATGAATCTGATCCCAGATTATCCGACCTTCGGGATCTGTCTCGGACATCAAATGCTCAGTCACGCGCTCGGCGGCACGACCTTCAAACTCAAGTTCGGTCATCGCGGCGGCAACCAACCAGTCAAAAATCTCGAAACCGGCCGAGTTTCCATCACCGCGCAAAACCACGGCTTCGCGACGGATCCAAACAGCCTCGAAAAAGGAGGCGCGATGGTCTCCGAGATCAATCTCAACGACAACACTGTCGAAGGCCTCCGCCACAAAGAGCTCCCGATTTTTTCTGTGCAGTATCATCCCGAAGCAGCACCCGGCCCCAACGATGCCGACCCACTCTTCGTCGATTTCTACCAACTGATCGAGAAGCGCAAAGCCGGGAAGATCTGAGTAGAATTGGCGCCGGGTGGAGCGCGTTGTCCCCAACGCGCTTCCTTCACCCGATCATTTCGCCGATCAATCGCGGCGCAGTCACCGGTTCCTCGGTTAAACTAATCGCCGCAGAGAGTTTCGCCTTCGCTTCGGCCAGGGCCGATTCGTCGTTTGCGTGAATCGTGCAGAGACGCGATCCCGCTTCGACTCGTTCGCCGACTTTTACGAGATCGCTCACGCCCACGGCCGGATCGATCGCATCTTCGGCCTTGGCGCGACCTGCCCCCAATCGAAGTGCCGCCAGCGCGATCTCCAGCGCATCCACTCCGGCTACAGAGCCTCCTTGAGGTGCCGTGAGCGCTACTTGATGCTTTGCCTGAGGAAGTTGCGACGGATCATCCACGACTTTCGAGTCACCGCCCTGAGCGGCGACCAGGTCGCGGAATTTAGCCAACGCCGCACCACTCGAAATGCTCTCCTCCAGCTTGGCACGCGCTTCCTCTTGTGTGGTGACTACTTTGGCGAGCATGAGCATTTGCTCAGCGAGAGCAAAGGTCACTTCCATCGTATCAGCCGGACCTTCGCCACGCAGGCAGGCGATCGATTCGGCAACTTCGAGCGCGTTGCCCACCGCACGACCCAGAGGTTGATTCATCGCGGTCATGATCGCGCGAGTAGGCTTGTTCATGGCCGTGGCGGTCGAGACGAGAGCCTCCGCCAATTCACGGGCAGCCGTCTCGTCTTTCATAAATGCGCCGCGCCCAAATTTCACATCGAGCACGAGCACATCGATTCCCTCGGCCAGTTTCTTGGAGAGAATACTGCCGCAAATTAGAGGGATGCATTCCACTGTAGCAGTCACATCGCGCAGCGCGTAAAGTTTCTTATCGGCCGGCGCGAGCTCCTTGGTCTGCCCAATCAACGCCACGCCGACGCGATCCAACTGCGCCCGATAATCTTCCAGCGAGAGGTTCACATTAAACCCCGGAATTGCTTCGAGCTTATCGAGCGTGCCGCCGCTATGCCCAAGCCCACGCCCGGAAATCATCGGCACCGCCACGCCACATGCCGCGATCATCGGTGCGAGATGCAATGAGACTTTGTCGCCCACTCCGCCCGTCGAATGTTTGTCGGCCTTCGGCATCGCCAGAGCCGACAGGTCAGCCACGACCCCCGAATTCATCATCGCTTCCGTGTAGGCGGCCATTTCCTCGCGATCCATTCCGCGCAGAAAAATCGCCATGAGGAGCGCACTTAGCTGATAGTCCGCCCACGAATCATCAGTCGCGCCGGCGACAAACGCACCAATCTCATCGCGGGTGAGCACACCACCGTCACGTTTCTTTGCGATGATGTGCTGGGGAAACAACGTCGATCTCATGCCAGCAGTATGAGGTAAACGCGATTCGTATCCAGTCAGGATTTCGTGAAACCCGTCTTCCCCAAACCAAACGGCGCCCGCGTAAATCCGAGTAGACCCTGCTGGGACTTCTCTTCCTTGGCATGCAGCTGTTCGACCAAAGTTTTCAGTCGGTTCTCACGCTCAGCCACTGCCGTTTCGCGGTTCGTCAGCGTGTTTTTCTCTGCTCTCAACGTAAGACGTTCAGTCACCAAATGCTTCTGCTCAACTTCGGGCAGCTCACGAGCACGGGGCAATTTCCGTCAGGCTTCATCCACGCTGGAGGAATGCGGCTTGGCGGTCATCGACGTTTGAACCAAGAAAGTGACGTCGAAGGCTCAAATTTTGATGAACCGGAAATCTTATATCGGAGGAGTTCATGTTTTGATGGGGTTTAATTGACCTCGAACCCTAAATCCTACCCGGCAAATTGACTAGAGTGGACGCCTGCTTTTACGTAGTCTTTAACATCTGCGCCGCGTTTTCTAAATTATTTTACACGCGGTCCGCTCACATCCGGAAAATCACGGTCTCGCGCTTAAACATCTGCACGGCGAGCCCCAACGCGGCAGCCGCATAGATGCAGGTCGAGCCGAAGATGATCGCGATGTAGCCCCAATGCCACACCCCGGAAAGCATCTCTTTACACACGAGACTGAGATTGAGAATCGGCACCATCGCGAGTGTAGCATTGAGCTCGATCCCCGGTAAAATTCCGACCATCGCGGGCATAAGCACCACAAAGATCAGCGGCGCCACGTAGCTCTGGGCTTCCTTATAACTCTTCGCAAACAACGCGACCGTGAAGATCACCGCTGAGAAAAGCACCGCCACTGGCAATACCATAGCAATCACCCCAAGCACTCCCAATGGATCTATCGTTGGAATCGCCCCGGGCGCAGCCGTTGCGGCAGTCGCACCACTACCTATGACATTTCCAATCACGAAAAAGCTCAGCCCCATCGACAACAAGGCCAACAACACCGAAGCCAACGAACCAGTCAGCACCATCAGGAATTTACCGAGCACGATATTTATCCGCGCCACCGGACTACAGAGCAACGTCTCCATCGTGCCGCGTTCCTTCTCGCCCGCCGTGAGATCCATCGCTGGATACATCGCACCGGTGAAGCAAAGAATGATAATAATGTAAGGCACCAAGCCCCCAAGCTTGTTACCTCCCACCTTTTCAGGCGGAGCGACATTTTCCCAGGCGATCGCAAATGGCTCGATCAAAGAAGCCGGCAGCCCCCGCTGTTCTAAATTCGATTGGACTATACTTTCGCGAAGACTCCTTAGCTGTTTTTCGATTTCACGAATCGCCAGACTCGACTTCAATTCCCCTTCGTAGCCATACATCATCACCGCCTCGGAATCATCCGCTCCGGACTGATAATTCGCCGGGATTGACACCACCGCGCGAATCTTCTTTTCCGCGATCAACTCTTTCCAGTTCTCGGCCAAAGGCACAATTCGCAACCGCTCCGATTTCGCCAATGCCTCGACAATCTCCGGCGAATCATCGGCACCGATCACCATGATGCGCGCGACCTCGCTCTTGGCTTTGTTAAACACCCCCGTGGCCACTTTGCCTATTCCAAAGATCAGCACCGGCATGATTAAAGTCGGCACGATGATCATCGAGATCACCGTGCGGCGATCACGGAGCGAATCCTTCAGCTCTTTAAAATATACGGTCAGGATACGTGCGAAGTTCATGACTCACCTCCCGTGAGTTTCACGAAAATCTCTTCAAGATCGTTTTCACCATGAGTCGCCTTCAAGACCGGAAGACTCCCTTCCGCCAACAGGCGGCCATCGTGAATAATTCCCACGGAATCACATAACTTTTCCACCTCGTTCATCATGTGAGTCGAGTAGATCACCGTCTTGCCCTGCACCTTGCACTCGCGCACGAATCGCACGATCGCTCTCGATGTCATCACATCGAGACCCAGCGTGGGCTCATCGAAGATCATCACTTTGGGATCATGGATCAGAGTCCGCGCGATCGAGGTTTTTTGCTTCATCCCCGTGGAAAATTTATCGCAACGCCGATCGAGAAACTCGTGCATGTCCAACTGCTCGGCCAGCTCATCGATCCGCTTCTTGATCGCGCCGGAGCTCATGCCGTTGAGTTCGCCAAAATAAGCAATCATCTCACGCGCGGTCAGTCGGCCGTATAGCGCCGTGCTCGCCGCGAGAAACCCCACATTAGCGCGCACCTTCTCGGCTTCTTCCACCACATCATACCCAGCCACGATGGCCGTGCCACTCGTGGGTTTGAGCAAGGTTGCGAGCATACGCAGCAAAGTCGTTTTACCCGCTCCATTGGCTCCGAGAAGACCGTAAATCTTTCCCGGTTCCGCCCGCAAACTCAACCCATCCACGGCATGGATATCCCCGCGTTTCTTATCCCGGAATGTTTTTCGTAGTTCTTGGACTTCAATCATGGAGTATAAAAGTAGTATACTAATAGGGAACTCAGGAAAGCATGAAGACGGTCATTCAGAGTGCTACCGCAGCGGTTGCTTCAAGCATTTCTGATTCTACTCCTTTATCAGTATCTGGTCCATCGGGACGACGTTGAAAACCAAGACACAACCACACCATGATCTTTGGAGCGCTGGCCTTGCGGTTGGGTTAATCCGTAAACAGGAGCGCCTCGCGCGATGGCATCAAAGGCCACAGCGCTAAGCCCCAATCGGATGCCACGTGGTTTTAAATTCCACGAAGTCGCGGATCGCGTAGAGATCCTGCGCTTTATCGGCATACCAATTCGTCTTCGCATCGACGAACGAAACGCATTTCACGCTATCCGCTCCGCCGAGACGCAGCGTCTTGCGATCAGCACCGACTACCGCCGCACTAATTCCACGGATGTGTTCGTGGCTCGCAAATGTCGGCACGAGCTCCTCGCGAAACCCCGTCAGCAGATTGACCACCCCCCCCGGAAGATCGCTCGTCGCAAGCATTTCACCCAAGAGGATCGCGGGATAAGGATTCGTTTCCGAAACCTCCACCACCACGGAATTTCCGCTGGCGATAATCGGGGCCACCATCGAGATGAGCCCAAGCAAGGCCGGAGCATCGGGCGTGATCACACCCACCACGCCCATCGCCTCAGTCACGGTGAAATTGAAATACGGTGTCGCGACCGGATTCACATTACCGAGCACTTGCTCGTATTTATCACACCAGCCCGCGTAGTAAATCAGCCGATCCGTGCTCGCATCGACTTCCTTCGTCGCGGCCGCTTTGGTCGCGCCGAAAGTGATTAGCGTTGCGATCATCTCCACCCGTCGGGCTTCCAGCATTTCACCAAGCCGATATAGAATCTGTCCACGATTATAGGCACTGCGTTTAGCCCAGCTCGCGCCGGCCTTAGCCGCGGCTTCGACCGCGTTGCGCAAATCCTTGCGCGTGCACTGCGGGATATTCGCGAAGAAGTTTCCCGACTTGTCGTTGAGCGGAAACGTGCGGCCGCTTTCCGAACGGATAAACGAACCGCCGACATAGGGCTTGGGGGTTTTAGTAATGGGGAGACGAGTCATGGCGATAGGGTTAGTTAAAGACAAAAGCTATCAGGATAAGGGTGATCGCAAAAATGATCGCGAAGTTTCGGAGCCAAGGGCGTTCAACCTGAGCTGATGGAGAGTCTTCCTCAAAGGCTTCGTCCGGAAGATTGAGCCCATCATAACGCGTGTTTTCTTCATTCCAACCGGATCGCTCATCCGCCCCGCAACCTGGACACGCCTTCGCCTCGCGCGGCACATCTTCACCGCAGACCGGACATTCAGTTGGAGTTATAAAGGCCTGTGACATTGTTATTTTTTACCACGGATAGACACGGATGCACACGGATTAGAGCACAATCCTTTCCCATTCGAGCTTAGGTCGTTTGAAATTAATCAAAAGCCCCACCTTGAGTTTCGTAATACGCAGATAATTCAGCATCTGCCCACGCTCCAAATCCGTAATCTTCTCAACCACTTTAGTATCCACTACTACGGCGTTACTAACGATCAAATCTGGGATGAATTCACCGACCGGAACCTGTTTATAGAGCACATCATAGCGGCGCTGCTGATCAAAGACTAACCCTTGTAATCCAAATTCAACGGTTAGGGCATTTTCATAAGGCTTCTCGTGTAACCCATGCCCCAACTCATTGAGCACTTCGAATGCACAACCGATAATCGAGTGAGTAATCTCACCCGCAACCAAATCCAATCCGTGTTTATCCGTGTTCATCCGTGGTTCAATAAACGCCCTACACCAACTTGCAGTAATCGAGCACCCCTTGGCGGCCACCTTCGCGGCCGAAGCCGCTTTCTTTGTAGCCGCCAAACGGTGAGGTGGGATCGAATTTGTTGTAAGTATTGGCCCAGACGACTCCCGCCTTCAGTTCCGTGGACATCTTCAGGATGCGCGATCCCTTGTCGGTCCAGACCCCAGCACTGAGCCCGAAAGGTGTGTTGTTCGCTTTCTCCAGCGCTTCATCAAGCGTGCGGAAAGTCATCACACTAAGCACCGGACCAAATATCTCCTCCTGGGCGATACGGTGACTCATCGTGACATTAGTAAACACCGTGGGTCGAAAATAGTAGCCCTTGCTTGGGAGTTTGCACGACGACTGGAACATCGCCGCCCCTTCCTTCACGCCGGAATCGACCAGCTCATGAATCTTATCGAGCTGCTCCTTGGAGTTGATCGCGCCGAGGTCGGTATTCTTATCCATGGGATCGCCCACCCGCAGCACTTTGATCCGGGTCTCTAATTTGCGGAGCACCTGAGCCGCGATGGATTCCTGCACGAGCAGCCGCGAACCAGCGCAACAGACGTGGCCTTGATTAAAGAAGATGCCGTTCACGATTCCTTCTACTGCCTGATCGATTGGCGCGTCGTCGAAGACGATATTCGCTGCTTTCCCACCCAGCTCCATTGTCATCTTTTTATCGGTATCCGCGATTGACCGCATGATAATCTTTCCGACTTCGGTCGACCCAGTGAAGGCGACTTTAGCGGCGGTCGAATGCTTCATGATGGCAGAACCGGTATCGCCAAACCCCGTTACGATATTCACGACACCGGGAGGTAATCCGGCATCCTGAATGATCTCAGCAAACTTGAGCGCGGTGATACTCGTCGTCTCGGCGGGTTTGATCACGATACAATTCCCCATCGCAAGAGCGGGCGCGATTTTCCACGAGAGCATGAGCAGGGGGAAATTCCACGGAATCACTTGTCCCACGACTCCGAGCGGCGCGACCTTGCGACCGGGCGCGACGTAATCGAGTTTATCCGCCCACCCCGCGTGATAAAAAAAGTGCGCGGCGGCAGTCGGCACATCGAAGTCGCGCGATTCCTTGATCGGCTTGCCGCCATCCATCGTTTCGGCTACGGCAAACTCCCGAGCACGATCCTGCAGTAAACGCGCGATCCGGTAAATATACTTGGCGCGCTCACGGCCGGGCATCGTGCCCCACCCGCCATCAAAAGCTTTCTGCGCCGCCTGGTAGGCTAGATCGACATCAGCTGCCTGGGCGTGGGCGATGCTCGCGATTTTCTGCTCGTTGGCCGGATTGATCGAATCGAAATACTTACGGCTCTTTGGGGCGACGAATTTACCGTCGATGAAAAGGTCGTAGCGTTCCTTAAGTTTCGGATCGGCCGATTCCGGGGCGGGATCAAACTCCCAGAGATCGCCGAAGATCAGATCTCGATCGGAACGGGACTTAGCAGGTTTAGCGGTGCGTTTCTGAACAGAGGAGGAGGAAGCCATGGCAATGAAAGAGGGTTAGGTAGCCTTCATGTGATGGGGAATCACACGGCTAACGGTCAGCTATCAACCGAACTTGCGCCCCATTCCCTCGCTTGTCCATCCCGCTATAAACCAGTGCAGCCGAGCTATTCAGCTCGGCTGCACACTAATCGTCGGGGTTCTTTCTATTCGAATCGCCCTTACGACATCACCAGTTCGTCATCCTTGATGGTGAACTTCACGTGACTGCCCTCGGCGACATCGCCGCTGATGAGGGCTCGCGCGAGCTTCGTTTCGATCTGACGTTGCAGGAATCGCTTGAGCGGACGCGCGCCGAAGACCGGATCATAGCCCTTGAGAGCGGCCCAGTCCTTCGCCTCTTTATCAAGCGTTACCGTCACGCGGCGATCCGCCAGACGCTTGTTCAGATCCACCAGCAGAAGATCCACGATTAACGTGATTTCATCCAACGTGAGTGGCTTGAAGAGTATCGATTCGTCGATGCGGTTCAGGAACTCGGGACGGAACGCCTTGCGCAATTCGGTCATCACACTTTCATGAACCGATTCTGGAATCGTGTAGCCTATGACTCCATCGAGCAGGAAGCGCGACCCGAGATTCGAGGTCATGATGATAATCGTATTTTTGAAATCGACGGTGCGGCCCTGGCTGTCGGTGATGCGACCATCGTCGAGCACTTGCAGGAGCACGTTAAACACATCGGGATGCGCCTTTTCGATTTCATCGAAGAGCACCACCGCGTAAGGCTTGCGCCGCACGGCTTCGGTCAATTGACCGCCTTCATCGTAACCGACATAACCCGGAGGCGCGCCGATCAAACGCGAGACACTGTGCTTCTCCATGTATTCCGACATGTCGAGTCGCACGACAGCCGCTTCGGTATCGAAGAGCGTTTCGGCGAGCGCTTTCGCGAGTTCGGTTTTACCCACACCTGTCGGCCCGAGAAAGAGGAAACTCCCCACGGGGCGACGTGGATCTTTAATCCCACTGCGCGCACGCAGGATCGATTCGGTGACTAACGTCACTGCTTCATCCTGACCGATCACCCGCTCGTGCAACACGTCTTCAAGGCGAAGGAGCTTCTCCTTCTCGCCTTCGATGAGTCGCGTCACGGGCACACCGCTCCACTTGGAAACCACTTCGGCGATCTCTTCTTGGGTAACCACCTCTTTAAACAGGGTGTTCTTCGGACGATCCGACCTCTCGGCTTTCTTCAAAGCTTCCTCCAGTTGCGGAATCTTACCATGGCGCAACTCCGCGACCTTATTTAGATCGTAGGCGCGTTCGGCCTTTTCCATGTCGAGACGCACGGCTTCAAGCTCCTCGCGTTGTTTGCGCACAACATCGATCGCAGACTTTTCTTTCTCCCAATGCCGTTTGATCGTGTCGGCCTTCTCTTTCGCATCGGCGAGTTCTTTGCGTAAGGTCGCGAGACGCAGCTTGCTGGCGGTATCCTTTTCCTTGGCGAGAGCGGTTTCCTCGATTTCCAAACGCAGCACTTTGCGCGTGAGCTCATCGAGTTCCTGCGGCATGGAGTCCATTTCCATCCGAATCATCGCACAGGCCTCGTCCACCAAATCGATCGCCTTATCCGGCAAGAAACGATCACTGATGTAGCGATCCGACATGACGGCGGCACTCACGAGCGCGTTATCCTGAATCTGCACCCCGTGGTGCAGCTCGAAACGTTCGCGGAGACCGCGGAGGATCGAGATCGCATCTTCGACATTGGGTTGATCCACCTGCACGGGTTGGAACCGACGCTCCAGCGCAGCATCCTTTTCGATGTGCTTGCGGTATTCGTCGAGCGTGGTCGCGCCGATACAATGCAACTCACCCCGCGCGAGCATGGGCTTGAGTAGGTTACCCGCATCCATCGCCCCATCGACTTTTCCAGCTCCCACAATCAGGTGTAGTTCGTCGATAAAGAGAATAATCCGACCATCCGCTTCCTTCACTTCGGCCAGCACAGCTTTGAGGCGTTCCTCAAACTCGCCTCGGTATTTCGCCCCTGCCACCAGCGCACCCATATCGAGCGAAAAGATCGTTTTGTCCTTCATGCTCTCAGGCACATCGCCACGGAGAATACGTTGCGCGAGCCCTTCGACAATGGCGGTCTTGCCGACACCGGGTTCACCGATGAGCACGGGATTATTTTTGGTTTTACGCAACAGGATGCGGATCGTGCGACGAATCTCTTCGTCGCGCCCGATCACGGGATCCATCTTGCCCTTGCGCGCCTGCGCGACGAGATCGATACCGTATTTTTCCAGCGATTGATACGTGGCCTCCGGATTATCCGTCGTCACGCGTTGGGCGCCGCGGATCTCCTTGAGTGTTTTCAAAACTGCGGCGCGATCGATCCCAAAGCTCTTAAAGAGTTTCTTCAACGCATCGGGTTTGCCGATCTCGATCAGGCCGAGAAACAGATGCTCCACCGAAACGTATTCATCCTTCAGCGATTTAGCCTCGGTCTCGCCTTTGGTCAGCACTTCCTGAACCGCCTGCGTCACGTAAACTTTCGAGGTATCCACGCTGCCCGTCACTTTGGGCAGCCTATCCAGCTCGCGCTCGACGGCCAGCTGCACCGCGCTAGTGGTCACGTTGAGCTTATCGATGATCCCCGGGACGATACCGTTTTCCTGCGACAGGAGTGACGCGAGCAAATGCCACGTTTCCACCTCATTATTCGAGCGGCGACGGGCCAGCGACTGCGCATCCGTAATCGCTTGGCGGGACATTTGGGTGAGTTGATTAGAATCCATATGATTACTCTATCGCATAATACGCGCCAAGATGGGCGATCATCTCCCCAGTCGAAGGTGTAATAATACCCTAATTTCGATGCGCCAAATCGCACCCGTAGTGGCACATAACGAGACACTTTGGCCGCGATCCTTTGATCAACTCCCTTGCGCTTGGATCATGTTTAGTTGTCATGCGTGCAATCCCACGAGCCGATCAGACCCTCGCTGCTGCTGTGCCATCCCGTCGCCCCAAATCAACTGCCCTTCACCCTTCTCATTCCGAGAACGGTCACTTGCGGTTGCAGTCCAAGCCGCACCAGCTCGCAGAGTTTTTGAAGCAGGCCATCCGTGATAACACCCTCACCCTTCCACTTCCCGGGGTGCGTTTATGGAGTCAGCAACTCGGAGTAAGCCGGCGCACATTGAACGCGGCACTGCACGCTTTGCAGAAAGAAGGTTGGGTAACTCTGCACCCTCGCGGCACAAAGTTGAATCCGCCGCCGCACCAGCTCAAATCGAAGCGCCAGAACGCCGCCCAACAAGTGCGCTGGCTAACTGATACGGCTCACCAGAAAAATCCGCAAAATCTCCATCACACCTACGATCTGCTCTACGAGCGTTTGAAGGTGCGTGGGATCACGCTGAAAGCTGAAAGCTGCACTCCCGCCCGCTTACGCGAGATCGCTCGTCAGCCCGTCGCAAGCGGTGAACTGCTGCTATTGGGCTCCCTGCCTCCGACTTATCAACGTCTCTTTGCTGCCACGGCGAAACCGGCCCTTGTGCTCGGTGAAGTCGCCCCCGGAATCGCACTGCCATCTGTTAATGTGGATCAATCTGGTGCCGTTCGCCACGCGACCTTTCGAGCCCTTCGCCAAGGCTGCTCTCAGGTTATTCTCGTTCACATCAATACCACTGCGCCCGGAATGCACAGCACTCGAAGTGCGTTTACCAACGCCTGCAAAGAATGGACGCGCTCGAAAGTCACAGCCCAATTCGTCACCACGCATCTCGATCGCACTTCGCTCCACAACACGATGCGCCGGCTCGCGACGCGGATCAAAGAACGCACCGGCATCCTCGTGCTTTCGCCCGTCCCGATTAGCATGGTGGTCACAGCGCTACTTCAGCACGGCGTCGCTGTGCCGAAGCAAGCGGAAGTTATCGCGTTGTTACACCCGGAAAGTGCCGTGCAACTCTATCCGACTCCGCCAGCCTATCTCTGGCCAATGAAACCTCTCGTTCGACAGATCACCACCGCCTGCGAGCAGTTTTTTACCACCGGAACGCTACCCCCAGACGGAGAAGCGATTTCCGCCGAGTTGGACCAAACTTAGATCGCGTTGGGACTAGAGCTTGTCGCTAGTCGATTCGATTCCGCGCTGTGCGAGCTGATCGGCCAGACTCTGCTTGTAGCGGTCATAGGCCGCATCGTCGCGTTTGGTCGAAGCGCCGTAACAGAACGTCGCGACTCCCCGTCGGGTGCGATTAGTCGTGTTCACCCCGCTCCAGTGGATCGTTGAGCTCGAATGCGCCACTGCATCGCCCGGATGAAGCTCGATGGGCACGGCATCGACTTTTTCGGGATCAAAGCCGAGCAAGCCTTGGCTGAAGCCAAGCACCCCACTCGCGCCATGAAGACCAATCCCATTTTTTTGTGAACCGCGGGCATACCACAGGCAGCCATTCGCAATTTCAACTTCATCGATCGCAATCCAAATGCCACTGGCGATATTCGGTTTGCGGCACCAGTAAAAGCCGTCCTGATGCGCCGGTGTCGCGCTCTTGTCATAGGGTAATTTATTAAACCATTCCAGACCCTGAGGATCGCATTTATCGCGCATCAGATGCTCCTGAATCGCGACATGCTTGCCGTTCAGCATGAAATTCTGAAACCACTCATCGTGGCGATTAAGCGACTGCATTTTACGCAACGTCTCCGGCTTGGAGTAATCGTCAAAAAAGGCCTGATCCTTGGGCAGAGTCGGCACCACCTCGCTCACGTAGCGATCAAGATTGCCGGAAAATTCCTTAAATTCTTCGGGATTAAGCAGGTTTCGGATAATCACAAAACCGTCTTCTTCGTAACTTTTTCGCAGGGCATCCAAATCGAATTCAGTAGTCATATTTCTAAGGGCGTTGAGGTAAAGCGGAACCCATCAGGTTCTGCCAAAGAAACCACCAGCATTAGTCTTTGAAAGCAGATCGCAAGCCGCTCAGATCGGCCCCACAAAGGGACCAATCTGGCGATTTCTAACAGTAAAAAGGAACTGTGGCCGGGTCGCTGCCCCCGGAGGATTGGGGAGTAGGGCGAATCGTCCCGATGCGCCGTCCGGAGTTAAGACCGCACCGGACCCCAGCGGCCCCGGCTACAGCCAAGCCGAAGCGAGCTTCGGGGAATTATTCAATTTCAGTCAGAGCCTCGTCCTTAAACCCAAAGCCCCAGCCCGGTTCGTCCGCCGGATACGCCCGCCCATTCTCAATCCGCAGTGGTCGATCGATAATCCCATCAACCCAATCGAATGACTCCACCCCATACGCATCCGGGATCGTGCAACAGAGCGGCGCATCGTATTCCTTGTAGTAATGAGGCAGCACCGGCAGCCCGTGTTTTCGAGCGAGTTCCGCCGAGTCCAACCAACCCTCGACTCCACCGAGCCGAAGGATGTCCGGTTGCCATAAATCAATCGCCTTGCGCTCGGCGAGCTCCCGCAACGGCACGAGGTCAAACTCGCGTTCGCCCATCGCCAGATCGATCCCCGCCTTCTCTTTCAGTTTTGCGTAGCCTGAAAAATCCGTATGCACCAGCGGTTCCTCAAACCAATGGATCCCGAAAGCTTTCGCGCGCTCCGCCAATTTAAGCGCCCCCTCGAAATCGAGCCCCTGATTCGCATCGATCATAATCCGCACCTCGCCGCCGACGGCTTCGCGCACCAACGCGATGCGTTCCATATCGCGCGCCAGCCCCTCACGCGCGCCGACCTTGAGTTTCACAGCCGTGAAGCCGCGCTTCACATAACCCATCACTTCGTCGCGCAGCTCATCATTGGAATACGACAACCAACCGCCGCTGCCATAAACTGGCACACTATCGACGACCGAACCGATCATCGCGCGAACCGACTTTCCCGCCAGCTTACCCTTGGCATCCCACATCGCAATATTCACCAAGCCTCGCGCCCAGCGCAACAGTCCCACCGCTCCAAAGTATTCAAACTCCTTGTCGCAAGTCTCATCAAAGCCCCGCGTATCATCGACCTCGCGACCAATCGCGATAACACGCACATCGGCCAGAGCACCCTTGATCGCCTCAGGACTGAAGTGAAACGCCAGCAAATACCCTTCGCCCACCGTGCCGTCATCGAGCGTCAACCGCGTCACAATAAAGTTGATCGAAGGGATCTGATGCGTCGCATCAGCGATCGGCTGTGACAACGGAGATTCCGCTGCAAAAAAGTCCACTGTCTTGATTCGAGAACTGCTCATAGGTGAATTCATTACCAACAACGGCGGAGACGCCGTAAACCCAAATACCGACAATCAATTCGTGCTGATCAAAATTTTAGGTGGATTTTCCGATCAGCTTATGACTTAACCCACAGTCTTGAGACGGATGCTTAGCTCAGTTGGTTAGAGCGCGTGCTTCACACGCACGAGGTCACAAGTTCGAGTCCTATAGCGTCCACCATCCTTCGCTCTTTCCGTATTGGCAAACCAATGCCCGGCGAGCCAAACGAAAAGCACCCCGAACAACCCTCGGGAACTATAGACGATATTGACCGCTGTCGCCTGCCCCCAAACGCCCAACGTGATCCCAATCCCCGCATTTTTGAGCGCATTCAAAAGAGCCCCCGGCAAGACCCAGAGCCAGACCTTTGACGACATGCCCCTCAGACCACCTCTCGCGGATTTCAGCAACACAAAGGAATCGACTCCCACCAACATGAAATACGGCGGGAAATAATTTCCCAGCCCCCAATTGGGAGCCCAGCGCTGCACCAAGACATCACATAATCCAAATAACAGCGAACCACCCAGCGCTAATAGGATCGTTTGTCTCACCAACCGATGTTTCGGTGCCGGGCCCAAATTCAATAACCCCACCGCTGACGCGCTTAAACCCGCCCCACGCACCACTGCCAGGGAACATCATCCGTGAGCAGCAGTGCGCGAAACAAGTCACAAAAATCACTTTGGCGCCCAGCACCGGCGCGGCCACGGACACATCGCCTCTCGTAATCGCCAAAAAAACGAGCACCTGAGCCACGAAAAACAACAAAGCGGTCACCGCCGGTTGCCAATAATCCACCCAATCAACCGGGGCCCATCCATGCCAAAGCCACCATGGTAGAAATAGTAACGCACCGGCCCAGTTCGCCAGAAACGTCGCCCGCCAAACCCCAACCCCAATTCCGATGCCCGTTTAAGCATCAACATGCCAAGCACATATAACACCGCGCACACCAGAGGGATTAATAGGTAGAGAGGAAAGGACATGGACGGGCAACAAGCAGAAACCCCCGCTACCCTGACAACCCTAAACTTCGACCAAATCCTGTATTATACTGGCCAAATAGAGTATAAATTATATTCAAATAATTACAGCATGGGTCAGCAAATGTCTCACCCCATGATATATCCTATCGGTTCAGATGAAGTTTTATGCACATACCAGCACTCTCGCTGACGGCACAACCACCAATCAGGACTCCTCTAGTTGGGAGCCCCTCTTCACCCCCTTCGGACCAGTTGCTCCTGCCGACCCCACCCAAGCCTGTTCCGGCAAAAACGGCGCCACCTGCCCCCACTGCGATACCCTCGCCCCCCAGCACGGCCACCTCAACAAAGTCGCGCACCTTTGCGCGCAATTCGCCGCCGAAATGTTCCCGCCCGGCCCCGACCGCGAAGCCGCCCGCCAATGGGGCTACCTCACCGGCCTATGGCACGACCTCGGCAAGTTCATCTCCAATTTCCAAAGAAAACTACTTGGTGAGAATCTGTCCGTGGAGCATTCGGGAGCAGGTGCTGTTTTCGCAAAACTGCTCTTCGAGCCTCATCTTGCAGATAGAACACATCACTACCCCATCGCTGCAGTTATTGCCGGCCATCATGCTGGGCTATCAAATTTCCGCGACCAAGGTTTGGGACAATCCACTCCGCTCCTACAGCGAATCAAAAACAATGAACCTTTGGATCTGGATTTAAGTTCCGATGAACTCGCTGAGCTTGCTAAAGTCGAAATACCACGCCTACCGAGATGCGCCCTTCCTCTCAGCGATTGCCCCCAGGATCAATGCCGACAGCCCTTTTTTGTCCGCATGCTTTTTTCCTGCCTCGTAGATGCGGATTCATTGGTCACCGAAGCCCTCGAAAAACAAGGTGAGCGAAACTACGAATACAGCTCAATCGCGGAGCTCCAGACAACTTTGGATGGAAAGCTTTCGACGCTATCGCGTGATGCAAAATCCAAAAAGCTTCCGATCAACGACCACCGCGAAGCAATTCTTTCTGTCTGTCAAACCGCTGCCGAAGAGCCCCGAGCCATCTTCTCTCTCAATGTTCCCACCGGAGGAGGGAAAACACTTTCGGGCATGTCATTCGCGCTCAGACACTGTCTCTACAATACCCAAAAACGAGTCATCGTTGTCGCCCCTTACACCACCATCATTGAGCAAACCGCTGATGAATACCGGAAGTTTCTCGGAGACCGAAACATCATCGAGCACCACTCGAATCTGGATGATTTCAACGATGTTGAATCCCTGAGTGAATCAGCCCGAAAGAAACAACTAGCCGCCGAAAACTGGGACGCACCGGTCATCGTCACCACAACCGTGCAGTTTTTCGAATCGCTCTTCGGCAACAAACGAGGCCGGTGCCGCAAACTGCACAATATCGCGAATTCAGTTATCATCCTCGACGAAGCCCAGTGCCTGCCTACTCCATTTCTCGACCCAACCCTGTTCGCCCTTCAAGAGTTGGTCGAACACTACGGTTGCTCCCTCGTCCTCTCCACCGCGACTCAACCAGCCTTCGCTCAACGCCCAAAATTTCCATTCGGGTTCGCCAATGTCATCCCAATTCTCGACCCCCGCTATACGGCCGAACTTCACACCGAACTAACTGCTAAGCGGATCAACATCCGCTGGGAAATTGACGCTCCCATCGACGCTACCGCCGCCGCCGATCTTCTCATCGCAGAAGCGAGCCAACAAAAACTCATTGTAGTCAACACGCGCTCCGAAGCATCAGCCGCATTCGAGCATATCCGAAAATCCCCCCACTCCGAACCGAACCTCTTTCACCTTTCCACCAATCTCTGTGCCGCCCATCGAAAACAAAAACTTCGAACTATTAAAAGCCTGCTCACAGAAGGAAGACCCTGCACCGTCGTCAGCACCCAGCTCATTGAGTGTGGCGTCAATCACAGCTATCAATGCGTGATGCGTTCACTGGCAGGACTGGATTCCTTAGCACAATCCGCAGGCAGATGCAATCGCAGCGGCGAATTCGCCGAAGGCGGAACATTTATCGTCTTCAAATCTGATAAAAACCTCCGCGGCTACCTCGCCAACAGCCAAACCGCATCATTGATCGTCCTCGGCACTGAACTCCCGGATCACCTCGCCGATCTCGGGCTCTATAACCAATACTTCCAATTTCTCTACCAAAGCGGAGCCGGACGCGACACTGCTGATGTCCTTCCCGCTTATCAGGAACGTAACTTGGAGGATGTCGCCCATCGCTATAGACTCATCGACGACTACAAGGCCTACACCGTCATCATTCCTTGGGAGGAAGAAGGACGCTCACGACTCACCACCGTTCGAAACATCCTCAAATCAGGAAACCCTCTGAGTCGAAAACATCTCAGATCCCTCCAGCCCTATTCTGTCAGCCTCTCTCAAAGTGATTTCAAAATCGTCCACCCCTACACCGAACCACTACTCGAAGGCGGTTTCTCTCATTCAATCGACCCCACCATGCTTGATCAAATCTACGACGAAAATCTCGGACTAATACTCCATCATAACGAAATGTCATACTTGGGCTGCCATGATTGAATTGATGGCACTGAATCCGCGCCCCCCCCCTTGCGGGGGGCGACTAAACTCAGGAAGCAAATCATTGCCACTAAGTTTCAATCCGCACGCCCGTGAGGACGTGAATGTCTCAATACTAAAACAAGTAAAGCTTAACCATCTTCTTAGTAGCAATAATTTATTGACACACTTCACTCATCAGGGCAAAAAAATGCTCAGCCCTCGAATTACTCGAGAGCTGAGCTCAATTGACGAGCTTGAAGATTCAAACGCGTCCCTTGGTAAGAGATTGGACTGTCTGCCGGATTTTCGGGTTCTGTCAATTGGGTTCTCAACTCAACCCACAAGACAGATGATAAAAACACCGAATACCAATAAACTCGATGGCTCCTTTTCGGATGCCACCATCGAAACTGTATGGCGCAAAGCGACTCCGCTCAACGGACATCCCGGCTACGCTAGAGATAGCTGCAGCGCCAACATCCACCGACACGCCTACGGCAAGACCAGTGACTTCGGGTGGGAAATAGATCATATTAAACCCGTCTCCAAAGGCGGGTCAGACGATCTTTTCAACCTGCAGCCCCTCCACTGGCAGAATAACCGAGGTAAATCAGACGATCACCCTCACTGGAGCTGCACCTTAAAGAGCTAAAACATCCCCTCCCTGCGTTCGCCCACCATTCGAACGCAGGGCCAATTTACTTTCAAATGAAAAGTCCAACCTACCTCATCCGCGCCCACGGTCCTTTAGCAATTTTTACGCGACCAGAATTTAAATCCGAACGCTTCAGCTACCCATGCATTACCCCAAGTGCGGCGCGCGGTCTCATTGAAGCCGTTTTATGGAAACCCGCCATCGCGTGGCACATCGAAAAAATCCATATCCTAAAACCCATCGAATGGACTTCCTTTCGACGCAATGAAGTCGGCAGCAAAGCCTCCGCACCCAGTCAAAATACAATCATAAACGGCGGCGAAGCCCACTCGCTCATAGCGGATCGTGATCGAGTCATCCGCAACACCGTCGCACTTAAGAACGTGGACTACGCCATCGAGGCGCACTTCACCATGACCAACCGTGCAGGCCAAGGAGACTCAGCGATGAAATTCCATGAGATGTTCACCCGCCGACTTTCCAAGGGGCAGTGCTTTCAACAACCTTACTTCGGCTGTCGCGAGTGTATCGCTAACTTGGAGCCTCTCGACCAGCTTCCCAGCCCTACAGCTCTTGATAAAGACCTTGGCATCATGCTCTGGGATATCAACTACGCCGCGTCTTCGAAGACGGAACGTAACACACCCGTCTTCTTTCAAGCCATCGTGGAAAACGGCACTCTCATCGTCCCTCCCAGCATTGAAGCCGCTCAGCAATCTCTCCTGAAGCACACTGTCGAATCATGCTAAACACACTCTACCAACTCGCCCAGGAAGAGAAGCTGATCTCGAATCCTTCCTTGGAAATGAAACCAGTAGCATGGACGGTCGTGCTCAACCAGGACGGCACCCTAGCAGGAACTGATTTCATCTCCAACAAGCAGCTCGCCCCTCCTCAATTAACACCTGCTGGAAAAGAAAAAAAACGCCGGGAGATTACTCAGCGCATGCTCATACCTCGGCAATTTGTCATTGAGACCGGGGCTGGGAGGACGAGCGGCGCCTACGCCTACTTTCTCGTCGATAAAGCCGATTATGTTTTCGGCCTCCCCCCGGGCAGTCCCGCCCATACTCCGCAAACCGACGAAAAGGCTCAGATCAAACATGATCTTTTCATTCAAAACATCGCTGATTGCCAGACCGCCACTCAATCAAAGACCCTCGAAGCTGTGCTGAAGTTTCTACGCATTGTTCGCGAAAAAGGCCTTCCCATTCTCCTGCCCGAGACCGTCGCCTCCAATGATCAGTTTGCTTTCAAAGTGCTGCCCAAAATCGAGCAATTTGTCCATGACCTACCCGATATCGTCGCTTACTGGGAAAAGCTAGCCAACCCGAAACCAAGCGCAGACGCAGAAGTGAAACTGTGCCTTGTCACAGGCAAACCATTTACTCATAACGCCCTATTCCCCATGGTGAAGGGCATACCCGGCCCCGGTCGGGCCGGCACGGGCCTCGTTTCATTCAATAAAAAATCTTTCGATTCATACGGTTGGGATGGCGGTGAAAATGCTCCCATTAGCCCTTACGCTTCGCAATCGATTGCCACTGCGCTCAATCGCCTCATGGACCCCGCTTTTGAAACTCAGGAAGGGAGGAAGCTACCTAAACGTCACGAGCATATTGCGAAAGATACCGCTATCGCCTACTGGCCCAAAGGTTTCTGGATCAGTAAACTCGACGAGCACGAAGGAAGTTTCAGCAACCTCCTCGCCTCCTCTTGGAAAGGCATCAAACCCCACCCCGACGACGCATCCCCTTTCCATGCGTTCACTCTGACAGGACTAAAAGGAAGAATTATTGTCCGCGATCACTTCGAAACCACGGCCAACAAGCTCTACGATAATCTTAAATTTCACTACGATAGCCTCCAAATTGAGCCTCTGACTTATCCCGCCAAAGGCAAAGAACTCCCACCTCTATACGGCACACGCAGTCTCCTCGAAACAACCGTGCTAGACGGTAAAACCGACAACATCTCGCCACCGCTCGCTGTTCAATTTTATCAAGCCATTCACAAAGGAGAGCGACACAAGTTCCCCGAAAGCTTGATCCATAAAGCCCTCGAACGCTCCCGCTCGGAGATCCACGACGACTCATGGAAAGCCTCCTTCCGCGCCGACATCCGAGCGGCTCTCTTAAAAGCATACCTCATCCGCAACCATGACTATAAAAACATCTACAAATCCATGAACCCAGAAGAAACACGCACCGCCTATCTATTCGGCCGCATCTTCTCTTGCTACGGCGAGATGCAACGGCTCGCGAACCTTCCCCGAACGGTCAATTCAGATCTGACGACCAAGTTCTATAGCAAGTTCTTCGCCCGACCGCTAGCCACCTATTCTGCATTGGGCTCTGGCTACAATCGCCACTACAAAACCGCTCTCAAAAACAAAGGCGCGCAGGTTGCCGGACTCGCCATTCGCCTCAACAACGAAGTCGAAATCATTACTCGCACCCTTCGTATCGGCGAAAACACGACATCTTTTTCGACCAAGGAGCAGGCCTTTTTCACCCTCGGTTTCCATCACCAAAACCATTGGAACAGGCGTAAAAATGAAGACCGAGTCGCGTGGCTGCAGAGCCTCAACCTCGATCCCTATTCTGACAACCTGCTCATCGCTCCATTAAAAAAGCTCCAACCCATCACCAACTAACCAATTAGCACTACTATGAAATCCCCTATCCAAAATCGCTACGAATTCGTATTCCTCTTTGACGTTAAAAACGGCAACCCCAACGGCGACCCTGACAATGCCAACGCACCTCGCATGGACTACGAGACCCAACACGGTTGGGTCTCGGATGTCTGCCTCAAACGCAAAATCCGTAACTACATCTGCCTGGCTCAAGTCAAAGAAGACGGTGCGCCCAAAGACGGCTACGATATCTACGTCAAAGAACGCTCCGTCCTGAATCTCACCCATCAAAAAGCCTATGATGCCCTCGGCCTGAAAATCGAAAAAAAGACCAAAGCCGAAGAGAAAAACAAAATGGCAGACCAAGCCCGACAGTGGATGTGCCAAACCTATTTTGATGTTCGCATGTTCGGTGCCGTCATGACCACCGGCGTCAACTGCGGTCAAGTGCGTGGCCCCGTGCAACTCGCCTTTGCCTCTTCCATCGACCCCATCGTTCCCCAAGAGCAGTCGCTCACCCGTATGGCCGTTACCACAGAAGAAGAATCAGAAAAACAAGAAGGCAGCAATCGCACCATGGGCCGCAAAGACATCGTGCCCTATGGACTTTATCGCGCCCACGGCTTCATCAGTGCAGCCTTCGCTAAGCAAACCGGCTTTTCCGATGAAGATCTTGAGCTCCTTTTCAAAAGTCTCGAGGAAATGCTCGACCATGACCATTCCGCCGCCCGTGGTGAAATGAATCCCCGCGCCCTGCTCGTTTTCAAACACGACAATCAGCTCGGCAACGCTCCCAGCCACAAACTTTTCGAAGCCGTCACAGTGAACAAAAAGGACGACGTCGAAGTTCCCCGTTCCTTTACCGACTACGAAGTCTCCATCGACGAAGCGGCCATCCCTTCCGGCGTCACCCTCATCCGCCGCATCTGAGCTGCTTCTTAAATTTCAGATTTCAGATCTCAAATTCCCCGTGCCCACCATACCCAAACCGCCTTACCCGCCGCCGCTTTACACGTTCACTGTGACGGCGGGCGAAGACTTCACCGCCCGGCTCACCCTCTCCGCCAACTCCACCCTCTACGACCTCGCCGAGACGTGTATCAAAGCTCTCGGCTTCGATCTCGATCACGCCTTCGGCTTTTACGATAATCTTAAAAACGCCTACGACAGCACCGAGAAATATACCCTCTTCGCTGACATGGATGCTGTGGAAGACGACGGTGAGCCCGGCGTCGAGACCACCTACATTGGTGACGTCTTCGAACCCGGCCGCACCATGAACTTGCTTTTTGACTACGGTGAAGACTGGCAGTTTCCCGTCTATTGCGAATCCGTCCTCCCTGGCAAAAACTCCCGCAAAGTCCGAAAAATCCTCAACCGCTCCGGCACCCCACCGGAGCAATACCACTATCCCGATGAAGACGTGTTTCCCGACGAAGCTGAATCCTGATTTTGTCCCCCTCATCGTCCCACTCGTCCATAGCACATTCGACCATGCCTAGCCCAGAACATCCCACCCGACAGGAGCTCGCTCGCGAGCTTCTGCTCTACAAAATGCGCGAATATTCCCAGGACGGATTCTGCGCTTCGTGGCTGGACGGTCTGGAACGGGATCTCTGGGAAGCCGCCGACAAACCGTGTCCTTCCGGACCAGCAGCGTTCACCCATGCGGCGAGCTGTGAGTGTCGAAAGTTAGCCGAAATCGCCGCCGGTTGGTGGGTTTACGAGGATCCCTCCCAGCCCGATGCCCCGAGGCCTGTTTTCGTCACCACCAAACGCTGGCAGCAAATCCGAAAATCAACGAGCCCACCACCCAGCAGTGAATAATTAGCATTGAGCAAAGAACCGCTACTGCCCCCTGTTACCTGTTACCTGCCCCTGCCCCCTGTTCCCTGCCCCCTGCTCACTGCCATGCCCTACCTCGAGAACGACCTCCTCCCCATCTCGGCTCTGCAACACCTGCGCTTCTGTCCACGCCAGTGCGCCCTCATCCACATTGAGCAAGTCTGGGCGGAAAACTTCCTCACCGCCCAAGGTCGCGTGCTTCACGAAAAAGCCCACGAACCCAAACACGAAACCCGCGCCGGCGTGCGCACCACGCGCAGCCTTCATCTCCGCTCGCTCACCCTCGGCCTCTCCGGTATCGCCGACATCGTCGAGTTTCACCCCGACGGAACCGTTCTCCCCGTCGAATACAAACGCGGTCGCCCCAAAACCGACGGTTCTGACGCGCTTCAACTCTGCGCCCAGGCCCTTTGTCTGGAGGAAATGCTCTCCATTACCATCCCTGCCGGTGCCATCTTTTACGGCCAGACTCGTCGGCGCCAGGACATCCCATTCGATCAAACCTTGCGCGACGAAACCACCGCCGCCGCCCTCGAGCTCCACACCCTGATCGAAGCTGGCATCACTCCAACCGCCGTGCGCATGCCCAAATGCGACGCCTGCTCCCTCCTCGAACTTTGCCTGCCCGATTCCCTGAAACATCGCCAAAATACCCGCTCTTGGTTCCGCGAGCAGTTATCAGAGATCAATGAACAGCGTGCAGCGAACTAACAATCCAGCGTCTCCGACACATCATCAAACATGACCAATGAAACTCCCATCATCGAAAAATCCTATGCCTTTGCCATCCGCATCGTGAAAGCCTGCCAGTATCTGTCCGTGGCAAAACGCGAGTTTACCCTCTCCAAACAACTCCTGCGCTGCGGCACCTCCATTGGAGCTAATGTGGAAGAAGCCCAGGGAGGTATCTCCAAGGCTGACTTTTCTTCCAAGCTCTCCATCGCCTATAAAGAAGCACGCGAAACCAAATACTGGCTGAAACTCCTACGTGACACCGACTACTTCACTCCCCAAGCCGCCAATTCCCTCCTCGCCGACGCCGACGAACTCTGCCGCCTCCTCTTCTCCGCCATCCGAACCGCAAGACAATAGCAGTGAACAGTTAACAATGAGAAGATGGCAACCTCTACCACTGCTCCCTGCCCCCTGTTCCCTGCTCACTGCTCACTGAAATGCGCCAACACCTCAACACCCTCTTCATCACCCTCGACGATACCTATCTGCTCAAGGATGGCGAAGCCGTCGTGGTGCGCTTTGAAAAGGAAACCAAACTCCGCGTCCCCCTCCATAACCTCGAAGGCATCGTCACCTTCGGTTGGGACATCGGTTGCTCGCCCCAACTCATGGCCGCCTGCGCCAAATCCGGGATCACCCTCTCATTCTGCAATCCCCACGGCAAGTTCATGGCCACCATCAACGGCTTCACTTCCGGCAATGTTCTCCTCCGCCGAGCCCAATACCGGATGGCCGACGAACCCGAGCCTACCCTCGCCATCGCTCGCCATTGCGTCGCCGCCAAAATCGCCAACTCCCGCCAAGTCCTCCAACGCGCCCTCCGGGATCACGGTCACCGCCATGAAGACCGCCAGACAACGCTCACCACTGCGATCCAACACCTCAATCACCGGATCGCCGCGACTCTCCAAACGACCCACCTCGATGCCCTTCGCGGCATCGAAGGCGATGCCGCCGACACCTACTTCCAAAGCTTCAACCAACTCATCACCATCGATGATACCTCCTTCAAATTCACCACCCGTTCCCGCCGCCCTCCTCTCGATCCGATCAACGCCCTCCTCTCCTTCCTCTACAGCCTCCTCACTCACGACCTCCGCTCAGCCTGCGAATCCGTCGGCCTCGACGCCGCCGTTGGCTTCCTCCATCGCGACCGCCCCGGCCGCCCCAGCCTCGCTCTTGATCTCATGGAAGAATTTCGTCCCGTCCTCGCCGATCGCCTCGCCCTCTCCCTCATCAACCGCCGTCAACTTACCTCCAAAGATTTCAAACACGAGGAATCCGGTGCCGTCATCCTTCGCGACGATTCCCGCAAAACCGTCCTCACCGCCTGGCAACAACGCAAACAAGACGAAATCACTCACCCCTTTCTCGACGAGAAAATCACCCTCGGACTCGCTCCCCAAATCCAAGCACGCCTCCTCGCCCGCCACCTCCGCGGTGATCTCGATGCCTACCCCGCCTTCCTCTGGAAATAACCCCACTCAGTAATGAACAGTGATTACACCTGACTCCCTGCTCACTGTTCCTTGTTCACTGTTCACTGTAAAAAAATGTATGTCCTCGTAACCTACGACGTCGCCACCTCCACCCCCGGCGGCGAAAAGCGACTCCGACAAGTAGCCAAAACTTGCGAAAACCACGGCCAGCGCGTGCAAAATTCCGTCTTCGAATGCAAAGTCGAACCCGCCCAATTCGTCTTCCTCAAACAAGAACTTCTCGCCATTATCAATCCCGCCCAAGACAGTCTCCGCTTCTACCATCTGGGTAACAATTGGCGACGACGAGTGGATCACCACGGAGCCAAAGCCCCCTACGATATCGACGGCCCCCTCATGGTTTAAACCCTCCCGCGAACCCCAAGCTCTCGCCCCTTCCCCCAGAGGTTCGCGCTTTCCATAAGCCGCTATCGCCAAACGCAATAAATAAATCCCAAGCAGCAGCCCTCTCTCTGCCGACAAGACTACTCCCCCGGTTCGCGTTAAACCCACCCTTGCTCTTTGACAGTCAACAAGTTTGAACTTGCCCGTCGCGTCCTTCACGGGACGCGCGGATTGAAACCTTGCAATGGTCGGGTGATACCCCGCAACTCGAGTCGCGTCCTTCACGGGACGCGCGGATTGAAACCACGCCACGAGACCCACGAGGGCGCGATTCGGGAACGTCGCGTCCTTCACGGGACGCGCGGATTGAAACGCGTTAAATGGATCGGGATCGGCGGCTCGGGCGGGTCGCGTCCTTCACGGGACGCGCGGATTGAAACACAACCCGGACTCCTATTAAATGGCTTGGGGATTGTCGCGTCCTTCACGGGACGCGCGGATTGAAACATCTCTTCGTAGAGTGCCTTGCCTTCGGAGGTGGGTCGCGTCCTTCACGGGACGCGCGGATTGAAACATGGTATTGCGTTGGGAGTTTACGAGAGATGTGCCGTCGCGTCCTTCACGGGACGCGCGGATTGAAACATTGGAGCGGTGATGGGGTTTGGGACTGTGGCAGTGTCGCGTCCTTCACGGGACGCGCGGATTGAAACCTCCGCGATCTCCCCGCCGCCACGCGCCGCCAAGTCGCGTCCTTCACGGGACGCGCGGATTGAAACTGTCCTTACAAACACCACAGCGAGCTACACCACCGGTCGCGTCCTTCACGGGACGCGCGGATTGAAACTAGCCCCGCAGCAATTGCAGGAGTTGTTGGCGAGTCGCGTCCTTCACGGGACGCGCGGATTGAAACAGGTCTTTTTTCAGCGTTGGGAGATTGGTTTTGTGTCGCGTCCTTCACGGGACGCGCGGATTGAAACAATGAACTCACCAAATGGCCCACGTCCGCTTGTTGTCGCGTCCTTCACGGGACGCGCGGATTGAAACGGTGAGCACTGGCTTGAGGGCGAGGCCATCGTCG
>Ga0105055_10000059_pt1 | contig 116887 bp, 105 predicted proteins | sample BON03_FD_78090 | JGI IMG/M metagenome (GOLD analysis project Ga0105055, IMG submission 78090) | Freshwater microbial communities from Lake Bonney liftoff mats and glacier meltwater in Antarctica - BON-03 | ecosystem: Environmental > Aquatic > Freshwater > Ice > Glacier meltwater | place: Lake... | reverse complement strand
TGACAATAAAAGCACAAATGCAAATGCTGAGTCTTTCAATTCAAAAATAAAGCTATTTCGAGCTAATTTAAGAGGTGTTACAGATGTGAAATTTTTCCTTTTTAGGTTAAGTAAACTATTCGCCTAGTAAAGCTACTACCCAGAAAATTGACCTGACCCAAAAAAACACTTTGTAAACTTATTCTAAGTTGCGTGAAATGAATATAGATATTTGATAATCAACTGTTTGACACTTAGTTATTTTGTGTATTTAAAACTCTATCTCCATTTTCTTTAGTCGGTAATTAATTTTCAAATCCAAATTTCCCTCCAATTTCCCAATTGAAATGAATTAGTCCAAGTGCTGGAGTAGGCTTAATAAAATTGAAAGTATCATTGTTTTCTATTTTTTGAATTTTTATTTATAGTATTTTACACTTTTTGTCGTGTGTGATTTAATAGTTGATCTATTTCAAGTAATGAATTAATCTCTTAAAAATCAGTGCATTTATTCGGCGTATTTTTCTTTACCTCACCATTTTCTTCAAAATTCAATTCACCTTCTTCTATTATTCCTTTTTTGAAATGAGCTTTGTAAGAGGGGTTTCCATTTTTGTAATACATAAAATAATCTCCATTCAATTCGTCGTTGGAATACCTTCCTTTTAAGCTGATTTCTCCTTTTTTGTAATAAGAAATAAAATCTCCTTGACGTAAATTGTTGACGTACTTTATTTTAAAAAAAAGTTGTCCGTTTTTATGAAACCAATTAGTTTCGCCTTGAAGTTTTCCGTTGTAAAAATTTTCTTTAGAAGCAATTTTACCATTTTTAAAATACGTGAAGAGCGTGTCTTTTATCAAATTATTTTCATATTTACACATTGAGAATAAGCGCCCATTTTTATAATAGAATGAATGTTTACCTTGAATTTCAGAATTCAAATAATTCTTTTTTTCTTTTATTTTTCCATTTGGATAATAGCTGATTTCGTTTCCATTTAAAATGTTATTTGAATAGTTTTTGATTGTTGATAGATTTCCTTTCTTATCAAAAAAACTCCATTTCCCAGTCATTAATCCTTCGTGAAACTGTCCTTTACTTTCTATTGAACCTTCTGAATAAAACGATTTAAATTCTCCCGACTTCTTTCCTTTTTCATAGTTTGTACTGTTGGCTATTTGACCATTTTCAAAATACCAAAAAGATGTACCTGTGGGTTCGTCATTTATATACGTTGTTTTATTCTGAGTTGCACCGCTTTCGAAGTAAGAAATGCATTCTCCATTTGGTTCGTTAAGATGATAATTTACAGTTCTATTCACTTTTCCATCTTTGAAGTAGGTAGTACTCAAGCCTTCTAATTGACCGTTTTCATAATTATCAGATTCTTGAATTTTCCCATCGTTGAAATATTTAGAGGAATTTCCGTTTAATTGATTTTTAGTATATGTTTCTCTCAATTCAATCCGTCCTTCTAAATCAAAGTAAACAGATTCTCCATTCAATAAGCCATTAATATAGAAGCTTTTAAAATGAATAGGACCTTCAGGGTAATACCAAGAAGCAGGACCATTTAATTCTCCTCTTATATAGTTTGCTTTGTAATTAATGATACCGTCCTCATTGTATAAGAAGTAGAGACCTTCGATTTTACCGTTGCTGTAAAATGCTTTTTCACCAATCTGACCATTTTCGTATTTCCAAACTAATTCCCCATCATATGGAGTTGTAAATGTGGAGTCGGTATAAAAAGTATTGTCTGTTAAGTTTTCAACCTGAGAAAATGCATTCGGTGAAAGACATTCAAGTAAAAGGAAGAATACAAGACTTGGAAATTTCATCGCAGTATTTTATTGTAAAAATATGAAAATTATCTTGCTAATGTCTTTGCTAAATAATTTTTCTGTGTAGCTTTGATTAAATTTTAGTCTAAAAAAAAACGAATACCAAACATATTTGTAAATGAAGTACCAAATAAACGAAATAGATGAAGTTTATTGGACTACTTTATATAAGTTTTTGAATGAACATAAAATTCTTTAATTTTGAACCAAGAAACAAGATATGAATTAGTTGTGCTAGCAAATGCAAGAATGCCTTTTGGTCGTTATGAAGGGAAGTTGTTGATTGAAATCCCTGAAAACTATTTAGTTTGGTATAAAAACAAAGGTTTTCCAGCTGGGAAATTAGGTCAACAATTGGAGCAAATGCTTGAATTAAAAACAAACGGACTAGAACCCTTGATTTACAAATTGAGAAAGTTTGATTTATAACTAATTGTTAATCAAATTTTTATGTTGAAGTTGTTTTTAAAGTGTTGATAACTTTTACCGATTTGTTGATAAGATGTAACCTAATAAAAAGAGTTCCGTAGAAGGTGGTATATTCAAAACAATAAAGTTATGAATGTTAAACCGACTATAATGATTAATAATTCGATAAAAATCGCTGCGTATAAATTGAATTTACACAAGGTTCAAGGGATTAAAAGTACATTGGATGTATTTCAAGTTGCTCAATTAATGGATACAATTAAATACGGAGATTCTGTCAAAAGACCTCAAAATAGTTCGATTTTCTATAATATCAACATTAACTAATGGTCAAAAATTATAAATGAGTATTTTCAAAGGGAAAGTTATTTGGGTGACAGGTGCATCTTCCGGAATAGGAGAGGGTATTGTTAGAATGTTGGCGGATCAAGGTGCAACGATTGTGCTTTCAGCTAGAAATTTAGATGCTTTAAAAACCATTCAATCTGGATTGCCGAATTCTGAAAATCATATTTGTATACCTCTAGATTTAGAAAAATCTTCCAATTTTCCTGAATTAGCTTCTGAAGTAATAAATCTGAAGGGAAGAATTGATTATTTATTCAATAACGGCGGACTAAGTCAACGCTCTGAAGCTGCAGATACACCATTATCTGTTGATCGACGAATCATGGAGATTAACTATTTTGGAAATATTGCTCTGACAAAAGCGGTTCTGCCATTTATGCAACGCCAAAAATCAGGACACATTATCGTTATTTCTAGTATTGCAGGTAAATTTGGATTTTTTCTTCGTTCAGCTTATAGTGCTTCAAAACATGCGCTTCATGGTTTTTATGAAAGTTTGTTATTAGAGGAGGAAAAAAATAACATCAACGTTACAATCGCATGCCCAGGTAAAATAAACACCAATATCTCTCTTCATGCTTTGAATCAAGAAGGTAAACAACACGGGGTTATGGATCACAATCAAGAGACAGGAATGTCAATTGAAGTATGTGTTGCTAAACTTTTAAAAGCAGTCGAACAAAACAAAAAAGAAATTTTAATCGGGAATAAAGAAATTAAAGCGGTGACATTGAAACGATTTCTGCCTTCTTTATTTTGGAAAATTATTAAGAAACAATCAGCTGTTTAACTTATTGATATTAAGATTGTTAGTATTTACTCTGTTTGAGCCAAACGCGTATAGAGATTAGCCCAATAAACTTCATCTATTTCATGTATACTTCTTCAAAAATTTGTTTCTTTGCTTTGTGTAATGAATAAAATTTGATTCTAGATTAGTGTGAATTATACAACTAAAACAAAAAACTCTATAAGGGATTAAATTTCATAAACACCAATTTTGTATTCACAATTGTCACGAATGACACTTGCAGAAATCAAGGTGAAAATGGAAACTAAAAAAATTAATCTATTCATAGTAGATGATAATGAATTACTCGTTACAGCATTGAAGTTGTATTTAACAGAGAAATTTGAAAACGCTTTAATAATTTCAACTTTTCACTCAGGTCGAGAATGTTTATCAAAAATTACAGAAACTACTGATGTTATTATTCTTGATTATTTTTTGGAAGATGGGAGTGATGGTTTGAAAATTCTAAAAGCAATTAAGCAAATTAATCCTTTAACTCAAGTGATTATGTTGTCTAGTAATCAAGATATTGAATTAGCAATTGACGCTTTTAGACTAGGAGCAAAAGATTATGTAGTAAAAGGGAGCGGTTCCTGGCAAACAGTAAGAAAACTTGTTGGTAATATTATAAAATCACCTATACGAATTCTTGTGAAGGAATTTGGCGTGTCTAAATTTATGGCTGCATTTCTAGTTACATTTTTAGCCATGAGTATTGTGGTACTTTTCGCAATTTATTTTATAAATTGATCTAAAATAAATTCAAGCCCCTTTTTTTTTCGGTATAACCATTTACGTTGCTATAATTGTGTATTTAAAAAGGGAGTATTCTACAAAAAAATATACGATTTACATATTTTATCATATTGCGAATGTGTGAATTGTATAACTAATTAAAATAGTTTTGTAACTCGACACAATTAAAGAAGTGTACATTTACCTTAATTAATTCAAAACATAACCCATTGAAAATTTATATAAAATATATGGTCAGTACCCGTTGCAAAATGGTGGTGAAGGAAGAGTTGAAAAAACTTAGACTTCACTTCATGGTGGTTGATTTAGGTGAAGTGGAAATAATGGAAAACATTACTCTAGAACAAAGAGAACAATTAAAGATAGCTTTGTTTGAATCCGGTCTCGAATTGATGGATGATAAACGAGCAATGTTGATTGAAAAAATTAAAAATGTGATCATTGATATGGTGCATCATACTGACGAACCTCTTAAAGTAAATTTTTCTAATTATTTAAGCGAAAAATTAAACCACGATTATACGTATCTTGCAAACTTATTTTCGGAAGTACAAGGTTCTACTATTGAACAGTTTATTATTTCTCATAAAATTGAACGAATAAAAGAACTGATTATTTATGGTGAACTAAATATTACTGAGATTGCATGGAAAATGAATTACAGCAGTGTTGCTCATTTATCCAATCAATTTAAGAAAATGACGGGATTATCTCCTTCGCATTTCAAACAATTGAAAAACAAACGTAGAAGTCCTCTTGAAGAAATTGAGTGAAAAATAATAATATGGAAATAGAAAGAACTCACGATTCTCATTACGCTAGAAATTTGATAGAGGCAAGTTTAGATCCTTTGATAACGATAAATTCAAAAGGACAAATTACTGATATGAATGCTGCGAAAGTAGATGTTACAGGCTTTGATCGTCACAAATTAAAAGGAACAAATTTTTACGATTATTTCACCGATTCTGAAAAAGCCAGAGATTTTTATAGAGAAGTATTTGAAAAAGGATTTATAACCGATTCTCCCTTAACTTTTAGACACAAAGATGGAAAGTTAACAGATGTATTGTTTAATGGGGCTGTTTATAAAGATAATAAGGGAAATGTTTTAGGTGCTGTTGTTGTTGCAAGGGATATTTCAGAACAAAAATGGGCAACTGAACTCAGGATTGTCAACAAAGAGCTAGCTTTTCAAAATAATGAAAAAGAAAAAAGAGCGGCTGAATTAGTAATAGCCAATAAAGAACTAGCTTTTCAAAACAATGAAAAAGAAAAAAGAGCCCATGAGTTAGGTTTAGCTAATAAAGAACTTGCTTTTCAAAATGATGAAAAGGAGAAAAGAGCTGAGGAATTAGGTGTAGCAAATAAAGAACTAGCTTTTCAAAATAACGAAAAAGAAAAAAGGGCACAAGAGTTAAGTATTGCTAATAAAGAACTTGCTTTTCAAAATGATGAAAAGGAGAAAAGAGCTGAGGAATTAGGTATAGCAAACAAAGAACTAGCTTTTCAAAATAACGAAAAAGAAAAAAGGGCAGCTGAATTAGTTATTGCCAATAAGGAGTTGGAATTTCAAAATAATGAAAAAGAAAAACGAGCTGCCGAATTAGTTATTGCCAACAAAGAACTTATTTTTCAAAATGATGAAAAAGAAAAACGTGTTGCCGAATTAAGGATAGCAAATTATGCTCGAGGATTAATTGAAGCAAGTCGTGACCCTTTAGTAACAATTAGTCCTGAAGGGAAATTAACAGATATGAATCAAGCTACGATTAATATTACTGGAATAACTCGAAAAAAATTAACAGGTACAGATTTCTTTGATTATTTCACAGAACCTCAAAAGGCAAGGGAAGTTTATCAAGAAGTATTTGCCAAAGGTTCTGTTGCTGACTCACCTCTTACCCTTCGTCATAAAGATGGGGAATTAACTGATGTGTTATTTAATGGTTCAGTTTATAAAGATGATCAAGGCAGTGTAAAAGGAGTAGTAATTGTTGCGAGAGATGTAACCGATCAAAAAAGAATTGCTACTGAATTAACAGAATCGAAAGTTTTAGCTGAATTAGCAACTAAAATTGCTGAAGAAGCAAAAATGAAAGCTGAATCTGCAACTAAAATTGCGGAGGATGCTGTAAAAACTAAACAGCAATTTCTTTCCAATATGAGTCATGAAATCCGTACACCGATGAATGCAATTATTGGTTTTACGAAGGTTGTTTTAAAAACTGAACTGACAGATAAACAAAAAGAATATTTATCAGCTATCAAAGTTAGTGGAGATGCATTAATTGTTTTGATAAACGATATTTTAGATTTAGCGAAAGTAGATGCTGGGAAAATGTCGTTTGAAAAAACACCTTTCAAAATGGCTTCTTCTATCGCCTCAATGCTTCATTTATTTGAGACAAAAATTCAGGAAAAAAATTTAAGATTAATTAAAATATACGATTCAAATATTCCTGAAGTATTAATAGGGGATTCTGTTCGTTTGCATCAAATTATTTTAAATTTGGTGAGTAATGCAGTGAAGTTTACATCATCTGGCACTATTACTGTAAATGTTAGTTTACAAAGTGAAAATCAAGAAACTGCTACTATAGAATTTGCAGTTACTGATACCGGAATTGGTATTTTAGATACTAAAATTGAAACTATTTTCGATGATTTTCAACAAGCAAGTAGTGGAACTTCTAGGTTGTATGGTGGTACTGGTTTAGGATTAGCGATAGCAAAGCAATTAGTTGAACCTCAAGGAGGTAAGATTTGTGTTCGAAGTGAAATTGACAAAGGTTCAACTTTCAGTTTTACACTTCCATTTCAAAAAACGAGCATCGATTCACTCAAAGAGATAGGAGAAGAAGAAGAAGTAGATTCAGAATATAAAAATATTAAGGTTCTTGTAGTAGAAGATATTGCCTTGAATCAGCTTTTAATGAAAACATTGTTAGATGATTTTGGTTTCGAACGAGATATAGCAGATAACGGTCAAATTGCGATTGAAAAATTAGAAAAGAATACGTATGACATCATCTTGATGGATCTTCAAATGCCAGTGATGAATGGATTTGAAGCGACTGAATATATTCGTAATACATTGAAATCATCTATTCCGATTATTGCTTTAACAGCAGATGTTACAACAGTTGATTTAGAGAAATGTAAAGCTGTTGGTATGAATGATTACATTGCTAAACCTGTTGATGAACGAATTTTATTTCGTAAGATAATAGGACTTGTCAAAAAACAATTGATTAATTTAGATGACCAAAGTAATGTTGTCTCAAATCATCCAATCAAGTATACAAAAATGGATTATTTGATAAAATTGACGAAATCAAAACCTGTGCTTATGATGGAAATGATTTCTCTTTATTTAATTCAGACACCTCCGTTGGTTGTGTCGATGAATGAAGGCTATACTAGAAGAAATTGGGATTTACTTCAATCATCCGTACATAAAATGATTTCATCATTTGCAATAATGGGAATAGATGTTGTTTATGAAGATGTAGCGAAAAAACTTCAATCAAATGCTAGAAATCAAGAAGATACTAAACAGACTGAATTACTTGTTACAGAGTTGACGAAAATATGTACTCAAGCTTGCTTAGAATTGAATATCGAAAATAGTAGATTAATGAACTCAATAGAACAAATAAAATGAATAAAGAAAAAATAAAATTATTTTTAGTAGATGACGATGCTGTTTTCCTTAAATCTCTTGAGATTCAATTTTTAGAGCATGCAGATTTTGATATTGAAACATTTTCAACGGGGGAGTTGTGTATTAAAAATATCTCTCATAATCCAGACGTAATTATTTTAGATTATCAGTTAGATGGAGTTGAAGAAGGAGTAATGAATGGTATTGAAACCTTGGATTTAATCAAGCAAAATAATTCAGAAATTCCTGTAATTATGTTGTCTTCACAAGATAAAATTGAAGTGGCTATTAGTTGTATGCACCACAAAGCTTTTGATTATGTAGTGAAAAGTGAAACAGCTTTTTTGAGGTTGCAAAAAATTATCACGACCATATTTGAATACAAAAAAATGGAAAAAGAATTGAATTGGTTCATGGATCGAATGTGATTGTGTGAATCATGTAACTAAATCAAAAAGTTGTGTAATGCATCCTATTTAGTTGATTGTCATCTTTGTATCCTAGTGAAAATGTATTCACTAGGTAACTAAAAAAAGGATGACAAAATCAAATGCATTACTTGAAAGTGAAACAAATAATCTTTCTGAAAATAAGAAACAAATTGAACGATCTGCAAAAGCACATTGGGAAGGAAGTTTAAAAACTGGCAAAGGTAATTTAAGTACTGACAGCAGTGTTTTAGATGATACAAACTATAGCTTTACTACACGATTTGAAAAAGGAGTAAAGGGAACAAATCCTGAAGAATTATTAGCTGCAGCACATGCTGGTTGTTTCACAATGGCAGTTGCAGCTCTGCTTTCAGAAAAAGAGTTGTCACCAACTTCATTGGATACAAAAGCAACTGTAACAATGAAGGGTCTAACTATTACCAATATTCATTTAGCGATTGCTGGAACAGTAGAAAACATAACATCGGATGAATTTGATGAGATTGTTATACTCGCTAAAAAATCATGTGTGATTTCTAAAGCCTTAAACATACCAATTAGTTCTGAATCCTATTTTATCGGTTAAAATTCTACTTATTGTAGAATTTAATCAAATCTAAAAACAACTCAATCATTATAATAATGGAATTAACTAAAAAAAGATTAGGTATTTGGATGGATCATTCAAGTGCTCATTTAATAGAATTTACATCCAAACCTATTAAAACAACAACAATTACTTCTTTATTCACTCATCATGAAAAAGTTGAAAGTATTAAAAAAAGTGAGGGCCTAATGCATCATAAAGAGCAGCACCAACAAGCGACTTATAACAAAATTTTGAGCGAATCAATTCTAACTCACGACGAAGTGCTTCTTTTTGGACCAACAGATGCAAAAACAGAGCTTTATAATACAATAAAAGACAATCATCTTTTTGAAAATGTAAATATAGAGATTCAAAATGCAGACTATATGACTAAAAATCAAGAATATGCGTTCGTGAGAGAATATTTTTCTTGTCTTTGATTTTATATAAAGTATATTATTCACACTAAAACATTAATTATAAAATGGCGATTACCTATTACATGCTTCAAATATCACCTGTTCTCTTTTTTATTCTGATTGTTTGTTCTGGAGCTTTATTAGCAGGCTTAGGCACTTACTTGTTTCGGAAATTTGTGAAGTTAAAAGTATTAAAATCTCATAATGAAGTTACAGGATTTCTTTTTTTAGCAATTGCTAGTTTTTATGCTCTATTATTGAGTTTTGTTGTATTGGTTGTTTGGGATCAATTGAATGAAACTAGAGGAAACGTGAGCAAGGAAGGGAGTTCTGCGATGGGATTATATCATGATATAAAATATTATCCGGATACTGTTCAAACTAAAAAATTGATGTCTGCATATCTTAATTTTGTTTACAACGTCATAGATGAAGAGTTTCCGAATATGGAGCATATGAAATTGAGTCGTAAAACACCAGAATCATTTTTTGATGTGTTTTATGAAATGGAAAGATTGAGTCCTAAGAATCCGATGCAAATCCAATTAGTGAGTGAAATGTTTCGACATTTAAACGAATTGTCAACTTATAGAGGTTTAAGAACAAGTTCGATAGAAACTGAGATTTCTCCTCCGATTTGGTTGCCAATGATATTAGGTGCGTTTATTACCATTTTCAGTGCGATGTTATTGGATATTGAACATCATCGAATTCATATTTTGATAAATTCAATGTTAGGTGCCTTCATAGGAATTTTCTTTTTCACGATTATTTTATTGGATCATCCTTACACAGGAAGTATAGGCATTAAACCAAAATCATACATGGAGATTTTTACATTAGAAAAATGGTCTCTAGAAACGGATCGAAATCCATCTCAATAAAATAAAAACGGATTACAATCCATCACAATATAAAACAAAACCCATGAAAAATATAAAAACACCAATTCTGATAATTGTCTGTATATCAACTATATTTCTTTTTTCTTGTGAGTCTCACGAAAGTGCTGCTGATGACGCTTTCTTAGAGGTTAAAAAAGATAAAAAAAATCCGTCTACGATAGATGAGCAAGAAACCACTCTTGCGATAGCTACCGTTGAATCAAAAGATAAAATCGTGTATATCACTAAAAAAGTTGCCTCTAGTGATTGGATGCTTTTTGCTCAAGACATTGATAAAAAGATATTGATTAATAAATCGATGATTAAAGAGTTGAAAGGAAGTTCTTTAACTTCAAGTAAATTATTAAGAAGAATAATTATACTTGAGAAAGATAATTTAAGTTACGATCAAGAATTACTTAATTACAAACAAGAAGAAAAAATCAGGTGGGAATCCTTCAAAATGAAAATGAACCAAGAGGTGAGTGCTCTTGAGATAGAATTAAAAAGTATGGAGCAAGTTATACAGAAATAATTTATAAAAAAGATGGCTATGAAAAAATTAACAACAGCGAGTGGAATACCTTATGTAGAATTTGAAAACTCTATGACAGTTGGTGGTCAAGGGCCAATTTTATTACAAGATTATTTTCTTCAAGAGGATATGGCACATTTTAACCGTGAAAGAATTCCCGAAAGAGTTGTTCACGCCAAAGGTGCTGGTGCTATTGGAAAGTTTACGGTTACCCATGATATTACAAAATATACGAAAGCAAAAATTTTCTCCAAAATTGGTAAAGAAACGAGAATGTTTACTCGTTTTTCTCAGGTAGGTGGAGAGAAGGGGAGTGCTGACAGCGAAAGAGATCCAAGAGGGTTCGCGATGAAATTTTATACGGAGGATGGAAACTGGGATTTGGTAGGAAATAATACACCAGTTTTTTTTATCAAAGATCCTAAGAAATTTTCGCATTTTATTCATACTCAAAAACGTGACCCTAAATCAAACTGTAAGAATCCAACGATGATGTGGGATTTTTACAGCCTGAATCCTGAGACAATTCATCAAGTCCTGATTTTAATGAGCGATCGAGGAACTCCAGCAACTTATCGAAATATGCACGGTTTTGGTAGTCATACTTTTTCGATGTTCAATGCTAAAAATAAAAAAACGTGGGTAAAATTTCATTTTGAAACACTTCAAGGGATTAAAAACTTCACGAGTGATGAAGCTTTAAAAATGAGAGGAATAGATCCTGATCAAGCCACAAGGGATTTGCAAGATGCAATTGAAAGAAAAGATTTTCCGAAATGGAGAATGAGTATCCAGGTAATGACAGAAGAACAAGCTAAAGTATTTAAATTCAATCCGTTCGATGTTACGAAGGTATGGAGTCATAAAGAATACCCTTTGATAACAGTGGGTGAAATGGAGCTCAATGAAATTCCAGAAAATTACTTTTTAGATGTAGAACAAGTGGCTTTCGCTCCTGCACATGTTGTGAACGGAATTAGTTATTCTCCTGATAGATTATTACAAGGTAGAATACTTTCATATCCTGATGCTCAACGTTATAGATTGGGTGTGAACTATGAAGATATTCCAGTAAATAGATGTCCATACAGTACAACTAATTATCAGAGAGATGGTCAAATGCAGGTGGATGGTAATGGTGGAAGTGAGCCGAATTATAGTCCAAATAGTTTTGATGATATTGAAATAGATCAAACGTATAAAGAACCAGCAATGAAACTTGATTCTTCTGAAGCAGATTGGTTTGATCGAAATGTGAATGAAAATGATCATTTTATTCAACCTAGAGCCTTGTATCAAGAAGTTATGAATAATGAGGAACGGAAAAGACTTGTAGCTACTATTTGTAGTTCTATGAAAGAGATACATGGCGAAAAAAAAGATGAAATAATTATGCGCCAAATTTGTCTTTTTTATCGAGTAGATGTTCAATTTGGAAAAGCAATTGTAGCTGAAATGAATTTAAAAATTGATTAGAAAAATACAGGATAAATTTAACCTAATGGTCAATGTTTCATGCTTTTATCAATCCATTGTTAATCAAGTATTTAATTCTTAAGTGTTAAGTTGTTAATTTAATTTATTTCATTAAAATCACAACTTAATTATGTCTACATTTACAAATAATCAGATTAGTTAGATGGCAATCAAAAAAAAGAGTGAGGCCCCAGTGCCTCAAAAAACCGAACAGGATTTCCCAATAGTAGGTGTAGGTGCTTCAGCAGGTGGCTTGGATGCTTTTCAACGATTTTTAAAAGCCATTCCTGAAGACTCAGGAATGGCTTATGTTTTGGTCCAACATTTGGATCCTAATCATGAAAGTATTCTACCCGAAATTCTTGAGAGAAGTACAAAAATTCCAGTACATGAAATTACAGATAAGATCAATTTAGCGCCCAATAATATTTATGTGATTCCAGAAAATAAAATTCTTACTTCAACGGATGGAATTTTGAAGCTTACTCCACGAAATAAAATAAAAGTCAATGCTGCTATTGATGTTTTTTTCACAACTTTAGCAGAAGTACATCAAAATTTAGCAATTGGAGTGATCCTTTCAGGAACTGGCGCTGATGGAACTTTTGGTTTGAAAGCTATAAAAGCACATGGAGGAATCACTTTTGCTCAAGATCAACAATCGGCCAAATACGGTGAAATGCCTCAAAATGCAGTCAACGCAGAAGTGGTAGATTTCATTCTGCCCCCCGAAAAAATACCCGGAAAAATCGTTTATATTGAGCAAGGAAACCGATTGAACAGCCTTACTTCCGATAATTTATTGAAACACGATGAAGAAGTTTATGATCAGATAATTTTAGTTCTTCGAAAAAGAAGCGGAGTCGATTTTACGTATTATAAGCAAACAACGGTGCGCAGAAGAATTGCGAGAAGAATGTTAATTACTGAGAATATTGAGTTAGTAAATTATCTCAATTTTTTAAAGGAAAATACAACGGAACAGGACGATCTATTTCATGATATGTTGATACCAGTGACTTCCTTTTTTCGAGATTCTAAAATTTTCGAATCAGTTAGTCAATTGATTTTTCCGGTTTTATTGAAAAATAAATCGATTTCTGATCCAATTAGAATATGGGTTGCTGGATGTTCAACAGGAGAAGAAGCTTATTCTTTGGCAATTTCTTTGCATCAATACTTGGAAAAAATATCTGGTCGACAAATTCAAATTTTCGCATCTGATATTTCAGAAATAGTTATCTCAAAAGCACGAGTTGGAATCTATCGTAATGTGGATGTTAAAAATGTTCCTCATTCAATCTTGAAAAACTATTTTACAAAAACGAATGGGGGATACCAAGTAAACAAAACAATCAGGGAGATGTGTGTGTTTGCTATTCACGATTTTTTAAAAGACCCGCCTTTCGCTAAAATGGATTTTATTACTTGTAGAAATGTATTGATTTATATGGATACATTTTTACAGAAACGTGCTTTGAGTACTTTTCATTACGCATTGAAAGATTCAGGTTTTCTTTTATTAGGTAAATCTGAAACTACCGGTCCTGCAGTTGAATTATTCACGACATTTGCTAAAGACGATAAAATTTATTCTCGAAAATCAGTTCCAACTCGTTTCATGCAACAAAATTCGGAAAGAAGAGAAGATGCATTGGCTGAAAAAATAAAAAAGACCTCAGAGCCTGAAATTCTGCAAAATGATTTCAGAAAAAGTGCGGAAATGATTCTATTATCCAAATTTACTCCTCCAAATGTTATTATTAATGAGCAAATGGATGTGGTGCAAATCAATGGTAAGATTTCTCCTTTTTTAGAAGTACCCCAAGGTAGGCCAACATTTAATTTACTTAAAATGGCAAAAGAAGGGTTGGCATTTGAATTGAGAAATGCATTGTACAAAGCTAAAACAACGAATTTAACAGTCATTAAAGAAGGTGTGTTGGTTAAAATTGACGGTGAAGTAAAACAGATAACAATTGAGATTTCGCCCTTAAGAAATTGTGTAGAAGCTCATTTTTTGATTTTGTTTTATAAAACTATATTGCCAGAGAAAAAAATAACCATTAAAGGCGCTAATTCACTTCAAAAAAGTATCAACGATGAAGCTTTGTTACGAATAGATCAATTAGAAAATGAAATTTCGCTCACACGAGAGGACATGCGTTTAATTACTCAAGAACAGGAAACCGCGAACGAGGAACTGCAAAGTGCAAATGAAGAATTATTGAGTAGCAGTGAAGAATTGCAAAGTTTGAATGAGGAATTAGAAACATCGAAAGAGGAATTGCAATCGACAAATGAGGAATTGATTATCAGTAATCAAGAGACCCTTGACAAACAAGAGCAAATCAATTCAACTCGTTTATATGCTGAAGCAATTATAGCAACTGTTCGTGAACCACTAGTTGTATTAGATAAAGCACTTAGAATTAAAAGTATCAATTCTTCTTTTAGTAAAATGTTTAATACTTCAGAAAAAGAAGTGGAGGGTCAATTGATTTATGAGATTAAAGGCCGACTTTTTGATAATTTGAATTTGAAATCTTTACTTGAAAATGTTCTATCCAAAAAAATCGAATTCAATGATTTTGAAATTTCGGTTAAACTACAAACTATTGGAAATTGTACTTTGGTTTTGAATGCAAGAAATTTAATCAATGAAAAAGGCAAAGAGAAACTGATTTTGTTGGCGATGAAAGATATCACTGAAAGAAAAATACTTTATGATATAGCAAATTTAGCGAATGCAACTTCGAAAAAGGAGAAATTAAAAGCAGAAGAAGCTACTGTAATTGCTGAAGAAGCAACCAAGTCAAAACAGCAATTTTTATCGAATATGAGTCATGAAATTCGTACACCGATGAATGCTATTATTGGTTTCACCAAAATATTGTCAAAATCAGAACTATCAGAAAAACAAAAAGAATATTTAGAAGCTATAGAAACGAGTGGTGATAGATTAATTGTATTGATAAATGATATACTCGATTTAGCGAAAGTAGATGAAGGGAAAATGAAATTTTCAAAATTACCTTTCAAAATGAATGCTTCAATTTTATCCATGCTTCATTTGTTCCAGATGAAAATTCAAGAAAAAAATATCGAATTAGTTAATCTTTACGATGAAAATATACCCGAAGTTTTATTAGGCGATTCTGGACGTCTACATCAAATCATTATAAACCTTATAGGCAATGCTGTTAAATTTACATCCAAAGGGAAAATCACTATTAGTACAAGTTTATTAGATGAAAATGATGAAACAGTTACTATTGAATTTAAGATCTCTGACACAGGAATAGGGATAGAAAAAAAGAAAATTTCGACCATCTTTGAGAAATTTCAACAAGCTACGAGTGAAACTTCCAGCTTATATGGCGGAACAGGTTTAGGTTTGGCAATTGTAAAACAGTTAGTAGAAGCTCAAGGTGGATCAATAGATGTTAAAAGCGAGTTTCAAGTAGGTTCAATATTTAGTTTTATATTGAGTTTTCAAAAAACCAAAAATGGGATGGATGAAGTTATTGAGCCCGTAAAATTCAAAGAACATCTCAGAGTAATTAAAATTCTTGTCGTAGAAGATATTGCACTAAATCAACTTCTGATGAAAACATTGCTAGATGATTTCGGTTTTGAACATGATTTAGCTTCGAATGGTAAGTTGGCTATAGAAAAACTGAAAAAAAACAGCTACGATGTTATTTTAATGGATCTTCAAATGCCCGAAATGAACGGTTTCGAAGCGACAGAATATATTCGAAAAAAAATGCACAGCACTATACCAATTATTGCGATTACAGCTGATGTAACGACAGCAGATCTTGAAAAATGCAAAGAATTTGGGATGGATGATTACTTAGCCAAACCTATTGATGAAAAATTACTTTACAGAAAAATTATCGAAGCAATGAAATGAGTTGAACTAATTAAAAGAGCACGAAATCTTTGAAGTCATTAAAAAAAAACACCTCGCTTCAAGTTTAAGGTTACCACAGGATTACAAATACTGCGGAGTAGGGGGACGAATTGCTTTGATACTAAAAAGGAATGAATTATGCAATTCTTTCAAAAAAGTGTGTAATTTTTTTGAAGTTATTAGTTACAACTTTGTCTTGTTAAATAATTAAAAAATAAAAATTATGAAAAAATTAGTCTTAGTATTCGCTGCAATTGGTTTTGTTGCGATGTCATTTACAACAACAACATTTTTATCAAATGATAAAGCTGTTTTAGAAAGTGAAGTGAAATCAGAACATTACAAAGCGTGTATTGATGCTTGTAATGTAAGTATTGCTTCTAGTAAAAAAGTATTGAGTATGTGTACTGAAAAGACACCTAAAATGGCTGAATGTGAAAAGCTATGTAAAGAATGTATTGCTTCATGTGAAAGTGCAATTAAGTCGATGGAATCAGATAGCAAAGATGCTAAAAGTGAATGTTTAAAGTGTGCGAAAGCATGCGAAAAATGTGCCGTTGAATGTGAAAAGATGGATATGGCTGAGTGTAAGAAATGTGCATCAGACTGTCGTAAAACAGCAAAGCTTTGTAATGAAATGAAATAAATATTATTTTAAACTAATTAATTTAGTGGGGTAAACGAACGTTTTATCCCACTTTTTTTTGACTATATAGCACCATTTATACGTATTAGCTAGTATAAAATAAATTCGTATAATGCTTATATAATCTCCCCAATCACTACATCTTGTTTTGGTAAAATTACCTGATAAGCATGAAATTTTATTTCATCTCCATCGGAGAAAATATCTCTTCCAATAGTTTGTGTAGTTCTGGATGTTTTTTCTGTAATAAGTGGGGTTGTTTAAAAAAATATTCAGAAGCTACTGCTAAAAACTCAGCGTCGTTTGTTGCCGCGTATGCATTAATGTCGGATTTTCCTTTTTTTATTAATTGTATTTCTTCATGAATAAAAATTAACCAAGGTAAAAACTGTTTTTCGGATATTAAAATATGTGGAAAACCATCTATGTAGCCATCCTCTTTATCTACCAAATGAACAAATTCGTGAATCGCAGTATTTGATTTTGAATGAATGTCTAAAAATCCATTTCTCAGATTTTGTTTTGCAAGAATCATCGTGTTCTGCAAACCGCCTTCGCCTACCATACCAACCACATTTCTTCCTTTGCCTTTAGTATTGAATTTTTGATCAAAAGAATTGGGATAAATTAATACTTCATTGATATTCTGATATTCCCAATTTTTAAAAGCAAAAATCGGAATAATGGCACCTGAAGCAACAAAAATACGATCCATATCTTCTACTTTCGTTTCAATTCCAGTTATTTTAACTTTGTCTAAGAACGAAGAGACTCTGTTTTCAAACTCAACTTTTTCTTCTTTACTTAATTTTTGATAAAACTGTACATGTTTTTCTAATATACTTTTTGAATTTATACGCGAAGGATGTGAAAGAATTTTGCTTTTTCGATTATTTAGATAGAAAATAAATATTGCTAGAGCAATCGGTATACATATGTAAAATAATTGGGACATGTATATTGATGTTAATTTTTAAAGACCTTTATTTTAAATCAACGCAACAATTTTACGGTACAACAATTTTTCATCAACAGGCTTAGCGATATAATCATTCATTCCTATAGCTTTGCATTTCGCTAAATCCACCGTGGTTACATCAGCAGTTAAAGCAATAATTGGAATGTTGGAATTCATGTTCTTGCGGATATGTTCTGTTGCTTCGAAGCCGTTCATTACTGGCATTTGTAAATCCATTAAAATAAGATTATAGGTTTTGTTGTCTTCTAACGCGTCTTCATTTGCTAATTTTTCGATTGCAATTTTTCCATTGGAAGCAATTTCGCAATCAAATCCGAAATCATCTAACAATGTTTTCATTAGTAGTTGATTGAGAGGCATGTCTTCTACTACCAATATTTTTATTTTTTTATTTTCTAAAGCTGATTGTCCAGTTTCTTCTCCAATTTTCGTATTAAATGGATTGTTTTTTGTTTTTAGAAAAGGAAGTGTAAACCAGAAAGTAGAGCCTTCATTGATTTTACTTTTCACATTAATTTTTCCTTTTTGTCCCTCTACCAATTGTTTTGCTATGGCAAGTCCCAATCCTGTGCCGCCGAAAAGAGTTGTAGTAGAGGTTGAGGCTTGTTGAAAGTTTTCAAAGATAGTTACCATTTTATCTTCTTCAATTCCAATTCCCGTATCTTTAATTTCAAATTCTAACGTTGCATTTTCATCGTCTTCAATTACCAATCGAACAGTAACATTGATTCTTCCTTTTGAAGTGAATTTCACCGCATTACTGACGAGATTGATAATGATTTGGTGCAAACGAGTTGGGTCGCCAAGTAGAACCTCTGGAATTTTTGAATCGTACTCCACGAGCAATTCTAAGTTTTTCTCTTGAATTTTTGTTTCAAATAAATGAAGTATGGCTGTTAAGGTTGCACACATTTTGAAAGGTGTTTGTTCAAACGACATTTTTCCTGCATCCACTTTTGCCAAATCGAGAATATCATCAATCAGCACAATCATTGTGTCACCGCTTACTTTTATGGCGTCTAAATATTCTTTTTGTTTATCTGATAGTTCTGTTTTTGACAATACTTTAGTAAAACCGATAATCGCATTCATCGGTGTACGAATTTCATGGCTCATATTGGATAAAAACTGTTGCTTTGCTTGCATCGCGTCTTCTGCAATTTTTGTAGCACATTCAGCTTTTCTTTTTGCCTCTTCAAGTTCTGTCGAAATTCTTTTTTGTGCTTTAAAGTCGCCATAAATCGCTTTAATTTCTTCTTTTTGAACTAATAACTCTTTGGTTTTTGTATACAAATCCACAAAAACGGCAACTTTGGCTTTTAATATTTCTGGTACAAGGGGTTTAATCATGTAATCAACTGCACCAGATTGATAACCTTTAAAAATATGTGCTGAATTGTCCATGCTAGCAGTTAAGAAAATAATCGGAACAAGCTTAAGATTTTCAATCTCACGAATTAATTCAACCGTTTCAAAACCATCCATCTCTGGCATTTGAACATCCATTAATATGATTGCAAAATCCTGTTCATGCAAAAGGATCTTTAATGCCTCATTTCCTGAATTTGCTTTCACGAATTGATAATTTTTATTTGAAAGCATTAATTCCAAAGCGAACAAATTTTCAGTTAAATCGTCAACCAATAATATTTTAACAGGATTATTTATACTCATCTCAAATTATTCTAATTATTTATTTAACCAAACGCGCATCAACGATAATAAACGTTCCACATCAATCGGCTTTGTAATGTAATCGTTTGCTCCTGCATCAATGCATTTTTGTTTGTCATCTTTCATTGCTTTTGCTGTGAGCGCAATAACCGGTAAATTTTCAAATTTTTTCTGTAAACGAATATGTTTCATAGCTTCGTATCCGTCCATTTCAGGCATCATAATATCCATCAATACGAGATCGATTTCAGGATGTATATCCAACATGTCCAAAGCGCTTTTTCCATTTTCCGCTTTTATTATTTCCATTCCACGCTCTTGTAATATTTTTGAAAGAGCAAATAGATTTCGCATGTCGTCATCCACCAATAATATTGTTTTCGATTGAAATACAGCTTCTTTGTCGTACAGTTTACTGATGATTTGTTGCTTTGATTTCGGCATGTTTCCAATTGTTCGATGAAGAAAAAGTGCCGTTTCATCCAATAATCGTTCTTCCGATTTTACGCCTTTTATAATAATGCTTTCAGCATATTTTTGAAGCTCATTGTTTTCTTCTTTTGTTAGTTCTTTTCCTGTGTAAACAATTATAGGAGGAATTGAGTGACCTTTTAGTTTTTCCAATTTATGAATAAGTTCAAAGCCAGTCATATCAGGCAAACCAATATCTAATACGATACAATCAATGTCATTTTGTTCAAACTTTAGCAAAGCCTCTTGTCCTGTTCCAGCTTCAAAGCATTTTACATCTCCATTCCCAATCAATAGGCGAATCGCTTTTCTTGCGTTCTCGTTGTCTTCTATGATCAATAGGTTTTTTAATTTTCTGTTTACAAAATTTTCGATTCTAGTAAAGGCTTCTTCGAGGTCTTTTTTAGCGACAGGCTTCATTAAATATTCAACTGCTCCTTCTTTAATTTGGTCTAAAGAGCGATCGTTACCTGACATAATATGTACGGGAATGTGTCGCAATGAAGGATTTGCTTTTAAATCCAATAACACTGTGTGTCCGTTAATTCCTGGTAAACTCATATCAAGAATAATCGCTTGAGGATGGTGTTTTTTTGCGAGTACTAAACCATCTTCACCGGTTGCAGCAGATATACATTTAAAACCTTTTTTATTGGCTTGATTTAAAAGAATAGCTGCAAACTTTAAATCGTCTTCAATGATTAATACTGTTGTGTCTTCATCTGTTAGTGTATTTCTATCATCTTTTATAGAAGGATAGTTGATGTATTTTGCATCATTTGTTCTGGTGATGAATCCTGAATTTGAGTGACGGTTTTTGTTAGAAATAGACACTTTGTCGGTGTTATTACCAATCGTGTATAAACTTGTTGGTTCCTCTTCTTGCTGTATTTCTAAAGGAATAATAATTGAAAAAACAGAACCTTCGTTTAACTTACTGGTCACTTTAATTTCGGCTCCTAATAATTTTGCGAGCTCACGTGAAATTGAAAGTCCCAAACCTGTTCCTCCGTATTTTCTGGATGTTCCTCCTTCAGCTTGTTGAAAAGCTTCAAATATTGCATTTTGTTTATCGTCATGAATTCCTATCCCAGAGTCAATAACGGAAATGATAAGTGTGGTTTCTGTATTTCTGTTAATATGTATGCGTACACTTCCTTTTTCTGTAAATTTTATTGCGTTTGACAAAAGGTTTTTTAAGATCTGATTTAAGCGTTGAGAATCAGTGCGAATAAATTCGGGTAATTTTTCGTCTAATTGCACTTGTAGTTCCAAACCTTTTTGTTCTGCATGATGAATAAATTCGCGAATAAGTTCATTTGTTAAATTCTTCAAAGATACCTGCTCCACCTGTATAGACATTTTTCCAGCTTCAATTTTAGATAGGTCAAGTACTTCATTTATCAAGACAAGTAAATCACATCCACTTTTGTAAATTATTTCTGTACTTTCTACCTGAATTGGATCCAGATTTTCATTTCGATTTTCAGATAAATCTTTCGATAGAATTAGTAAACTATTGAGCGGAGTTCTTAATTCATGCGACATGTTGGCGAGAAATTCCGATTTGTACTGACTGCTTATTTCGAGTTGTTTTGTTTTCTGTTCAATGTCTTTTTTTGAAGCCTCAACTTCCAAATTTTTCGCTTCTAAAGATTGTGTTTGCTCCTCCAATTCTTCATTGGTCATTTGCAATTCCTCTTGCTGTTTTTTCAGGTTTTGTGCCTGTTCCTCCAGCTCTTCGTTCATGTGTTTTAATTCTTCTTGTTGCACTTGAAGTTCTTCACCTTGCTTCGCCAACTCTGTCATCTGATTTTTTGTATTCGTAATATCAAATCGAATGGCAACATATTTTTCTATTTTACCATCTACGCCTTTAAATGGTGTAATTGTAGTGTCCACCCAATAAAATGTTCCATCTTTCGCTTTATTTAAAAGTTCACCTTTCCATGTTTTACCAGTGCTAATTGATTTCCACATACCGATAAATAACCCATCAGGTTGTTCATCTGATTTCAAAATTCTATGATTTTTTCCTATTAACTCTTCTTGTGTATATTTTGATATTTTACAGAAATTGTCATTGGCATAGATGATGTCTCCGTTTGCATCAGAAATTGAGACGATAGCAGCTTGATTTAAGGAATTAATTTGCTGGTCTATTTCCAACGCAGATATTTCCATTTCGCCTTTTTGTGCTTGGATCTTTTCTAGAAATTCTCTCATCGCTTCTTGATTGAAAGCCGTATTTACTGCAATAGCAATGCTATTCATCGAAGAATTTATAAATTCTTTTTCTATTGCATTAAAATCTGTAAGACGACCAATTTCGATTACTCCCATTGTTTTACCCTCAAACATAAACGGAGTGATGAGTACTTGTTTTGGATTCGTATCAAGAACAGACGAGGTGATGCGAATGTGCTCTTCTGTTAGATCGTTTAAAGAAATTTGTTTTTTTTCATGTGCTGCCTGACCAATAAGTCCTTCATTTAGCATAAACTTTTCTTTCGTATTGAAAGAGGATGAAAACGCATATCGGCCGTTTAATATCAGTGCATTTTCATTTTTATTAAAAAGGTAAACGCTTCCTATGTTTGCTTTTAAGTAAGTGCATAAAAAACTGATGGTATTGTTGGCCAATTCATCTAAACTTTTGTCTCCTATTAGTTTTTCGTTAAGTTCTGTGTTCCCTGTAAGCAGCCAGTTTTTGCTTGCAGTATCCGTTTCTGCTTTTTTAAGCATTTTTAAATTTGCAATAACGATACTATAAACAACGATAAGAACAAAAATGATTATAAGCATTAATATAGCAAAATACATATTGAAATTACCAGCATCGGCATCGCTTTTTCGTTTTCTTTTAGCAAGTAAAGTATATTCCGTTTCTTGAGCCCTGTCAATTATTTCACGTATTCTATCTTGTGTTTCTTTTCCAGCTCCTGATAAAAAAAAGATTTTAGCTGATTCAAAATCCTTTTTTCTGAGATTGATGCCTTCATTTAATTGAGTAAAACGTATTTTAATTTCCCTCTCTAGTTCATCAATGTTCTTTTTTTGTAGGTTGTTGTAATTTGTTAACGTTTTTATTTTATTAAGATGTTCATTTGCATTGTTCTCGGCATTTATATAAAACTCGAGATAATGATCATTGCCTGTAATTACAAAGCCTCGGTTGCCTGTTTCAGCATCTAAGTTAGCTGTTAGGATTTGAGCGAATTCATACAAAACTTTGTTAGTCTGATCGACCAAAGCATTGGAAGCGATAAATTTTTCGCTGTTTTTATAAGAGATAATTGCAACTCCAAAAAGTATCAAAGCACATGTAATAAATCCAATTAATATTTTTCTGTCAAGTGTCATTTTCATTCTATTATTTGTACCGATAGCTGTCGGTTTGTTTATATTACAATTGTTTCAAAATTGTAATCTTTAATATTTCTTTTTAAATATTCGTTGCTTTTTATCTAGCTCCTTAAATTTTTCGTGGTAATCAGTGTAACGCAATCCTTCTTTTGAACCCAAACATAAAATGCCTCCGTTAATCAAACTGTCATAAAAAAGTTTTTGCACCTTATTTTGTAAATTGTTGTCAAAATAAATTAATACATTTCGGCAAAGTATGAGATGAACCTCTGCAAATACGCTATCTGTGACCAAATTGTGGTTAGCCCAAACAATGTTTTTTTTCAAGGATTGATCCATAATCACATTCTCATAACTGGAAGTGTAATAGTTTGAAAAAGATTCATTTCCACCCGACAATTGATAATTGAGAGCATAATTTTTCATAAGTGCATTCGAAAAAATTCCTTCTTTCGCCCTGTTTAAAGCTTGTTGGTTGAAGTCGGTGGCATAGATTGTTGTTCTGTCATACAAACCTTCTTCTTGCAGAATAATTGCCATTGAGTATACTTCTTCTCCTGTTGAACAACCTGCATGCCATATTTTTATAAAAGGATATGTTTTTAAAATAGGAACCACATTTTGGCGCAAGGACTTGAAAAATTCTTGATCACGATACATTTCTGTTACAGTGATAGATAAATCTTGTAGAAGTTCATGCGCAAATGCTTGGTCTTTCAGAACTTTGGATTGAATTTGAGAAATATCGTATATTCCTGACAGTGACATCCTGTTTTTAATTCTACGTTTGACATGAGTTTTGGAATACTGTCTGAAATCATATCCGTATTTTTGGAAAATAGCCTCTAATAGCAAAGAGATTTCTAATTCGAACGTTTCTTCATTACTCATCTTGCAAAGTTGAATAGATTTAGGAGGCAGAATGTTACATGATTTATTTGAATTGTTACACAATTCACACATTTTTGTTTTTATGATTTATCAGGAATTATCTTTGAAAGTATTCTAGAAAGCAACGGAACAAATCCTACAAAAAGTAAAACACCAAACACATTAAAAATTACATGACCATTTGTTATTTGTCTTGCAAGTGTTGCATCACCAGAAATGAATACGATAAATTTTACAATTTTATTAAAATGAGTCCAATTATTGCAGAAACTATATTAAAGAATTAATGAAATACAGCTGATCTAATAGCTTCTCTTGATCGACCGATTGATGCAAATAAAGTTTCAGGATCAATCCCTTTCAAACCTTCTGATTATTGGATACTCCAAATAGAAAAATCACCAATCCTACAATTACATTGAGTGTAATTGAGAATAAGTTTATATTTTCAGAGCTATTCATTCTTAAATGTTAACTTTAGAAAAAGGGCTATATCTTATAATTGTCATTCCTAAAATTATCAAAAGGACTCCAAAACCCAAGAAATAATAGTCATAAATAGATTTTCCTAGTCGTTCAACAACATGGTGAATTTCTAAAATATGGTGGTCTATAATGCCTTCTGTGAGATTAAATATTCCCCAACCTATTAGAAGAGATCCGCAAAATATCTGACCCGACCAAGGCACATCTTTTCGTTTACCAGCATTCCAAAGTAAAGCAATTGATACAACTGTTGTTATCCAAGTAAAGGCATGAAATAATCCATCCCAAAACATACTGACTTCAATGTTAACTACTGTTTTTTGAGGAAGTTTAGCTGAAAGCATGCTGTGTATTTGGAAAATCTGGTGGAAAAGTATTCCATCTACAAAGCCTCCCATACCAATTCCCATTAGTGTTCCTGCAGCAATTAAAGGTTTTTTATTCATTTTTTTTAAAATTTATTCCGTTGTAAATAAGAAATACAATTATTCCAAATATCAAAAAGGGAAATACTGTTACAAAGAGATTGTAAGATAGGTCAGGTCCAGATATAGTAGACCTCACATCTTTTGCAGTCTTAGAATTGCAGAGCGGACAACCGATACTGGGAAGTGAGAATGCTATTAAAAAAAAGAAAGAGAAGATTTTTTTCACGATATTAAATTTTATTGTCGAGTTGAATTTAAAATTTGACAAAAGGGAGTCGAAACTAATTTCAATTCCCTTTTGTCAAATTTTACTAAATGTAAATACCGAAAAGGTTTCTTATCGGATGCTTCCAATAATTTTTTAAGTTTCTGTAATATTTATTTACCTATCTTCTTGTTTTACCAATTTATTGTAGACTCCCATAATTAAAATTGGCGCTACCCATTGCCCTACAAATGATGCGTTTTTGTCTTTTCCAACACATTTTAATGTTAACGAAAGCGCTGCTGCACTAGCTGCTGCAATTAAAAATGTGTCAGACGGTAGTTTAACTGTTTGTTTTTCAATTGCTTTAGTAAGCATGTCTTCTTTTGTTTCTGTATTTTCCATATTTATTTATTTATTTATTTATTGATAATTGATTTATTATAAAATAATTTTTCCTTGTTCACCTTCTGAATATTCTTCTCCTGCTACGATTGCTTTTAGCATGTTATACAACACAACCATTTTACTTGAACTGTTGTCCCAATAATTTACTTCGCATGGAGTTACTTTAATAAGTGTCATGTCAGGATCTTCTAAGCCAAGTGGAAACCAAGCTTTCATAAGAGAACTCCATAACTCTTTCATTTTAATCTTGTCATCTACTAAAATTGCAGTACCATGAATCATTAAATAATTTTGATTACTTTCATCAGCAATTGCGATAGAAACTTTTTTGTTTTTTTCAATTTCACACACTTTATAGGAGGATTCTTTTGTGAAAAACCACATAGTTCCATCATCATCAGTTTTAGTTATAGCCATTGGTCTTCCCAATAAATTTTCGGCATTTTTTTCGCTTGTGATCAGCATACAGACACGTACATCTTTAACCATCTCCACTAATTTTTCTACATGTTGATTTATCATCTCTTTCATAACTTTGTTTGATTTTAATTATCCGTTAAAAATTTATATAACAAAAATAGGACAATTGAATAGGGGAGTTGTTACAGAATAAATGGAAGAATTTACATGATTCAAACTTTTGATAGTTAATACCAATTGTAGTTAAAGCTAGTCTAAAAATCTGTTTGTTTCATAGGGTTATATTCTATTAATTACAAGTAATACTATTTGTAATTAATAACTAGTCTAAAATAAAATTGTATAATACCTATATAATATGAAAATAGTGCAATTTTAGTTTGACTATATTGGATACATAATCGGTGTAAAGAGTACGATTTGAGCGTGATGGTCGTTTTTTAATCGTGTTAAGATTTGGTCGTTTTTTAAGTTTAGCTTGCAATTAGTCGTATTTTTTTTGTGGATTTGGTTTTGTAGATGCATTATTATTCTTTAATCCAAAAATGGTTTAATGGATGCACAAAAGATGTATAAATTCAAAAAAAGAAAAAATAAAGCTGGTAACATAATGAATACGCTGTCTTTAATTTTTAACCTCACGGCTACACCAACAAACATCATTAAAGTCAAACCTCCTGATGCTATCGGTAAAATGAAGTTATACACCAATCCGACGAGCAAGCCTAAAGCGCCTAAAATCTGTAAAATCGAAGAAATTATTCCTAATCGACTCAATCCGAAGCGTATAAATTCATTTTTCATTTTTGAAGATGTAAAATAAGTTATACCGTAAGCTAAGAAAGAGAGACTAGAAATAATAACTAAAACTTGTTGTAAATGCATTAAGCAATTAAATTAAGTGAATGGGACGCAATAAAAAGACATAATATCAAAAGGAACAACGAAGGCACACGCTTTTTCATGGGGTTGTTCACTTTGAAATGAAAATAATTTGCACTAACCATAAGCAAAGCCATCAAAACAGCTGGAATTAGAACAAGTGGAGGATACCAGATTCCAACCAAAAGTAATGTTGCTAATGCTATTTTAGTTGATCCAACAATGGTGCGCGTTAAATCACTCAGACCGTACTGATTAAATTCTTTCATGATATTATCGTAACGAAACACCCATACAATAATAACAGAAATAGCAACAAAAAGTTCCGCAATCACAAATAAATTTTCCACTTTAGTTTTTTTTAATTTCCTTACTCATTTGGCTTTTTCAGGTTCTGCCCCGTTATTTTTCAGTGATTTCTAGACTTCACTTTTGGTTCTTTCTTCTGAAAAACTGTTGAACAGTTGTTCAGAAGTGCGAAAAAACCCTATTATCAAAAATAGAGATTAAATTTTGAATTAATCGCATAATTTTTAAATTTTTAGAATGAATCCAATCAATTTAATCTTTATTTTTGGATTGAATATTCTTTAGATAGGTTCAAAACAAGAGTTTCTGTATTTGGAATTATTTATTTATTCGTCCAATAACACAGCTCGCATAACTTTTTAATTTTAATAAAAGTCCATTTTCTTCCGTTGCTTCAGGATATCCTAATGAATGAAGTGTTTCTGTGAAATCTTTTCGTGAAGCATTTCCTGTATAGTTAATAGTAATAGAATCTTCATCCTGATTTACAAGCACACTTTTCACTCCTTCAATCTTAGAAAGCCTGTTTTTGATTGTGTTTTCGCAACCCCCACATTTCAGATTGGCGATTAGTATTTTTTCTGTTTTCATTTTATTGGTTTTTAAATTAATACTGTTTTTAGTTTGTTGAATACAAGTAAAAAAATGGCAATTCATTCTATAGTGCTACTTGGCTATAATTATAAATTGTATTAGATAAAAGTAAAGTTTGATTACTCATTTAAATAGGAGGGAAATTATTATTCATCCTAATAAATATTAGATCGTTTTATTTACAATTTATAGTGTTTGTAGTTGAAGATTGTTGTTTTCTCTTTTCAGTACCAAAGAATACAGCACTGTCATTAAACTTTTCTTATCCAAAGATGAAAATCAATTTATTTAATTCCATATTTTCGAATAATGTATTGGTGTAAAACCAGAAATATCATTAATAAATTCATAGCAATGGATTTAATTCCATCGCTATGAATTATTATACATTATCTATTGTAAATGAGAGCGTAAAAACCACGCCATTTTTTCGTGCTTTCCTAAAAGTTGAGTCATAAAATCAATTGTTGCTACATCTTTTAGATTTTCATTTGCGCAATGGATGTATTCACGTAACTTAAAGATAATCGTATTATGATCAAAAAGTAATTCTTTTATAAACCCTTGACTATCATTTTTCTCTCTTGACATTTCGGTAAGTTGCGTTAACTCTAAAAATGATTTCAAGGAAGCTGGAGCAAAATGGCCAATTTTACGAATGCGTTCTGCAACGGTATCAATTATTGCATCTAATTCTCCAAATTGAATTTCGAAAAATATATGTTTATCGTAAAAATCGGAACCAGTTACATTCCAGTGTGCATTTCTTGTTTTAGTAGATAATACAAATTCATCTGCAAGAATTTTAGCAAGATCATTTGTAATCAATTGTGTATGTGTTTCTTCTATTGCTACTTCTATTTCTATTTCTGTTTTCATCTTTTTAGTTTTTAAGAATTTCTTTTTGTTCAATATATTGTTCTTGATTGATTTGTCCTGCCGCAAAACGTTTCTTCAAAATATTCAGTGGTGTAGTATCTTTATTTCTTTGCCCTGGAATGTCGTAAGGTGTTGCGAATATCCAAATAAGTAAAAACACCCAGGTAAACCACCAAATTAAATGCATTCCCCAAAAATTGTAATTTTCATATAACATAATTTTCAAATTTTAATGTTGTTACAGTAGTGTAACTACCCTACAAAAGTGCTCGTTATTTAGGGAGTCTGTATTGTATAATTTATCTTAAAAGTTATATGATTCATTGGTTTATTAAATCTTTATCATACCATCTTAGAAGGATCAACATATTTTTCATACTCTTCCGCAGTAACATACTTCAAATGAATCGCTGCTGCTCCCAAAGTAACTCCATTTTTGTGGGCATAAATTGCAATTTCAGCAGCTTTGTAATAACCTATAATAGGATTTAAAGCAGTAACGAGCATAAGAGAGTTCTCTAAATGATGTTTAATTACAGGAAGATTTGCCTGTATTCCAAAGACACAATTATTTGCGAACGATGTGCATGCATCGCCCAACAAACGAGCAGATTGAAGTACACTTGCCGCAATGACTGGTTTGAAAACATTTAATTCAAGATGTCCGTTAGATCCTGCTAATGAAACAGTTACATCATTTCCCATTATTTGAGCACAGACCATTGTCAATGCTTCAGCTTGAGTTGGATTCACTTTACCAGGCATGATTGAAGAACCTGGCTCATTGTTAGGAATGATAATTTCTCCAATACCACATCTAGGGCCTGATGAAAGCATACGGATATCATTTGCAATTTTCATAATTGAAACAGCGGACCGTTTTAATGCTCCTGAAAGTTCAACCATTGCATCGTTTGTTGCCAATGCCTCAAATTTATTTTTGGCAGTTCTAAAAGGAAAACCTGTCATTTCAGCTATTTTTCGAGCAACCAATTCACTGTATCCTTTAGGACTATTGTCGCCTGTTCCAACAGCGGTAGCTCCCAATGCTATTTCAGATATTACTTCTAAAGCATTGTTAATTGCACGTATCGAATAATCCAATTGAGCGACATATCCACTAAATTCCTGACCTAAAGTTAGGGGAGTGGCATCCATGAAATGTGTGCGACCGATTTTAATGACATCTTTAAATTCAATAACTTTTTGTTGTAAGGATTCACGCAGAAGCGCTAAGCCTGGTAATGTAATTTTTGAAACCGTTGTGTAAGCTGCGATATGCATTGCAGTAGGAAATGTATCGTTGGAAGATTGTGATTTATTGACATCATCGTTTGGATTGAGGAGTTTGTTTTCGTCCGTTAAAAGACCGCCTTGTAAAACCTGTCCACGATTGGCAATAACTTCATTGCAATTCATATTGGATTGTGTTCCAGAACCTGTTTGCCAAATCACCAATGGAAATTCTTCATCAAGGTAACCAGAAATTATTTCATCACAGACTCTGGAAATGAGGTCTTTTTTTTCGATAGATACTACTCCTAGCTCGCAATTGGCATGAGCAGCAGCTTTTTTCACATAACCGAAGGCATGAATTATTTCAATTGGCATTGAAGCCGGGACACCAATTTTAAAATTATTTCTAGATCGTTCGGTTTGTGCTCCCCAATACCTATTTAAAGGAACTAGTACTTCCCCCATTGTATCGTGCTCTATTCTGTATTCCATCTTTTTATTTCTTGCTTTCAACTTTACATTACTCAAAATAAAAGCAATCTAAAATCCCTCCTTTAACGCTTTATTCTCCACCTTAATTCTTATGTAAAGCATAATTCCATTTAAAATAGAAAAAACAATTGCAGTGAAATACAAATGAAATATCAATGGAATGACTAAGATTTCACACACGACAATAAAATAATTGGGATGACTAAAATGCTGGTACAGTCCTTTTCGAACTAGCTTTGCTCCTTTAATATGAAATATTTTTGTGTTCCAGAAGTAACCCAATGAATAAATGATGTTTGCTTTGAATAAAATTAAAACAATAAACAGATACATCAGAAAATATTCGGGATTTACGGCTGTTTTTAAACTATACTCAATCAATAAGGATAAAATGAAGAAAATATGCAGCGATACAATAAATGGGTAATGGTTTTTACCATATTCTTTTGCGCCATTTTTGAGAAGCCAAACTTCATTTCGTTTGGAAACTAATAATTCTACTAATCTTAATAGAATCAGAGAAATTATAAAAATATAGAAACTCATTTGTTTAATTATTTGTCATTTTTAATAAAACCATCTCACTTGAAAAACCAGGACCCATTCCAAGCATTAAGCCATATCCGTTTTTGAAACCTTCGTTTATGAAATTATCCAAAACATATAGTACTGTTGCACTTGACATGTTTCCATTTTCATTCATTGTTTTTCGGGTTAATTTTAAAAAGTCACCTTCTATAGCTAAAGCATCAGAATATGCAGTTAAAACTTTTTTACCTCCGGGATGAAAAATGAAATTTTTAATGTCTTTTATTTCTAGATCATGTTTGGATAAGAAGTTTGAAATATCAGTTAAAACGTTTTTATGTATAATGGTTGGAATGTCTTGTGAAAAAAGAACTTTAAAACCTTTATCCAAAAATTCCCATCCCATAACATCCAAAGAATCATAATAGAGTTTACTTCCCGAGCCAATTATTTTAATTTGATTTTCAGTTTTTGAATTATCTCCTTTAATTATACAAGTTGCGATTCCATCAGAAAACAAACTCGATGCAATAAAGTTACTTTTGCTAAAGTCTGTATTTAAGAAAGTTAATGAGCATAATTCAGCAGCTACTAACAAAACTACAGCGTCAGGATTTGCAACTGCAATTTTATTTGCTTTTGCTATACCTGATACACCTCCAGCACATCCTAATCCAAAAACAGACATTCGATTGATGTTGGTGTTCAGTCTTAATTTGTTGACAATTAAGGCATCTAAACTAGGTGTTGCTATTCCTGTAGACGAAATAAAAATAATATCTGTTAATTCATCTTTGTTTATATTTGCTTTGATAAGACATGTTTCAATTGCTTGAATAGAATAATCTAAAGTTATTCGAATATATTCGGCATTATTTTTCTCAAAACTAGTATTCAAAGAATAGGAAGCTAAAGTAGAACAAAGGTTTCTACTTTCAATTTCTGTATTATCAAAAATAGGCATCAATTTTTCTATTTTTTGAAAATGAGGTTTGAAAAAAGTCAATGCGAATTCTTTTACTTCTGTTTGTTTGATTTTATTAGGAAAATCTATTTTCGAAACTGCTGTTATATAAGGCATAATTTGATTATTCAATTAAAAGTAAATAATAAGAGGTTCAAGTTATCTTTTGTAAATTGTTGTGAACGCTTCAACATAATTTAGACAAAAATAGAAGCTTATCCATTGATGTCAATTACACTATTTTTTAAATTTATTATATAATTATTTGTTGTAAATCAAGTTGTTATCAATTACGGATACCTAACAATATACCTCTTCTAATATAAATGTTCTACATAAATAAATGATTGATTCCGTAGCCTAAGAATCATGTAACTTTTAAATATAAAACTACAATATTAAATAGTTGAATTACAAGACCTTTGTTTCACATAAACTCTTTAAAAGAACAAAAAATGAATATAAATACTTTTACATCAGATTATACAGATTATACAGATTTTACGATTGTTGAAGAAACTAAATCAACAATAATTGTTTCAGAATCAGAGAAAGTAATCAATAACCTAATTGAAAAGACAAAACAAGATTCTGAGTTTACCAATCTCTTACTCGCTGCACTTCAAATAGCAAAAGAGAAAGCATCCAAAAATCTTGTTCAGGATTTGTTTGATGCTTTGGAATGGCCATTAACGATTGATGAATATACTAAATACCTTTTGTCTTTATCAAAGTGGATGCCTGAAGAAGGGAACGAAGAAATTTGGAAAATTCCATGCACAACAAGTCATAAAGAAATTGAAAATCGATTGAGTCACTTTCATTGGTTGATCAATCAGAAATTAAATGGTGATAGCTCGACAATTATTCAAGACATTCCTTGGTTCAGTGATTGGTTAATTGAATATGCAAAAGCATGGGGCAGTTTTTTAAATACAACTGAATCTTTTAATAAAGAAACATTGAATTCATTTTTTAATAATTCTCCACTATATAGAGTGCAAGATTCCATGATAGATGGTAGACCAAATAATCCAAGTGGATGGTTGACGTTTAATCAGTTCTTTGCCAGGCAATTAAACCCTGGTCTTCGACCAATAACGGAACCTTTTGATAATAAGGTAGTTACAACTCCTGCTGATTGTACGTTTAGAGCTCAATACTACATTAATGCAGATTCATCCATTCCAGAAATCACGATGAAGAACACGCATAAGTTTGCAAATATCGAAGACTTATTAGAAGGAAGTGAATACAAAAATTCATTTGCTAAAGGAACATTCGTCCATTATTATTTAAGTCCATTTTCTTACCATCGTTTTCATACTCCAGTTTCGGGCACTATAAAAGAGTGTTATCCAATTCAGGGTTTGGTTTATTTAGATGTTGTTATTAAAAATGAACAATTTTATTTACCAGATAACGCTGAAAATGGCTATCAGTTCACTCAAGCAAGAGGAGTAATGACAATTGATACGACAAATTCTCCTTATGGAAACATTGGAGTTGTAGCAATTATACCAATCGGTATGTCTCAAGTTTCTTCTGTAAATATGACCGCAACAGTTGGGTGTGAATCGTTAAAAGGAGATGAATTTGGTTATTTTCTTTTTGGAGGTTCAGATATTATCATACTATTCCAAGAAGGTGTAAATCCATTGACAGATATGAACGATTATTACCGTCATTATGGAAACAAAATGGCTACTTGTAGTTTATTGAAATAAAGTGAGTTTTCTTACACAGAATGAAAATTTAATTTGGTCTTCAGCTACTTTGTAGTATGTAAAATCAATATTTCTTGAGTAAAGATTAATTCTAATTAGAAAATAGAGGAGGTTTTCTCAAATCTAACTTAGCATCTTTAAACATATTTGAAGTAGATCTTAAACTGAATAAGAAACTTTGATTTCCTCCAATCGGAATCCAGTTAAACGCAAGATTCCAACAATGCATATCTCGAGTTAGAGTTAAAGTTGTATACGTTACTTTGGCTGTTTTAACATCGAAATTAGCAGAACCTATTATTTTCCATCGTTTAGTAAATGTCAAATCTCCATTTAATGCTACAGTTTGAACCGATTTGAAATTTGAATTGTTTAACGCTGTCTTAGATGTGTTAGCTGTAATTGAATAAATGTGAGTGAAATTTATTTTCCAAGGTATATCAAAACTCACAATACGTTCAGGGAATAAGTTAAAATATTGATAATCAGCATTCCAATTATTTCCGTTTTTCAACATAATCTCGTTTATTTTTTCTTTACTCTCTTTTGATGTAAATGTATATGTTGTAGTTAAACTAGAATTAGTTAAACGACCTAATCTACCTTTGTTAATAGCGTATTTTGAATTTGAACTACCAGTAGTACTTGACCAATCATAAGGACTTAAATTAGAAGAAGCAACAAAATTTAAAGAAGGAACAGGATTGATTCTTAAACTCAAACCCATATCGGATAGTTTCATCGAATCTTTCAATAAGTCATATTGTCCATTGATAGAAAATGCATCTATAATTTTAGTTTTTTTAAATCCTGTAATTGTGTCTTTGTCCGATTTTCTTTTTAACTCAAATGTGTTGTTGAACCCAAAGGTTATAAGAGCTTGATTTCTAATTGATGAAGACGAGTACATACTTTGCTCAAATTGCGAATATTCAATTTTTCGAACGACTATTTTACCTGTATCTAAGCTTGTTACTTGGTTTAAATTAGGGATATATCTAAATCCAAAAGAAGGTGTAAGAATGTGTCTTAAAAGCGGTTTACTTTTCTTACCAACAAAACGATAGTAGGCATAGACAACAGTTGTTAAAGAAGCATTGAAAGATAATTCTTGAGATGAACCTGCTTTTTGTACGATATGATTCTCTATTCTTTTAGAAGAAATAGCGGTAGGATTATATATCTTTTCTAATTGTTGGAAGTTGATTCGATTTGAATAAACAATTGAAGGATTTAATTTCCAAGTATTTTTGAAAAAACCAGCTGTTGTTTGAATGGTTGTTGTATGATGAATTCCATTAATGAACTGATTTTGAATTTGGCTGTAATTTTTCTGATTTAAAAGTGAATCGCCAAATGTAGCTCTATTTTGAGATTCTAAGTTGTAGGAAACAGCAATATTTGCGATAGGTTTTTTCCAGTCTTGATTTCCTTTGATGAAATTTTTTAAGGGTGAAAATCGAGTGACATTTACATTGAAAATCGGACTTGTCAAAGACATTGTTTTGGAAGTAGTATTTTGTTTTAAGGAAATTTTTAAGCCCATAGTGATTGGTTTTCCTGGAAAAAATCGAAGTAAATTAATGTCCGAATTTAATTGATTTGTAAAATATTCAGTGTTAATTGGATCTAAACTGTTTTTAGTTGAATTATCAGAAACAAAGTTAACATTAGATGAAAATGACCAGAATGGATTGGATTTTAAATCTTTTTGATGTGTCCAGATAATTGCAAAACGATCACTGCTTTTAGTTATCGGAAATCCAGGTTTTAATTGTTGGTAATACGCTGTAAATGAGCCTTTTCGTTTATATTTTGTGTAGTAATCTGTAACGTCTTTCACGCCCCAACTACCTCTACTTAATAAGGTTACATAAGCACTTGTGTGTACAGTTGGGTTGATTGGGAAGAAATAACCTAGATCTCGAACTCCAAAACCAGAAGCCGAAAAAGGAACAATTTGAGGGAAAAGTAAACCGTGTGTTCTCGTTTTAGACTGAGGAATAACACTAAATGGAAGTCCGAGAGGAGTAGGAACACCCTTTACCCATAGGTTCATTGGACCAGTCACAATTCTTTTATTAGGAATCATAACGGCTTTTGAAAGTTGGAAATGATAATGAGGGTCTTCTATAAATTCACATGTTGAAAATTTACCTTGTTTAAAGTGGATGTCACCATTTTTTTGTTTTTTGGCAACTCCCATATATAAATAAATCTCATCTTGTTTGATTTTTACTTCTTCTATATATCCTTTTTGTGAAGTGAAGTTATACCTAATTTTAGCTGCTTCTATCTGCTCTGCACCATTTTTGAATTTAGGCAATTCAATTCTATGACTATCTTTATCGAAGGTGTAAGAGGCAAAAACTTCATTTTTCTTTAAATCGACAACAATATAACCAGCTTTCATATTTGTCTCTAAATATTCTAAATGAGCTTCTCCAAATAAATGAATTTTATTGTTTTTTAAGTCTACAAAAATAGAATCTCTTGCCCCATAAACTGCAGATTCATCAAATGAAGTATCATTTATATAAATGGTGTCTTTTTTGATTAAATCTTGCGCATAGATAGTTTCGAAAGTGAACATTATAAACAATGTACTTAAGAAAACTAAGAGTATAGAACGCCTTTTAATCAATTATTTGAACTAAATTTGCTAATATCAATTTTTAAATTGGTTGCAAAATTAAAAAATTACCTTGTTAATGAAGGATAAAAGATCGAAATATAACAGAAACTATGCCATTTCAATAGTTTTTACTTTGTTTATAAGCAATTTAGTTTTTTGTCAAGCAACAGAATCTTCTAGACCTTCAATTAAAACAGTTGTTATTGATGCGGGTCATGGAGGAAAAGATCCAGGTTGTCATGGCTCTTCTGCTCAGGAAAAAAATGTATGTCTTTCAATAGCTCTAAAGCTTGGAGCATTAATCAAAAAGAAATATCCTCAAATTAAAGTTATCTACACGAGAGAAACAGATGTATTTGTTGAGCTAGACGAAAGAGCTAAAATTGCAAATAGAAATAAAGCTGATTTATTTATTTGTATTCATGCAAATGCAGCTGGAGAAACGGTTTTTGGTGTGGAAACTTATGTATTAGGATTGCATAAAACAGAAGCGCAACAATTGATTGCAGAAAGAGAGAATGCTACGATTTATTTAGAAGAAGATAAAGGTGCTAAGTATAAAGATTTTGATTTATCTCCAGACGCACTTATTGCACGACAAATTCAATTATCAGTGTTTTTAAATCAATCAATTAGCTTTGCTTCAAAGATTCAAACTGAAATTAAAAAACTTGGCAGGTCTGATAGGGGAGTGAAGCAAGCTGGATTTTTAGTGCTTTACAAAACTACAATGCCGAGTGTTTTAATTGAAACTGGATTTTTAACGAATCGTTCAGAAGAAAAATTCTTGAACGACACAACCAATCAAATGAAAATGTCTACTTCGATGTTTAATGCTTTTGAATTGTACTTAAATGAATTAGAATGGACGGGTAATGAGCTAAATACTGGTGTTTATAGTCCTATAAAAAACGATCCTTTTGTTCAAGATGAAAAGGCGCTTGAAAAGGTAGTTGTTAAAACAATTGATAAAACGAAAGTAGTGATTCCAGTGTTGAAACCTGTTGTGAAATCAGAAGTAATATCAGAAGTGAAAAAAGAGGTTTTGATTACAGCTCCGAATTCAGTTAAAAAAGAGGAGAAAGTTGAATTAATTTCAGATAAAAACAAAGTTATTTTTAGAGTTCAAATTACTACCTCTGACAAAAAAGTAAATTTAACAGATGAACGATTTAAGAAGTTAGAAGTGTATGAGTATCAACACGATGCTGTTTATAAATATACCGCAGGAAAATTTGATAAGGATTATAAAAGTGCCAGTAAATATAAAAATGAATTGAAAATAAATGGATTTCCGAGTGCATTTGTTGTAGCTTTTTTAAATGGTGAGCGCATTATTCTAGAAAAAGCTCTTAAATTAGCAGAAAAATAATATTTTAAAAGTGTCAAAAGAAATAAAAATTGGAATTATAGCTCTGTTATCAATAGGATTGTTGGTTGCAGGAGTTAATTTTTTGAAAGGAAATAGCTTCTTCGGTGGTGATGATATTTATTACGCTTATTTCCCTAATTCAGGTGGTATCGCTTCAGCTAGTTCTGTGGTTTTAAACGGAGTAGGGATAGGTAGAGTGCTTTCTGTTGAAAATGAAATTGATCAAAACCCTAATAAACAAGTAAAAATCATCTTCAGTATTCAAAATAAAAAAATCAAAATCACGAGAGGTTCAACACTTGAAATTGGTCCTTTGGATTTATTTAATAGAGGGTTGGTTTTGTCGCTTAATCCTGATGTTTCAAAAGGGTATTACAAGCCAAAAGAAGGTATAATGGGGTCTGTAGCTATTGATATGTTTACACAAGTTAAAGCATATGCAGATCCAGTAACTTTAAGACTTCAAGGGGTGATGGAAAAAGTAGATAAATTAGTCGCTTCTTTTTCTTCTTTTTGGGATACTACTGCAACAACAGAATTAGAAGGAAGTTTAACTGAATTACAAGTAGCTATTTTTCGTATATCAAGTGTCGCTGGACAAGTTGATGGATTATTGACTTTAGAAAAGGAAAAGTTTAGTAATATTTTATCCAATGTCGAAAGTTTATCTTACAACTTAAAACAAAGTAACGATAAAATAACTGCTATTCTTGGGAATGCTAAAAAAATAACAGATGATCTAGTAACAGCCGACTTTAAAAATGTAATTGGTGATGCTCATTCGGTAATTAAAAAGCTAAATTCAGTAATTGAAACAGTTGATAAAGGTCAGGGTACTTTAGGTAAATTAGTGAAAGATGAAACTCTTTTCAATGAGTTAGTGAAATCGAACAAAGATCTTCAGAATTTAATAATTGATTTAGAAACTCACCCAGAAAGATATATAAATATTTCATTGATTGGACGTAAGTCGAGAGGGTTACATTTAACTGTTGATGAAGAGAGAAAATTACATCAAGTAATAGATACATTACCAAACAATAAATAATAATAACATGATTTCTACTTTAATTTTTATCCTTTTATCTATAGTGGGATTTGGATTTTTCACTTGGAATGCTCAAAAAATTCGGGCTAACATTTTACTTGGAAGAGATATTGATCTTACAGACAATAGATCTGAAAGATGGAAAGTAATGTCGTTGGTAGCATTAGGTCAAAAAAAGATGTTTGCTCGACCAATTCCAGCTATGTTACACATGGCTTTATATACTGCATTTGTAATTACACAAATTGAATTAATTGAAATTATTGTTGACGGCGTTTCTGGTTCTCACAGAATATTCCGTCCTTCTTTAGGAGGTTTCTATACATTTATGGTGAGTTTTATTGAGGTGCTTTCTGTATTGGCTTTTATTGCTACAATCGCTTTCCTGTCAAGAAGAAATTTGTTAAAACTTCCTCGTTTCAACATGAAAGAATTAGCGGGTTGGCCAAAAAAAGACGCCAATTTAATTTTAATTATGGAATTAGTATTGATTACTTTTATTTTCATGATGAATGGTGCTGATGAAGTCTTGTATAGAAATGGTTGGTCACACGCTAAAGACTTGAATGAAGGGTCTTTAGGGCTGTCTGTTAGTAGCTGGATTGGACCTGTTTTATTCGGGAATTTCTCTAAAGATTCTTTACATTTAATAGAAAGAATAGGTTGGTGGGGACATTTCACGATGGTTTTGACTTTTTTAAATTACTTACCTTATTCTAAGCATTTACATATTATATTAGCATTCCCTAACACATGGTATTCTAACTTAGAGAAAAAAGGAAAGTTCACAAATTTGGAAGCAGTTACAAAAGAAGTAAAATTGATGATGGATCCTACTGCCGATCCTTATGCTGCCACTGAACCAGATGCTGAACAAGTTCGTTTTGGAGCGCAAGATGTTACAGATTTGACTTGGAAAAATTTACTAGATGCATATTCTTGCACAGAATGTGGACGTTGTACTGCTTCTTGTCCGGCAAGTATTACAGGTAAATTATTGTCTCCAAGAAAGATAATGATGGATACAAGAGATCGTTTGGTTGAAGTAGGAGAAGGAATTCGTAAAAATGGAAAAGATTTTAAAGACGGTAAAAGTTTATTGAACGATTATATTACTGAAGAAGAAATATGGGCGTGTACTTCATGTAACGCATGCGTTGAAGCTTGCCCAGTTAATATTGATCCGCTTTCAATAATTATAGATTTGAGAAGAAGTTTGGTAATGGAAGAATCAAAAATGCCAACAGAATTGGCAGGTATGTTGACGAATATTGAAAATAACGGTGCACCATGGCAATTTGCGCAAGCAGATAGATTGAACTGGGCAAACGAGGAATAAAAATAAAGTAAAGACGTGATTCATCACTTCTCATCTATAAAATAAAAAGAATATGAGTAATTTATTGAAAGTACCAACAATGGCAGAAATGATGGCATCAGGAGAAACTCCTGATATCTTATTTTGGGTAGGTTGTGCAGGAAGTTTTGATGATAGAGCAAAAAAAATCACAAAAGCAATTGTTAAAATTTTACATAATTGCAACGTGAAATTTGCCGTATTAGGAGCAGAAGAAAGTTGTACTGGTGATCCCGCAAAAAGAGCTGGAAACGAGTTTACATTTCAGATGCAAGCGATGATAAATATTCAAGTGTTGGACGGTTATGATGTAAAGAAAATCGTTACTGGCTGTCCTCATTGTTTTAATACATTAAAAAATGAATATCCTGAATTAGGTGGTAAATATGAAGTTGTTCATCACACAGAATTAATTCAAGAATTAATAAATACAGGGAAATTAAAATTAGAAGGAGGAGCTCAGTTTAAAGGGAAAAAAATCACGTTTCATGACCCTTGTTATTTAGGAAGAGCGAATGATGTTTACGAAGCACCTCGTGAATTAATTGAAAAATTAGACGCGGAATTAGTTGAGATGAAACGATGTAAAACCAACGGATTATGTTGCGGTGCAGGTGGAGCTCAAATGTTTAAAGAAGCAGAAAAAGGTATTAAAGAAATCAATGTAGAAAGAACTGAAGAAGCTTTAGAAACAACTGCAGAAATTATCGCTACTGGTTGTCCATTTTGCAATACGATGATGACAGACGGTATCAAATTAGCAGGTAAAGAAGAATCTGTAAAAGTATTAGATATTGCAGAATTAATCGCTTCAGCTTCAGATTTATAAACTATGTATTTCACTAATTTATCTCCCGATTCAAGAGTTTGGGTATACCAAGCTAATAGAGCGTTTACAGCATCAGATAAACTTCAATTAGAAGAAGATTTTAAGGTATTTGTTGCTTCTTGGGCAGCGCATGGTTCTCAATTAGTTGCAGATGCAGTTGTAATTAACGATTATTTTGTAGTATTAGCAGTAGATGAAAAAACAGCAATGGCATCAGGATGCTCGATTGACAGTTCAGTAAAATTCATTAAATCTATAGGACAACAATTAAATATTGATTTTTTTAATCGTTTGAAATTGGTAGTTACAAATGAAAATGAAACAAAAATGATTTCGTTTTCAGACTTAGATCAATACAAAGGATATTCAATCTATAATACTTTCGTAAATACTGTAAATCAATTAAATAATTCATTTATAATCCCAGTTGAACAAAGTGAATTATTTAAGATGAAGGTATTGTGATAAAAAAATGTTCGTCACAATAATAGCTTTAGAAGATCAGTTACCGCTTACTTGTTCCCGGAAAGGAACCTGTTGTCATGGCAATCAAGTCTTATTAAATCCTTGGGAAATTCTTCAATTAGCGAAAGAGAAAAATATTCAAAGAAATATCTTTATTCAGAACTATTGTGAATGGGGAGGTGTTAAGCTCAAATTTAATGGACCTGAAAATCAATCCAAAAAAGCAGCATGTAATTTATATGTAGATAATTTTGGGTGTAGTGTTCACGAAGGTAGACCTTTAGCTTGTCGACTTTTTCCAATTGGACGACAAATTCAACATCAGAAAGTACAATATGTCTTTCAAGGGAATCAGTTTCCTTGTTTAAACGGTTGCGAAGAAGTAGTAAATTTACCTTCTCTATCTGTTAATGAGTATTTAAAAGGTCAGCTAACAGAATCTTTTGAAACCGCTCAAGATGAATATTTAGAAATCGTTCAAAACTTAGCAGATGTATCAATTTCATTATTACTTGATACTGAATTAATTAATTCTACGCTTCATACAACTCTTAAAGATTGGAAAAAAATTGGCCTGTTAAGTCCAGAAGAATTGAATCAACAAATAGAACCAATTTGGAAGGAATATCTATTGATTCCAGAATTAACTGATTATCAGTGTGATGTGAATTTATTCACAAGTCTACATAATACGTCTCTCCTGAATAAAGCTCAAGATATAATAGATAAGTGCCAAACAATAGAAGATGTATACGTTACTTCTCTTCTAATGATGAAATTAGCATTGTATTTAGCGATTTCAGTAGGAGCAAATCCAATCGAACTAGCTAATCATTGGATTGAGATTGCTAAAGAAAATGGAGCTGTAGAATAGGGGAGGATCACTTCACAAAAGCCTTAATCTTCAATACAGTTGTTTTTGGAGTCGTATTTGAAGTGACAGTAACCGTTTTGTTTTGTTCACCAATTTGACCTGGTTTTGGATGAAAAATAACTTTTATTTTATCCGATTTACCTGGAGCAATTGGTTTTTCGGGTTTATCTGGAGTAGTGCATCCACAACTAGCTTCTACTTTATCAATGATTAAGGGCTTTTCACCTGTATTGGTTACAATGAAATTTGCAGTATTATCTGTTTCTTGTTGAACCGTTCCGTAATCATGCTCCATTTCATTAAAAGACAGGGAAGTATAACTTTCTAATTCGATTCGCTCTCTTTCTGCTTCTTCTTTTTGAATTTCTTTCAATGAAGCATTCAATTCACTTTCTGTTTGTCCACCTGCTGCAACTGAAGATTCTTGCGGAGACTGCTGCTTTGTTACTTTAATTGATGAATTGTTACAAGCAATTAATAAGATCAAACTTGCTACTAAAAAAATATTTTTTTTCATCTTCAACTTATTTAATAATTTCTAAATTCATTTTATCGTATTCATTTAATTGAAGTACATTCACTGCTTTTTGAAGTGCCTCATTCGTGTCATTATAGATCTCGAAAAACTCATTGTATCCCCATAAATTTTGAGCTAACAATGATTTTAATCGAATTTTAATTAATTTTTCACTTGTTTTATACTGTTCTTTTTTAAATTCTAATTTAGAATCTTCCTTCTTAACATAAGCGAAAAACTCATCCATGAATTTTTGATCACAATTGAATTTTTCTTTGTAAAAAGCGAAAGTAGGATATGTTTTTAATAATTTGTCACGGTTTTCATTTGTGTAGGTAAGTGAAAAACTATTCACATGTCCACCCTGAATTACGTTTCTGAAATAATCAGTTATCTCAGCTGTGTCAAGAGGAACAAAAATATCCGGCATAATTCCACCACCATTGTAAACTGTTCGTTTGGTTACTAAAGTTTGATGTTTCAATGAATCTGGTAAATGAATAGAATCAGCGTGTTGAAACTCACCATTCAAATAACGCTGTGACAAATCTTTTTGATATGCTTCTTTGTCTTCGTATGATTTCTGAATGAACCGTCCAGCAGGAGTATAGTAACGAGCAATTGTTAAACGCATTTGAGAACCATCCATTAAATCAATTGGACGTTGAACCAATCCTTTACCAAATGTTCTTCGTCCGATAATCAAACCTCTGTCCCAATCTTGAATTGCGCCTGAAACAATTTCACTTGCAGAAGCAGAATGTTCATCTGTTAGAATTATTAATTTACCAGTTTCCCATAAACCTTTGTCACCCGCTTTTAAGTCTGATCGAGGTTGAGATCTACCTTCAGAATAAACAATTAATTTATTATCTGATAAAAATTCATCAGCTACTTTCTGTGCAGCATACAATAATCCTCCTCCATTTCCTTGAAGATCAAACACTAAGTGTTTCATCCCTTTAGATTTCAATTCTTTTATTCCATTGTGCATTTCTTCAACAGTTGATCTAGAAAAACTATTTAATTTGATGTATCCAATTTCTGGAGTAATCATATAATAGCAATCCACTGAATTGACAGGGATTCTATCTCTAGTAACTGTGTAGAATATAGATTTTTTAGCGTTTTTTCTTAAGATTTCAATTTTCACTTTAGATCCTAATTCTCCCATTAGATAGGTTCTGACTTTAGTTGTTTTTAGTCCAATACCAGCAATATTTACTTCGTCAACTTTGACGATTTTATCTCCTGCCATAATCCCTAATTTCTCTGAAGGTCCGCCTGGAATAGTAGCAACAACTAATAACGTATCTTTCAAAATTTGAAAACGAATGCCAACTCCTACAAAACTTCCGTCGATTTGTTGATTGGCACCATCTACTTCGTCTTTTGAAATGTAAACAGAATGAGGATCTAATTTTTCTAACATAGCTACAATAGCGGCTTCTGTTAATTGATTCTGATTGACAGTATCAACATATAATTTAGTTACGTAGTTTAATATTTCATCCATTTTTTGTCCACTAGAAATCTTAGAGGAAGGTGAAAGTTGAGAAAAACTCAAGAAACTGAAGAAAAAGCAAGAAACTACTGTTAGTGAACGAAACATATATAAATGATAAAGTTGAATACTATTAATTAAAACTGAAGTATAAATATAAAAGATATAAATTGAATATCGACCTATCCCGTATTTTGGTTTCTCAATAATTGTTAAATTTGAGCTAATCGTAAATAAATAAGCATGTTTTCATTCCGGTTTTTAGCTATAGTACTATTTCCTATTTTTTCTTTTAGTCAAAATAAATTCACTGTAAAAGACTCATTAAGAGGGTCTAATACAATTGAAAGAGCTTGGTGGAATGTGTTGAAATATGACATAACTATTGAACCCGATTATGCTTATAAGTGCATTAAAGGGAAAAACACAATTTTATTTGAGATTATTGGCGAACAAACTAAAATGCAACTTGATTTACAAGAACCTTTAACTGTCGATTCAGCTTTTGTGATGGATGAAAAAGTTGATTTTGTAAGGGATAAGGATGTATTTTACATTGATTTCAAAAAAAATGAATTAAAAGATCCAATTTCTTATGTTACCATTTATTTTTCTGGAAAACCGAAAGAGGCAGTTGAAGCTCCTTGGGATGGTGGTTGGATTTGGGGAAAAGATGAGAAAAACAGACCTTGGATGACAGTTTCTTGTCAAGGGTTAGGAGCAAGCTCTTGGATTCCTTGTAAAGATATTCAGAGCGACGAACCTGATAATGGGTCACTTTTAACGATTATTTGTTCAGATACACTTACTGCGGTTTCAAATGGGGAATTGATTGAAGAAAAAGTATACAAAGAAGGTTTAAAATCAAGTACTTGGATGGTTTCTAATCCAATAAATAATTACAATATTATTCCTTATATCGGCAAATATGTACATTGGGGAGAAAGTTACAAAGGTGAAAATGGAATGTTATCCTGCGACTATTGGGTGTTGGATTATGAGCTGGAAAAGTCGAAAAAACAATTCACACAAGTACCCAAAATGCTTAAATGTTTTGAATATTGGTTTGGACCATATCCTTTTTATTCAGATGGATATAAAATTGTTCAAGCGCCTTATCTAGGTATGGAGCATCAAAGCGGTATTGCATATGGGAATAAATTTGAAAATGGGTATCTTGGAAAATCACTTTCTGATTCAGATTGGGGGATGGAATGGGATTTTATCTTAGTACATGAAAGTGGTCACGAATGGTTTGGTAATAGCATTACTTCGAAAGATATTGCTGATATGTGGATTCATGAATCCTTTACAAATTATGCTGAAACAATTTTTACAGATTGTGAATTTGGTGTTCAAGCAGGGAATGAATATGAAATTGGACTAAGAAAGTTGATTGAAAATGATGTTCCAATTATAGGTAAATACGACGTAAACAATAAAGGAAGTGATGATATGTATTACAAAGGAAGTAATATGCTTCACATTATTCGACAAGTTGTTAATGATGACGAACGTTTCAGGCAATTATTAAGAGGATTGAATCGTAATTTTTCTAAGAAGACAGTTACAACTTCAGAAATTGAAGCCTACATTAATAAATTTACGAAAATTGATTTTACAAAAGTTTTTGATCAGTATTTGAGAACTATTAAAGTCCCTGTATTGGAATATAGACTTGAAAATAATCAACTTTTATACCATTGGACGGAGTGTGTTCCAGATTTTAACTTGAAAATTAGATTGGAAAATGGCAATTGGATTGAACCAACTGAGTCTTGGAAAACACTTGATCAAAGTAGTAATAAGATAGTTGATTTTAAACCAGATAATAATTTCTATATCTTCGTAAGAAAATTGGAGTAAACTAATAGTTTTATCAAATACTCTTTCTATATTTGTCTTGTTTAAAATTATTCTAAATAAGAAAAGTAGATTTATTTTAAATTAATTTATAAATAGTATAAGATGCGTGTTATTTTAGCTGATAGTAATGATATAGTAAGGGTTGGAATGAGAACCATTCTTAGTTCAGAAAAAAATATTGAAATTATTGGAGAATCTAGAAATAGTCAAGAATTAAAGCAACAGATCAAAAATTTTGGAGTTGAGCTTGTATTAATTGATTATACTTCTGTAGGTTTTGATATCGACATCATTCATTCAATTTTAGCTATTGATAATAAAATCCGTTTCATAGCTATCACACCTGAACAATCAGCTCAAACATTAGTTGACGCGTTGCGTTCTGGAGTAATGAGCTATGTGAAAAAAGATTGTGATATAGGCGAGATCATAAATGCTGTTAAAGAAACAGCGAGAGGGAATAAGTTCTTTTGCGGGAAAATTTTAGAAACAATTCAAAGAGCTTCAATTGATGTGAATGATATTGATTTCGAATCATTTTCGTGTGAAGCTGTTGTGCTTTCGGAAAGAGAAATTGGCATTGTTGTTTTAATTGCTGAAGGCTTAACGAATACTCAAATTGCAGAGCAATTATTTTTAAGTACCCACACCATTAATACCCACAGAAAAAATATCATGTCAAAATTAGGTGTCAAAAATACTGCTGGAATCGTAATGTATGCTGTTAAGATGGGGTTGATTTCGCCTAATAAATTTCTTTTCGCAGCTGATTTATGAGTTAATTAAATTCTTTGAAAATCAGCCTGCCAATTTTTTATAGATAGTTTGATTTCCTTTGGAGTTAATTGTCCCTCAATAGCTTTATTTGTCAAAGCTTCTAATTCTTCGTTACTTGCGAAACGTAATGCAACTATTTGATTAATAGATAGTTTTTGCTCCAAAGATTCAAATCTGATTCCTGTTAATAAATGAAAACGGTAACGCATTTCAAGTCTAATTATTCTGTCTTGGTTTCCGGTCGCAAACGATCGAACATACAATGATATAATTAAAAAGGCGAATGAAAAAACTGTCAAAAATAAGTTTTCAGAACTGAAATATTTCACTGAATTTACAATCGACCAAATAAGTAGCGTTAAACTTAACAACAAACCCAAGACGTATCTTAAAGGAGTTTTTGAATGATTCTTGAAATTTTGAGTTTTCATAAAAAGAGTTCTTTTTTATTCCGATAAAGTATTCAATATAGTTCAATTAAAAATGTACTATTTTAATACTATAGCGGCATTGTATAAATTTATTATAGACTATTTGTTAATTATAAATTGCAATTATTTCCAGATCCAATTTCTTTCGTCGTTCCAAGTGATTGAATTAACTTGAGAAATATTTTTTAGTTGTTCTAGAATTTTTGTTCCATTCTCAATTTTTGAGATGGGGATTATAATTGATTGTCCACTTTTTACTTTTAAAAAGCAATATGCTTCTAATTCATTAACTTCATCTAATTCACTATAACCAACTACGGAATCACCTTGACTGTCCGAAATTGAAAATGAACGGTCATTTAAAAGTAAAGTTGTCGGTTCAGACATTCTATCTTTATAGTATTTTCTAACATGTTTTAAATAGGTTTTTCTATAACTCCAACGCGTATAAAAAGGCATAAAAAAAAAGGATAAAAAACCTAAAAATGTAAAATAAATCATCTGACCTTTCGAATTATTTCCATAAGCAATAAACGCAAATAGAAACAAACTTATAGTCATTAACAATCGAATTCTACCTCTAGTTTTTATAGCTGAAGAAGATTTTGAGATTGTAAAAAGTAAATATGTATGGTAATCTACTTCTTCTAATTTATAAATTGTTGCCATAAAAAAATATTAAAATGCAACATTCCAACGGGGTAATCTTGCGTTTTCATCTAAAAATTTCTGTAAAATTAATGCTTCTACATACGTAGGAATGTGTTTTGTTTTTTCATTGTAGGTTTCGAACCAATGAACTTCCAATGCTTCAATATTTTCTTTTTTCATTTGAATAGGCCAAGCTTTACGTCTTGAAAGTTTTCCGAATTGTTGAGCATTTACGATTTTTTCATAAATCCCACCAACTTTAACTTTTAACTCACCATTATTCTGAATCGTTCCAGTTGAACCAATGAACAATAATTCTTTTTCGTCACCAGTAACTTCGTAAACTAAATAAACTCCGTTTCCTTCTTGAGGTGCATTGCAAACTTCTGATAATTCATTTTCAATTTCAAAAATAAATTGATTGCATTTTTTATATTTTGTAAGTTCTTTGAACATGTTTATTTTTTAATCTGTTTTTAATTTTATTTAAAAGATGTTTTATCTTAGAAGTTGCAAAGATAGCTTTAATAAAGTGGAATCTTCTCTGATTAGATTAGAAAATCTTACCAGGATTCAATATTCCTTTAGGATCGAAAACTTTTTTGATCTCTCTCATAAGATTTAAACCTGTTTCATTAAAAGCAATATCCATATACGACTTTTGAACCAATCCAATTCCGTGTTCTCCTGAAATTGTACCGCCTAGCTTTACAACTTCAGTAAATAACTCTCTAATTGCTTTTGGTAACTCATTGTCCCATTGATCATTAGTTAAATCTCCTTTTAGGATATTGATATGAATGTTTCCATCACCAGCATGACCATAACAAACAGATTGAAATCCATATTCTTTCCCAATTCTTTTCACGTGATGAAGTAGCTTAGGCAATTCAAATCGTGGAACAACTGTGTCTTCTTCTTTATAAATAGATTGCGATTTCACTGCTTCTGCAGCTTTTCTTCGAATTTGCCACAAGTTGTCTTTTTGAGCTTGACTTTCAGCAAATAATATTTCGTCTGTTTCGAAATTTTCAAGAACCGTCATAATTTTCTCACATTCTTGCATCAAAATTTCAGCGTCAAAACCATCTACTTCAATTAATAAATGAGCAGCATGATTTTCTCCTATAGCGATGGAAGCATCTCCAATAAATTTTTGCGTATATATCAATGCATCGCGTTCCATGAATTCTAATCCACTTGGAGTAATTCCGGCTTTGAAAATTGCAGCAACTGCTTCACAAGCTTTTTCTGCATCAAAAAATGGAACCAACATTAATAAATTCGTTGTTGGATGAGGAATTAGTCTTAAAACAATTTTGGTGATAATTGCTAATGTTCCTTCGCTACCAACAATTAATTGAGTTAAATTATATCCAGTAGCATTTTTTAAAACATTTGCACCTGTCCAAATTATTTCTCCATTTGGTAAGACTATTTCTAAATTCAAAACATAGTCCTTCGTAACGCCATATTTTACAGCTTTTGGCCCGCCAGAATTTTCAGAAATATTCCCTCCAATAAAACAACTTCCTTTACTGGCTGGGTCAGGAGGGTAGAACAATCCTTTTTCTTTTACAGCATTTTGAAGCACTTCAGTTATTACTCCTGGTTCTGTCGTTACTTGATGGTTATTTTCATCAATATTTAAAATCTTATTGAAGCGCTCCATTGACAAAGCAATTCCTTGTTGAATTGGAAGCGCTCCACCACTTAATCCTGTTCTTGCTCCTGATGGAGTTACAATAATCGAGTGTTCAAATGCATACTTCATGATTTCCGAAACCTCTTCAACTGTTTCTGGTTTTAGGACGATATTGGGGAGAAAAACTAAATCTTCCGTTTCATCACGACCGTATTTTTTTAAATTTTCGTCATCTATTAAACATCTTTCCTTCAGTAGATTTTGAAAATATGAAATTGCTGATTGTGGAATGGTATTCATTTAAATGAAAATTTTGAGTTTATAATAAAATAGGGAACCAAATGATTCCCTATTTATATAATTGTATTGAACGATTTATTTTTTAACTCTTTCAACGTAAATACCTGTACGAGTATCAATTTTAATAACTTCTCCCATATCAATGAAAAGAGGAACTTTAACTTCTGCTCCTGTAGCAATTGTAGCTGCCTTCATTGAGTTGGTTGCTGTATCACCTTTAATTCCTGGTTCAGTGTAAGTTACTTCAGAAATAATATGCATTGGTAATTCAAGAACAAGTGGCATCTCTTCTTCAGCGTGAAATAAGATATTACAAATCATTCCTTCTTGAAGAAATTCTGGTTTTTCAATTAATTTACCTGAAATATCAACTTGGTCAAAAGTCTCATTGTTCATGAAGATGTAATTTTCAGATTCTTTATATAAGTACTGATATTCACGGTTTTCAATACGAACGATGTCGATTTTATGTCCTGCAGAAAATGTATTGTCTAACACTTTTCCTGTTTCAATTTGTCTCATTTTTGTACGAACAAAAGCTGGTCCTTTACCAGGTTTTACATGTTGAAATTCAATTATTTGACAAAGTTTGTCGTTGAATTTGATACACAATCCGTTTTTAATATCTGATGTATTTGCCATGCTATTATTTATATATAGTTAGCAAAGATAAAGATATGCTGCTAAAAGTCCTATATTTGTTTTAAAAAAAATAAAACACTCTTTTTATGTTTAAAGAATTTTGGGATACATTGAATTTTTGGAAGAAATTAAAGTTGGTTTTTATATTGATTTTGAGTGTTTTAGTTGTTGTTTTTTCTTTTCAAAATTGGGTTATAGGTGAATTGAGATTGGTTTTTTTTCGAGTGAATATACCCGTTACTATATTGGTTTTAATTACTTTTTTTATTGGTTATTCTTTCGCTTTACTATCAATTTTCAAAAAAACAGAATTAAAAGAAAAGGAAATTAGAAGATTGAACGTTAAAATTAAAGAGTTAGAAAAGAATATTTCTAATTCAAAATAATAGTAAAAGATAAAAAACAAAAATGACTCCAACTTTAATAATTACAGTGCTAGTTGCCTATTTTTTAGTACTTATTTTAATTTCAATTTTAACTTCAAGAAACGCTAATTCAGATACTTTTTTCACTGGAGATAAGCAAAGTCCTTGGTATTTAGTAGCTTTTGGGATGATTGGCGCATCGCTTTCAGGAGTTACATTTATTTCCGTTCCTGGTAAAGTATTGATTGAAAGTATGGCTTATTTTCAAATTGTTCTGGGATATGTTGTAGGGTATATTGTCATTGCAAAAGTCTTAATGCCATTGTATTATAAAATGAATCTAGTATCTATTTATGAATATTTATTAGATCGTTTTGGGTTTATTAGTTATAAAACAGGGGCTGCATTTTTCATCTTGTCGCGTACTTTAGGCTCTGCAATTCGGTTGTATTTAGCAACTTTTGTTTTGCAATTATTTCTTTTTGAAGACTTAGGTGTCCCTTATTGGGCAACTGCCTTAACAACAGTAGCGTTGATTTGGGTGTACACATTTAAAGGTGGGATTAAAACAATCGTATACACTGATACGTTTCAAACATTCTTTTTAATTAGTGCAGTTGTGCTATGTACGGTTGTCATTGCAAACGCTTTAAATGTAGATTTATTTGGTTTGTTTCATGAGATTAGTAAAACCAAGAATTTATCTGGTGATTCAATGACTAAGATTTTCTTTTTTGATGATTTTAAATCAACGATTTATTTTCCAAAACAATTCTTTGGTGGAATGTTTTTAGCAATTGCAATGACTGGTTTAGATCAAGATTTAATGCAAAAAAACTTAACCTGTAAATCATTAAAGGATGCTCAAAAAAACATGTATTCATTTACAACAGTTTTAGTTTTTGTAAATTTCTTGTTTCTTATTTTAGGTGGAGCCCTTTATGTGTTTGCAAATCAGAAAGGTATTTCTTTACCAATGGCAAACGGAAAAGTAATTACAGATCACGTTTTTCCAACTTTAGCTTTAGGAGATTTCGGTACTATAGCTGGAGTTTTCTTTTTATTAGGAATTACTGCATCTTCTTACGCTTCAGCTGATAGTGCTTTAGCAGCCTTAACCACAGGTTTTTGTATAGACTTTTTGAACTTCAATAAACGAGAAGAAAAACAAAAGAAAAAATACCAATTATTTGTACATATAGGTTTTTCTTTATTGTTCTTAATTATTATTCTTGGTACTCAAGTATATATAGATGGACATCCTGGTAATGATTTGATTGGAACAATCTTAAAAATAGCAAGTTACACATACGGACCTTTATTAGGACTTTTCTCATTTGGTATCTTTACAAAGCGAAAAACGAAAGAAATTTTTGTGCCTTTCATCTGTATTATTTCTCCAATTATTTGTTATTATTTGTCATTTAATTCTGCGGAATTGTTTTCTGGATACCTTTTTGGAAATGAATTATTGATTTTAAACGGAATTATAACTTTTACAGGTTTGTGGCTTTTTTCTTCTAAGAATATTTCAAGTGAAGAAATCAAATCTACTCAATAAACTATTTTTCAATACAGTTAATTAAAACATTATGAATATTCAACTTCACGACAACGGGTTGCATTTAAGATTTGCACCTTTGACATTAACACGACCTGTTGGAAATCTTCGAATGGGGATCTTTACCAATGATGAAAGATGGAAAATGTTTTTATCGAATACCGTAATTACTTATAAAACAGAAGATTATTTGTCTGAAAAATTCCCAGCATCTTCTGATGCTGTCGTTGAAGTAAATGCAGCTGTTATTCCAAATGAAGACATGATTGCTGCAATTTATCATTTGTCTGATAATGAGATCTTAATGTCTGGAGATACTTGGTTGGCTCGAATAGGGAATGCTTCGGAAATCGTTGAGTTTAAAGGTGAAGATCCAATTGTTATTTCTCAAAGATGGCATTTGTATCAAAAAAACCAAGAAGTGCTTGAGGCTGACTTTAAATTAGTTACAGCTGGTAGGAAATCGAAAGAATTGTCAACTTCTAATTTAGTAATTGGTGATGAAAAATTGATTTTCTTAGAAGAAGGTGCTGTTGTTGAAGGAGCAATCTTGAATACAAAAACAGGTCCGATATATGTTGGTGCAAATGCAGAAATAATGGAAGGTTCAATTGTACGTGGACCTTTAGCGATGAATGAATATAGTGGATTAAAATTAGGTGCAAAAGTCTATGGTTCAACAACTTTAGGTCCTCATTGTAAAGTCGGAGGTGAGGTAAATAATGTTGTGTTTCAAGCGTATTCAAATAAAGGACACGACGGATTTTTAGGAAATGCTTTGATTGGAGAATGGTGTAATTTGGGAGCAGATACAAATACGTCTAATTTAAAAAATAATTATGGTTTAGTTAAAACCTATTCTTACGAAACTCAAAAAGAAGAGCAAACTGATATTCAATTCATGGGGGTTTGTATGGGGGATCATAGTAAATGCGGAATCAACACGATGTTTAATACAGCAACTGTGGTTGGAGTTTCAGCAAATGTTTATGGCGCAGGTTTTCCAGATAAATTAGTAGATTCATTTACATGGGGCGGGCCTGAAGGAACTGTTCCATTTAAATTTGAAAAAGCGATTGAATATTCTAATAATATGATGAATAGGAGAGGGTTAGAGCTTTCTGATGTAGATATTTCTATACTGAAAAAGATTGTGTCAATGAAAAAGTAGATTTCTTAACATACTATAACATTTCAGTAAGTATTTCTTAGTAAACTTTCGACTACTTTCGTTTTCATGAAAAAATCAATAGCTTTATTTTTTAGTGTATTCATTTCAATCATTGGGTTTTCGCAATCAAAGTGCGATCAAGTTTTATTGAAGGGAAGAGTGGAAGATAGCTTAAATCCACAAAGCTTTTACAATTTAATGATTGTGAATAGAACACGAGGAAAAGGAGTTTTCGGACAGCCAAACGGACATTTTTCAGTTTATGTGAATGAAAATGATTCTATCTCAATTTCAGTTAAAGGATATGAAATGATTGGATTTAGAATTCATGCAGATGAAAATTGTCAGTTCAAATACCATAAATTTATTGATCGTCAAGCAACTGAGATGAAAGAAGTGGTTATTAAACCATTGAAAACATTAAGTCAAATAAAAGAAGAAAGACAAGATTTATCATTAAGAGAAACAAGGCAAGTGATTGGATTGGAAGCACTTCAAAGTCCGATAACCGCGCTGTATCAAACGTTTTCTAAAAAAGAAAAAAACAAACGATGGATTGCTGAGCAAGAATTCAAGGACAATGAACGAAAAGTTGTACAAGAATTACTTCGTTTATACGTTGCGTATGAAATCATTAATTTAACTGATGAACAATTTGATGATTTTATTAACTTCTTGAATATTAATGATGTATTTCTGAAGACAGCAACGGAATTAGAGTTAATCACTTTTGTTCAAGATAAGTTTGATCATTTTAAACGATTGCACTTATTAACTGCTGAAGAAAATTATCTTCTACAAGTAAAATTTCACATTACTGAATCAGATAATAACAAATGGAAATCAGACTTAAATTTAAAAGACGGAAAGAAAGATGCTATTGAAGAATTATTGAGATTGTATGTTGAGCATAAAGTGATTGATTTACCAACTTCTGAAAAAGAACGGTTTAAACGTTTCTTAAATTTAGATGAATCCTTTATGAGGTCTTCATCCGACTCACAATTAATACATCATATTCAAGAAAAATACAAGAAATACAACTTATTTTATAAATTGAAATAAATGCAAACAATTCAACAACTTCAGTCAGGTGAGCTAAAAGGATCAATACAAATTCAATTGTCTTGTGGTCTTTCGAAATTTCCAACTGAATTATTTGATTTAGTCGATACTCTAGAAATATTAGATTTGTCGAGTAATGAATTAACAGAATTACCTTCAGATTTTGGAAGATTTAAGAAGTTGAAAATTGCCTTTTTTTCTGATAATAAGTTTACTGTTCTCCCTAAAGTTTTAGCCGATTGTCCTTCGTTAACAATGATTGGTTTTAGATCGAATCAAATCGTTGTTTTTCCGGAAAATTCAATTCCTCTTCAAACACAATGGTTGGTTTTAACAAATAATCAAATTGAAATTTTACCGAAGTCTCTAGGGGAATGCCTTTATTTACAAAAAGTAGCTTTTGCAGGGAATAAAATCAAAGAGTTACCTGTTGAAATGGAGAATTGTAAACGGTTAGAATTGCTTCGAATCTCTGCTAATCAACTTGAAACTCTTCCAGAATGGTTATTGAATTTACCTCGAATATCATGGTTGGCATTTTCAGGAAATCCTTGTTCTCAAATACCTCAAAACAATCTTGAGTTGATTGAAATGGAATGGAATGAATTAGAAATACAAGAACAATTGGGAGAAGGAGCTTCTGGTATAATTTCAAAAGCTATTTGGAATTCGACTTCAATAAAGGAAGTTGCAGTGAAAATTTTTAAAGGAGAAGTAACAAGCGATGGATTTCCAGAAGATGAATTAACGAATTGTATTGCTGCAGGTTTTCACTCTAATTTAGTACCATTAATCGCAGAAATAAAAAACCATTCTGAAGGTAAAATGGGAATCGTTATGGAATTAATTTCTTCTGATTATACTAATTTAGGGAATCCACCTAGTTTTGAAACATGTACAAGAGATGTTTTTCCTGAATCTGTTAGGTTTACTTTTAGTCAAGTAGTGTCTATTAGTAAATGTATTTCTTCTGCTATGGAACATCTTCATAATCAAGGTATTCTTCATGGTGATTTGTATGCGCATAATACAATGACTAATCCTGATGGAAGAGCTTTGTTGGGAGATTTTGGTGCAGCAACAAGATATGATAGAAATACGATATTTTCTAAATTACTTGAGAAGCTGGATGTAAGGGCGTTTGGGTGTTTGTTGGAGGATTTGCTGATTAGAATTGAAGTTGCTGATTTAAAAGTTGTTAAGTATGATTTATTGAATAATCTTAAAGATTCTTGTCTAGATCCTTTGTCAATTAAAAGACCTGATTTTAAAAAGATAAATTTGATTTTGAATGCGTTAACGACTAACACTTAAATAAATTTGACCAATAAACTTCATTTCAAACTCATTGAAAATCCAATTAATTTTTCAGTGAAATTATCCCATGATTTCTCTTTGTTTTCAATCGCTATATTTTTTGAAAACTGATTTTTACAATTAGTTGAAAAATACTCTTTTATAGAATTTGCTAAAAGTGTTGCATCTGGTTTAGAAACAATTAATCCTGTTTTTAAATGATGAATTGTCTCTTTTAGTCCTCCAACATCGGTAGCGATAATTGGTAGGGTGAAATGATTTGAAATGGCTGTTATTCCAGATTGTGTAGCAGACTTGTAGGGTAACAAACAAACATCGGCAGCTGAAAAATACAATGATACATCTGCATCACTAATATAATGATTGTAAATGTGGATTCGTTCGTTTAATTTTGACTCGTCAATAATTTGTTGATAGTTGTCAAACGAGCCATATACTTCACCAGCAATGATTAATTGAAAAGAATCATCTAATTGACTCATTGCATGAATTAAAACATCTAATCCCTTGTAATCTCTAATCAAGCCAAAGAAAAGAAGTGTGTTTTTAGTAGTAGGAATTTTTAATTTATTTAAAGCATCATTTTGATCTAATTTATCGCCGAAATGTGTATACACAGGATGATCGATTCGGATGTATTTAGCATTTGGTTTTAAAGAGATTAAATCTGTTAATACAGCGTCTGACATTACCACAAATCCGTCTGTCTGTTTTAAAAAGAATTTATTAAAAGGCATATCGAAAAAACGTTTTTCATGTGGAATAACATTATGAAGAATGGCTATTTGAGTTGTTTTTTTATTTAAAACACGAGAAATAATTCCCATTGCAGGACCAAAAAATGTCATCCAATAATTAGAAATGTAAAGGTCTGACTTTTGATTTTTAATTTTTAAGGCTGCTGCTATAAAAGAAATAGGATTGATTGAATCTAAAATTCGTTCAGCTGGAATTTTATCGGCAATGTCATTTTCTGTAACCAGCTGTGTTTGACCTGGAAATAAGAAGTTAGGGTACTGACGTTTGAAGGTAAAAGCTTTAACATCATTTTTTTTTTCTAAAGAACGGTAGAGTAGGGCGCTAAATTGAGAGATGCCTCCTCTAAATGGATAAAAGGCTGAAAAAATTGAAATTTTCATACGTTACAACTATTATTGAAAGCCATAGCTAGTACATTTATAATGGATTTCATTTCCTTTTTTCACATCTAATGTGTCGAAATTGGCAATGGTTAAATTTTTAAATGTTTTAGAAATCATACCAATATTAGTAGCATATTTAGAATTATCTACTTTATAGTCGATTAATGAGGAAAATTTATCTTTAGTTACTGTTAAAGTTGAATCAAACGATAAATCAGAAATTGAAGTTGGAGTATGAATATTTGTGTAATAATATTTTAAACTATCTAACGAATTATAGGCATTTGGATTCCAAGTTTTATCAAGTGTTGGAGCAAAAACTAACTTAATAACACGTTGATTTTCTTCCACTAATTCAGCTCTTCCGTTTGTAATTATTGCAGTCCATAAGTCTAAGAAATCCCAAGAAAGTCCAGAAGAAAGTCTTTTATATCTTTTGAATTCTTGAACAGTTCTACCTTCATTATCCGTTATTTCATCACCTACCACTGTTTTTATTTGATAGTTCAACGTATCGTGTTTTGGATTTAAATCAACATCATGATGCATTTCTTGAACGGAATAAATAACAAATCTTCCTGGTGTTAATCCAAAATAATTAGTGTGAAATTTAACTTTTTCGACACTCTTTTTTTTACAGTTTGCTACAACGAGTAATAGTAAGCAAAATGCGATAAAAAAAAAGCTATATCTTACTATTTTCATAATATAAAGAGCTGTAAATTAATTAGTTGTTTGGATTTATTCCTTTTTCTTTGAATTGCTTCATCTTCAATTCTAATTTCTTTCCTTCTAAGTGGTCTCCGTAATAGTAATAACTTCTACTGGTTTCCGATCCGTTTTCATCTTTAACGATACACCAACCATGTAATTCACCATTCTTATATCGCTCTTGGTTCATTAGGTTACCATTAGGATGATTTACATCCCACACACCATTTTTAATATTATTTACATAATTTCCTTTAGACATAATTAAACCAGATTCAAAATATTCTATTTTTTCTCCTTTTAGTTTTCCATCTGCATAGTTGCTTGAGGACATTATATGTAATGATTTAATATTCAAATCTTCCAATAAATAATAAATTAGTTTAGTTCCATTTAAAACATCTGCTTTAAATGTTTCTGATGAACTAATTCTTCCGGAAGGCGCATAGTTCAACCAAATACTATCTTTCTTTAAATTTCTATAAGCGCCTTTACTTAAAATTACTCCAGTTTCATGATAGAAAACAGCGAAAGAGCGATCACTATTTAAGTCGTGTATAATGACAGCTTGTCTACTCTTTGAAGGATAATAGTATTTAAAAACACCTACAGGTTTATCATCTTTGAATTGACCTTCGTATTGAAGTGCTTTACTTTTTGGATGTTTTTTTGACCAAGAACCTTGTTTTTTTCCGTTAGAATCAATTACGTTTTGTGAGAAAACAAAACTAGATGTTAATAGTAACGAAAGTAAAAAGTATTTTTTCATTTTATATAAAATTAGATAATTCAAGTAAACTAGAGAACGTGTAATCTGCTTCAATATTTATTGGTTCTTCCGTTTGAATACGAATTGTTTTCATACCAAGATTTTTGCCAAATTGAATATCAGAATCAGTATCTCCGACCATTATAGACTTATTAAAATCAATTTCAGGAAATTCTACTTTTGCTTGTAATCCCATTGAAGAATTTGGTTTTCTTGAAGAATTAACTTCATTTTTTAATCCAGAAGCATAATAACATTTAGTAATTATTCCTTTTTTGATTTTTAATTCATCTGTCATATAACGATGAATATCAAAAAGGTTACTTTCTGTCATTATTTTTTTAGCAATTCCTTGCTGATTGGTAATTACAAAAATTGAAGTGAATAGGGGGGTGAATTTAGAAATAGCTTCAACAGCTCCCTCTATAAAATAAAAATCTTTAATAGAGGTAACATAACCTCCCATAATTCGCTCGTTTATTACCCCGTCTCGATCTAGAAACAAGGTCCAAGTTGAATCAATCCCCCAATCCAACATAGGTTATATGGTTTTTTCGATTAAATATTGATTTCGTGTTGAGGAATTTCTACCGATCAATTCAGCAAGAAATCCTGCAAGAAAAAATTGAGAACCTATAATCATTGCTACAATTGAAATATAGAATTCGGTTCTATCAGCAATTAAACGAGAAGTTTTATCGATGAATAATTTATCAATTCCCAAATACAATGCAAACCCAAATCCAATAATAAAAAGAAATGTTCCGATTGCTCCAAAAAAGTGCATCGGCTTTTTCCCAAATTTCCCCATGAAAACTACTGAAAGTAAATCCAACGGTCCATTTAAGAATCGATTTATACCAAATTTAGTTGTTCCAAATTTTCTTGATTGATGTTGAACAATTTTCTCTCCAATTTTAGTAAATCCTGCATATTTTGCTAGTGGTGGAATGTATCTGTGCATATCGCCATATAACTCAATACTTTTAACAACTTCGTATTTATAAGCTTTTAAACCACAGTTGAAATCATGCAATTGAATTCCTGTTAATTTTCTGGCTGCCCAGTTGTATAATTTAGTAGGGATTGTTTTAGTGATTGGATCATATCGTTTTTTTTTCCATCCAGAAACCACATCTAAATCATCTTCCATAATCATTTTGAAAAGTCCAGGAATTTCATCAGGTGAATCTTGTAAATCAGCGTCCATTGTAATTACCACTTTGCCAGTTACTGTTTCAAATCCTTTTTGAAGTGCCGCTGATTTCCCGTAGTTTCGTTGAAATTTAACACCTTTAATTTGAGGAAATTCTTTATTTAATACTTCAATAACCTTCCAAGAACCATCCTTACTGCCATCGTCTATAAAAACAACTTCATACGAATACTTGTTTTCATCCATTACTTTTTTTATCCAAGTAAATAACTCAGGAATTGATTCAACTTCGTTGAACAAAGGTATTACGATAGAAATATCCAAATTAAACTCCACAATATATTAGTTTGATATCCATAAATATACACATTCAAATTTGCAGTAGATACTTTTATATTTATTTAATACCAAACACTTATTTAAATTAGTCCAATAAACTTCATTTATTTTATAAATGTGTTTGGTGTAATACTATTTAAGATAAATGATTAGCGAATAAGTGTAATCGCAACTCTTTCCAAATGGATTACATCTGTTTCTTTATCTTTAAATTAAATTATCCAGTTATATATCCCCCCTAAAGAAGCACCAGAGTATCTTCCATCCCAGTATGAATTTGGATCATTTGTATGAAATACTTCATGACCCCATTTATTGAAGATTGTAATATGATAACTTGACGGAACAAAACCTGAAGTAAATTGAGGTTTAAATACTGGATTAACTCCACTAAGAGGATCAAAAGTATTTGGCACATAATAGAGTAATTCATCTTTCAAACGAATTGTTATTTCTGTAGAATCAGCACATAAATTTTCTTTTGGGCTAGCTACCAGTTTAACAGTATATAAAGCTTCTTTTTCAGGGAATGTTCTATCTATGTTTTCTTCCTTTAAAATCATTAATGTATCACTAAATTTCCATTTATAGTTCACAGCGTTTATAGAACTATTCGTGTATGTAAATCTAGTCGATGTAACAAAATCTAAAGTCCTATCAACAGTTGCTTTTACTTGAGGAATTACTAAAATGGAATCTGGTGAAGTAGCTGTAGTTGAACAACCTGCATTTTTTAAAGTCAAAGAAACACCTTTTACACCTTCAATAATGTATTTGTGTGTAACTACTCTTTTAGTATCATCAGTTGGAAGAGCAACTGTCGATCCGTTTCCAAAATCCCATATTGCTTCAGTTCCCAAAAGATCTATTGGGGTATTGATATTTAAAGTTACTTCTAATGGAATACATCCGATATTTTTATCAGTAACAAAAGAAACTACTGGTTTTTTAAAAACATCTACTGATGTTTCTTGCTCTATACTTCTACAACCCAATAGAACATACGTTAAAATATATGTTGTATTAGAAATTGGATTAACGTCAAATGTTAGAAATAAGGTTGATGCTGCTGATCTGTTCCAAATAAAGTCTCCTACTGGTATGGTTGGTCTAGCTGTTAATGTAGCAGTTTGTCTTTGACAAATAGTATACTTAAGAGGGATAGTTACTATTGATCGTATTGGGTCGTTAAATGTAATTGAAGATAAGCTGACTCCTTCGCAACCACCAGATTGGCGTATTGTAGTGAATTCATTATACAAACCAATTCCAAGTGAGCTTATAGTGATAGTACCATTGTTGTCTGAGGTTAAGTTTAGAGATGGAGTAATTGATACACCATCTTTTTTATAATCAACGACGAATTGAGAATTTATTTTAAATCCGGTAAGATTTATTTCTCCGTCTGAGACTCCACAATTTGTAGTACCTGAAAGTAGTATTGGATTAAAAGTCATATTGTTACCTAAGTCAATTATGTAAGAAACTGATGAAACGCATATTCTAGAAAAAACTGTTGCATTCACATTAGTAAAAGAAGAATAAGATGTACCTAAAGTTATTTGAGTTGCGCTACACGGCTTCATCATTTACAGGAGTTTTTGCAAAAGAACTAGAATTTAAAATTATAATTAAAGAAATAAATAGTAGGTTTAGAAAGGGTTTTACAATGCTAAAAGCAGAACGCATAGTTTATTTTTTTGAATTAATTTAACGAAAGTGCGAATAAAAGCAAAACGATTACTTTTAAAGAATAATAAATCAGTAGATTATATAAAAAACTGTTTTCAACTTCACTCTCAAAACTTATAACTAATCCCTAGACTGGGTAATAATGGGAATTGATAAATCTTAGCTGAAGTAATTCGATTTACATAAAAAATGTTTCTTCTATTATATGCATTTGTTACACTTCCAATTATCTCTAAAACAGTTTTGTTTTTGAAGTTGAATTGTTTTTTTACCGTGATATCTAAACGGTGATAATAAGGTAAACGCTGGCTGTTAAAATCTCCTAATTTGTTTGTTACAGTACTAGTATTGTTATTTACGTAATCAGTAGTAACTCCATTACTAAATGTTTCGCCTTGATAAAATCCTGCAGTAGGTGTAAAAGGTAATCCAGACCCAAGATTCCATCTAACATTTAATTCAATATCTTTTTTCTTACCAAACATGTAGGTTGTAACTAAATTGATGTTATGTCTTCTGTCAAATACAGGTGCGTATTCTTGAAAACCATCCCAACGTGTTGATTTTCCATACGAATAAACCGCCCAAACAAACATTCTGTCTTTAGAATATTTTAATAAGAAATCTGCTCCATACGATTGACCAGATTCAATTATGAAGTCTTTTTTAGAAATATCAGGAATGTCAGTATTAGCTGCATTGTCTTCGTATAATTTATTTGGATTGATATTACTTAATTGAGAGAAGTATTTATAATATCCTTCTATGTTCATACTGATTCTTTTTGTTAAATCGTATTCAAAACCAAATATGGCATGCCACGCATATTGCAAGCCATTACCAACAGATTTTTCTTGCTGAAATTGATTTATAAATTTTTCTTGAACATTTGTAGGAGCTGAAAGCAATCCATTGAATAAATTTACAACGTCTTTATCCGATGAAGCCGATGTGAAGTTTTGAGAGAAACGTCCTCCTGAAAATTTGAATCTTAATTTTTCTGTAGCATTATATTTCACACCTAATCTAGGTTCTGGTGAAGCTGTAGCTAATGAAGCGTAATATTGTAATCTGAAACTCGGCTGAATCACCCATCTTCCAATGATTTTTCGAACATTAAAGTAACCACCGATTTCAGAGGTGAAGTTGTCAAGAGTGATTTCTCTTTTTAATTCATTATACGTTTTGAATTTTGTATTGAAGCCTCCTAGATTAAATCCGTAATCTACTTGACCTTCATTTTTTAAGAAGTGTGTGAAATCAAAACCTAAATCAAAACCACCAATTGCACTTGATCTTGGAGCAGAAGCTAGTTCGTTAAATGTTGTGTTATAAGTGCTTCCATTTACATGACCTTTTATAAAGGTAGAAGAACTATTAGGTACAACCATAAAATTTATCCCTCCACCTGAAGCTTTAAACTCTAAATTTGCAGCATTGTAAAAATTTACACTATCAGTATTGTGGAAACCAAAAGCACTAAATTTGGATCCATCTCCACCGTTGAAACTTACTTTACCATAAAGATCCGTGAAGTTAAAAGGTAATCCATTTCCATTATTTGCCGAAGGATATAAACTTTTTGAAGTATAATCTAACAAACTATGTTTCGAAGAGAAAATGTAAGAACCACTACTTGTTTTTTCAGATTTTTTAAATCTTAATGGACCTTCTAAAACTGCTTTAGCTAGAAATGGAGAAACCGAAACTTTTCCACCAAATTCTTTTTTATTACCATCTCTGTAAGTAACGTCCATCACGGAAGAAATTCTTCCTCCATATTTAGCATCAAAACCTCCTGTGTAAATATCAACGTTTTTAATTAATTCTGTTTCAAAAATTGAGAAGAAACCGATAGAATGGAAGGGGTTGTACACCGTCATTCCATCTAATAAAACTTTATTCTGAATGGGGGTGCCACCACGAACATACATTTGACCTCCTTGATCTCCAGTGGTAACTACTCCAGGTGTAACACTGAAAGCACCAACTATATCATTTTCAGCTCCCATGCTAGGGATTCTTTCAATTGATTTTTTATCTAATTTAATTGTTGAAATTAAAACTTCATTTTTCTTTTTTTTGCTGTCAGCACTTATGACAACATCCTGTAATTCACTGATTTTTTCTTTTGTTTCCAGTTCAAATTTAACATTTGTAAAACCGTCTGCTTTGCTTACTTCAAGCTTAGAATATATTTTTTTAAATTCCCCATTGTCAATTTTAAGTATATAGGATCCTTTTGCTAATTCTGGGATTGAAAAGAAACCATTTACATCAGTATTTGCTCCACTTACAATTGAACTGTCCAATTGAAGTATAAATACTTTTTCAAAAATAACAGGTTCACCATTCTTTATGTCATATAGAAATCCTCTAATAGTATGTTCTTGCGAGAAAGAAAATGAAAAAATTAAAGTTGTGAAAAAAAAAGTGAAAAATAGTTTCATAGAAAAAAAGTATTCAATTTTAATATATTATGTGACGAATATACAGAATTGATTTAAAAGTAATTTATAAACTCTTTAAAATAGTTTAAATGGTAGCATTTATTGATTAATCAGAAGGTGGAAGTTTTAACTTATTTTTAGCTTTCTCCCAATATATATCCATTTCTGAAAGCCCTAATTTTTCTATTTTTAAATTATCTTCTTTCATTAGTTTTTCCATTAATTGAAAACGATTAATGAATTTATTATTCGTTTTTGAAAGGGCATCGTCTGGATTTATATTTATAAATCGGGCATAATTAATTAAAGAAAACAAAACATCACCAAATTCTTCTTCGATGTTATCTGAATTTTGTTCTACTTCAATTTCTAATTCATTGATTTCTTCTTTTACTTTTGCCCAAACATCAGCTCTATTGTCCCAATCAAATCCAATTCCTTTTACCTTTTCTTGAATACGAGAAGCTTTCACTATTGAAGGTAGTGAACTAGGAACTCCTTCTAAAACAGATTCTTTTCCTTCTTTTAGTTTTAATTTCTCCCAATTTCTTTTCACATCTTCTTCATTTTCAACTACAGTATCTGAATAAATATGTGGGTGCCTGAAAATCAATTTTTCACAAATTCCATTTAAAACCTCTGTGACATTGAACACCTTTTTTTCTTCTCCAATTTTACAGTAAAAAACCAAATGAAGAAATAAATCACCAATTTCTTCCTTTACAGAATTCATGTCGTTTTTTAGAATTGCATCTGTCAATTCATACGTTTCTTCAATAGTTAAATGGCGAAGAGTGTCTAGTGTTTGCTTTTTATCCCAGGGACATTGTTCTCTTAATTCGTCCATTATTGTCAATAGTCTTTCAAAGGCAATTAATCTTTCGTCCATAATCAATTTTTTAGATTTTAAAGATATTATTAATTTATAGAAACAAAATTAATTTAAAATCGTAAGTAATATTAGTTCGTATTGTTTGACGATTTAAAATTGAATGATTATTAAATTTAGATATTTTATTGTGTTGATTTTGATTGTTTTAAATCATACCGATGCACATTTGCAATCTAAATTAAGTTTTGGCTTAGAAGTGAACCCAAAATTTGGATTTTTATTAGCTCAACGACCAGAAATTGCAAATATACCTCGTTCTCATACTTTTGCCGGAGAATTATCTTTCTTCATTCAAACAACCGGAAAAAGAAAATGGCATAAAACATATAATTACCCAACTGTTGGGGGAACTATATTCGGTGCATCTGTTGGAAATAAAGTGATTTTAGGAAACTTTTACGGTTCGTATGCATTTATAGAATTTCCATTTTTCAAGAAAAGTAGCTACGAATTATGTGCTAAATTAGGAAGTGGATTAGCGTATACTTCAAAAGTATACGATCCTTTATTAAATCCTAAAAATGCATTAATTAGTAGTCATGTAAATACATTGATTTGTTTTGGTTTAAAAAATAAATTTACTATTAACCGTCATCAAATAACTCTTGGAATCGATCTAACTCATTTTTCTAATGGCGCTTATAAAGTACCTAATACTGGAGTAAATATGCCATTTATTAGTTTAGGCTATGGGTGTAAATTTAAAACAAACCCAACTCCAACCGACACTTCTTTTAAACAATCCCTACCATTTCGAAAACTTCTTTTGGGAATGTCAGCTGTTTATTCATATAAAGAAATGTCTCCTTTCGGTCAGGGTCGACTTCCAGTATATGGATTGAGTTTGTTTTCAAGATATTTCTTTCGTCCGAAAGTAGGTTGTGAGTTTTCTTTGGATGTTATTTCTAAACAGATTATTTTAAAATATAAACCCTCAATAGAAAAAAATCAAGCAGATTTAATACAAGTTGGAGTGTATGCAGGATATTTATTACCCTTGGATAAATTACACTTTGCACTCGGGATGGGAGTAAATATTTATGATAAATTTAAACCTGAGAATTTGTTCTACCATCGAATAGGTATGCGTTATTATTTAGATAATGGCATTCATCTAAACGTTGTTCTGCGATCAAATTGGGCGAAAGCTGATTTTACCGAATGGGGAATTGGATACACATTTAATTATAGAAAAAAATGAATATTTTGAAAAGTTTAAGTTTACTGTTTTTTTTAGTCAGTATAAAGTCATGTAAAAAGGCAGACGATAGAAGATGTGTTAAATCTGCAGGTAAAGAAACAACTCAAAAAATTGACATGCCATTTTTTGATAAATTAGAATTACACGAAAATATCGAATTTATTCTAGTTCAAGATACTATAAATAAAGTGATTTTAACTGGAGGTTTAAATTTATTAAATGAAGTGAAATTGAGCGTTTCAGACAATCAATTAAAAGTCGTAAATAAAAACAAATGTGATTTCTTGAGAAGCTATAAAAAAGTGATTAAAGCCGAAATACATTTTTCTAATTTAAGTTTTTTAAACTATCATGGCACTGAGGTCTTAACAAATCGTGGCACGTTAAATTTACCTTTTATTAATATTGCTATCATAAATAGTTCTGGTTCAGTCGATTTAAAGTTGAATTCAAATCATGTTTCAGCTAATTCTTTTGGAGCTTATGGAGATTTCAAACTATCAGGAACAACAAAAACAGCTGATTTTCATATCAATAGTAATGGTTTTTGTAAAACGAACGACTTAATAGTAACGGAGTCAATGACAGTTTTGTCAAATACTGTAGGATTGATGATGGTTAATGCGCATAATATTGCTTTGAAGGCTGAAACAAAAAACGGAGGAAATATAATATACAAAGGAACTCCGCTACTTATTGTATTTAATAGAATTGGAAAAGGAAATCTAATTCAAGAGAAATAAAATCTGTTGAATTAGATCGGCTTTTATTATTAACCTATTTCAGAATTACTTCTTTTTAATTTCATTAAAATTGAAAATGCTCTATCGATGTCGATTTGAGAAACTACGGTTGTGAACTCATTTGATGTAGAAATTATTTCAGTAATATTTATTCCATCCCAAGCTAAATGCTTTAAAATATAATAATAAACACCATGTAATTCAGTATTTATAGAAGGAAGTTTAACTGTAACTGAAGCTAAGTTTTTAGCTGTAGAAGTTAATTTTTCTTTTTTGAATAATTTATCTATTGTTTCAGTATGACTAGCGTTAACAACAAGAGTAGTTTCGGTAATACCCCTTGTAATTGCGAAAAAACTGTCATTCTCTTTATTTAAAACATTGACTAATTCAAGTTGTTTCTCTTTTAAAGTATCAGAGTTTTCAAATGTAAAATTTGCAAGGTTACTACGAACTAAGATGTCGCCAATTTCTCCCATCACATTCTTTATTTTTAAATCTAATTGATGGTAATATCCTGGAGGCATTCTCTTAATTGCCATTACGATAGCACCTTCATTAACTTCTTTACCAAAAACTTGTTCAATTTCTGGACGAAGTTTTCTTGCAAGAGAAGAAATATTTATGAGATTTTCAGACATAGCCTCCCTTAAGAAGGGACTACGGTTGATAAGTTCTTCTGTTATTTTACCTAAAGATTGCATAGTTTATAATTATTTTACATTACAAAAATATAAATAAAACAATTATAAATCGATAATTTGTTTTATTTTAATGTAAATTGTTTAAAATTTAAAATAAAACAACAAAGTAGATTCTATTAAGCAGTTTCTAGAGATTCAATTAATTTTTTTTTTACTAAATCAAGAGTTAATTGTAATTGCTCTTCTTGAGTTAGATTTGAATTATCTAGTAAAAAGGCATCATTCGCTTGAAGAAGGGGACTTTCTTTTCTAGTACTATCAATTCGATCTCTTTCCTCTATATTATAGCTGATTTCTTCCAATGTAATGATTTTATTAGCAGCAGATAATTCTAAATAACGTCTTTTTGCACGTGTTTCAGGATCTGCTGTAACGAATAATTTTAATTCGGCGTTTGGAAAAACAACTGTACCAATGTCTCTACCATCCATAACAATTCCTCCATTTTCACCCATCTTTTTTTGTTCTATCACTAATTTATCTCGAACTTCTTTGATACTAGCTACTTTTGAAACTATAGAAGCAACATTTAAATCTCTAATTAAACCTTCAACATTTAATCCATTTAAAGTAAGATCAGGTTTTAAAGTTGTTTTGTTTTTTTCAAAGGCTAATTCAATAGAAGGTAAATGTTTGATTAATTCAAGTTCATTAATAACCCCGTTATTTACTATGTTGTTCTGTATACAATACAATGAAACACCACGATACATTGCTCCACTGTCAATAAAAATATAATTCAATTTAGCAGCTAAGGCTTTTGCAAGTGTACTTTTTCCACAAGATGAAAATCCATCAATTGCAATTGTTATTTTTTTAGAATTAGCCATTAAATTTGAGTTTTTTAAGATACATCTGAATTCTTAATAGTTAAAAATACAACTTTTTTTACTGAAATTAAAAAACATTATTGAACATCTCTCACTTCCATATTGAAAACCAATATGGAATTAGGTGGAATATCATCTAAATCATTTTTTCCATAACCTAAACTTGGTGGTACAATTAAGAATACTTCAGAACCTGGTTTTACTTTTAATAATATTTCTTTCCAACCAGCAATTAATTCTTTGACTGCAAACGTTATAGGCTTCTTTTGATGATCAAAAACAAAACCTGTAATTAATTTACCTTTATATGTAAACGATACATTATCAGTGTATTGTATTTTTTTTCCTTTTCCTTCTTTAATTATTTTGTAATATAGTCCAGATTCAGACCTTTCACATTTAATTTTATGTTTTGTTAAGTATTCTTCAATTTGCTGATCAAAACTTTTTTTGTCATCATCAGAATACGTTTTACATGAGGTACTACTTATTACTGTAATAAGTAGTGCTAGTCTTAGAGCTATTTTTTTCATTTTAATTTTATAGGTGTAAGTGTGTACCCTTCTTTTTGAAGTAATCTTATTAATCCCATTTGACCGCCTAAGTGACCTGCTCCAACTGCTATGAAACATGATTTAGAGGATAATTTTTGTATTATCTTAGGAATCCATTTTTGATTTCTGTTGTCTATAAAATCAGCTTCTTTAGCATTTATAAAACTAGTTTCTTCGTGGATTAGTAAATACAAGGAATCTACATTTTGTCTACTGTAAGTTTGTTGCATTCGCTTTAATAGCTCAATCGATTTTTTCGGATTCCGAATGTTTTCCATTACCATTTCAGCTTGTTCACTCTTATTTAAACCATCAAACAAACTCATTTGTTCTTCGATTGTTTCTAATCCTTCAGTTAAAATATCTTTGCTTTTTGAAATTTCAAAGAATGATTTTTCATACGATTCTATTTTACCTGAGAATTGAAGTTGAACAGCAATTTGAACTGCAACAAAAGGTTTTAATTTATAAAAAACTTTTCTAAATGTTTGCTCGTCCATTTTCATATCTTTTTTCGCCCACCCAATTATGCTGTCAACTTGTTCCGAGCTAAAAAAATCGAAAAATGATCCTTTATTCAAAGTCATTAATGGCATCGCTTCTGTTGGAGATGGAATACGATCCAATTCCATCAAAAGTAAATCAGCTGATGCAACAGTCTCTTTTAAACTTTTAGGGAAAATAAAATACTCTTTTTCTATAAGGTGCATTGTACCAAATAGATAACTTTTTTTATTTGAATTTGGATTTTTAATTTCCCAAAATAATGAGCTCTCTTTAAAAGGAAATGGAGATATCTCAGAAGATGAAATACTTAAACAGCCAATTCCAAAAATGAACACTATTAATTTTGAAATATGCTTTTTCATTTTAAGATTATTCAAAAGAAATTTCAGCTAAGAAATTATCATCTTGTTCATAAACTCTAACAGCTTTCATTCCAATTTTCGATGATGCGTTGAAAAGTGAATCAAAATCTACATATAACCAATCAAACCAGGGTCCAATTTCTTTTTTATAGGACATTTGAAAGCGGAAATTTCCGTAATATTCTGTGTTTAAATTAACCCAAAGTGCACCTTCTTCATCTTCGTATAAGTAACGAATATCGCACGAATCACACAAAATTTTCCCTCCTGGGTTCAATAAAGATTTTGCATGTGAAAGTGTTCTCTCTAAATTGGAAAGAGTTCCTGCAATACCAATACCGTTCATTAAAAGAGTAATTGTATCAAATTTTTGATCTTTCAAATCAAAAAAGTCAATGTGCTGAACAGTTAACTCTTTCTTTTTTAAATGCTCTACAGCCCCTTTAGAAATATCGATTGCTAGTACATCACAACCATTTTTTTTCATTTCTAAGGCATGTACACCAGCACCAGCACCAACATCTAACACTTTTCCTTTAGCAGACTTAATAGCGAAAACTTCTAATTCTGGCATCTCCTCCAATGTTCGAAACAATACTTCTATTGGAATAATATCATCTTCACAAATTTCTGATGATACTATGATATCGTCTGGTTTATTTGTTGAAGCGTATTCTAAAATTGCTTTTCCAATTGGGTCGCCAAAATTTTCTGTCATAATTGTTTAATAGTCGTAATTGTCAAAACTAGATATGTCATCATCAGATAGACCGTCTTCGTAATCATTGAATCCTAAATCGTCTTCATCCTCGTCATCCGGGTCATCTCCTCCGTATAAATCTTCTAAAACATCTTCATCGTCACCTAATTCAGTAATTCTAGAGTCTTCTGGTGGTGCCATTCCCATCGCTAATAAAACAGTAGGTTCTAAGGGTGTTTCTTCTTCAAACCCAACTAATTCAGCTAAAAATATCCACATTCTAAGGAAATCATACACCAAAATCACTTTTTGATCAGGCACTTCTATGAAATCTTTTAAAAGCGCATTTTTCATTACCGAAGGGATCGCATCAATTGAGTCATCGTCGTAAGAAAGGTCCATAAAGCTGATTTCGTGACCTTTATCCCATTCATCGTTTGAGATATAAAATGACGCCATTTGATCTCCTTGAAAACGAAAAGCCAAAATTATTGCTTTATAAAATGTTTCAAAATTATCTTTATCACTTATTAGGATATCTCTAAATACTTTTTCTTGATCTTTAGAATCGAGTAGGACTCTGAATTTTAATCCAGCCATAACGTTTATATTTTTGTTCTCTGTAAAGGTATCATTTTTTACTTATTGGAAATAGCATCAACTTCAATTAATCCTAATTCTTTTCCAGCTTTCAACATGTATTGATAAGCAGATTCGTACTCATTATCAATCGTACCTTCTAAAATAGCATCTTTAATTTTCATCTTTAAAGTGCCTATTTCATTACAAGGTTTCAATCCGAAAACCTTCATAATTAATTCCCCAGATATTGGAGGTTGAAAATTACGTACACGATCTTTTTCTTCTACTGCTTTTAATTTTAGAGTTACTAAATCAAAATTATTTTTGAATTTTTTAACTTTGAATTCATTCTTAGAAGTAATGTCTGCATTACATAAAGTCATTAAATCATCTATGTCATCACCTGCTTCAAACAATAATCTTCTGACGGCAGAATCTGAAACGGTACCCTTGACTAAAGCGATTGGTCTTAAATGAAGTCGAACCAATTTCTCTACATATTTCATTTTTGCATCCAAAGGAAGTTTTAATCTTCTGAAAATTTTAGATGTCATTCGAGCACCCAACTCCTCATGTCCATGAAAGGTCCAACCAACTTCTTGATCGAATCTTTTGGTAGGTGGTTTTGCAATATCGTGCATAATTGCAGCCCATCTTAACCATAAATGATCCGTATTTTCTGAAATATTATCCAATACTTCAAGCGTATGGAAGAAATTGTCTTTATGTGATTTTCCATCAATAGTTTCTACTCCTTGAAGAGCAACTAATTCAGGGAAAAACTGGTGCAATAGTTTTGTTGTATTTAATAATTTAAAGCCTCTTGAGGGAGAATCGGAAAGAATTATTTTGTTTAATTCATCCATTATTCTTTCAACTGATATAATTTCTAATCGACTAGCATTGTTTAAAATTGAAGTTAAACTTTCGTTTTCAATTTTAAATCCTAGTTGTGAAGCAAATCGAATCGCTCGCATCATTCTCAAAGGATCGTCACTATACGTTGCATCAGGATGTAAAGGAGTCTTTATTATTCCTTTTTCTAAATCTTCCAATCCATTAAAAGGATCAATGATGTCTCCAAAAGTATCTGCATGTAAACTTAAAGCTAAAGCATTGATAGTGAAGTCTCTTCTGTTTTGATCATCCTCTAATGTTCCATTTTCTACGATTGGTTTTCTCGAATCTTGTCTATAGGATTCTTTTCGTGCACCAACAAATTCAACATCTAAGTCTTTGTATTTGAATTGAGCAGTTCCAAAATTTTCAAAAACAGAAACTTTATTTACTCGTAGTACTCTAGCACATTCTTTTGCTAAATCTTGACCATTTCCAATAACTACAATGTCAATGTCTTTTGATGGTCTACCTAAAAGTAAGTCACGAACAAAACCGCCTATTACATAAGCTTGAAGATTTTTTTCGGTAACAATTTGAGATGCTACTTTAAAAACGGGATGTTTAAGGTAAGAAGCGTAATTTGTTTTATCCATTGTAAAAGGACAGGTATGAGTGTAAATAAATTATTCTTTTACCTCTACTGTGTTTTTTAAAGAAGCGATAATTAATGTGATACTTCCAATAAATAGACTAGAAGAAATAATTGAATAGAACAGTGGGTTAGATTGACTCGTTAAAACGGTGAAAATTAAAATTGAACCTGTAATCCAAAAAGATACTTTTGAAATTTTACTTGTTACATCCTTTTTATCTTTCAGTAATTGTTCAATTGCAGCAACAATTAGAAATATTAATCCTGAAAATGCAATTGGCCATATTGAGCTAAGTGATTGTGAATGAGTAATTCCATAAATTAACAATAAATCAACTATTAAACCTGTATACAAAGCTTTTACAGTGTATTTTGGTGAGTTTTTTTGAATAATTAAAATTGAAAAGAAAATAAAAAGACTTATTAATGAACAAATAAATACATCAAGACTTAAGAAAAAAGAAACACCTGAAATATAGAACAGTAATGAAGAGATTATTCCAACGATTGATGTTGAAAGTAATAATAATATCAATTTTTTCAAAATAGTTCTTTTTTTAGTTGACTAAAATTAGCTATAAAATAGTTGTGAATTACGTTTAAAGATTTATTCTTCTGTTTTTTTCTACAGCACAGACCAAATTCCACAATGCTCTAGATCCAACATTAGCATCCCAATCACCTTCTTTACCTGGAGAAACTTCATTCAAATCAAAACCTACAATTTTTTTACCCGATTCAACCAATTTGAAAAATAAGTAATTGATTTCCTCTAATTTAAACCCTCCAACAACAGGTGTGCCAGTGTTTGGGCATAATTCTGGAGAAAGTCCATCAATATCAAATGATATATATACAGATTCTGGTAAATCAGCAATAATTTTTTCAACTTGAGAATTCCAAGTTTGACCATTAAATTGACCTTCCTTCAAGTTCCAGTCAAAATAAGTTGAAATTCTACCCTTACTTGAATTAATTAAATCTATCTCTGATTGAGCTACATCACGAATTCCGACCTGAACTAATTTAGTTAAGTTTTTGCAATTTTTTAATGCGTTGAACATAATGCTCGCATGTGATTGTTCAAAACCTTCGTAAGCCTCTCTTAAATCAGCGTGTGCGTCAATTTGTAAAATCCCAAAAGAGTTTCCTTTTGAATCAATTGCTTCTAATAAACCCAATGGAACACTGTGCTCACCACCTAAAACTCCAACAATTTTACCTTGATTCATTAAAGTGAGGGCGCGTTCTTTTAGATTTTCTTTTAAAGCATTGGAAGCTTCATTTATTGTTTCAACTGTTTTCTGAAAGTCACTGTTTTTAGAAATAGCTCCACCATCTTCCAAGAAACCTATGTATTCAATTGCTTCAATACATAATTTAGCATTTATTTTTGCCCATTCTTGAGAAATAGGAGCGAGGTAAACCTTTGTTTTCCAAGCGTCTTCTAATTTTGGATGATAAAAATCCAATTGAGTAGATGCTTCTAAAATAACTTTCGGACCTTCACTTGTTCCTTTCCCATAAGATGCCGTAGCATCCCATGGGATTGGTATAATTACAATGTCCGCCTCTGATTCATCTACTGGAAATCCAAATAAATTACCGTTGGCAATTCCTACGCCGTTTGGGTCGAAGTTTGACATATTTTATTTTTAAGCAGCGTTTTTACAAAATTTGGAATTGCAAAACTTCCTTTGTGAATATCTGAATTATAATAACGCAAACCTTGAGCATCAACGAAAGCATCTATTTCAGTTTCATTTGATATCTCTTTAGGAAGTTTATCTCCTTTGATTCCGTATTGAAAACACCACATTCCTGTAGGGTAAGTTGGTACGTAAAATAAAGAAATTGGAGCTTTATTTTCACCAAAAATTCCTTGTAAAGTTTGATTCAATTCTGTAAATGCTTTTTCGTTGAATTTTGGAGATTCTCCTTGCGCCAACATGATACCGTCTTTTTTCAAAGCATTGTAGCAATTTTGGTAAAATTCTACTGAAAACAATCCTTCTGCAGGACCAACAGGATCAGATCCATCAATAATTATTATGTCGTAAGATTCCGGTGTTGCGTTTTTAATAAACTCAATTCCATCAGCAACTAATAATTCTAATTTAGGATGATCGAATGAACAAGCAATGGTCGGTAGGTGTTCTTTACAAGCTGTAATTACTTCACCATCAATCTCCACCATGGTTACTTTTTCAACTCCTTCGTGACGAAGGATTTCACGGATAGAACCACCATCTCCACCACCAATAACTAAAATGTTTTTAGCGTTTCCATGTGTGAACATAGCTGGATGCGAAATCATTTCATGGTAATGGAATTCATCCTCAATTGTTGTCATAACCATATCGTCTAATGCTAACATTTTACCATATTTATAAGACTCAATAATTCTTACACGTTGAAAAGGGGATTGTACATCATGAAAAACTTCACCTGTAAAACGCAAAGAAAGTGCTTGCGTATCATCCTTGTCTGTAAACCAAACATTTCTTGTGTAGAATTCAGGATTCGCCCACTCACTAGCTTTTTGACGCATAGTGGTCATATCGAAATCGTTTCTTGTCAATAGATTAACAGAACCACGTTTCATCTCTAAAGCAGAATATGATTTAGCCCCGAAAGCTTCTTTTAACCAATCAAATGAAATCCAAGCATCCATTTCTCCACAAGTGAATAAATCTACTGCTGCATAACCATATTCTGGCCATGTATGAATTGCTAAATGACTTTCTTGAATCACTACGACACCCGAAACACCAAAAGGTGAAAAGTGGTGAAAGGTTGAGTTAATAACTGTTGCTCCTGCTTTTTGGGCTGCTGCAACCATATCTCTCTCAATCGCTGCAACATCATTCATAATGTGCGGATCGCAATTCATAAACTCAACAAGAATATGATTTCCTAGTGCTTTACTCATTCCTTTGTATACTATAGTTAATTAATAGGACACAAAAGTAAGGCTTTTAGAGAATTCAAAAGCTAATTTATTAAAAATGTTTAATGAATTTTATGTTAATTAGTTCAATTCCTTCTGAATGTATGAATATCGTTGTGGTTTTCTTCGATTTTATCCTTTACTTCTTTGATTGATTGCGCCAAAATAAATAAATCAGGTGTTGCATTCTTTTGTAACCATATCCAGCTATCATTATCATGTTCAACAGCCATTGCTATATGATATAATAGGTTAAATTTATATTTTAACAACCATTTTTGTGCTTTTTGATCTCCTTCAGATGCGTGAATCATCGCCATTAAATGTGCAAATCCGTTTTGCATTAACCAAGTTCTAGCATCATCTTTTAAGAAAATTGCTGCTGAAGCTATTACCAATTCAGGATACCCATTTTCATTCAGCCATAAAGATAGTTCGTTGTTTCCTCCAATTGATTTTGACCAAGCTAAAATTATTTTTGGAGGATAATTTATTGGCTTCAACTCAACTTTTTGAACAATTGAGGAAGTAGCGACTTTAACAGGTCTTTTTTTATTTTTACTAAACCAACCCATTATACTTTATAAAATAAGTAAGCTACTAAAATTGCTGTTACCCCTCCGATTATATCGCAAAATATTCCTGCAGAAGCTGCGTATCTAGTGTTCGTGACTTTAATAGAACCGAAATATATTGCAATTACATAAAAAGTTGTTTCTGTACTGCCTTGAAATGTAGCTGACAATTTACCTACAAAAGAATCAACCCCAAATGATTTAAATGTTTCAACCATTAATCCTCTGGATCCACTTCCTGAGAATGGTTTCATAAAAATAACTGGTAAAGCATCTACAAACTCTACTGTTTTTAACCCAACTACAATTAGTCCAGCTTTGATTAAATTCATTAAGTCTGTCAAAGCTCCGCAAGCTCTAAAAAGGGAAACTGCAGCAAGCATTGCAATTAAATAAGGAATAATATTTAGTGCAACTTGAAAACCACCTTTTGCACCGTCTATAAAAGAATCAAAAAGATTGATTTTTGCTTTTAATGCTAGTCCGAAAAAGAAACTGATAATCCCGAAAATTATACTTGTACTAATCACAGATGAAATGGTGTTAATTTTATCGGGATGTGCGTTTAAGAAATAAATTAAAGCAATAATTCCAACTGTAATTGTACCTATATATCCAATTATGACTTTATCGAAAAGATTGATTTTTTGACGAATAGATACAAAGATTAACCCTCCTAAAGTAGCGAAATAAGTTGTTATTAAAATAGGTAAAAAAACGGATGCTGGTTCCGTTGAACCATTTGCCATTCTCGCAGCAAGAATGCTAACAGGTATAATTGTTAAGCCTGAAGCGTTCAAAACCAAGAACATAATTTGAGCATTCGTAGCTTTTTTCGGGTCTTCAATGTTTAATGTTTGCAAATCACTCATAGCTTTTAGTCCAGCTGGAGTAGCTGCATTGTCTAAGCCGAGCATGTTTGCAGAAAAATTCAACATCATAGAACCTAGCGCAGGATGATCTTTCGGTACTTCGGGAAAAAGTTTAGAAAATAAAGGAGATACCAATCTAGACATGATTCGAACAGCGCCACCATCTTCTCCGATTTTCATAATCCCCATCCATAAACATAAAGAACCCGTCATGAATAATGCAATTTCAAAACCAGTTTTTGACGATTCGAAAAGAGAGTCCATCATTGTTTGAAGAATATGAGTGTCTTGCCAGAAAATTAATTTTGAAAATCCCATTACCATTGCGATAATAAACATTCCAATCCATACTCTATTTAATACCATAAAGCAAAAATGGTTAAAAATATTAAATTTAAAATTATTCAAAAAATAACATTTCCACAGAGTTATAAACGTATAAATTATTATCTTCAACGCCTAATAAATTTGCTAACTCAAAAAGTAGAACTAAACATGAAAGATTTCTTCGTTAAAAATTGGATACATTTTGCTATTATAGCTTTTTTCTTTACACTTACATTTGTCTATTTCTCACCACAATTTGATGGTTTCGGATTAAAGCAACATGATATTGAGCAGTTTTCGGGAATGGCTCACGAAACACAATCTTTTAGAGAAGAAACTGGAAAAGAACCTTTATGGACAAATTCTATGTTTGGTGGAATGCCTACTGCTCAAATTTCGGTAGTGTATTCTGGGAATATTTTTCAACAAACAACTTTAGGTTTTGTTCGATTATTTGGGGGGCCAGCAGCGATTGTTTTTTTACATTTAATTGGGTTTTACTTATTGTCACTTTGCTTACGACTAAATCCAATCGTAGGTGTTATTGGTGCGATTGCTGTTGCTTTTTCATCTTATGAAATCATTATTTTACAAGCGGGTCATAACTCAAAAGCAATTTCTGTAGCTTTAATGGCTCCTACAATTGGAGCTTTCTTAATGGCATATCGTAGAAATTGGAAATGGGGAGCAATTTTATCTGCACTTTTCATGTCGTATCAGTTAGCATCCAATCATTTACAGGTAACTTATTACATGGCTATATTGTTAGTTGGTTTAGGGATTTACGAATTTATAACGGCAGTAAAATCAAAAAAAATCAAACAATTCTTCATCACAACTTCTTGTTTAATAGGTGCTTATTTATTAGCAGCTATGATTAATTATGGAAATATCTCAATGACAAATGATTACGCGAAACATACGATTCGTGGAGCGAATGATGTCACAATCAATCCGGATGGAACAAAATCTAATGTTCAATCTACAGGTTTAGATAAAGATTATATAACAAATTGGAGTTACGGAGTAGGAGAGTCGTTCACGTTGCTTTCTCCTTATGTAAAAGGCTCTTCGACCGTTGCATTAGGGAATAGTCCTTTCGCTGATTACACAGACAAAACTGATTTAACGGGTGATGAAATTAAAGCGACTCAAGATATGGCCGTTTACTGGGGAGATCAACCTATGACATCTGGTCCAGTTTTTATTGGGATTATCGTTATTTTCTTGAGTTTATTAGGACTTATTTATTTAAAAGATAGATCTAAATGGGTTCTTTTAAGTGTTTCAGTTTTGTGTTTAATGTTGTCTTGGGGTAAAAACTTTATGGGATTAACTGATTTCTTTATTGATAATGTACCTGGATATAACAAGTTCAGAACCGTTACAATCATCTTAGTAATTGTTGAGTTTTGCTTGCCTTTACTTGCTGTATTATTCTTAGATCAATTATTAAAAGAAAGAGAATCAATTAAATTAAATAAGAAACCATTTTTAATTGCATCTGGAGGCTTATTTATCTTTTTAGTTGGAATGAAGTTAATTGGAATTGGGGATCACTATACTTCAAACTCGGATAAAGATCAATTAGAAAGATACCGTTCAGGAATTGAATCTCAAATAAACGGAATGGATCCAGCAGTATTGGCAAGCCAATATAAATTGGATGTTACTAATAAAGACCAAGTGTCCCAGTTTGTGGACGCTCAAATGGAGGGTGTAAATAAGGGATTTGATGGTATAAAAGTAGTTAGAAAAGAGATTTTTAATTCTAGTTTAAATACAAGTATATTGATTTTAATCTTTGCATTTGGTTTAATTGCTTTACTGTTTTATACTGCTACTTCAACAATCATTGTGTACTTCGGATTGGCTATTTTATTAATGATTGAATTAATTCCTGTTGATCAAAATTATCTAAGTAGTGAAACATTAGATAATGGAGATTTTAAATATTGGACTGAGAAATCTAAAATTTTATATCCAGTTAGTTCAGAAGCTGAAGATGATCAAATTATTCAGATTGAAACGGCTGAAAACAAAATGGTTAATTCTGCTGTTTTAAAAGGAGAAAAAGCAGGTTTATTAAAAGCTTCTGAGCTTGAATACACAGGTGATGACAAACGAAGAGTAGTAGATTCATACCGTTTTAATGCGTTGAACAATGCAACAAATTATCGAGTTTTTGATTTCAGTGGTGGCTTCGGAAGTGCTCGAACTTCTTATTTTCATAAATCGTTGGGTGGATATCATGGAGCCAAATTAAGAAATATTCAAAATGTGTATGATTTTCATTTATCCCGTTCAAACAATAAGGTGTATGATATGATGAATGTAAAATACTTTATTCAAGAAGGACAACTTCGACCAAATCCAACAGCTTTAGGGAATGCCTGGTTAGTGAAATCTGTTAAAACAGTTGAAACGCCAAATGATGAGATAGTAGCACTTGGGAATGAATTTAAAGTTGTAAACAGTGGTAAAGGTCAATTATTAATTAATGGCTCTCCTCTTAAAGAAGGAAATGTATTTGGTAATGAAAAAATTCAATATTTAAACAATGGAATTGATTCTTTAACCGTATCACTTCCGAATGGTTTAAAGAAAGGAATGAAAGCCTTATTTGTAATCGATGCTACTGGTAAAACAAATTTAATTCCTGAACAAACTCAAATGATGGATACAGCGAATTCTTTTACGAGTTTGGCGACTATTGAAATTGTGAGTGAATTTAATCCAGCTAATGACGCAGTAATGTTGAAGTCTGAGGCTGATCAACTTTCTACTTTAAAGTATTCTGGAGAAGGTTCTGTTAAAATGACAGCTTACGCTCCAAACAAATTAAACTATACTGCTAAAGTAAACACTAAACAATTAATAGTATTCTCAGAAGTTTATTATGCAGACGGCTGGAAAGCATTTGTTGATGGAAAAGAGGTTGAAATTAGGAAAGTAGATTATTTATTAAGAGGTATAGAAGTTGAAAAAGGGCAACATTCTATTGAGTTTAAATTCGATTTACCAAAATATCACCAATCAAATACGTATGCCATTTTAGGGTCAGGAATCATTTTTTTATTGATTGTTGGTGGTTTTTGGATGGATAGAAAGAAGGAAAAGGAGGGAGTTGTTTGAGTGATCTAAATTTGAAAAACTTTTCATTTCAAAATATATTTTCATTTTTATGAGGAAATCGATAGTTATGTTACTTGAATCTAACTTTGTTGAAGATGAAAGGGTTAAAAAAGAATGTATTATTTTATCAAACAATGGTTTTGATGTACATGTAATATATCCAAATTTTAAAAATCAAAAATTTTCAAGTGATACGTTTGAATATTACCATGTCTATAAACATGTTTTTCAAGTAAATAAAACTGTTTTTAATAAAATGCAAGGTACTTCTTTGGTATTACCATTTTATTTCAATTTTTGGGAAAAACAAGTTAATAAAATCCTAAATACAATTAAATGTTTTGAAGTAATATACGTACATGATTTACCTCTTTCAAAAGTAGGTATTAGAATAAAAAATAAATTTAAAGTGAAATTAATTTGTGATCAACATGAATTTTATTCTGATTGGATTGTTAGGGCAAAACACATGAATTCTTTGATTGGTAAAATGATATTACAATTAAGTAATTGGGTTGAATACGAAAAAAACTCTTTAAAATCAGCTGATTTGGTAGTTTCAGTAACCCCAGAATTATGTCAAAAATATAATGTATCAATAGATTCTTTAAAAGATAAAATTGTCTCATTACCGAATACCCCAATGAAAAAATTTTACCTTGATAAAACCTTATATGATGAATCAATTATTGATAGATATAAATCAAATTATTTAGATAGAATAATTTATGTTGGCGCTAATCTTACTTTTGAAAGAGGACTTGACTTAATGATTGATTCAATTAGACAAATAGTAAAAGTTATCCCTAGTTTTCGTTTCATGGTATTAGGTAGGCCTCATTCAAGTTATGATATTGTAAAACATATAAAAGAGAAAGGGGTGGAGCAATATGTTGAAATGATCGGTTTTGTTCCAAATAATTTAATTCCTACATATTTAAAATGTGCATCGATTGGTGCAAATTTACATCATCCGTATTCTGAAGAAATTAATAACACAATACCTACTAAGATTTATCAGTACCTTGCTTTAGATTTAGCTATATTAACGTCTGATTGTAAGTTGATTTCTAATATGATTACTTTGAATAAAATTGGTGAAATATTTGAATATACTACAGAAGATTTAGCATTCAAAGTAATTTCATTATTGCAAAATAAGGAATATTTAAAGCTATGTAAAATAAACTCAAATAAAATTAACGATATGTTTTGGGAAAACACATCTATTGAATGGGTGGAAAAAATAAAGGGACTTATTTAGAATAAGTAATAACCAACCCTGATTCATATTCCTGTTTAAGCCATTCATTAAGCATTACAATTCTCCATACTAAAGCTGAATTTGAGTAATCCTCTTTTTTAAATTCTCTAATTAATTTATAGACCTTTTCTAGATTACAAGATTCTTCTAAGTACCTTAAATTATTCTCTTTTATTAATTCTTTAAGTGCACCATTTAACCATTTAACTTCTCCAGGAGTAGTAAATCCTTTTTTATCAGTTCGTTCCAAAACCGAATTGGGAGTAATGTTTTTCATGCTTTCACGTAAAATGTATTTTGTAAAACCATTTTTTATTTTGAAAGAGAAAGGTAAATTATAAACATATTCAACTAATCGATGATCTAAAAAAGGTAACCTAGATTCAATAGTGAAAGCCATTGAATTTCTATCTTCATAATGAAGTAAATTAGGTAATATTAATAGGTTTAAGTGTTGAATAACCAATTCATCGGCATTTGATCTTTTATAGATGGATTTATCGAAATTGAATTGAATTGGTTTGTTGTTTTTTAAAATGTTTGGTTTTCTATTTAATTCAATTTGTTTCGATTTTTCATAGGATACAAAAATATTTTTTAAAGATGTAATATGTAATAATATATTTTTTTTAATCGAAAAATTTTGTGATTTTGAATATATTCTTGTCTCTTTAAAATAATTCCAAAAGTTCATTTTTTTTAATAGTTCAGCAAAAAAATAGGGGTAGAAATTAAAATAACCAGCAAGGTATTCATCTGCCCCTTGACCATCAATAATTACTTTTATATCATCTTTTTTAACTTCTTGAAATAGAAAGTATTGTGACATTATACCCGAACTTGGGATTGGTCCATCTTGATGATAAATTATTTTTTTTAATGATGACTTGATGTCATTTTCTGTCGGTGTTATGAAGTGAGGAGTTAAATTCTTGTATTTTTCTATTACATCATACACCCATTTTCTTTCATCTGTTTCATTTTTCCCATCATAATAAATATTATAAGTGTCTAATTGGAAATTATATTCTTTTGAAATCATAGAAACTAAGCTTGAACTGTCTATTCCTCCACTTAAGCATGCCCCGATTTTAACATCTCGTCTTAAATGCTGGTCTACACTTTGTTTTAAAAGTTTTGAGAATTGATCCTTAGCGCTATTAAAATCAATTTTTTCCGGGGTCTTTTTAAGCGACCAATATTCATTTATATTTGTTTTTTTATTGATGTATGTCAAATTTGTAGCGGCAGGTAAAGATTTTATCTCAGTATAGAATGTTTGATCTTTATAAGCCACTAAACCTATGCTAAGGTAACGTTGAACATGGTTTAAATTGATTTCTGCTTTAAAATTTTTAATCTTTTTTAAAGATTTTATTTCTGAACTAAAATAAAATCCAGTTTCATTTAAAATGTAATAAAATGGTTTGATTCCGAATCTATCTCTAGAACAAAAAAGAGTTTGTTTTTTATCATCATAGATAACGAACGCCCACATACCCATAAATTTGTCTACACATTTTTCACCGAATGCTTCAAATGATTTAATAAGCACCTCTGTATCGCTATTTGTTTCAAATTGATACCCTAATTGTATTAAATCTTCTCTGATTTCAATATAATTATATATTTCACCATTAAAAACTAGATGAAAATTTTTATAGATATAGGGCTGGTTTGATTCTTTGGTTAAGTCTATTATACTTAGTCTGTTGTGTCCTAGATATGTGTTATTGATGATCTTGAAGTCGGAATTGTCACTTCCTCTATGAATAATAGATTGGAGCATTTCTTTAATCATTATTTCATTCTCTGAAGAGGTGAAAGTTGAATCAATAAAACCAGCAATTCCGCACATATTTTTTATTTTTTACAAAACTTTATAGAACTAATTCGAATGAAATTAGTCTTCAAAGCATCAGTTATAAATCAAATCTACAATATTTTTGAATATTATCATCTCAATACTAAACAATTAAATTAAATTTGTTAGACAATACAATTAATTATGGGGTTTGTTCAAAAACATGCCTTTAAAACAATGATAATTTCATATTTTGGACTTGTTTTAGGGTATATTAATAAAGGTGTGCTTTTTGTTATAATACTCTCGACGGAACAAATTGGTTTAATTAATTTACTCTTGTCAGTTGGAATGCTTTTCGCTCAATTTTCTAATTTAGGTGCTTTTAATTCAACCATTAAATTTTTACCTTATTTCAAGAATGACTCTATCAAGAATTCAACTTTTTTTAAATTAAATATTAAGATAGTTTTATTCGGAATACTATTATTTACGATTGTCACGCTTCTTTTAAAAAATGAAATAAACAGATATTTTGGTTTAAAATCAGAGTTATTTGTAGAAAATTATTATTGGATCATACCTCTTGGAATTGCTAATGTGTTTTTTGTGTTATTTGAAAATTTTTTAAGAGGATATCATAAAAATATTATGCCTGTATTTTTAAATGATTTTGTGTTAAGAATAATAATTTTTAGTTTACTTTTCCTTCACTGGTTCAAATACATAGATTTCACTTTATTTCTTACTTTGTATTGTTTACTTCATCTGATATCTCCAATTGTACTTTTTATAAGTATCATTATGAAAAAGTCAATTGAAGAGAAAGAAAAATTAAAAATCCCTGTAAAATTTAAAAAAATAATTCTGAATTATTCTCTTTTTAGTTATTCAAATACATTAGGAGTTATCGTTGTTACTACAATGGATACTTTAATGATAACTTATTATGAAGGCTTAAAAGCGACGGGTGTATATACTACAATTCTTTATTTAATAAGTGCAGTTCAAATTCCATATAGATCACTTTATAGAGTTAGTGAACCTTTAGTAGCAATTTTATGGAGAGCAAAGAAGAAGGTGGAATTAGAAGTGCTTTATAAGAAATTAAGTTCCGTATCTTTATTGATTATTTTATTTCTTTTTTTAATTATTTGGGTTAATCGATATGATTTGTTTGGTTTTTTACCTTCTGAATATTCTATTGGAATATGGGTTTTCTTTTTCTTAATTATAGGTAAGATTGTTGATTTGTATTCTGGCTTAAATGGAGCGATATTAGTAACATCTAAAAAGTATAAATTTGATATTTTTTTCACTTTGATTCTCTTGGTTTTAGTATTTAGTTTAAATTTAGTTTTAATTCCTTTATATGGTGTTGTTGGAGCAGCTATTTCAACGGCATTTGCAGTTGTTTTCTATAATTTAGGCAGAATTTTAATCGTTTGGAAATATTATAAGTTACATCCTTTTGAATTAAATCAGATATTTATTCTTGCGCTTTTTTTAATTATTATACTTTTATTTGAAGTCACTCCATCTCTAAAAATAATCCCAATAGTAAACATATTGATAAATTCAGGGATTATAACATTTGTGTTTTTTGGTGTAATATTCAAATTTAAATTGAATAGAGAAATAACTTTATATTTTAATAAGTTTACTCAGTTTGTATTTAAAAAAGAATTTATATCAGTCAATTAACTCTGAAATACTCTTCTTTTTTAATTACAAATTACCCCCGAACCAATCAGTTCTTCACCATCATACCAAGCTGCAAACTGCCCTGGTGTAATCCCTTTTTGCTTGTATTCAAATAAGATGTAAAGTCCAGTCGATTTTTTGATTAACGTAGCTTTTTGCAACGCTTGTCTATACCTAATTCTAACTAACATTTCTTTGGTTTCACCCTCTTTCAAAATGTAGTTTTGATTAATGTAGTGAATCGACTCATTTTCAATGAATAAAGCGTATCTATTTAGACCTGAATGATCTTCTGTTTGACCAGAATAAACAGAATTCGTCGCTGTATTTATCCCAATAACAAATGAGGGGTGAGGTCTGCCGCCAATATGTAATCCTTTTCGTTGTCCAATAGTGTAATAATGAGCGCCTTGGTGTGTTTCTACTTTTTGTCCCATTGATTCTTCGTAGAGAAAAGGAGTAGATAATAATTCCACATTTTCAATAGTTGGAGACACTTTATTATAATCGATAAATTGTTGATTCGTTTCTGGTACTTCAATAATATTTCCTTGAATCGGCTTTAATTTTTGTTGAAGAAATTGAGGTAAACTAATTTTACCTACGAAACACAATCCTTGAGAATCTTTTTTATCAGCGGTGTGTAAACCAATTTTTCGAGCAATCTCTCTCACTTCTGGCTTTAATAGTTCGCCAATCGGGAACAAAGATTTACTTAATTGCTCTTGATTTAATTGACATAAAAAATAAGATTGATCTTTATTAGGGTCTTTTCCTGCTAATAAGCCAACCGAACCATCAACGTGATCAACTCTTCTACAATAATGTCCAGTTGCGACATAGTCTGCACCTAACTCAACGGCAGCTTTTAAAAAGACATCAAATTTAATTTCACGATTACAAAGAACATCTGGATTAGGTGTTCTTCCAGATTCATACTCTTTGAACATATAATCAACGATACGTTCTTGGTATTCCTTACTTAAATCAATTACTTGAAAAGGAATATTGAGTTGCTCGGCAATTAATAAAGCGTCGTTTGAATCATCTATCCACGGACAATCATCAGAAATTGTAACACTTTCATCGTGCCAATTCCTCATAAACATACCTATAACCTCATAGCCTTGCTCTTTTAATAAATAAGCAGCAACACTAGAATCTACACCACCAGATAAACCTACGACAACTCTTTTCATACTTCAAAGTTACAATAAAAGAATAATTTTAATTGACTAAAACCACTAAGTATTTAGAAACTTTCCAGAATGATTTTGGATGAACAATCATAATCTTCGTATTCTTACCAATTTTTTTCAAAGTGTAAGAAGACGAAGGATGGTCTGTAACGAACTTAATATTGAAACCTTCTACCAAAATTTCTTTTGTATTCTCAATGTCTACCTTGTTAAAATAATCTTCGTTGAATTCTTCGAGAAGTTTGGTGTTTTTATCTAAACCAAAGAATCCATTTTTCTTTTCAATTACCTTATTATCAGTTAGTTCCCTTAATGTTCCGTAAGAATAATATCCTGTATTTATTTGTTCAGTTAATTCCTCAACAATTGCTTCTTGGTTGATGTATGAATCAAAAAGCTGTTCGTAATCTGTGTTTTTTTCATTCATTTCACTTCTTAAAATTTCAATTTCTCTATCTTTTGATTCCATTTCTTTAATAAGACGTTCAATCATATTTTCTAACTCCTTAATTCTGAACCCACTTCTTTTTAATTCATTGTTTAAAGAGTTGATCTTTTCACCGTTGGCAATTCGTAATACATTGATGTGTTTAATTTCTTGAATAATGTATTCCTTGTCTACTGTTAAGGTTTCAGTGTTATTTGATTTTAATCTGATTTCATTTTCCTTTAAATCAATTGCTTCAAGATTTGCTTGTATTTCATCAAAAAAGGTTAACGCCTCGTTTATTAATCCATCTTTTAAATGATGATCCATTTTAAGTTGAGCCAAATCTCCTCTTAGCTTTGCAATTTTCTCTAAATCATTCGTGTTTGAATTATTTGAGTCTTGTTTACAGGAAGAAATTAAAATTGAAAATAAAATTAAACTACTTAAAAATCGAAACATTTTATACTTGAAATTAATATTATTACTATAAATTTAACTCTGAAAAGTACAAAACTACGATTCAAATTCTATCTTTGAAAAAAAAAGTGTAATATGTTTAGAACTTCATTTATAATTGTTTTTTCAATTTGTACGTTTTCGGTTTTCGGACAATCTATTAAATATAATTTAAAGATGTCTAAACCTCAATCTCATTATTACGAGGTTGAAATGATTGTCTCAGATCTTAAGAATCCGAATTTTGATGTTAAAATGCCGGTTTGGGCACCTGGATCTTATTTAGTAAGAGAGTTTTCTAGAAATGTGAATTTGGTTAAGGCTTTTGATGAAAAAGGCAAGGAATTGTTGGTTACTAAGAAAACTAAAAACAAATGGAACGTTGTAAAAGGTACTGCTAAAACGGTAACGATTAAGTATGAAGTGTATGCTTTTGAACTTTCTGTCCGCACAAGTTTTATTGATTTAACACACGCATATATTAGTGGTACAAGTGTTTTTATGTATATCGATGAATGTAAAAATGCAGCTGGACGTTTAGAAATTTTCCCTTACAAAAATTTTAAAACAATTTCTACAGCTTTACCAGTTGCAGCTGATGGTTTATCTAAAGATGGATCAAAGGATTACCAATTTGAAAATTATGATCAATTAGTTGATTGTCCGATTGAAATTGGGAATCAAGAAGTTTTTGAGTTTAAAGCTGCTGGCACTCTGCATACAGTAGCTATTTATGGTATTGGGAATCATGATATTTCTAAACTTAAGGTTGATATGGCGAGAATAGTTGAAAAAACTGCTGCTGTTGTCAATGATAATCCTAATAAAAATTACACCTTTATTATACACAATGTAATTGATGGTCAAGGCGGATTAGAACACATGAATTCTACTACGTTAAGTGTGAATAGATGGACGTATGAAGGGAATGATTACATCAATTTTCTATCGTTGGTAGCTCATGAATATTTCCATTTATGGAATGTGAAAAGAATTAGACCGGTTGAATTAGGACCGTTTAATTATGATGAAGAAAATTACACATCTCTTCTATGGGTGATGGAAGGTTTTACATCTTACTACGATGAATTGTTATTGTTAAGAGCAGGTTATTATACTGAAGAAATGTATATGCCTAAATTATTGAGTTCCTTAAATTATGTTGAAGGTTCTGTTGGTTCTAGGATTCAGCCAGTTGCACATTCTAGTTTTGACGCTTGGATTAAAGCGTATCGTCCAAATGAAAATAGTTCGAATACAAATATGACTTATTATTCGAGAGGCGCTTTACTTGCTGCTTGTTTTGATGCAATGATTATATCCAAATTTGAAGGTAAAAAAGGATTAGATCATTTTCTTCAGCATTTGTATGCGAAATATTACAAGAAATTGAACAGAGGTTTCTCAGAAAATGAATTTCAAGAAGAATTAGAAGCATTTTTAGGTGATGATTTAGATGCTTTCTTTAAAGATTATATTTTCGGAACGAAGGTGCCTGATTACAATTCAATTTTCTCTAAAATAGGAGTGAAGGTTGAGTATACTGGAATGGCAAAACCTTCATTTGGAGCAAGTACTAGTCAAAGTGGAAATAAAGTATTTGTTAAAAATGTTCGTTCAGGGTCATCTGCAGAAGAAGCAGGATTAAGCGTAAATGATGAAATTATAGGATGTAACGGATTTAGAGTGGATCAAACAGCATTTGATGGGATGATGAATTCTGTAAATGCAGGACAAGTAGTTAACATCTTAGTTTCAAGAGATGAATTGTTGTTTGAATTGAATGTTAAAATTACAAATTATGAACGTCCTCAATATAAATTTACCCCGATTGATTCACCTAAAACGAACGCTTTAAAAGAATTCTGGTTAAGAAAATAAATTATGCAAAAATCTTTTCTCGTTGCGGATAGTGGTGGTTCAAAAACGGATTGGTGTTATGTTGATACGTCTGGTGAGAGAACTTATTTCACAACTTGTTCATTTCACCCATCTAATTGGAATAAAGAATTTAAACAAGAATTTTCAAGCTTTTGGAATAACAAAAATAGCTTCAAAGAATCTGAAGTTTATTTTTATGGAGCAGGATGTTTAAATAAAGACAATCAGCAAATTATCAGTGATTACTTTAAAGAGTGGGGATTTACAAATGTCACGATTCATTCAGATGTTTTAGGGGCTTGTCATTCTGTTTTGAAAGGGGAGAAGGGATTAGTTGCTATAATTGGGACGGGTTCAGTCCTGTGTGAGTATCGTAGCGATGACGATTTTACTATTCATGGTGGTTTAGGGTATTTAATAGGGGATGAAGGAAGTGGCTATTATTTCGGGAAATTGTTAGTTTCGGCTTATTTAAATAATGCTTTATCGAAAGAAACTACTGAATTTCTGAAGGCTAAAATTGGGGGCAGAAGTGAAGTTTTAAGTCAGATATACAGTCAAAATGGAAAATCCTTTTTAAGTTCTTTGTCATTTGAATCACAAGAATTGAAAACAGTAGGTTCTGACATTGAAAGGTTGCATAAAGAGAATTTAAGTTTGTTCGTTTCAATTTATTTAAAAAAATCGTTTCAAAATACTTCTCTTTCAATTGTAGGAAGTTATGGGTTTTATTCTAAAGAAATATTGAAAGATATTTTACAATTTGATAACATTTTATTGATAAATTGTATTCGATTTCCTATTATTGATTTAACAGATTACATTGTGAAAAGTGCATTTTAATCAGTGTATTCGTCATTCTAAAGAGGTTTTGTATTTTTTGTTCTAAGAGAATGATAGTTCATCTACAAAAAACATATATTGGTAGAATAAAATAGTTTATCTTAAATTAATTTAAGAAATTGTGACATAAAACTTTAATACATGGAAATACTTTTAATAAATGATTCTCCACAAACACCCTTTATTCATTTTGATAAAAATACGGGTTTAATGAAAATTAAAGGAAGATCTATTCCCGATAAAGCTGATGAATTTTGGTCACCAATCTTGTCGTGGTTTGATTCTTATTTATCTCAACCCGCTGAAGAAACAGTTGTTTCCATTGATTTAGAGTATTTCAATATAACCTCTTCCAAAAGAATTTTATTTCTTTTATATAAATTGAACGAATTATCTGAAAACGGCATTAAAGTTAAAGTTGAATGGTTTTACCGTGATAAAGATGATGACATGTATGAAGTTGGGCAAGATTACGCATACATGGTTAAGGTTCCTTTTAGTTTTATAAAGTATACTGAAAACGAATTAGTCAAACTGATATAATTACAGTTAACTGTAGTTTTTACTTTAGAGTAAAAAATGTCCTGAATATTTATATTCAGGACATTTTTTATTGTAGAAATTGAAGACTAATTGTCTTTACTCGTGTTTCTCCCAAATCTGAATTAATTCAATCATTGTGTGAACTGCTTTTTGCATATCTTGAACACTAACATATTCATGTCTCGAATGAATTGCCATTTCTCCTGTGAATATATTAGGACAAGGTAATCCCATAAATGAAAGTCTTGATCCATCTGTTCCGCCTCTAATGATTGTTGCTTCAGAATTTATACCTATTCGCTTCATTGCTTCAATTGCATAATCAGTTACAAAAGGTACAGTATCTAAAACTTCTTTCATATTACGGTATTGCTCCGTTATTTTAAATGTGTATTCAAGCTCAGGGTAAGAGGCAAGAACTGATTCTAAAATTTCTTTTAAACGGTTCTCATGTTTCTCTAAATTTGCAGTTATATGATCGCGAATAATAAAATTTACAGTTGTTGATTCTAATTCTCCTTTTATGGATGTTGGATGAACAAATCCTTCACGTTTTTCAGTAGATTCCGGACACCATTCATTTTTAGGTAGAGTAGCAATAAATTCAGATGCTACTTTGATTGCGTTAACCATTTTATTTTTAGCATATCCTGGATGTGCGCTAATTCCTTTAATTGTAATTGAAACTCCATCAGCTGAAAAAGATTCATCTTCAATTGACCCCAATGTTCCACCATCTAATGTGTATCCAAAGTCAGCGTTCAACTTCTCTATATCTAAATGCTCCACACCGCGACCAATTTCTTCGTCTGGCGTGAAAAGGATGCGAATCTTTCCGTGCTTTACTTTTGGATTATTTACGATATAGTGAGCGAAATCCATAATAATAGCTATTCCAGCTTTGTCATCTGCACCTAAAAGAGTTAATCCACTTGCTGTAATTAAATCATCTCCTATTTTCTTTTTTAAATAAGGGTGCTTATCTGTAGTGATTATTTGGGAAGCGTCATCTGGAAGTGTAATTGGAGTGCCGTCATATTTTCTATGTACGATTGGTTTCACATTTGTTCCGCTGCAGTCAGGAGCAGTGTCCATGTGGGAACAAAAACAAATTGTTGGAGCAGAGGCATTGTCTGAATTGCTTTCGATTGTTGCATAGACATATCCCCATTCATCCATTTCAGCATCTTTGACTCCTATTTCAAGCAGTTCTTGTACTAAAACTTTTGCTAAATCTTTTTGCTTTTCACTTGAAGGAAAAGAAGGTGAAATAGGGTCTGCTGTTGTGTCAATTTGTACATATCTAACAAATCTTTCTGCTACCGTATACTTATAATTTTCCATGCTTATCAAATATTAAAATTTATTATTTTTTAGGTTTCGCTACGCAAGCATATTGAATGTATTTACAATCTGATAAAGAGCCAAATGTTAAAGCGTTTAGAATTTGAAAACCAACTGAAGGTGTAGGTTTTAATCCTTTTAGAGTAACTACATCGTATTTTAAATTTTCAAACATCTCTGAAATGCTTCTTTTTGTAAAAAAGCGAAGGTGTGTTCTGTCCATTACACCGTCGTTTTCATATTTCCAATTTTTCCCAAAAACATACATTTTAAAAACCCTCCAATACCGTGCGTTTGGAATAGAAGAAACAATAACGCCATTTGGAGCTAGATTTTGTTTTAAAGCTTCTAATACTTCATAAGGATTGACTAAATGTTCTAATACATCGTTGAAAATTATGCAGTCAAAATAGTTTTTAGGTAATTGTGAAATTGTAAGTGCAATATCACCTTGTAAAACTTTATCTATTTTTTTTGAAGCAATTTCAGCAGATTCAAAATCGAGTTCCAATCCCCAAACTTCAGCGTTTAATTTTTCTTTTACTTGCGAAGCAAAGATACCCTCGCCACAACCAGCTTCAAGAATTTTCCCAGCTTTTACAGGGATGAATTCATACATTTCTGGTCGAATATTTGAATAATATCCTACAGGTTTTTGAGTTGATTCCATTACTTCAATTTTCTCTTCTAACATTCTGTTTTAATTAGTAAGCAAACTTAATAAATCAAATATGTATTCGCATCATGAATGTTAAAAAAGACGGTAAAATGTCTAGAGAAAAGGCATGTTTCTGCAAAGTTCCTTTTGAAATTGTTGTACGTAATTTTAACCAATTTATTGTAAATAGTTCAATTACAGAATCGATTTGTTTGAAATAAATAAAATTGAATACATAAAAAAAGCCTTCCATTTTTGGAAGGCTTTCAAAATATAAAAATTCTAATTTCTTAGAAAATCTCATTAGCAGAAAAATGGAAAACACCTTCTTTAGCAGCGCTTTCGTCTGAGTCAGAACCGTGAACTGCATTTTTACCTTTACTTTCAGCATATAATTTACGAATTGTTCCTTCTGCAGCTTCAGCTGGGTCAGTAGATCCAATTAATGCTCTAAAATCAGCAACAGCATTGTCTTTTTCAAGAATTGCAGCGATGATTGGCCCAGAAATCATGTATTCAACTAATTCACCATAAAATGGTCTCTCAGCATGCTCCATGTAAAATTCTTTTGCTTGCGCTTCAGTCAATTTTGTGAATTTCATCGCTTTGATTTTGAATCCTTTGCTGATGATTAAGTCAATAATTTTACCAGCATTACCGCTTTCAAGAGCGTCTGGTTTCAACATTGTAAAAGTTCTGTTTGTTGCCATTTTGTGTGTGTTTTCTTAATTGTGAGTCACAAATATAAGTATTTTTATTTTAGATCACTAAACCAAAACGCCTACAGATCTAAATTCAAAGTAATATCAATAATGTTTTTTTGTTTTACTCCAAACATCACGTTTTTCTTTTCTTTTTTTTAGCCGCAGGAAAAAGTATGTTGTTCAAAATAAGTCTATAACCTGGAGAGTTGGGGTGTAGATTTAAATCAGTAGGAGGGTCACCAACTCGGTGTTCAAAATCTTCTGGATCATGTCCTCCATAAAAAGTCCAAGTTCCTTGTCCAAGCTCACCATGTATGTATCTTGCCGTTCCTAATTCTTTGTTTTCACCTAGAATCAAAACATTTGGTTTAATCAAATCCTTTTTAAAGTCTGTAGTTTGCCCCATGAATCCATCAATCACGTCTGTATGATTTTGAGTTAGCATCGTTGGAACAACATCCCATTTTGCTGAAAATTCAAACAAAGTAAATTTATCAGAATTTTCATTTCTTGAGTGAAGCTTAGTACCGTCAATACTCGAATATTCATACTCCATAGGATTTCTTTCTAGTACGAAATCTTTGAAAGCGAATGTATTACTGAAATCTAATTTAGATTGGCAATTTGGATCTGAAGGGTCGCCGTCGTACATTGATTCACATATATCGGTGTTTTTAGCAGCAAGTGCTATATCGAAACTATCTGTGCCACTGCACATTGTGAAAAGAAAGCCTCCGCCAAATACAAAATTTTTAATATTTGTAGCAACGGCTAGTTTCATTTGAGATACTTTACTAAAACCTAAATTTTTAGCGTCAGTTTCTAAACCTTGAACTTGTGCTTGGTACCAAGGAAAAGACCTGAATGCAGCATAAAATTTACCGTATTGTCCAGTGAAATCTTCGTGATGCAAGTGAAGCCAGTCATACTTAGGTAGAAGACCTGAAATTATCGCAGAATCATAAATTTTATCGTATGGAATTTCAGCATATTCTAAAACCATTGTCACGGCATCATCCCAAGGTTGTTTACCTTTAGGGGTGTAGACAGCAATTTTTGGAACTTTTTCTAATTGAACAATTTCCATATTTGTTTCAGGATTCCCGATTTGGTTTTTGATAGAGTTTACTTGACCATCAGCAAGGACTTCGTATTTTACTCCTTTCAAAATCAATTCTTCTTCAGCAGTTGATAGATGTGGAATTAGAAAAGAACCCCCTCTGTAATTTAATAACCATTCAACTACAACTCCATTATTTAATAGCCAAAATGCTACTCCATAAGCTTTTAAGTGGTTTGTTTGCGTCTCATCCATTGGGACAAGGATTTGAGTAGCCTTCAAATTGTTGAAGCTAAAAATGCAAATAATTAAAAGAAGTATTTTTTTCATTTTTCGTTACTTAAAACGGAACACCGTTATCACCGTTGTCAAAATTAGTGTCTAATTTATCAAATGAATTCATTTTACTAGGAATGGTATAAGAGCCTCCATTTCCTTGATTATCAAAATTGCTATTAGAATTCATGCTTGAAGAAATGGTTGAGTGAACTGGAGTTATTTCCTCAGCATAATTATCCATGTTGTCAAATCGTGCATATTTACCAATGAAACGAAGTCGAACATTTCTTAAGTCTCCATTTCGATGTTTGGCGATTAATATTTCACCTACACCTTCGTTTGAATTCCCATCTTCATCTTGCATAAACCCGTAATATTCAGGTCTGTATATAAATGAAACGATATCAGCATCTTGCTCAATTGCTCCAGATTCACGAAGGTCGGAAAGTTGTGGACGCTTATCACCACCACGTTGTTCCACCGAACGACTCAACTGAGAAAGTGCAATAACTGGTACGTTTAATTCTTTTGCGATTTCTTTTATAGAACGAGAGATACTAGAGATTTCTTGTTCTCTATTTCCTACACCTTTAGAACCTCCCGCAGTCATTAACTGAAGGTAGTCTATAATTATCATTTGTATATCATGCTGCATTTTCAAACGGCGACATTTTGCACGTAAATCAAAAATACTGATTCCAGGTGTGTCGTCAATAAAAAGTGGTGCGGTTGCCAATTTTGTTATACGTGAATGAAGTTGTTGGAATTCATCTTCCCTCAAATCTCCTTTTCTTAGTTTTCCAGCGTCAATTTTAGCTTCACTAGCAATTAAACGTTTCACTAATTGAACAGACGACATCTCCAAAGAGAAGAACGCAACCCCCATGTTATGGTCAACTGCTGTGTTTCGAGCCATTGAAAGTACGAATGCAGTTTTTCCCATTGCTGGACGAGCTGCAATTACTATCATATCAGAGCGTTGCCATCCTGCAGTAACTTTGTCTAATTCAAAAAAACCTGTTGGTACACCTGAGATTCCATCTGAATTTTGGGAAGCTTTTTCAATTTCTTCTATCGCCATCCTTACAACATTTTGCATAGTATCGGCATTCTTACCCATATTATTTTCTGCAATTTTGAAAAGATTGCCTTCAGCCTTTCCTAATACGTCAAATACATCAATAGTGTCGTCATATGCATCACGAATAACTTCACCACTCATTCGGATTAATTCTCGTTTTATGTGTTTTTCAGCAATGATACGAGCATGAAACTCAACATTTGCAGAAGAGGCAACTCTACTTGTTAATTGAGAAATGTATGCAGCACCACCCGAAGCTTCTAATTCACCATTTTGACGAAGTTTATTGCTAACAGTAAGCAAATCAATAGGGTTAGAGCTTCCGAATAATTCTCGAATTGCATTGTAAATGTATTGGTGTTTCGGATCATAAAAACTACTCGGAGTAAGCATGTCAATTACATCTGTAACAGCATTCTTCTCCAACATCATCGCTCCTAAAACAGCTTGTTCAATATCAACAGCTTGCGGTGGAATTTTCCCAAGTTCATTTCCGAGAATATTGGGGGTTTTAGCGCGAACAGCAGGTTTACGAGTGTTTTCGATTTTATTAGTATCCATAATTACAAAGATACGGAAAACGAGTTGCGCTTTTAAGTCTATTTAAAAAGTTTTTTGAAAAGATTTCAAAAAATGATATTAACAATTGTTTAAAAACCTTGAAATTATAATCACTACCTTTATCTCATGAAAAGAGAAGTGATAGAAACAGCTGATGGATCAAAAACAATTCGCATCATCGAATTAGATGAAAATTACCATTCTTCCCATGGTGCATTGCAAGAAGCTTTGCATGTTTTTATAAAAAATGGGCTCTTAGAATTTAAAGATAAACCGCAAATTTCAATCTTTGAAATGGGGTTTGGAACTGGGTTAAATTCTTTTCTATCAGCAATTAAAGCATCTGAACTTAATTTAAAAATTCAATACAGTGGGGTAGAAGCTTTTCCAGTTAATGAAGAGGAGTTAATTCAACTTGAATACGCTAAACTTGTAGGAGATGAAAATATTGATTTATACACTAAATTACATTCGGTTCCATGGGGTGAGTTTTCAACTATTTCTGAACATTTCACGTTAAAAAAGATACAATCAGAACTTCAAATTTTGGAATTAGAAGTCGAATCATTTGATATCATTTATTATGATGCGTTTGGACCGAGAGCTCAGGAAGAAATGTGGTCGGTAGAACTTTTTCAAAAAATGTATGACAGCTTGAAAACTGGAGGCTTTTTGGTAACTTATTGCGCAAAAGGTCAAGTTAAACGTAACATGAAAGCAGTAGGTTTCACAATTGAGCCTTTACCAGGACCTCCAGGGAAAAGAGAAATGACACGAGCTTGGAAGAAGAGAATCATTTAATTAACTCACACTTCATTAGTCCGTCTCTATCGATTTCAGTTAATCTAACTGATTGAAAAGTATTTGTTAAACTGGGATGAAAAGGAACTTTAACTTTTACATAGTTTTCTGTAAAACCTGTCATCATTCCATTATCTTCTTCATTTTCAAACAAAACAGTTCTTATTGAGTCAACATTTTGTTCGTAAAAAGCACGTTTCTTTTTATCTGAAAGAATGTGTAACATTTTACTTCTTTCACGACGAACATTTATAGGTACAGAATCGCCTAGTTTAGTAGCTGTTGTATTTACTCTTTCAGAATAGGTGAAAACATGTAAATAAGAGATGTCAATTTCTTTCAGAAAATCTATAGTTTCCATGAATTCTTCATCTGTTTCTCCAGGGAAACCAACGATCACATCAACTCCAATACAACAATCTTTTCGAAGTGATTTAATTTGAGTAACTCGTTCTGCATATAATTCACGTAAATATTTTCTACGCATAGTTTGTAACACCCTATTACTTCCAGATTGTAATGGGATGTGGAAATGAGGTACGAAATGTTTGGATTCAGTCAGTGTGAAATCGATAATTTCATTACTCAATAAATTCGGCTCAATCGATGAAATTCTATAACGATCTATACCTTCAACTTTGTCTAATTCTTTTACTAAACCAAAGAAGTTTTCTTCCGTTCCTTGACCAAAATCTCCAATATTTACACCAGTTATAACCACTTCTTTAATCTCCATTATAGCGATTTTTTCCGCTTCTAAAATAGTTGAAGCAATAGTTGCATTTCTGCTTTTACCTCTCGCTAATGGAATCGTACAAAATGTGCAAAAATAGTCACAGCCATCTTGTACTTTCAAGAAAGAACGAGTTCTGTCTCCATACGAAAAAGCAGGAACAAATTCTTTCGTGTTTTTTATATTTTCGAAATCAACAGTTGCAACTTCGTTTTTTTGTTCGATTTTATCTAAATGTTCTAATATGTTGAATTTTTCATTGGCACCTAACACCAAGTCTACCCCTGGTATTTTACCAATTTCAATAGGTTTTAATTGAGCAAAGCAACCAATGATAGCAATAAAAGCATCAGGATTAATCTTTAAAGCCTTTTTTACTAGTTGTTTACATTTTTTATCTGCATTTTCAGTAACAGAGCAAGTGTTAATAACATAAATATCAGGCTTTTCTTCGAATTCTACTTTTGCAAAACCAGCATCTTCAAACAATCGAGAGATTGTAGATGTTTCCGAAAAATTTAACTTACAACCTAAGGTGTAAAATGCTACTTTTTTGTATTGTATCATAATTTTCACAAAGATATATAATTTTTAGAACTACTAATTTAGAAGGGAATGTTTTATTTTGAAATACTAATCTTGAACCCATGTCTTCTAATGAAAGAGGAAACTGAAAAATCGTTCATTTTTCAATCAATGATTCAATTATTTAGCAAATCAAAAAGCTTGTGGTAAAACTTACTGATAGGCACATTAATAAATACATCTGTGATGAAATTAAGAATTTTATTCTAATCTTTGTTTTGAACTGTTATAAGAGCTAATTATGATTAAGGAATCCACAATTAAATATGAAGAATATTCTTCTTTTTCTGAATTAAATAGCGATTTGCTTAAATTAATTGAAGAAGCGTATATTATCTGTGAAAAAGCATATTCTCCCTACAGTAATTTTAAAGTTGGTTCAGTTTTACAATTATCTAATAATCAATTAGTTTACGGCAATAATCAGGAGAACAGTGCATATCCATCTGGTATATGTGCTGAAAGAGTTGCTTTATTTTATGCAGGAGCTAATTATTCAACGGAAAAAGTAAAGACAATTGTTATCGTTTCTAAAGGTGATTTGATTGAAGCTGATACTGTTATTTCTCCATGTGGTGCATGTCGACAAGTAATGATTGAGACAGAGAATAGACAAAGTTTTTCAATTAGAGTTATTTTAGTTGCAAGAAATGAAAAAGTAGTTATTTTTAATTCAGTAAAAGATTTGCTTCCTTTTTATTTTGGTAAATAATACCAATTATATTTAACAGTTATTCTAAAACTAGTTAGTATAGTACTGGTGAAGTCAGAATACATAATCGATATAATCTACTTTATTAAGTGTAATATTGATTATTATTTCTCTAAAATAGGGATTTTAATAATTTAAAGAATTAAATAATAATAAATTTGATTAAAATTTGGTTTAAATCAGTTATATACTATCTATTTTTGATTAAAACTTTCAATTTAGGTTTAATAATTGATTAATCCACACTTCATTCTTTATAAATACACATTATTATAGCTTTATTGTTTGTTCTTATTTATTATATTTGTTTTACTAATTTAAATAAATTACACATGGCTATCAAAGCTCCAAAAGCACCAGAGAAAGCAACGAAAAAATCAGCAATTGCTGACAAGCCGAAATTCTCTAAGGAAACGTATATCAAATGGTATAAAGACATGTTATTGATTCGTAAATTCGAAGAAAAAACGGGTCAATTATATATTCAACAAAAATTTGGAGGTTTTTGCCATTTATATATCGGTCAAGAAGCAATTGTTGCTGGTACTGCAAGTGCTTGTCGTCCAACAGATAAGCACATGACTGCTTACCGTAATCATGCACATCCTTTAGCGCTTGGAACAGATCCTAGAATTTTAATGGCTGAATTATACGGACGTATAACTGGTTGTTCAAAAGGTAAAGGAGGTTCAATGCACTTTTTTGATAAAGAAAAAGGATTCATGGGTGGTCATGGAATTGTTGGTGCTCAAATAGCAATGGGAGCAGGTGTTGCTTTCGCAGAACAGTATAAAGGAACTGAAAATGTTTGTGTTGTTTCGATGGGAGACGGCGCTGTTCGTCAAGGAGCTTTACATGAAACATTCAACATGGCTATGTTGTGGAAATTACCTGTTATTTTTATTATTGAAAATAATGGATATGCAATGGGTACTTCAATTGAAAGAACGACTAATGTTTTGGATTTATCTAAAATAGGTCTATCTTACGAAATGCCTTCTCGTTCAGTAAATGGTATGTCACCAGAAGCTGTTCATGAAGCAATGGAAGAGGCGTGTGATAGAGCTAGACGAGGAGATGGACCAACTTTACTAGATATTAGAACATACAGATATAAAGGCCACTCAATGTCTGATCCTCAAAAATACAGAACAAAAGAAGAGGTAGTAGAATGGATGGCAATAGATCCAATTGAGCACTGTTTGAATGTTATCAAAGATAATAAATGGATGAAAGAATCTGAAATTGAGGATATTTCAACATGGGTTAAGAAAGAAGTAGATGAATCAATTGTATTTGCTGAAAATTCACCATTTCCAGATGCTAAAGAATTGTATGAAGATGTTTACAAAGAACCAAATTATCCTTTTATCAAAGAATATTAATAAAGAAGTTTAGACAGATAATATCATGGCGGAAATAATTTACATGCCTCAATTGAGCGATACAATGACGGAAGGTGTTGTTGCAGAATGGCTTAAAAAAGTAGGTGACAAAGTATCAAATGGCGAACTTTTAGCTGAAATTGAAACAGATAAAGCAACAATGGAATTTGAATCATTTTATGATGGAGTTTTATTGCATATCGGTGTTGAGAAAGGAAAAGCTGTACCTGTTAATACATTATTAGCAATTATTGGAGATGCTGGTGAAGATATTTCCGGAATTTTAGTAAATGCTCCTGAGGCAGTTGTTGAAACTAAAAAAGAAGAAACTGTTGTTGCAGAAGTGAAGGTAGAAACTAATAAAGAAGTAGTCGTTCCAGTAACTGCTGTTTCTACACCTGTTTATACTCCAAATTCAGATGGTAGAATTTTTGTTTCTCCATTGGCTAAGAAATTAGCGAGTGAAAGAGGAATTGATATCAATCAAATCGCTGGAACAGGAGAGGGTGGGCGTATCACGAAAAGAGATGTCGATCATTTTACACCTTATGTTCCTGCAAATAGAGCTGGAACGTTATACTCTATTCCAGGAGTTGAGGCTTTCACTGATGAGCCTGTTTCTCAAATGCGTAAAACTATTGCAAGAAGACTTGCTGAAAGTAAATTCACTGCTCCACATTTCTATTTAACAATGGATATTGATATGGACAATGCAATTTCTACTAGAACTCAATTAAATTCTACTGGAAATTCGAAAGTTTCTTTTAATGATATGATTGTGAAGGCTGTAGCTCTTTCTTTGAAACAACACCCGAAAATTAATAGTTCTTGGCTAGGTGATGTTATTCGTAGAAATCAACACGTTCATATTGGAGTTGCAGTAGCAGTAGATGAAGGCTTACTAGTTCCTGTTGTTCGATTTGCGGATACAAAAGGATTAAATCAAATTGGAGCTGAGGTTAAAGATTTCGCGCAAAAAGCAAAAGACAAAAAGTTACAACCGTCTGATTGGGAGGGTAATACATTTACTATTTCTAATTTAGGAATGTTTGGAATCGAATCATTTACTGCAATAGTAAATACTCCTGATAGTTGTATTTTAGCAATCGGAGGTATCAAAGCTATTCCAGTAGTTAAAAATGATCAAGTTGTACCAGGAAATGTTATGAATGTTACTCTTTCGTGTGATCATAGAGTGGTTGACGGAGCTTCAGGAGCAGCTTTTTTGAATACTTTTAAAGGTTTCATGGAGAACCCAGTTACAATGTTGGTAGGGTAGATTATTCATTATATCATATATATATTAAAGTGTCAAGAATTTATTTTTGACACTTTTTTTATGCAGTGAGATAGATGACTTTTGTAGAATTAATTTTAATAGTGTTTGTATTCTACTTCACAGAAAAAATAATATCAACACGTCTGTTTTTTGTTCGGTCTTTATCTGTTTTTTCAGGACTTACTAAAAGTAATTTATTGCTAAATCCTTCATATCTTAACCTCTTTGGATTTATTCCTCTTTCAATTAATTCAGAATAAATATATTTAGCTCTTTTTTTACTTAATTTCAAATCATCTCCACAACAAACATGGCCTCTAATAAAAACATGTATTTGTTTATTTTGGTTTAAGAAATTAAATATATCGGTCATTTCTTTAGTAGAACTTTCTGTGATAATTGGATTTACACCTTCAAATTGAGCTCCCATAATAACAAGAGCAATTGAATTGTTCAGTTTTTGAATGTTTATTTTTTCTAATTTGCTCTCCATATCAGGAAGCTTAACTTTAGTCTTAATTTTAGAAATGTTAACTTCTCTAACTAATAAATTATCAATTTGATTTTGTGTTTTACCAATTGACAGAAATTCACCATTTCCATTTTCTTCAATTTGAATTTGAATCAATGATTCGGAAATTGCTAAATTAATAGTCGTGTCTGGATCGAAAAGGGTATCCTTTTCTAATTTACGCACAATTGGAACGGGTTCGTTACTTCTAGAATTATTTTTTGAGAAAACAATGTCAACTCTCCTGTTTTTACTTCGGTCTATTTCTGTGATTTCTGGTTGAACCAACATCAATGAATTGCTAAATCCTTGGTATCTAAGTCTTTCTTCAGAAATTCCTCGTCTAATCAATTCAGAAAAGATGTGTTTTGCTCTTTTTTTACTCAAAGTCATGTCATCACCACAGCAAACATGTCCACGGATAAAAGCATCAACTGAATTGTTTTTGATTAAAAAATTAAGAAGGTCATCCATTTCTATGAGTGAAGAAGATGAGATAATTGGAACATCACCTTCAAATTGTAAATTCATACTTAACAATACAACTGCATTATCTAAATCTTGAATTCTAATTTTTGAAAGTCTCATTCCTAAATCAGGATGATTTTTAATAACAGGTCTGTTGGATGATTTTTCTCTATTTATAATTTGATCAATTTGATTTTTTGATTTTCCTTGAGTGGAAATTTTTTCGTTTTTATTTAAGTTAGATTCATTATTCTCAATCCGTATTTTTTCTTCTTCAATTAACTCTTTTTCTTCTGTTAATTGATCCGTACTACTTTTTGAATAGTCAATTGCAGCTTGCTGAGATAGTGTCTTAGTTGTCTCAATATTAATCGTAGAGTTGTCTTTTTTAGCTACTTTTTGTAGGTCATTTTTATTTTGTAATTGAATTGAATCTTTTTGAATACGACTTTCTTTTAAACTACTTAGTGATTCTATTGATGTAGTTGGAATTTCATTTTGGATTTTATTTTCAATTTCTTTTGAAATGTTTGAAGAATCACCAACTTGAACATCTTCACTTTTTTTAACCACCTTTTTTTCTAAATAAATTCGAGAGTCGTATTGTTTCTCAATTTGAATGTATTCAATTGAATCTTTAAGTGATTTGGCTTCATTTTCAGTTTTATAAAAATTTTCTTCAATTTCAGTTAACTCGAATTTTAATTGATTGGTATTTGTGTAAAGTCTTTGTTTTTGATCATTTGAAGCGTTGTCAGAATCAATCTTTTTTATATTAAACGGGTCTTCAGTATCATTGTATTTTGATGGGAGTAAAATGATTGGATCTTTGTATCTGTATTTAATATCCACTCGTCTCCAATTTATCCCGTCTGTATAGGAGTATAAAAATGCAGGAGGGTAGTTTAAATTTATTGGTTTACATTGATGAATAATCATTGTAGTGTCGATAGAGCTCTTTATGTCATGCATTCGCTTTTTAGAACGAATATGATTGTTTACTTCAGAGCCAGTTTTTTCTATATAACCTAAAATTTCTATTATTTCAATAGGTTTGGTTTTTACTTCTTCTACAAATTCTTTTAATACAAACATTGATTCAGCTGTTAAACTAAAATTGTCAACATCATAGTAAAAAGATTTTATATGCAATATTTCACCTGTTTGAGATCTCAAACAATTAGATATAACAATTAATATTAGTAACAATACTATTCGATTCATTCTACAGTTTCGTGTTTTTTAAAGACAAAATAATCTATACATTAGATAAATATATATAATCTAACTTACTAAAATAGTTCCAAATATTTTATTTTCAAAATTTTATAATTTTTTAGATGAAAAATATTACCTAGGTAACTATATTTGTTGAATGAAGATTGAAGAAATTATACAGACACAATTTATTTGTTCTAACCATAAAGCTATAGTTAATCTAAGATACACCTCGAATTATTTTTCAAATATTCACAATAATTTCATGCTTGAATTTGATGTAACCATGCCTCAATTTAATATTTTACGAATTTTAAGAGGAGCTAAAAAACCATTGAATATCAATTCTGTCAAAGAAAAAATGATTGACAAATCACCAAATACTACCAGGATAATGGATAAATTAGTAGTAAAAAAACTCATTAATAGATTTCATTGTGAATCAGATAGGCGTATTGTATTTATTGAAATTAATAATGGGGGTTTACAATTATTAAGTCAAATTGATGAAAAAATGATTTCTACTGAATTCTTCACGAATAATCTCTCAGAAGAAGAAGCTGATACTCTTAGTTCTTTATTAGATAAAATGAGAGGCTAAACTGACTATAACGCTTCTAAACAATAAAATATGATTAAAAAATTTCTTGTATTTGTATCCCTTGTATCCCTTGCATCCTTTCATTCAATAGGTCAAAACAGCGGTGTTATTAAAGGCTCTGTTATTGATGCTACTGATTCAAAGCCGCTAGAATATGTTCAAATAAAATTATTATCTTCCATAGATTCTAGTATTGTAGGTGGAATTTACACTTCTGTAAATGGTGGTTTTGAGATTCAACAAGTTCCAAAGGGAACATACATTTTAAAAGCATTTCAATTAGGATTTGAACATATCTTTATTAATAACTTGATTGTTAATGATTTGAATCGATTAGTTGATGTTGGCATTTTAAAACTAATAACCGTTAAGATTGAAAGTTTAGAAGAGGTTAAAATTGTTGGGAAATTGGATGTTTTCAAGACAGGGATTGATAAAAAGATTTACAATGTGGCTGAAGATTTGTCTTCAAAAGGTGGTTCAGCTAATGATGTTTTAGATAAAATTCCTTCTGTAGGAGTAGATCAAGATGGTAAAATATCTTTAAGGGGGGATGGAAATGTGACTATTTTAATTGATGGAAGACCAAGTTCATTTTCTGGAGGAAATGGTAAAAGTTTACTTGATGCGATACCAGCTAGTTCAATAGATCGAATTGAAATCGTGACAAATCCATCTGCTAAATATTCTCCTGATGGCACTTCTGGAATCATTAATATTGTGATGAAAAAGAATAAATTAAGGGGCACAAACGGAATGATCAGTTTGAGTGGTGCAACTGGAAATTTAATAAACAGTTCTATGAGTTTTAGTTATAGAAATTCTAAATTAAATACATACGTAAATTACACCAATCGCTACAATGATGGCTACCGAAATAACTCAGGTACTTTAGAGCAATTATCTAACGGAACGACAGTTTCATTATTGGATCAAAATCGAACTGGTATGGATTATAACAAGGGAAATACAATAAGGTTTGGAGCTGATTTTTTTATTAAATCAAATCAAACATTCGGTGTTTTAGCTACAGCTAATTTAAGTGAAAGAAATAGAACTGGTGATTTGATAAATAACCTATATGCTGGTTCTTCTTCATTGATTAAAAACTGGATAAGAAGTTCATATGACCCGACTAAACAGCAAAATGTAGATTTAAATCTAAATTATAAGATTGATTTAAAAAACAATAAAGGTGTAATAACAACTGAAGCGACTCAATCATTAGGAAATGAGGCTGTTAAAGGTTTTTATACTGAGAAATATTTTAATATTAATGGAAGTAAAAGTTCAAAATCTGATTTGAATCAACAGTTGTACAATAAGGAGAAAAATAATATTTCAACGGTTCAAATTGATTATACTCGAACTTTTGGAAAATCGAATGCTCGTTTTGAAACTGGATTGATATCTATCGTTAGAAATTTAGGAGTGAATACTTATTCTCAGCGTACAGATACTCTTACAAACGAAACTGTTTCAGATACAATGGCGAATTTTATTTACAAGTACAATGAACAAGTTTATGCTGGTTATGTAATTTATGGCAAGCAAGTTGGTAAATTTAAATTTCAAGGTGGATTAAGAGCTGAACAATCGTTACAAGCCCCATTCTTGGTTTCGACGAATCAAAAATTCACAAATGAATATTTTAAATTGTATCCTTCCGGACATCTGAAGTATAACGCTAAATCCAATACAGAATTGAGTTTGAGTTATAGTCGAAGAATTAATAGAGCTACTTCAAGTAATCTGAATCCTTTTACGAATTATTCTGATCCATATAATTTAAGAATGGGAAACCCGAATTTAAAGCCTGAGTTTATCAACTCGTTTGATTTAGGTTATTCAATTGAAAAATCAAAATTAACGATGTCATCAAGCGTTTATTATAGGTATACTAAGGATGTTATACAACGAATTAAAATATTTAATCCTGATCAAACTTCTTCTGTAACTTTTACAAATGTCAATCAAAGTCAAACTACAGGTATTGAACTAGTACTTATTTACAAGCCTATTAAATGGTTTAAAAACATGATTTCATTCACTGGAAGTGGGGTGAAATTCACTGACAATACACCAAATTTCGATTATAATAATAGCGGTTTCACTTGGAGTGCAAAATATGTAGGTACTGTTGATTTTTGGAAAAAAACCATGACGGCACAATTGAATATGAATTATAATGCTCCCGTGATTACGGCGCAAGGGGTGGTGCAAAGAAGAGGTACTATTGATTTTTCAACTGAAAAAACATTGAAAGAAGGTAAATGGTCAATTGGAATGCGGGTGACAGATATTTTCAATAATCAAGGTTTTTCATTTAGAGTTGAACAACCTTCAATTCTTCAAGTTTCTGAATTTAAATGGTTAACAAGACGATTCTTTCTAACAATAAGTTATAAATTTGGAAAATTAGAAATGTCTACCAAGAAATCTATTAATGATAATTCTTCAGGTGGAGATTTTTAATAATTAATTCAGAAGAATGAAAATTTCAAGTATAAGCGAAGTTAAAAAAGAATTAAATGTTCTCCCAAAAGAAGAATTAATAGAGCTATTAAATAAGTTGTCTAAACACAGTATGGACAATAAAGAATTTTTACACTACTTGTTATTTGAGATTGATTTTGAAGAAAATTATATTTCAAAAATTAAAGAGGAAATAGATGTAGAATTTAATTTAATTAAAGGAAGAACTTGGAAATCAATTAAAAAGTCAATTCAACGCATTCTTAGAATAATTAAAAAGCATATTAAATATTCAAAAAAACCAGAAACTGAAATAGAACTTCTAATGTATTTTTGTAAGAAATTAAGTGCTTTTAAATCTATATTCAAAAACAATCCTGTGATTTTGAATATCTATATTCGCCAAATTACTGCAATTAATAAGGCGCTGAATAAATTGCATGAGGATATTCAATATGATTACAAGGTCGAGATTGAGGAGGCCACTGAAATTCTTCTATAATATTTTACTTTATTCCACCGAAACCATCTGATAGATTTCTAGCTACGGCATCGTAGTACATGTTTAAGTTTTTTGCTTTTTTAATTCGTTTATGTATCGTGTTCGAATCAGGAAATGACTTTGAAAAATATTCCCAAAACGACTCCATTTTCATTAGAATATGTTTATCTCCAGATAATTGTTTCGAATAATTATCGAGAAGGACATCGTGAAATTTCATGAATTTATGAGCAGTATCTTCTGGGAAAAGGTCTGTTTTTGCTTCAATCATTTCTGGTAAAAATGGATTTGCAATTACACCTCTACCAATCATCCATTTCGAAACTGTTGGATATTTCACCTGCAATTCTGCTAATTGACTATAAGAAATGATGTCACCATTGAAAACCATGCTATGAGTTGAGTTTTGAACACAATTTTCAAAAGCTTCTTGGTTTACAATTCCAGTATACATTTGCTTGGCTGTTCTTCCGTGAATAATAATTTCAGACAATGGAAATTGATTCAAATGTGTAATTAATTCAGGGGTTTCTGTAGGGTTTTCATAACCAAGCCTCATTTTCATCGAAAGCTTAATTTTTAGTTGAGGAAGTACATTGTCTAAAATTTCTACCACTTTCATAGGTTGACAAAGTAGACCAGATCCCATTCCTTTCTTAGCAACCATAGGGTAGGGGCATCCCAAATTCCAATTCATTTCAGTGTGACCTAAATCTGTTAAATAATTCGCTAAATACAAAAAGTCGGCAGTATCGTTCGTCATAATTTGAGGAATGATTTTATAACCTTGATTGTTTTCTGGCTGAACATCAATGATATGCGATTTTTTCATCTCTTTTGAGTGACTCAAGCAAATCCAAGGAGAGTAAAATACATCTATCCCTCTAAAGTACTGGTTAAAAGCATTTCTAAATCTAAAATCAGTAAAACCTTGTAAAGGTGCTAGAAGAATTTGCTGTTTAGAAGTATTGTCCATTTATAAAAAGAAATATTAGGTTCGAAATTAAGAAAATTCATTGATTAAGTTTGTTATAACTTCAAAAAATAGTTTTGTAGCTATGGCTATACAATAATTTTCAAGTGCCATTTAAATAAAAACAGGATTGACAGGGTGAACTCATACTTTTGAATGATTGAAAAAACTTTGTAAATACTTGATGATAAATAAATTAATCCATTATTAATCCAATTAAAATGACTTTATATAACTGATAATCAAATAGTTATTCACTTTAAAAGAGATTCATTCTTACAATGTTTTAGTCAAATTATAAATCCTAGAAGTCATATAGATAGTATATATGACCTAAATACCGTTCTACTCATTTGAGTTAATGCTACTCTATGTGGCACTGACACAGGGTAAAAGGTAAAAGCAGGTCGGGATAATGAATATTTATTAAATTTGTTAAATATTACAAAAGTATGAGCTTGCCCTGCCTCTTTGCATCATTCATTTTTATTTTCTAATTTATTTTATTTGAATAATGAATACCCTGAAGTAAATAATTTCATCTTTCATTGGTTTATAAACAAACTAGTTATTACCGGATTGTGGTCTGAGAATTCAGAGTTTCCAACCTCAGTAGTTACTATTCCAAATTTCTTTGATGCATAGATATAATCAATACGAAATGGTAAGAATTTTGCCCAATGTCGGGTTGATCCAATTCCATTTCCTCCTTCCAACCATGTGTCGTAAAGATTAGCGCGTAATTCTTTGTGAATAGGTAACTGAGAGGTAGAATTAAAATCTCCTGCAATAATCGTTGGGTCACTAAATGTACCAACTAATTCATTTACTTTATCAACCTGCCTTGTTTGCATTTTTGCTTGTCTGATATATCTTCTCAGAATTTTTCTAATACCAGAACGTTTACCTAGTAATAACTTTTTTGTAACCTTTTTCACTTCAGTATCTATTACTTTTGGAGGGGTAATGTGCACGCCAAAGATATTGATTTTCTGTCCTGTTCGATGTTTTAACTCAGAATATAGACACTTCCATGAAGGAGGTAGATTAGTAGCCATTTTGTTACTTATATACCAATCTTTATTACCTAACAACAATAGAGCTAATCCTCCTTTAGAACCTTGGAAATAATTAGTCCATTTTTGGTTTTCTAGTTTTAAATTTAGATAGCTCAATAGTTGTAAGGTTTGTTTTTGTGAAATTTCTTGAAGGATCACAACATCAGCTTTTGATGAGCTTAGAATTTTGGATAAATATTTTAGATTTTCAGCAGAGTTTTCAGTTTCAGATAACGCTCCCAATCGTTGTACATTCCATGTTAAAACTTTTAATTCAATTGCGTTATCGGGTGGGGTAGTGCCAAATGATATTAGATGATCAGCATACTTAAACGTGCATATTATTGAAATAAGCAGGAATAATAATTTAGTTTTCTTCGTCCTTTTTACAACAAGAATAGTAGCGTAATACATGAATATTAGAGAAGAGATAAAGGGAATCATTCCAACTACTAAATATAATACTTCATGTATTTTTATCAAAGTCGACTCAAGAAGTAATAATAGAACCCATGCAATAGAAGGAGCAAGAAAAAGGAAATTAGAAAGGTTACGTTTCAATTTTTAAAGATTAAAAAGATTAATTATGATTAGTTTATAGTCTGCCAGTCAAAGGTAGCATATTTTTAGACTTTATAAAAATATATGTTCAATCAAAGGAGAAAAGCATCCATTTGAATACAAAAATGTTATTCGGCTAAAATTATAGGGAAAAATCATACTTTTAAATGATTTAAAAACTTTGTAAATATTTAATAATAAATTAATTAACCCATTGTAAGTCCAGTTAAAATAACTATATTTTACTGATAGTCAAATTACAGACTCTGGAAGTCATACAAACATAATACATAACCTAAAACAATTCTACTCATTGGAGTTGTTGCTACTCTATGTGAGACTGAAACATGGAATCAAATGGAAGAGTTTACAATAGCTAAAGAAAAAGTTTTAGAAAGCTTTATGTCTTTATCGAATGGTCTTCCTTCATAAGACACTATCAATAGAGTTTATTCATCTATTGATCCAAAACAATTTGAAATGTATTTTGTTAATTGGAGATATTAATTGTCGTAATAATTTCAAGGTCAAGTAATTAAAATAGACCAAAAATAGTTAGCTGCGCAAAATCAGGAGGAGTAAAATCTCTTGTTTACATTGTAAGTGCTTGGGCTAATTAAAGTAACATAGTTGTTGGACAAGTAAAAGTTACTGATAAATCAAAAGAATCTTTTAGAATAAATACAAGATGATTTTTTTTTAATCACTTAGACATAGATCATGGACGTCTCGAAACTCGTAAATGTAGCGTATTAACAGATTTTATACTCATTAAAAATTCTATTAAAAAATGAAAAGACAGTTAAGCAAGGAATTATGGGTAAAAGATTAAAAGCTGGTTGAGACAATGAATATTTACTAAAATTGTTAAATGCTACAAAAGTATGAGTTTGCCCTGACAGGATTGATTCTTTGATCCACATTCTATTTTTATTTGGTATTGTTATTTGTTTTGATTTTTAATCAACAATGTAGCATAGATAAAAAATGAAAAACGACTAATTAGGTTTGCTTCTATTTATTATATTTGTAATCACAAAAATTAAATTTAAATGAAATTATTACAAGATAAAGTAGTCCTAATTACAGGAGGATCAAGAGGAATTGGAAAGTCAATTGCTGAAGAATGTGTTAAACAAGGAGCAATCGTTGCATTTTCATATTTAGCAGCATCTGAAGAAATAGCGAAAGCTTTGGAAGTTGAATTATCAGTAAATGGTGGTATAGCAAAGTGTTTTAAATCAGATGCTGCTAAATATGATGAAGCGCAAACGTTGGTAGATGATGTTGTTGCTCAATTTGGAACGATTGATATTCTTGTTAATAATGCTGGTATCACAAGAGATACTTTACTGATGAGAATGTCTGAATTACAATGGGATGAAGTAATGAATACCAATTTGAAATCTGCTTTTAATTTAACAAAAGCAGTTCAGCGCCCGATGTTAAAAGCTAAAAAAGGGTCGATCATTAATATGTCGTCTGTTGTAGGGGTGAGTGGTAATGCAGGGCAATCTAATTATGCAGCATCTAAGGCAGGTTTGATTGGTTTTACAAAATCAATTGCTCAAGAATTAGGTTCAAGAAATATTCGTTGCAATGCTATTGCTCCAGGGTTTATTGAAACTGAAATGACTGCCGCTTTAGATCAAGATGTAGTAGCGGATTGGAGAAAATCTATTCCATTAAAAAGAGGTGGCTCACCAAAAGATGTTGCTGATTTAACAGTGTTCTTAGGGTCTGACATGTCAACTTATATTACAGGTCAAGTGATAAATGTATGTGGTGGAATGTTGATGTAATTATATTTAATTTTAAAATAAATATAAATCACTAAATAAAAAAACGCTTCGAAATTCGAAGCGTTTTTTTATTTATATCAGAAATGAAAATTAAAGATTAATTTTTTGAACTAACTGGGGCTTCATTGAACTCACCACAACCGATGAAGAATTGAGAATTCTCTGTAATTAAGTAAGCTTTCCCGCTATTTAAACCTTCTCCCATATCATGGAAACAAGGACAACTTTCAGCACTTTCAGGATCAAAGAACTCCATTACTAAAGTTGCAGTTTTACCATTCTCACCTTTCATAACCCATGATTCAGAAATCTCTGTTGAAGAACCTTCAGGAGCAGGTTTGCTAATAAGTGTGTAAGCGAATGAATTTTCACCAACATATAATGTTAGTTTTTTCCCCCCATCCCAATCTAATGTCCAAGCTGGTTGTTGACCACTTGCTATTACAGACTGAGCGCTACTTATGAACGAGAAACCAATTGTTGCTAATATGAATATATATGTTTTCATAACCTGAATGTTTAATTCTAATATACGAATAAATAATTTAAAAGATACATTCCCTTTTTATTTTATTTTCAACAAGCTTTGGTTTATATCAAAACACTTATGTAAATTAGAACAATAAACGTCATCTTTTCCATTTATACTTATTCAAAAATGTGTTTGGTACTGTATCAAAACAGGCTATTTGGTGTAACCTTTGTCATAATTTTTCGATATATATGTAACTTAGGTATGAAATTTGATTTTAACCTCACGATTATTTAGATAAAAAGATAAATTATGACATATAAATACTTAACAATTCTTGCGATTTCCATCTTCACTGTTCAATTTGGATTCTCTCAAGAAGAAGATGAAGCTTGTTTACCACCTTCAAAAAAAATAATGAAGATATTGAATGCTGCTCGAGTTGCTCCAGATGCTCAAACTGCAGTTGGTGGTTTCAATGAGGCAATAAAGGAGAATCCAGACAATGCAATGGTTTATTATGATTTCGCAATGTATGCTTATAATGCAGGAACTAAGTATTTGGAAACTCTGCCAAATCCAGCTTTAGGGGATAAAAGTTATAAAAAATCAAAAGAAATGTTTCTTGAAACATTGGAACATTGTTCGGATTATAATGCCAACTGCTCTTATTATATTGGCGTGATTTCATATCATCAACAGGATATGCCAGAAGCAATTAAATGGTTTAAAATATTTAAAAGTTTCAAGCACAATGACCCCTCAAGATATCCAGATGATTATTCTAAAAAAATAGAAGATGTAAATTCGGTTATTAAAGAGTTGGAAGAAGAGGTTGAAATGAACAGTAAAAAAGTTCCATTCGAACCTAAATTAGTTCCAAACGTAAGTTCTGAAAATCCTGAGTATTTCCCAATGATTTCTCCTGATAATGAATTGATGTTCTTTACACGTAAAGTCGATTTAGGCGGGACAGGAGAGATTGTACGAGATAAAGTTCAAGAACAATTTTCATATTCATTACGTCCAAATATTTCTACATTGTTTGATAAAGGCAAAGCATTTAACAAGCCTTTCAATGATGGTACATTCCAAAGTTATGGAGCAGCAACAATGTCTGTTGATAATAAAGAAATGATTATGTGTGCTTGTAAAAATGAGATGCAAGCAAGTGGCCAAGTTTATTTGAATTGTGATCTGTATAGAACTGAATATGAAAGAAGTGGCGCAGGAGGAAACGACTTTATTTGGACTCCTTTAGAGAATATGGGTCCTGGTATTAATACCAAAAATGGATGGGAAGGTCAGCCAACATTGTCAGCTGATGGAAACACAATGTATTATACCTGTATGAGGACTACTACTCGCGATAACGATATATATGTCGTTGAAAGAGGAGCAGATGGAAAGTGGGGAGAATCTAAACCATTTGATGTTATTAATACAGATGGAAAAGACAAGAGCCCTTTCTTACATCAAGATAGTGAGTCTTTGTATTTTGTATCATCATCAACAGAAACTAGAAAAGGAGCAGGAGGATTAGATATTTTTTATATCCGTAAAATTGATGGAGTATGGTCAAAGCCTAAAAACATTGGAATTCCGATTAATACTCCTGATGATGAATTAGGGATATTTGTTTCTACAAATGGAGAATTAGCTTATTATTCTTCAAGAACTGGTGGAGATTGGAATATATATTCATTTGAGTTGTATGAAGAAGCGCGTCCTTCAGCAGTTACAATTATGAAAGGTACGTTGAATGATGAAAACGGAAAACCAATCGAAGGTGCATCAATTGAAGTTGCTTACGAAGGTTCAGACGAAAAAACTTCTGTAAAAGTTCATGGGAGTGATGGGAAGTACGCGGTTGTAGTTAAAAATCCTACTAAACAAGATGTTATGGTTACTGTTAAAAAGGAAGGGTATGCATTTGATTCTAAATTGATTACAAAAGAAGAGTTTGCAGCTCAAGCAGCAGCAGCTCCTAAAGATGTAGCGTTAGCAAATAAAAAAGAAATTGGCAAAAAAGATCCAGCAACTGCTTCAAAATCTGTTCAAGAACCGAAAAGTACACAAAGTAGTTCTGCAACAACAACTAAGTCAACAAGTGTTGCTGGTAATACTTCAAAAGGAGCAACTGCAAACACTTAACTATAACTACAAATACAACTACAACAAAACAAACAGAAATTGCTTCAAATTCTTCAAAAGGAACTACTGTGAATCCTACACCTTCTAAAACAACTGAAACTAAACCAACTGAAACTAAAGCAAAAATTGAAACTAAAGCAAGTAGTACAACAATTTCAAAAACGGAGAGTGTGCCTGTTAAAAAAGCAGCAACTGCTGGTCCAGTAGATTTAGAGACTCAGAAAGTTGTGCCAGAAGCATCAGCTAAAAACACTCCAGTTTCAATGCCTAAGAATGATTTAGTTGTTAAAAAAATAAAAGTGGGGGTTCCTTACACGATAAACGACATCTTATTTGAAACTAATTCTAGTGTTTTATCTAATCGAGCTAGATTTATTTTGAAAGAATTCTCTAGTTTTTTAGTAGAAAATCCGACATCTAAAATTATGATTCAAGGACACACAGACGATTTAGGGGAAGATTCTGAGAATTTGATATTATCAGAAAATCGTGCAAAAGAAGTGAAAGCTTTCTTAGTTTCATTAAATATAAAAGCGGATAGAATGTCGTCAAAAGGTTTTGGAGAAACAATGCCTAAACTTCCGAATACAAATGATAAAAATCGAGCTGAAAATCGTAGAACAGATTTCATGATTGAGAAATTATAGTCTAGAATGGGATTTTAGATACATTTAGGTCGACTTCTTCTCCAATACCAGGTAGTCTACCATTTTCACTAAATTGCCAATGTAAAATCCTTTTATCATTAATAGAAGTAGGTTTTTGACTGTATCTTGCAATCCAAAACTTGTGATGAGGAAAATAATTTTTGAACTTAGTTTCAAAAAAGTGATGAGACGTGTAGATTATTGGTCGCATTCCAGATCTATTCTCAACTTCATCCAACCATATTTGCATTTTAGCTCTTAGGTCTTCATCTGATAATCCTTCTGTTTCAACATCAAGTACAGGTGGTAAATCTACATCTCTTTGTTTCCAATATTTTAAGAAATGATCTACTTGTGGTCTTGGAGCTTCTTTTGTAATAAAGAAATGATAAGCACCATTTGGAATACCGAAATCATTTAGTGTTTTGCGATTATATTCCCATTTGGTGTCACAATGAGAATTACCTTCTGTAGCTTTACAGTATACAAAATGAATTATAGAATCGTAATGTTCTTTATTGAATAATAGATCCCAATCGATTTTCCCTTGATGATGAGATACATCAACCCCTACTGATTCATAGCCTAAAGGAATGTTTTTGATAAATAAACTTTTATTTACCTTGGTAATAGGTTTAGGAAACAAGATCCACCCTGCAATAGATATAATAATTAACGCAGAGCAAAGTAGGATCCAACCAAGTTTAGAATTTCTTTGCTTATTTGTTTTTCTACTTGGTTTACGAATTGTTTCTTTAGTGCTTTTTCTCTTTACTGTTTCAGGCATTTATTAAAATTAAAAAAGGCTTTCTCAAAGAGAAAGCCTTTTTATAAAATACTATAATACTTATTTTTGAGTAGAAGAAAAACTTCTTTTCTCTCTAATGCGAGCAGATTTACCTGTAAGTTTACGGAAGTAGAAAATACGAGCACGACGTACAAATCCTTTTTTATTAACTACAATGTTTTCTAAGAATGGAGATGCCATTGGGAAGATACGTTCAACACCAATATTACCTGACATTTTACGAACTGTAAAAGTTTCAGTAGCACCAGAACCACGACGTTGTAAAACAACACCTTGGTATTGTTGTATACGTTCTTTAGCACCCTCTTTAATTTTATAAGAAACCGTTACTGTGTATCCACTTTTGAAGTAAGGGAAACTTTTCACCTCAACTAATTCGTTTTCAATTTGTTTTAAAATATCCATGATTCTAATTTTCTATAATTTCCGCATAATTCGGATTGCAATATTACGAATTAAATCTATAATGACATACTTTTTTAATAAAAAAATAAAAAAAAATATATTAATCCCAAAAGTCGCAAATAGAATCCTCAAGTCCTAATTTCCAAAAAAATATTTTTTTCAAGGGATAAAATTACGTTTTTTGCTGCTTTTTT